>Ga0315278_10004507_pt1 | contig 12558 bp, 11 predicted proteins | sample YL17G06_0_MG_FD_203880 | JGI IMG/M metagenome (GOLD analysis project Ga0315278, IMG submission 203880) | Sediment microbial communities from Yellowstone Lake, YNP, Wyoming, USA - YL17G06_0 | ecosystem: Environmental > Aquatic > Freshwater > Lake > Sediment | place: USA: Wyoming | collected...
CGATCCGGAGACGGGCGCTGCGACGACCCCCGATTTCGTCGAGGTCGGCCCCGGTGGCGTCGTCACCACCTGGAGCTGGGTCACGCGGCCGCGCGCGAAGCAGCCGCTTGCGCACCCGTTCGCGTGGGCGCTCGTGAAGCTCGACGGTGCCGACACTCCGATGCTCCACGCGGTCGATGCCGGCGACATCGCAAGCATGCGGACCGGCATGCGCGTCAGGCCGCGCTGGCGCGCCGAGCGCGTCGGCCACATCCACGACATCGAGTGCTTCGAGCCGGAGGCCACGCGATGAGTGAAGAACAGAAACCGGTCACGAACATCAAGACGCCGATGCGCCTCGAGTATCGCTACAGCGCAGGCATCGCGACGTCGCGCTTCCTGCACGGCATCGCGCAGGGCAAGATCATCGGCCAGCGCTGCCCGAGCTGCAGGAAGGTCTACGTGCCGCCGCGCGGCTCGTGCCCGCGCTGTGCGGTCGCGACCGAGGAAGAGGTGGAGCTCTCCGACAAGGGTACGATCACCACGTACGCGATCGTGCGCGTTCCGTCGGAGAACATCGACGTGCCGCTCCCGTTCGCGAGCGTGCACGTGCTGCTCGACGGCGCAGATCTTCCGATGTTCAGCGTCGTGCAGGAATGCCCGCTCGAGAAGATCCGCATGGGTATGCGCGTACAGGCGGTCTGGGTTCCGAAGGAACAGCTCGGGCCAACGCTGCAAAGCATTCGCTACTTCAAACCGATCGACGAGCCGGACGTGCCGGCCGATCAGCTGCGGGAGACCGTCTGATGCGTGACGTCGCGATCGTGTCCTTCGCGCAAGCGCCCAACCGGCGCCGCGAGCTGCGCAACGAAGTCGAGATCCTGATGCCGGTGGTGCAGCAAGCCGTGGCGCGATCGGGCATCGCGCGCCCGTTCGATTTCACCTGCTCTGGTTCGAGCGACTTTCTGCAGGGACAGCCCTTCGCGTTCGTGATGGCGCTCGACGCAGCCGGCGCATGGCCGCCGATCGCCGAATCGCACGTGGAGATGGACGGCGCGTGGGCGCTCTACGAGGCGTGGGTCAAGATCCAGGCCGGGCAAGCGGAGACGGCGCTCGTCTACGCCTTCGGCAAGTCGTCACCGGGCGATCTGCCCGAGGTGCTCGCGACGCAGCTCGACCCGTACGTGATGGCACCGCTGTGGCCCGACTCGGTGAGTCTCGCGGCGCTGCAAGCCCGCGCCTGGCTCGAGAAGACCGGCAAGAGCGAGCGCGACCTCGCCGAGATCGCGGTGCGCGCGCGACGCGACGCGAAGGCGAACCCGAACGCCACGGTGTCGGGCGACTTCGAGATCGCGAAGCTGCTCGCCAAGCCGTACATCGCGGCGCCGCTGCGTGCCCACGACTGCGCGCCGGTCTGCGACGGAGCGGTCGCAGTGGTGCTCGCCGCCGGTGACCGCGCCCGCGCGGTCTGCAAGCGTCCCGCCTGGATCCGTGGCATCGACCACCGCATCGAGCCGCACGCGCTCGGTATGCGCGACCTCACCGTTTCGAACTCGTCGCGCATCGCGGGCGAGAAGGCGGGCGTCGGGAAAGGCAAAGTGGACGTCGCCGAGCTGCACGCGCCGTTCACGCATCAAGAGCCGATCCTCCGCGAAGCGCTCGGGATCGGCGCCGACGTGAAGATCAACCCGTCGGGTGGTGCGCTCTGTGCAAATCCGATGATGACCGCTGGCCTGATCCGCATCGGCGAAGCCGCGACGCGAATCTGGGACGGCAGCGCGCAGCGAGCCGTCGCGCACGCCACCTCGGGCCCGTGCCTGCAACAAAATCTCGTCTGCGTTCTGGAGGGAGAGTGATGGCCGAGCGTTGCGCCATTGCCGGCATCGGACAGACCCACCACAGCGCGCGTCGCGACGACGTGTCGATCGCCGGCCTGGTGCGCGAGGCCGCGACGCGCGCGCTCGAAGACGCGGGCATGGATTGGCCCGACATCGAAGCCGTGGTGGTCGGCAAAGCTCCCGACATGTTCGAGGGCGTGATGATGCCCGAGCTGTATCTCGCCGACGCGCTCGGCTGCAGCGGCAAGCCGATGTTACGCGTCCATACGGCGGGAAGCGTCGGGGGTACAACGGCGCTCGTCGCTGCCAGCCTCGTGCAAGCCGGCATTCACGAACGCGTGCTCACGGTCGCGTTCGAGAAGCAGTCGGAGAGCAACGCGATGTGGGCGCTCACGGTGAGAACGCCGCTGCAGGCGTCGGTCGTCGCGGGCGCCGGCGGGTACTTTGCGCCGCTGGTGCGTTCGTACATGAGCCGCTCGGGCGCGCCCGAAGACACCGGCATTCGCGTCGCACTGAAGGATCGTCGCAACGCGCTGAAGAACCCCTACGCGCATCTGCGCGATCCCAACATGAGCTTCGACACGATCGCAGCCTCGCCGATGCTGTGGGATCCGATCCGGCTGCACGAAGCGTGCCCGTCGTCCGACGGCGCCTGCGCGATGGTGCTCACGTCGGAACGCAGCGTGCGGAAGACGCAGTACAAGCCCGCGTGGATCCATGCGACGTCGATGCGCAGCGAGCCCACGCAGTTCGCCGGGCAGGAGAAGGTCAACCCGCAAGCGGGTCGCGACTGCGCGAAGGACCTGTACGCGAAGGCCGGCATCACCGACCCGCGCAAGCAGATCGACATGGCCGAAATCTACGTGCCGTTCTCGTGGTTCGAACCGATGTGGATGGAAAACCTGGGCTTTGCGCCGGAACGCGAAGGCTGGAAGATGACCTACGAGGGCGCGACCGCACTGGACGGCGACATGCCGGTCAACTGCTCGGGCGGCGTGCTCTCGAGCAACCCGATCGGTGCATCGGGCATGCTGCGCTTCGCTGAAGCCGCGATGCAGGTTCGGGGCCAGGCCGGAGAGCACCAGGTGGACGGCGCGAAGATCGCACTCGGCCACGCCTACGGCGGCGGCTCGCAGTTCTTCTCGATGTGGATCGTCGGCAGCGCCAGGCCTTGACACGGAGCAACGTTTGAACTTCAACCTCGCTGATCTCTTCGAATCCGTCGCCGACGCCGTCCCCGAGCGCACCGCGCTCGTGTGCGGGGAACAACGACGCACCTTTGCGCAGCTCGATCGGCGTGCCAATCGGTGCGCGCACGCGCTGATCGCCCGCGGAGTCAAAGCGGGCGACGTGGTCGGTCTCTACCTGATGAACGGCGCCGAGTACATCGAAGCGATGATCGGCTGCTTCAAGCTGCGCGCGGTCCCGGTGAACGTGAACTACCGCTACGTCGAAGACGAGCTGCACTACCTGCTCGACGACGCGGAAGCCGTCGCGGTGATCCACCATCGCAGCTTCGCGCCGCGACTCGCCGCGGTGCGCGACAGGCTCCCGCGGCTGCACACAGTCCTCTCGGTGGACGACGGAAGTGGTGTCGATCTCAGCGCAGCGGGTTCGGAGGACTATGACTCGGCGCTCGCCGGCGCGAACACGACGCGCGCCTTCGCAGAGCGCTCGCCCGACGATCTCTTCATGCTCTACACCGGCGGCACGACGGGGATGCCGAAGGGCGTGATGTGGCGGCAGGAAGACATCTTCTTCGCCGGCATGCTCGGTGCGAACCCGATGGGCCCGCCGCCCGAGAAGCCCGAGGACGTCGCCACGCGCGCCGCGGCTGGCGCGCCGAATGCGGGCATGACGGCGGCGCCGCTGATCCACGGAGCGGCGCAACTCGGCACCTTCATCGCGTTGCTCCAAGGCTGGAAGGCGTGTCTCGTGCCGCGCTTCGAGCCGCACGCGATCTGGCAGACGGTGCAGGACGAGAAGGTGCTGTCGCTGTCGATCGTCGGCGACGCGATGGCGCGGCCGCTGGCCGAAGCACTGGGTGAACGCAGCTACGAGCTATCCGGCTTCTTCGTGATGGGATCCGCGGGCGCGGTGTGGACGCAGCCGGTAAAGGACCAACTGAAGGCGAAGCTTCCGAAGCTGGCGTTGCTCGACAACTTCGGCGCGTCCGAGACCGGCGCACAGGGCATGGACGCGGGTGGCGTGCACGCTGAGGGCGGCATCCGTTTCCGGATGAACGCCAACACCGTGGTGCTGGGCGACGACGACCGCGCGATCGAGCCGGGCTCCGGCGCGACGGGAAGGCTGGCGATGCGCGGTCGCGTGCCGCTCGGCTACTGGAAGGACGAGGCGAAGAGCGCGCGCACCTTCGTCACGATCGACGGCGTGCGCCATGTGCTGATCGGCGACCTCGCGCGTCCCGAGGCGGACGGCACTGTCACCGTATTCGGTCGTGGCTCGCAGTGCATCAACTCGGGCGGCGAGAAGATCTTTCCGGAGGAAGTCGAAGGCGCGCTCAAATCGCATCCGGACGTCTTCGACGCGGTGGTGGTCGGGATTCCGGATGCGCGCTTCGGCGAAGCGGTGGCGGCGCTGATCCAGCTGCGGCCCGGTCGCAACGCATTGCCGGAAGACGTGATCGCGCACAGCCGCAAGCACGTCGCCGGCTACAAGGCGCCGCGCTTTCTGCACGTCGTGGGCGAGATCGTCCGCTCGCCGAGCGGGAAGCCGGATTATCCGTGGGCAAAGAAGACGGCGATCGAAGCCGCAGCGAGAGTCTGAGGAGGACACGATGGCGGATCATGGATTCTGGAATTACGCGGCGAAGGATCCGAGCGCGCTGGCGCTCGTAGAGCCGGACGGGCGCGAGTGGACGCGCGGCGAACTGGTCGCGTCGTGCAATCGCATCGTGCACGGACTGCGCGCGCTCGGTCTCGGCAAGGGCGACGTCGTCGCTGCGGTGCTGCCGAACGACGCCGCGATCATCGAGCTGTATCTCGCGGTCGCGCAGGCCGGCATGTACCTGGTGCCGGTCAACTGGCACCTGACCGCGCCGGAGATCGCGTACATCGTGCAGGACTCCGAAGCGAAGGTGCTCGTTGCGCACGAGCGCTTCGGTGACGCTTGCAAGAAGGCCGTCGCGGAGCTGAACTTCGCGCCCGAGCGTCGCTTTGCGGTCGGAAAGATCGACGGCTTCCGCCCGTTCGCGCAGCTGTCTGCCGGTCAGCCTGACACGACGCCGGCCGATCGCGCTGCTGGCGCGGTGATGAACTACACGTCGGGCACGACGGGTCGGCCGAAGGGCGTGCGTCGCCCGTTGCCGCCAATCGATCCCGATATTGCAGCGACGCTCGGCACCGGCTTCTTCGCGATGTTCGGCGTGAAGGCAGAGGACGGCAACGTCCATCTCTGCGGTTCGCCGCTCTACCACACCGCGGTGCTGGTGTTCTCGTCGACGTCGCTGCACTTCGGCCACGCCGTCGTGCTGATGGAACGATGGACGCCCGAGCTGTGTCTCGAGGCGATCCAGAAGTACCGCGTCTCGACGAGTCACATGGTGCCGACGCAGTTTCACCGGCTGCTCGCGCTGCCCGAGGATGTGCGCAATCGCTACGACGTCACATCGACGCGCTGCATGGTGCACGCCGCGGCGCCATGCCCGGTCGATGTGAAGAAGCGCATGATCGAGTGGTGGGGTCCCGCGATCTGCGAGTACTACGCGGCGACCGAAGGCGGCGGCACGCTCGTCGCAGCCGAAGAATGGATGACGAAGCCGGGCACCGTCGGCCGCGCTTGGCCCGGCGCCGAGATTCGCATCTACGACGACGCCGGCAACCAGCTCCCGCCCGGCCAGATCGGCACCGTGTACATGAAACTCGGCGCGGCCGACTTCGAGTACTACAAGGACAAGGACAAGACCCGCGAGAACCGGATCGAGAATTTCTTCACCGTCGGCGACATCGGAGTTCTGGACGAGGACGGGTATCTGTTCCTCCGCGATCGCAAAGCCGACATGATCATCTCGGGCGGCGTCAACATCTATCCCGCCGAGATCGAGAGCGAGTTCCTGTCGCATCCGAAGGTCGGCGACGTCGCGGTGTTCGGCATCCCGCACGAGGAATGGGGCGAGGAAGTGCGGGCGGTCGTCGAGCCCGCGGCCGGGGTAAAGCCCGGTCCCGAACTCGAGCGCGAACTGCTCGACTGGTGCAAGGACCGCCTAGCCAAGTACAAGACGCCGAAGAAGATCGACTTCGTCGCGGAAATGCCGCGCGATCCCAACGGCAAACTCTACAAGCGCAAGCTCCGCGATCCCCACTGGCAAGGTCGCGAGCGCAGCATCTAGCCGCCAGGCGGGGACACTCGTTGCGCGGTGTGACTTGGGGACGTTCGTTGCGTGGTCCTTGGTCCCGGAGAAACCTCCGACCCTGTTGAACCACGCAACGAACGTCCCCAACGCAAACGGCGCAACGACTGGCACTGGGAGGTGGGAGATGGATTTCGCGTTTAGTGATGAGCAGGATGAATTTCGCGGCGTGGTGCGGCGGTTCCTCGAGGAGCGATGGTCGACCGCGGAGGTGCGCAGGCTCGCGGAGACGCCCGCGGGTTTCGATCGCGGCACCTGGAAGCAGATGGCGGAGGAACTCGGGCTGCACGGGCTCGCGTTGCCCGAGGCGTACGGAGGACAGGGCTTCAGCTTCATCGAACTCGGCATTGCGCTCGAGGAGATGGGGCGACAGCTCGCCGGCGGACCGTTCCTTGCGAGTGCCGTCGTCGCGATGCACGCGATCCAGCACGCCACGACCGCGGCCCAGCGCGCCGAGTTGCTGCCCGGTCTCGCGAGCGGCGAGACGATCGCGACGCTCGCGCTGCTCGAAGCCTCGGGCCGACAAGAAGCGGCTGCCATCGCCACCACCTGCCGTCGCAGCGGCGACGACTGGCGTGTCGCCGGTCACAAGATCGCCGTGCTCGACGCGCAGAACGCGGATCTGCTGCTGGTCGCTGCGCGCGAAGCTGGTTCGTCGGGCGAAGTTGGCATCTCGCTCTTCGCGGTGCGCGCCGATGCCGTGGGTGTCGCCGTGAAGCCGACCGACGCTCTCGATCTCACGCGCAAGCTCGCAGAAGTCGAGCTGATCGACGCTCCCGCGACGCTGCTCGGCGACGCCGGCGCCGCATGGCCCGCGCTCGCGCGCACGCTCGATCTCGCGGCGATCGGCGTTGCCGCCGAGTCGGTCGGCGCCACCGCGCGCTGTCTCGAGATGGCGGTGGACTACGCGAAGTCGCGCATCCAGTTCGCGCGCCCGATCGGCTCGTTCCAGGCGATCAAGCACAAGACCGCCGAGGTGATGCTGGAACTGGAATCGGCGCGCTCGGCGGCCTACTGGTCGTGGTGGGTCGCGGCGCAGCCCGAGGGCTCGGCCGCGGATCTCGCCGAGGCCGCGAGCGTCGCGAAGGCCACTTGCAACGACGCATTCCTGCGCGCAGCCGCCGAGAACGTCCACATCCACGGCGGCGTCGGTTTTACCTGGGAGTTCGACTGCCATCTCTACTACCGGCGGGCCAAGACGGCCGAGTTCCTGTTCGGTGATCCGCTCTGGCACCGCGCTCGGATCGCCACACGACTGGGATTCTGACGCCATCGCGCGTAGCGATTAGAGATCGATCCCGAGCTGCGCGAACGCGCGCTCTGCTTGCTCTGCCCAGCCGCGATTCGCCGTGGGATTCGCCGGGCTCGGATGCGGGATGCGGCCGATCTCGACGTCCAATCCCGCGAGCGCTTGCCTTGCACGCGACTCGGCGAAGTGACCGACGCCGACGACGAGACGCGGTCGCAGCACGAGAATCGTCTCGCGCAGCGCGCGATCGCAGGCTCGTTCGAGCGGCGCACGCTCGGCGGCGGGCAGCTTGTCGGGCGTGCGATTGCGGCCGCTCGCTTCGAGAAAGAGCAACGGACAGTAGTTCGCGACGAAGAAGCGCGCGAAGAAGCGCTCGGGCTTCCCGAAGCGATCGCGCGCGAAGCCCCAGAGCCGCCGACCCGAGACCTCGCGCCTGGTACACGCAAAGCCGTCGACGGGTCGCTTCGGATGCTCGCGATCTGGCTTGCCGACCGGTGCATCGATTCCGAGCCAGTCGCGCACGAACTCGACCTCACCGAACGGCACGCCGGTTTGCGCCATCCCGAACGGCCCTGGATTCATGCCGAGCAGCACCACTTCCTTTGGACCTCGGCCGTAGCGAATCGTGTAGTCGCGGAACGGCGCCCGCGCGTAGCGAAGCGGTTGGTAGACGTGCGTGACGGGCGCGGCGAAGCGCAGTTGCGACAACGCGCGCACCAGCGCGTCGGCGACGCCGACGAGATCGCGCGGGGTATCAACGCGGGGCATCACCGATCACGATCGGGACGCTCGAGTAACCGAAGCGCTGATTTGCGGGATCTTCGTAGCTCACGATCACGACGCCCCAGCCCGCCTGTTCGGCCGCTTGTGCCGCGAGCTGGTTGCCGCTCGGCGCATCACCGGTGACGCCCTGATTGCCACGGGGCGGCGCCGCCTTCGCCTGGCGGGCGAGAGCTGCCGTCGCAGCGGCATAGTCAGGCGACGGAGTGGCGGTGACGACGCCACGCGAATCGACCGTCACGCTCCAGCTCGTTGGTGCAAGGTAGTGCGTTTGCGGCGCCTTGGTGACGTCGCTCGGCGTCATGCCGGGACTCGCGACCGCGACCGCGAGCGCGAGCTGTCCGCCGCGCGCGACGCGCACTCCCTGCTGGGGGTCGATCGGTGCACCGTTCGCCGTCACCAGCAGGGGGATGTTGTTCTTTAAAGCACCCCCATAGAACTCGTTGGCGACCGGTACGAAGCCCTTCGGGCTGCCGACGCCAAATCGGATCGGAAATGTCTCGACGTCGCCGTTTCCGGAGCGCCGCAGTACTGCGAAATGCAAGTGCGGACCGGCAGAGAAACCGGTGTGACCGCTGTAGCCGATCACTTCGCCCTGCTTCACCTGCTGGTCCGGCTTCACGAGCGCGCCGGCGCGCAGGTGCGCGTATTCGGCGAAGGTTCCATCCGCGTGCAGGATCATCACCTTGTTCGCCTTGACGCCGAACGACGGATCGAGACCCGCTCCGGTGAACCCATCGGTCACGCGTACGACGGTGCCCTCGCGCGCCGCCAGCACCGGCGTCCCCACTGGCATCGCGAAGTCGAACGCGAAACGTCCCGCGCCCATGTGACTGGACGGGCCGTCTACGCCTTGCACGCAAAAACGCGGGACCTCCAGCGGGAACGGCAGCCGGTAACGCGTCGACGCGTCAGGCGTAGGGCCCAGTGGCGCGAAGCTGTGGTAGGCGTCGTTGATCAGCACCGAGAGTCGATCCAAGAAAGCTTCCGGGGCCTCACCGGGCTGCGACTTCGCGAGCGCCTCGGTCACCAGCTTCGGAAGCTCGAGCTCCTTCGGAGCGACGTGGCGCTCGAGCATCCAACCGGTCGCGATGCGGATTCCTTCGGCCTCGCGCGGATCCTGCGCGGCGGACGGCGTAGCGATCGCGATTACCGAGATGAATGCCGCGAGTCCTACGCGCCTCATGCGTCTCCCTCGTCGTAAGCGGGATCGGACGGCTCGAGCTTCCACGGACCGCGCCGCGACGGCATCGACAGCGAGCGCGCCAGCGCGGTCAAGAAGCGCCGCCGCGTCCACTCGCGTGCGCCAAAGCGTGCGAGATGATCGGTGTGCACCTGGCAATCGATCAGATCAAAGCCCCAGCGCGCTAGCTGTTGCACCAACACGGCGAAGGCGACCTTCGACGCGTCGGCCCGATCCGCGAACATCGACTCGCCGAAGAAGCTCTGGCCGAGCGACACACCGTAGAGACCGCCCACCAGCTCGCCATCCTGCCAGGTCTCTGCGGAGTGCGCGAAGCCGAGTTCGTGCAGGTGCATGTAGGCGTCGGCCATGTCGGTGGTGATCCACGTTCCCGCTTCGCCGCGACGGGGCACCTCTGCGCAACGGTGCATGACGCGATGGAACGCGGTGTCGAGTCGCACCTCGAAGCCGCCACGGCGCAGCGTCTTGCGCAGACTGCGCGACATCACGAGCTCCGCCGGTCGCAGCACCATGCGCGGATCGGGCGAAAACCAGAGCAGCGGCTTCTCGACCAGTGGCCACGGGAAGATTCCATTCGAGTATGCGAGCAGCAGTCGGTCCGGCGAGAGGTCGCCGCCGACTGCGAGCAGGCCCGACGGATCCGCCTGCTCGGGCGGGGGGAAGTGCAGCGCATCGCTGAGGCGGTAGATCGGCACCGCGGCAAGATAGCCGCACGGGTCGCGAGACCGGCTACGAAGTTGCGCGCTCCCGACGAAGCACGCGGCAGAGCTCCCTCGAGGCGGCGCGTTTCAGGAGCGCGGAATCTTGTTGAACGGCACGTCGCGGTCGACGCGCGGTTCGCGCGGCAGGCCGAGCACGCGCTCGGCAACGACGTTCTTCTGGATTTCGTCGGTGCCGCCGGCGATGTGCAGCGATGGCGCGGTCAGGAACTGATGCTGCCAGCTGCCGTGTCGCAACAGCGCGTCGGGTCCCGCGAGGCGCAAGCCGAGTTCGCCGCCGAGCGTCAGGATGCGACCGAGCGCGAGTTTCATCACTGATGACTCGGCGTCCGGGACGACACCGCGTCCGAGTTTCGTGACGACGCGCGCGTTCAGCAGGTCGAGCGTCTTGTTCCAGGTGAACAGGCGCGCGAGTTGGTCGCGCGTCACGCCGTCGATGCGTTCCTTGTTGGCACGCGCGAACGCGGCGAGATCATCGAACGAGAAGAACCCGCCGGTGCCGCCGAGCGCCATTCGCTCGTTGAGCAGCGTGGTCATCGCGGCGCCCCAGCCGGCGCCGACAGGACCGAGCCGGTTCGCGTCGGGAATCCGCACCTCGTTCAGGAACACGTCGTTGAAGTGCGAACCACCCGACATCTGGCGCAGCGGGCGGATCTCGACGCCGGGCGCGTGCATGTCGAGCAGGAAGTAGGTGATGCCCGCGTGCTTCGGCACGCTCGGATCGCTGCGCGTCAGCAGGATTCCGAAGTCGGCATAGTGCGCGCCGGAGCACCAGGTCTTCTGCCCGCTGACGACCCAATCGCCGCCGTCCTTGACGGCGGGCGCTGAGAGCGCCGCGAGGTCCGAACCGGCGCCCGGTTCGCTGAAGAGCTGGCACCAGATTTCATCGCCGCGTGCCAGCGGCTCGAGGTAGCGCAACTTCTGTTCGGGCGTGCCGTGGGCGATGATCGTCGGTCCCGCCATCGCAGTGCCGACCACGAAAATCGACTCGCCGAGCCCGAGTCGCACCAGCTCCTGGCTCCAAATGATCGCCTCGATCGGACCGAGCCCGCGCCCGCCGAACTCCTTCGGCCACAGAATCGCGCCCCAACCGTTCTCGTGGAGCATGCGCTGCCACGCCTTCGAGCCGGAGAGAAGCGCCTCCTCATCGACATCATCATCGAACGGGTGCTGCCACTTCGCCGGTCTGTGCGCCTCGAGAAACGCCCGCGCCTCCGCCCGAAACCCCGCCTCCCGCTCCGAATCCCGAAAGTCCATCGATCGAAATTAGAACAAGTTCCAGTTCGGAGAAAGAGGAGAAAGGGGACGGTCCTCGCCGAGGACGAACCGTGTTGCGTTGGGGACGTTCGTTGCGCGAGTTGCGAGCAGGAACGTCCCCAACGCAACTTACGCAACCAACGTCCCCGAAGTTGCGCGAGGTTCCATGACGACTTTGCCGTTCTTGCCTCAGCGGGCGCTCGCGATCGGCGCGCACCCCGATGATGTCGAGTACTTCGCCGGCGCGACCGTTGCCCAGCTGCGCGACGCCGGTGCGCAGGTCGCGCTGGTGGTGTGCAGCGATGGCGCTCGCGGCGGTCGCGACCTCAACGACCCCGCCGCCTTGCGCCGCGCAGAGCAGGGACGCGCCGCCGCCGCGCTCGGTATCGATGACTGGCTCTGGCTCGCGCATCCCGACGGCGCGCTCGCGCCCGGCGATCCGTTGCGCGGCGAGCTGGTTCGCAGCGTGCGACGCGTGCGTCCCGAGCTCGTCCTCGCGCACGACCCGCGCACACTGTGGACGATCCTCGCCGGCATCGCCCAGCCCGGTCACAGCGATCACCGCGCTGCGGGACAAGCGACGCTCGATGCGATCTATCCGCGCTCGCCGAGTCCCAACTTCCATCCGGAGCATCTCGGCGGCGACGACGCGTTGAGAGCGTGGTACCCGCGCGAGGTCTGGCTCTTCGACACCGCGCAGCCCGATCTGTGCGTAGACGCCGCTGACGGCTTCGAACGCAAGGAAGCGTCGCTGCGCGTGCACGCGAGTCAGGAGCAAGCGGTCGGCGGACTGGTCGCCGCTGCGCGCGCGATGGGCACACATTGGGGATCGGCGGACCGGCCGGCAGAGGCGTTCGTGCGCTTGCGACTCTACTGACTCCGAAATACCGCGCGCGCGCCGATTGCGGTGCCGAGCAGCACGAGCAGCGAGCCGAGCAGCGTCGCAACGCCCGGCACCTCGCCGAAGAACAGCACGCCCCAAAGCGTCGCGAAGGCGATCTGGACGTACGAGATCGCCATCGCGCGACCGGCGGGCTCCAGCGCGAGACCCCGCGTGAGACACACCTGGCCGATCTGCGCGAGCACGCCGACGCCGAGCAGCGCGAGCCATTCCGTGCCGCGCGGCCAGACGCCCTGCGCGATCGTCGCGGGCAGCGACGCCG
>Ga0315278_10004509_pt1 | contig 12557 bp, 13 predicted proteins | sample YL17G06_0_MG_FD_203880 | JGI IMG/M metagenome (GOLD analysis project Ga0315278, IMG submission 203880) | Sediment microbial communities from Yellowstone Lake, YNP, Wyoming, USA - YL17G06_0 | ecosystem: Environmental > Aquatic > Freshwater > Lake > Sediment | place: USA: Wyoming | collected...
GCCGTCGATCACCGGCACGCCGGCGGTCGCATCGGGGATGCCGCGCACGACGATGGGGGAGGTCGCCGTGCCGGCGCGGCAAATCACCCATTTGTCGCGGTAGGGCTCGCCGCGCCCGTAGATGAGTATCGAGTCGCCGGGGGCCAGGGCCTCCCAGGGCACCTCGCCAGGGGTGGCGTGCGGCTTGCCCGGCCCGACCTCGTAAGTCGTTGCCCAGGCGCCGTGCGGGACGGCGCTCAGCAGGCTGCACGCCAGCGCGGTGCGGATCCATCTCATCGCCGACTCCTCGAGTCCATTCCTCGACAACCCCATTAGGACTGCAAGGGGCGAGCCAGCCGCCGGCGTCCGGCCGGGGGCGCACAACCCCTTGACTTGACCCGGGGCGGGAACCCGCCGACAATCCTCGTATGCGTTTCGTGTCGGGTGTCAGCAACGGGCAGTCCCGGGACCTCGCGACCCGCCTCGGCCGGACCGGCCGCTGGGCGGCGAGGCTCCTGGCCCTGACGCTGCTCGTGCAGACCGGCTCACCGGCTTTCGTCTCGGCCTGCGAGCGCAGCGCCGGGGGCGACGAGCATGGGTGCCCGGCGTGCCGCTCCGACGCGGCCACGCCGACGGCCGCGCCCGTGCCGGCCTGTCACGCCGCCGCGCCCGCGACGTCCGCCGCCGGCAACGCGCCCGCCCCGAAGCCCTGCTGCTTCCTCGAGGCCGGCCCCGCGTGCGGCCACGCGGCGCTGCCCGAGGTGACGCTCACGCCGCGCGACGGCCAGCCGCTGCCGCTCGAGCTCGCCGGCGATCCCGACGGCGCCACGGCGGGGCGCGCGGCCGTCCCCGACCGCATCGTCTTCCCGCCGGGAACCGGGCGGGCGACCTCCGGCGGCCCGCCCGACGCCCTCCGCAGCACCATCCTCCGGCTCTAGCCCGCCTCTTCCTCCCGGATAGGTTTACTCTCCGCCTCCGGGTGAACTGCCGCGCAGTTCCGGAACGGCCAACCGCCGGTCCGGGGCGCGACCGCGCTCTCGTGCCCGGCCCGTTTTCGAAGGAAGAGGAAGGTATATGCACACCAGATCTGTCTTTGCGGTCCTCGCGGCCGCGGCCTGGCTCGCGCCGGGTGCACTCGTGCACGCCGCGCCCGCCACCGCCACGCCCACTGATGTCCCCGCCGACAGCCTGGCGGCCGACTCGACCCTGAGCCTCGCCGCGCTCGAGCGCTGGGTGCTGGAGCGCAATCCCGATCTCGAGGCCATGCGCTGGGCGCTGGCCGCGGCCGGCGAGCGCTCGAAGATGGCCGGGGCCCTCATGGACCCCGAGCTCGAGTTCACGGTCGGCCCGGCTTCCTTCGATGAGGCGGACCTGCCGGCGGCCTACCGGATCGGGGTCAAGCAGATGCTGCCGTGGGCGAAGCTAGGCCCGCAGCGCTCGGCGGCGCGCCACGAAGCGTCAGCCGACAGCGCCGGCGTCGCCGCGCTCCGCAACCAGGTGCTGCGCCTGACGCGCGCCACCTACGTCGAGTACTGGCAGGGTGACGCCTCCCTGCGCGTCGTGCGTGAGCTGCAGGGACTGATCGAGGAGTTCCGGCGGGTGGCGCTCTCCAGGTACGCGTCCGGACTCGTGGGCGAGGCCGACCCGCTGATGGCCGAAGCTGAGCAGGCCCGTCTCGAGCACGACGCGATCACCTACACGCGCCTGCGCGACACGGCGCGGGCCCAGCTCAACTCGCTCCTGCACCGCGAGGGGGGCGCGCCGCTGCCGGCCGCGCCCGCCGGCTTCCCGCCTCCCGGGTCGGTGCCGCCGCTGGCGACGCTGGTGGGCCACGCGGTGCGCAACCGCCCGGAGGTCGCCGCCGCCGAGGCGCGCGCCCGGGCCGGCCAGGCGCGCCTCACCCTCGCCGGCCGGCAGTGGCTGCCGGACGTGGAGGTCATGGCGGCGTACGACCGGTTCATGATGGAGGAGCCGTACCGGCCGATGGTCGGCGTGAGCGTCAATCTGCCCCTGTGGTTCGGCCGCATCTCCGCCGCCCGGCGCGAGGCGCAGGCCGGCGTGGCGGAAGGCGTGGCCGCGACCGCGGGGGCGCGCGATCGCGTCGCCTTCGAGGTGCAGGAAGCCTACGCGCGCGTCCTCGACAGCGCCCACGAGGCGGGCATCGTCCGGCACGCCGAGCTGCCCGTGAACCAGCGGGCCCTGGGCGCGGCGCGCGCCGGCTACGAGTCCGGGCGCAACGACTTCCTCACGCTGCTGAACGCCGAGCGCGATCTGACCCGCGCGCGGCTCGCCGAGATCCGCGTGGCGGCGGAATACCGCATGGGGCTGGCCGACCTCGAGCAGGCGGTCGGGGTGGCGCTCGCCGGGGCCTTCCCGGAGACGCCCGCGAACGAGGAGGGGACGCGATGAACGCCTTCGATCCCGAGCGCCGCCGTGGTCGCCCGACCGGGACCGTCGTCCTGGCCGCGATGGCGGGCGCCGCTCTCGCCACGGGCATCTGGTTCGGGCTGTCGCGTCTCGGTGGCGCCGCCGGCGGCGGGCCCGAGACGCACACCGTCGGCGCCCTGCGCCTCGCGGTGGAGACGCGGCCGGGCACGCCGCAGGTCGGGGAGAACACGCTGCGGGTGCGCGTCGCCGATGCGGCCGGCCGGCCGCTGCGCGGCGCCGGCGTGGACGCCCTCGTCTTCATGCCGCAGATGGGCGCCATGCCGTACATGGAGAGCAAGCCGCCCATGCGCGAGATCCGTCCGGGTGTCTACGAGGGCCGCTTCAACCTGGCGATGGGGGGCAGCTGGGACCTGGACCTGGCGGTCGCTCCGACGCAGGGCGCCCCGGCGCGCGCGGCGCTGCGCCTCACCGTGGGCGCCGAGGGCTTCACCTGGGTGGGCGAGGAAGGCGGCGCCGGCGGGGCGGCCGCGGACAGCCCGACCGGCACGGTCACGCTCTCGGCCCGGCGCCGCCAGGAGATCGGCGTCACCACCGACACGCTGCGCGTGCGCGACCTCGACTACGAGCGCCGCGTCGCCGGCCGCGTGACCTACGACGAGACGCGGCGCTCCGAGGTGACGGTCAAGTTCCAGGGCTGGATCGAGCGGCTCGCCGTCGACTTCACCGGACAGCCCGTGCGCCGGGGCCAGGTGCTCTTCACCGTGTACAGTCCCGAGCTCTACTCCGCCCAGCGCGAGTTCGTCGAGGCGCTGGCGGTGCGCGACAGCCTCCCGGCGGGGCCGGTGCGCGGGCGGGCCGCCGAGCTGGCGGACGCGGCCCGGCAGCGCCTGCGGCTGTGGGACGTCCCGGCGGCGCAAGTCGCGCGCCTCGAGCGCACGCGCCAGCCGGAGCAGGCCGTGCCGATCGTCTCGCCGGTCGCCGGGGTGGTGACCGAGAAGCTGGTGGTGCAGGGGACGGCGGTGATGCCGGGGCAGACGCTCTTCCGCATCGCTCCCCTCGATCCGGTGTGGGTCGTGGCCGACGTCTTCCAGCACGAGCTGCCGCTCCTCAAGGTGGGCGACCCGGTCACCGTGAGCCTGCCGGGGGCGGGCGGGCCGGGTGTGCGCGGGCGCGTCGGCTTCGTCTATCCGTCGCTTCGCGAGGACACGCGCACCGGGCAGGTGCGCGCCGAGATCCCCAACCCGCACGCGCAGCTCAAGCCCGACATGTTCGTGGACGTCACCCTCCACGTGCCGCTGGGGCGGCGCCTCGCCGTGCCGGTGTCGGCCGTGGTGTACAGCGGGGAGCGGCGGATCGTGTTCGTGGACCGCGGGGCGGGCCGCCTCGAGCCGCGCGAGGTGGCGCTCGGGCCGCGCGCCGGCGAGTTCTTCGCCGTCGAGTCGGGGCTCGCCGAGGGGGAGGCGGTCGTGACCTCCGGCAACTTCCTGGTGGCGGCGGAGAGCCGGCTGCGCTCCGCGCTGCGCGGCTTCTGAGCGGGGGCCCGCCGTGATCGACCGCATCATCGCCGCCTGCGCGCGCGCCCCGCTGTTCACGCTGCTGGCCGTGGGCGCGCTCACCGTCTGGGGCGTCTATTCGCTCCAGCAGATGCCGCTGGACGCCATCCCCGACCTCTCCGACACGCAGGTGATCATCTCCACCGAGTGGCCGGGGCGCAGCCCCGACCTGGTCGAGGACCAGATCACCTATCCCATCGTGACCTCCCTGCTCTCCGCGCCCCGCGTGCGCTACGTGCGCGGCCAGAGCATGATGGGCGACTCCTTCGTCTACGTGATCTTCGAGGACGGCACCGACCTCTACTGGGCGCGCAGCCGGGTGCTCGAGTATCTGGCGGCGATCCGCGGACGGCTGCCGGAGGGCGTGCAGCCGCAACTGGGTCCCGACGCCACCAGCGTCGGCTGGGTCTTCGAGTACGCGCTCGTGGACACGACCGGCCGCCAGGACCTGGCCACCCTGCGCTCCTTCCAGGACTGGACGCTGCGCTACTGGCTGCAGGGGGTCGAGGGCGTGGCCGAGGTGGCCTCGGTGGGGGGCTTCGTCCGCCAGTACCAGGTGGACCTCGACCCCGACCGCCTGCTCGCCTACGGGGTCGCGATCGGGGAGATCGCCGGAGCGATCCGGCGCTCCAACGTCGACGTCGGCGGCGGCGTCGTGGACATCTCCGAGCACGAGCACTTCGTGCGCGGGCGCGGCTACATCCGCTCGCGCGCGGACATCCGCAGCGTGCCGGTGAAGACCGGCGCCGGCGGCGTGGCGGTCACGGTCGGCGACCTGGGCGAGGTGCACCTGGGGCCCGAGCAGCGCCGCGGCATCGCCGAGCTGAACGGCCGCGGCGAGGTGGTCGGCGGCATCGTCATCATGCGCCAGGGCGAGAACGCCCTGCGCGTGATCGACCGCGTCAAGGCGCGCCTGGCGGAGGCCCGGCGCTCCCTGCCGCCCGGCGCGCAGATCGTGGTCACCTACGACCGCTCGCGCCTCATCCGCGAGTCGGTGCGCACGCTGTGGACCGAGCTGCTCCAGCAGCTCCTCGTGGTCAGCCTCATCATCATCGTCTTCCTGATGCACTTCCGCAGCGCCCTGGTGCCGATCCTCGGGCTGCCCATCGCCGTGCTGCTGTCCTTCATCCCCATGGCCGCGCAGGGCCTGACCGCCAACATCATGTCCCTGGGAGGCATCATCGTGGCCATCGGGGCGATGGTCGACGCCTCGATCATCATGGTGGAGAACGCCCACAAGAAGCTCGAGACCTGGGAGGCCGGGGGCCGCCAGGGCCCGCGCGCCGCCGCCATCCTGTCGGGGCTGCAGGAGGTGGGCCGCTCCATCTTCTTCTCGCTGCTCATCATCACCATCGCCTTCCTGCCCATCTTCACGCTGACCGGCAGCGAGGGGAAGCTCTTCCGGCCGCTGGCGTTCACCAAGAGCTACTCGATGGCGTTCGCGGCCCTGCTCGCCATCACGCTGGTCCCCGCCCTGGTGCTGCTCTTCGTGCGCGGGCGCATCAAGCCCGAGTCGGAGAACCGCCTCAACCACTGGCTGGCGACGCGCTACGAGCCGGTGGTGCGCTGGGTGGTCCGCCATCGCCGGCGGGTGTTCGCGGGCGCCGCGGTGCTGCTGCTCTCCGTCATCCCGGCTTGGCTGCTCCTGAGCAGCGAGTTCATGCCGCCCCTGAACGAGGGCTCGATTCTCTACATGCCGACCGCGCCGCCCGGCATCTCCGACGCGCGCGCCGTGTCCGTGCTGCAGTCCATGGACCGCAAGCTCAAGGAGTTCCCCGAGGTCGAGAGCGTCTTCGGCAAGATGGGCCGGGCGCGCACGGCCACAGACCCGGCGCCGCTGTCGATGGTCGAGACGGTGGTGATGCTCAAGCCCGAGTCCGAGTGGCGGCCGGGGACGACCTGGGAGTCCCTGGTCCAGGAGATGGACGAATCCCTGCGCTATCCGGGCATGCCCAACCTGTGGTGGATGCCGATCCAGACGCGCCTGGAGATGCTGGCCACCGGCGTGCGCAGCGTGCTCGGCATCAAGGTCTTCGGGCCGGACCTGGCGGAGGCGGAGCGCCTCGGCATCGAGATCGAGCGGGCCCTGCAGGGGGTGAGGGGCACGCGCAGCGCCTTCGCCGAACGGGCCACGGGCGGCTTCTACCTCGACTTCGACATCGACCGCGCCCAGGCGGCGCGCTACGGGCTTACGGTGGCGGACGTCGGGGAGGTCATCGAGGCGGCGATCGGCGGGATGGCGGTCACCCAGACGGTGGAGGGCCGCGAGCGCTACACGGTGAGCCTGCGCTACGCGCGCGAGCTGCGCGACGACCCCGAGGAGTTGCAGCGGATCCTGGTCCCGACGCCGAGCGGCGCCCAGGTGCCGCTGGCGGAGCTGGCCCGCCTGCGCTTCGTCAACGGGCCGCCCATGATCCTCGAGGAGAACGGGCAGCTCTTCACGCTCGTGTCCGTGGATGTCGCCGGTCGCAGCGTCGTGGACTACGTGGCGGACGCCAAGCGCGTGCTCGAGCGCGAGGTGAAGCTGCCGCCGGGCTACCGCCTGGACTGGGCGGGGCAGTTCAAGTACTACGAGCGGGCGAAGTCGCGGCTCCTCGTGGTCGTTCCCGTCACCCTGCTCCTGGTGTTCTTCCTCCTCTATCTGAGTTTCCGCTCGGTGCGCGAGGCTGGCTTCGTCATGCTGGCGGTGCCGCTGTCGCTGGTGGGCGCCTTCTGGATCCTCGTGCTGCTCGGCTACAAGCTCTCGGTCGCGGTCTGGGTGGGGATCATCGCGCTGGCCGGCGTCGACGCCGAGACCGGCGCGGTGATGCTCCTGTATCTGAACCTGAGCCACAAGCAGCGCCTCGCCGAGGGCCGCCTGCGGACCAAGGCCGACCTCGAGGACGCCATCGTCGAGGGCGCCGCGCACCGCATCCGGCCCAAGCTCATGACCGTGCTGACCGACATCGTCGGCCTGATGCCGGTGCTGCTGGCAACCGGGACGGGCGCCGACCTGATGAAGCGGATCGCCGCGCCCCTGATGGGCGGCGTGGTCACCTCCTTCGGCCTCGAGCTACTCGTGTACCCGGCGATCTACGCCGCCTGGAAGGGGCGGCGGCTGCCGGACGCCACGCCTCCGGATGGGGTGCCATCCGGCGGCCCAAACCCTTGAGAAAGGAGAGACACATGATGCGTTCCCTCGCGATCCTCGCCGTCGGGCTGGCGTCCGTGGCCACGCTGGCCGCCGGCTGCGGCGCGCCGGCTCCGTCCGGGCCCGTCCGCTACGAGATCGCGGTCGGCTCGACCGGGTACTCGCCCGACCGCGTGAAGGCCAGGGTGGGGCAGGAGGTCGTCCTCGTCTTCACCCGCACGACCGACGAGACCTGCGGCACCGAGGTCGTGATCCCCTCGGAGAACGACCGCACGGTGGCCCTGCCCTTGAACCAGCCGACCGAGGTGCGCCTCACCCCCACGCAGAAAGGGGAGATCGCCTTCACCTGCGGCATGAAGATGTTCAAGGGGACCATCCTGGTGGACTAGTCGGGTCCGCCGCTTGCGAGGGTCAAACTATTGCCGCATGAGCATTTAAGCCCCGGGGCCTGGCCCCGGGGCTTCTTCCTGGCAACCCCGAGATCCCATTTGACGTATGATGGCATAGTGATATCATTTCGATAGTCCCGAAGGAGGGCTGCCATGATCCGCGAACAAGAACGCCACGCCGTCAACGGGCTGGGGGTCATCCCGGTCCTGCTCGTCGTCTCGCTCCTCGACATCTGGTGGTTCATCACCGCCATCCGTTTCGAGTCGGTCTTCGGGCTCGTCGGCTCGCTGGTGCTGCTGCTGCTCGTCATCCTCGTCTGGACGGGGTTCTTCAACATCGCCCCCAACGAGGGCAAGGTGCTGCAGCTGTTCGGCGCCTACCGCGGCACGGTGAAGCACCCCGGCCTGCGCTGGGCCAACCCGTTCTACTCCAAGAAGAAGATCTCCCTGCGCGTGCGCAACTTCGAGAGCGGCAAGCTCAAGGTGAACGACCACGTCGGCAACCCGATCGAGATCGCGGCCATCGTCGTGTGGAAGGTGGTGGACAGCGCGGAGGCGATGTTCCAGGTCGACGACTATCAGCAGTTCATCAAGGTGCAGACCGAATCGGCGCTGCGCAACCTGGCCAGCCAGTACGCCTACGACGCCTACGAGGAGCTGGCGGTGTCGCTGCGCAGCCACCCGGCGGAGACCAACCTGCAGCTCAAGCAGGAAGTGCAGGACCGGCTGGCGCAAGCCGGCATCGAGGTCATCGAGGCGCGCATCAGCCATCTGGCCTACGCGCCGGAGATCGCCGGCGCCATGCTGCAGCGCCAGCAGGCGAGCGCCATCATCGCGGCGCGCCAGAAGATCGTCGACGGCGCCGTGGGCATGGTGGAGATGGCCCTCGAGCGGCTGGCGCGCGAGAACGTGGTGCATCTCGACGACGAGCGCAAGGCCGCCATGGTGAGCAACCTGCTGGTCGTGCTGTGCGGCGAGCGGGCGCACGTGCAGCCGGTGATCAACACCGGGTCGCTGTACTAGAAGGGCCGGGCGGGCGAGGGCGCCATGGCCGAGCGCAAGCCGTTCCTGCTGCGGGTCGATCCCCAGGTCCTGGAGGCCCTCCAGGGCTGGGCCGCGGACGAGTTGCGCAGCCTGAACGGGCAGATCGAGTTCCTGCTCCGCCGGGCCCTGGCGGAGTCGGGCAGGCTGGGCGGGCCGCGCCGTGGGCGCGGCCCCGCGGCGGGGCCGGACAAGGGGGAGCGGCGATGAGCGAGAGGCACTACACGGAGTCGGGTGTGGCCCCGTGCCCGAATTGCGGAGAGGGCCCCTTGTTCATCAAGGAGAAGGTCGGCGCGGGCGGCTCGCACGGGCCGGATCTGCTGCCGGGGCTGGGTAGGCTCAAGGGGATCCTGCCCGCCCACTTCCGGATCGTGGTCTGCGGAGGCTGCGGCCTGACGCGCTTCTTCGCGGACGCGCAAGCGCGCGAGAAGGTGGCGGAATCGGGGCGCTGGCGGAGGCTCTGAGACGCGCCGCAGCCGGCGGGGGCGGCAGCGGGCGGTGGGGGTGCGCCCCTCCACCGCCCGCCCGCGTTCCCGGCTACTTCTGGCGCGTGTAGGTGATCTCCATCGATTTCATCTCCTTGCCGTCGGGCCCCGGGGCGTACCACTCGAAGACGTGGCGGCCGGGGCTCTCGAAGCGCGTCACCGTGCGCACCTGAACGTCCTTGCCCGCCATCGGATCGAACGAGGTGCCGGTGAAGGTCATCGCCTTGGTCGACGCGTCGTAGTCGCCCTCGCTGCGAAAGATCCCGGTGGTCATGCTGTCCACCCAGATGCCCACGTACTTCTTCTTGATGTTGTCGTAACCGGTCAGGCTCATGCCCGCGAACGGCGTGTCCATCATGGTGCCGGTGACGTCCTCCTGGACGAAGCGGCCGCCCATGACCAGCTTGTTGACGCAGGTCGCCTGACTGACCGAGGGCGGGGCGCCCGGGGCCGTCCAGCTCTTCACCTCGAGAGCCCACTCGCCGGCCAGCCCGGCCAGCATCCGGTGCGGCTCGCCGGGGGCGTTGAGCTTCATGTAGGCCTCCATGGCGGCCGCCTCGGCGTCGGCCGGACCCTTCTCCGCCGCGGCGGCGGGCTTGGCCGTATCGGACCTCGTCCGCCCGGCGACCGGGCCGGCGCAGGCGATCAGGGCGGCGCCGGCGGCGAGCCACACTTGGAGCTTCATTCCGGGACTCCTTTGCGAAGGGTAGCAGGGGTTGCGGCCGAAAAGCCCCACGGGACCACGGGCCCCGCGGAGGGCGCGGATTGTAGAGGCTCCGGCGGCCGCCGGCAACCGCGGATCGGGGCGCGCCGGGGCGACCGGCCTCCGCAAGCTTATATTGACAATCGTCAATGTAACGGCTCAGGCTGTGGGGGAAGGAGGAAGCGATGGCCGTCATCCCCAAGTCCCGCACCCAACCGGCAGGCTGCTGCGTCCCGGAGCTGCGCCGCGGCGACCGGACGCGCGCGCGGCGCGACGCCGCCGCTCACGCCGCCCTGGCCGACGAGGTGCGCCTCACCATCCTGCGCCTGCTGGCCCGCCAGCCGGAGCTGTGCGTCTGCGAGATCCAGCGCGCCTTCGACCTCGGCCAGCCGACCATCTCCCACCACCTGCGCGTCCTGCGGGAGGCGGGCCTGGTGGCCTGCGAGAAGCGCGGCCAGTGGGCCCACTACTCGCTGCGGCCGGCGGTCGTGCGCCGCCTGGCCCAGGGGTTGCTGGAGGTCCTGTGACGGACGGGGGATTCGCGATCCGCGAGACCGCGGCGGGGGAGCGAGCCGAGCTGCGCGAGCTGCTCGTCGCGTGCGGTCTGCCGCGCATGGGCTTCGAGGATCCGCGGCTGCGGCTGTGGGGCGCCTTCGCCGGCGGCGAGCTGGTGGGGATGGCCGGCCTCGAGCGGCACGGCAGCGCCGGCCTGCTGCGTTCGGTGGCCACGCGCGAGGCGTGGCGGGGGCGGGGCGTGGCCGCCGCCCTGGTGCGGGCCATACTGGAGGCCGCGGCCGTGGCGGGGATGACCCGCCTCTGGCTGCTGACCGAGGGGGCGGAGGAGTACTTCCGGCGCTGGGGTTTCGTGACCGTGCCGCGGGCGCAAGGCGATCCGCAGCTGATGGCGTCGGCGGAGTTCCAGGGCGGCCGTTGCGCCGCGGCCGTACTCATGATGCGGCCGGTGCCCTAGGCTCCGGCCGCGCGGAACCAAGGAGCAGACCATGGACCCCAAGCAGATCAAGCTCTCCGTCCGCGACCACTACGCCCGCGCCGCGCGCGGCGAGCCCTCCTGCTGTTCCGACCCCGCGGAGCTCGGCTATGGACGGGACGCCCTGGATGCGGTGCCCGCCGAAGTTCGCCAGGCCTCGCTCGGCTGCGGCAGCCCGGTGGCCGCCGCGGACCTGCGCCCCGGGGAGCGCGTGCTCGACCTGGGCAGCGGCGCCGGGCTCGACCTCTGGCTGGCGGCGCGGGCGGTGGGCCCGCAGGGCCGCGTCTGGGGCGTGGACATGACGCCCGAGATGGTGGAGCGCGCGCGGGCGGCGGCGGCGCGCGCCGGGCTGGCCAACGTCACGATCATGCCGGGAGAGATCGAGGCCCTGCCGCTGCCCGACGGCTGCGTGGACGCGGTGATCAGCAACTGCGTGATCAACCTGTCGCCCGACAAGCCCCGCGTCTTCCGCGAGGCTTTCCGCGTGCTGGCGCCCGGCGGCCGCTTCGTGGTCGCCGACATGCTCGCCACGGCCCCGCTGCCGGCGGCACTCGCCGCCGACCCGGAATCGTGGAGCGCCTGCATCGGGGGGGCGGTGCCGGAGGCCGAGTACGTGGGTGCCCTGCGGGCGGCGGGCTTCGCGGCCGTCGAGGTGCGCGCCGAGTCCGGCGGAGCGGCGGTCTGCGGCGAGGGGCCGGTGGGGACCGCCCCGGCCGCCGCGCCACCGCGCGTGTACAGCGCCGTCATCCGGGCGGTGAAGCCGGGCTAGGTCGGCGGGCTCTCCGCCTAGGACAGCTCCCGCAACCGCGCGTAGCCGGCGCGGCTGAGCGGCAGCTGCGTGCCGTCGGAGAGCACCGCGACGCGACTGTCCTTGGCGTACAGCTCGATCTTCGCCAGCCGGTCCAGGTTCAGCAGATAGCCGCGGTGGATGCGCACGAAGCGGGCGGGGTCGAGCTGGCCCTCCAGCTCGGCCAGGGCCTGGTGCTTGAGGAACTCCTTGCCGCCGGACCTGAGGCAGACGTAATCGTCGCGCGCCTCGGCGTAATCGAGGCGGTCCACGAGGATCACGTGGACGCGCGATCCGTCGCGCACCAGGATGCGCTCCAGCGGGCGCGGGGCGGCATGGGCCGCGGCGCGGATCTCGGCCAGCGGCAGCGGCCGCCGCGGCACCCCGGCGGCCCGCGCGCGGGCCCGCGCCAGCGCCTCGGCCAGCCGCTCGGGTGCTACGGGCTTCAGCAGGTAGTCCACGGCGTGCACGTCGAAGGCGCGCACCGCGTATTCGTCGTAGGCGGTCACGAAGATCACCGGCACGTCACGCTCGAGCAACTCCAGCACTTCGAAGCCGTCGAGCTTGGGCATCTGCACGTCGAGCAGCAAGAGGTCCGGCTCCTTCTCGGCCACCGCCTGCACGGCCTCGAAGCCGTTGGCGCACTCGGCGACGATCTCGACGTCCGGGTGCGCAGCGAGGTACTCGCGCAGCAGGCGGCGCGCCAGCTCCTCGTCGTCCACGATCGCCACGCGCAGGCGCTCGCCGGGCCGGCCCTCGGTCATGGGTGCGATCCCTCCGCTTGCGCCGGCAGCGAGATCTCGACGCGGAAGCCCCCAGCGCGCTCCGCCGCCGTGAACCGCGCCGCGGGCCCGTAAAGCGTCGTGAGCCGCGCCCGGACGTTCTCCAGACCCACCCCCGGCGTCGGCGCGCGCGCCCGCTCGGGGTCTGCGGGATTTTCGACCACGAGCCGCAGCCGCCCGCCCTCCACCGCCGCCGCCAGGCGGATCGCACCACCCTCGATCAGGTGCGCGATCCCGTGGCGAATCGCGTTCTCCACCAGCGGCTGCAGGAGCAGCGGGGGCACGAGGCAGCGCCGGGCCGTCTCCTCGATCTCCTCCTCCACGGCCAGCCG
>Ga0315278_10004510_pt1 | contig 12555 bp, 12 predicted proteins | sample YL17G06_0_MG_FD_203880 | JGI IMG/M metagenome (GOLD analysis project Ga0315278, IMG submission 203880) | Sediment microbial communities from Yellowstone Lake, YNP, Wyoming, USA - YL17G06_0 | ecosystem: Environmental > Aquatic > Freshwater > Lake > Sediment | place: USA: Wyoming | collected...
GTCAACACTGCCCGGCTCGGCAATGCAGCGGCTATGATGCATGACCTGCGGATTGTAAATTCCCGTGGCAGCCAAGAACGGCACGACCAAGAATAACGACATCCGACCCTCCCTCGTTAACGGGCACATGCCCCGCGCCAGACTACTCCTAATGTCCAGACTTGTTCTATGGGTTTCGCTGCGCGAGCGTCCCGTTGTGCACATGACTTGAGCAGTTCGCAGTCTACATGACAGTCCGGTTTGGTGTCCTTCGCCTCTTCGCGCTCGCGCTTCATAATTCATCAGTTCTTGTGTGACCATCATCTGGTTTCCGATTAGGCCGGAGTCAGTCCGGAAAGTCGACTTAAGTTGGAGGAAGCAAACATGCGCACTGATTTCTTAGCCAAAATCACGGCAGCCCTTGCCGTAATCGTAGTTACCATCGCCGTGACCAGCTCTATGGGTTTCGCCGCGAGCGGATTCGTCGGCAAATGGAAGACCACCGACACCGAGGGCAAAGCTTTCACGATCTGGCTTTCCGATGACGGCGTGGCCAAAGGCGACCGCGCCAACGAGGGCCTTGCCGGCAAGTGGAAGGAAGAGGGCAGCGCCGCGGTCATCACATGGGACTCAGGCTGGGTCACCAAGATTACCAAAGACGGCGACAGTTACAAAAAGGCCGCGGAGAAGGATGGCAAGCCTGTAGGCAGCCCCTCGAATATTGAAAAGGTCGAGTAGCGCCTTAGTCAGCACAGGACCAACAGCCAGCCGTGCCTCGTCGAGGCACGGCTGAGATGCCGTCTGTTGTCAAACGATCTTAGCGCGTTACCATCGACCGCCGCGGCTGAACAGCCTGAGGATCAGGAGCAGCAGCACCGCGCCGATCGTGGCGGCAACGATCGAAGAGACCAGCCCGCTGCCGATATGCACGCCGAGTTGCGGGAACAGCCAGCTCCCGATCAGCGCGCCCACGATGCCGATGCAGATATCGGCGATCAGGCCGAAGCCCGTGCCTTGCACGATCAGTCCGGCGAGCCATCCCGCGACGAGACCGACCAAAAGAATAATAAGTAGACCGTCAGCCGACATGTGTTGTCCCGCCGTTTCGGTTGTCCAATCCTGGATTATCCGGGTTTCCCGGTACGCAACCGTCAGTGTTCGAGCCGCAAGAGCAAGGGTGGATCCGCGGGCGAATCTTGCACCTTAACCTGGCGCCTTCAGGCTCCATCGCAAAGTCCTGAACAGGAATTCTCAGTGCAGGCTTGGGTTACCCCTCACCCTTTCCGCCAAGGCTCGCCTTCGGCTCGCGGCGGAAAGCCCTCTCCCTAGAAGGGAGAGGGGAACTTGTGGCCGCGCCATGGACTCCAACCCCTCGCCCTCTAGGGGAGAGGGAGGGACCCATCACCGAGAGGCGATGGGAGGGTGAGGGGGTCAATCAAGCGGTGACGCCGGCTAGGTCACCGCCCGGACCACGCCGCCGTCGACCCGAAGCGCCGCACCGGTCGTGGCGCTCGCGGGTTCCCCGCAGAGATAGACCACGAGATTGGCGACCTCTTCGGAGGTGGCCATGCGCTTCAAGAGCGAGGAGGGGCGCAAGCTCTTCAAGATCTCGGCCTCGATCTTCTTCAGGTCGATGCCGCGCTCCTGCGCGATCTGCTCCAGGAACACCAATGCGCCTTCGGAGCGCGTTGGACCCGGCAGCACAGCGTTCACGGTGACGCCGGAACCCGGAACGGTCTCGGCGAGGCCGCGGCTCCCAAGCTACTTTTGAGCATTGAGCCGTTTGAAGCCCGCCTCGAGATCGGCCTTCAGATCCTCAACGTCTTCGAGCCCGGCATGGATCCTGAGCGCCGGTCCTGCCGCCTTCCATGTCGTCGCCGTCCGGTACTCGCTCGGATCGAACGGCAGGATCAGGCTCTCGAAGCCGCCCCAACTATACCCCATGCCGAATAGAGTGAGCCCGTCGAGCATCGCGGCGACCGCCTTGTCCGGCACCGGCTTCAGCACAATGGCGAACAGGCCAGAGGCGCCGGTGAAATCGCGGGCCCAGATCGTGTGACCTGGATCGCCTGGAAGGGCAGGGTGCAACACGCGCGCGACTTCCGGCCGCTCCTTCAACCAATTGGCAAGCTCGAGGCCTGAACGTTGATGCCGCTCCAGCCTTACGCCAAGGCTGCGCAAGCCCCGCAGTCCGAGATACACGTCTTCCGGCCCGACGCAGAGACCCAAATCCTCATGCGCGCGGCGAATGAGGGGCAAATTCGCCTCGTTTGCCGTGATGGCGCCGAGCATCACATCGGCGTGGCCTCCGATATATTTCGTCGCGGCCTGGATCGAGACGTCAACGCCATGCGCGAAAGGCTTGAAGAAGAGCGGTGTTGCCCACGTATTATCCAGCACCATAGCCGCACCGGCCTTGTGCGCGGCTTTCGCGATGGCGGGAACGTCTTGCACCTCGAAAGTCTGCGAGCCGGGCGATTCGGCGAAGATCACGCGCGTATTCTTCTGAATCAGGTTCTCGATCCCGGCTCCGATCAGCGGCTCGTAATAGGTCGTCGTGACGCCGAGCCGTTTGAGCATCCCATCGCAGAACCGCCGCGTCGGCCGGTAGACTGCATCGGTGACCAGAAAATGGTCGCCAGCGGCGAGAAACGCCAGCAACGTCGTGGTGACGGCAGAAAGTCCCGATGGAGTGAGCAGCGTTGCATGCCCGCCCTCAAGCTCGGCGATGGCTTCCTCCAGGGCGCGCACCGTCGGCGTACCGAGCCTGCCATAGGTGAAAGCCTGGTCGTTGGCTTCGAGAGCGGCGACGCTCGGGAACAGGATCGTCGATCCACGATAGATCGGCGTATTGACGAAGCCATGAAAACGCGACGGCTCACGGCCCGCATGCACGAGTCTGGTAGCGTCCTTTTCGCCGGGCGATTTTTTACGCATCAGAGCCTGAAGGGTTCGCGCATGGGATCACCTCTAGCCGGTCTCGATCAGAAGGCTCGGGTCGGAGCCCCACTCAGCCCAGGATCCATCATAAACCGAAGTCTTGAGATGTCCGGTCGAAGCAAGCGCTAGCGCCAGCACGGATGCGCTGACGCCGGAACCGCAAGACGCGACGATGGGGCGCGACAGGTCGACCCCGGCGGCCTTGAACGCTTTCTCGATGTCCGCCGGCGATTTCAGCGTCCCGTCTTTGTTGAGCACGCTGCCGTAAGGAACGTTATGCGCGCCGGGGATATGGCCGGCACGTAAACCCGGACGTGGCTCCGGCGCCTTGCCAGCGAAGCGCTCCGCAGATCGGGCATCGACAACCGTCGCGGAATGATCGTGTACGATCGCCTTCATGTCGGAGAGGTCGCGGATCAAATCCGCATTCCGTCTTGAGGTAAAATGCCGTGGCGTGCGGTTGAGCGGCTCGCCGCTTTCGAGCCGGCGCCCCTCGCGCTTCCATTTCGGCAGGCCGCCATCGAGCACGCTCACATCCGCGACGCCCATGACGCGGAACATCCACCACACCCGCGCCGCGCTGAAAATGCCCTGGCTGTCGTAGACCACGATGCGCGAGCCGTCGCCGATCCCCATGCTCCGCATACGCGAGGAGAATTTCTCCGGCGGCGGCAGCATATGAGGGTAGGGGCTCTTCGTGTCGGCGATCTCGTCGATATCGAAAAACACAGCCCCCGGAATATGCTCGGCGAGATAATCCTCGCGGCCTTTCCTGTTCTCGGTCGGTAGGTGCCAAGAGGCATCGATGATCATGAGATCTGGCGCCTTGAGCTCCCGTTCGAGCTCATCTGTCTCGGTCAGCCATGTCTTTGATAAATCGGTCATTCCCAATCCTAATTAGACGAACATTTTTGTTGGTGAAGCAGCGCGTGCCTCGAGCCATGGCGGCACTGGCAGGCCCTTTTCGCGCAAGAAAACTGGGTTGAATAGACGGCTCTGATAGCGGGTCCCGTAGTCGCAAAGCACCGTCACGATCGTATGACCAGGACCCATGGCGCGAGCAAGGCGGATGGCGCCTGCGACATTGATGCCGCTAGATCCGCCAAGACATAAGCCTTCTTCGCTCAACAAATTGAACACGACCGGCAGCGCTTCGGCGTCGGGGATTTGATAGGCCTCGTCGATCACAGCACCTTCGAGATTGGCGGTGATACGTCCCTGGCCGATGCCTTCGGTGATCGAGCTGCCTTCGGATTTGAGCTCGCCGTTCTTATAGTAATTGTACAGCGCGGCGCCCATCGGATCTGCGAGCCCGATGGTTACATCCTTGTTCTTGGCTTTCAGCCCCATCGAGACTCCGGCCAGCGTGCCGCCGGTGCCGACCGCGCAGATGAAGCCGTCGACCTTGCCTTGCGTGTCGGTCCAAATCTCTTCCGCCGTCGTTTCGATATGACCTTGGCGATTGGCGACGTTGTCGAACTGATTGGCCCAGATCACGCCATGCGGCTCGGTCTTGGCGAGCGCTTCGGCGAGACGGCCGGAATATTTCACGTAATTGTTCGGGTCCTTGTAAGGGACGGCCGGCACCTCGATCAGCTCGGCGCCCGCGAGCCGGAGCATCTGCTTCTTCTCGTCGGACTGCGTGTCCGGGATCACAATGACCGTCTTCAAGCCGAGCGCATTGCCGACCAGCGCCAGACCGATGCCGGTATTGCCGGCAGTGCCTTCGACCACCGTACCGCCCGGCTGAAGCTTTCCGGATGCAAGCGCATCGCGAATGATGAAGAGCGCGGCGCGGTCCTTGACCGACTGTCCCGGATTCATGAACTCGGCCTTGCCGAGGATCGTGCAGCCGGTCTCTTCGGACGCGCGTTTGAGCTTGACCAGCGGCGTATTGCCGATCGCCTCGGTGATGCCGTTGCTGATGCGCAAAAGGAGGGGCCTTCCGGGTGGGATTCGAACCGGCAACCTACCTGAGCCGCGCGCGTCACCGCAAGCCGCCCGCCACCGCTCCCGCCAAGTGGCGTCTAACCCACGCTAGAGAAAGAGAAATTACGGGCCTCCAAGGGCTTGCGCCTGTGCCCGGATCAGTTCGCATTGCTCGGCAAGCGCCTCGACCTCGGAACCCCTGACATAGCGTGCGATGACGCTCGCTTTGAGCCGATCCACGCGCCCGCAATCCTCCTCTGCGCGTTTCAACTTCTCCGCGTTCGCTTCTGGGGTGCCTTTGCTCAAATCCTCAACCGACGGCAGACTCGAGCCAAGGTCGACGACCTCGGTACGAACCGCGTGATAGGTCCAATCGAGCCACGCGCCGAGCGCCACGATGATGAGCGCGAGGATCAGACCAAGCCTTTTCATTGTTGCCTTCTCCTGTCGTTGATCGTCATCGTGCTCACGCCATTCTCGCTTACTAATGCAACGCGACGGATTCGATGGCGCGGGCAATTTTCTCGGCGCCCCACGCCTTCGGCTCGCCCGGAGGATCGAGCGGCGAGGGGATGTCGGTGCCTTGTCCTTGCGTGAGCGTGACGCTGCCGGCTTGGTTGGAGACGATCACCTCTCCATTGAGCAGTAAAATCCCATATTTCGCATCGATTGGCCCGCCCCAGAACTCGGTGCCGCGAATGCCGATATCGGCGACCGGCGTCGAGACTGCGATCTTCTTCTGCTTCAGCTCTTTCAGCCTTCCAGTGACAAAGCGGAACGCTCCCCTCGTCGCCTGCAACACCGCCTCTCCGGTGCTCTTGTCGGGGTCATAGACATAGCTGTTGACGACGACGCTCGCATTCTCGCCGAGCGTGAGCACGGTATTGTCGCGGAAGGTCACCTGTAGCCGCGCATTGGGGCCGGTGCGAAGCTCATCCTTCATGTTCACCGCACCGCCGATCACGGCCTTGACGCTGCCCGTTACCGACACGATCTCAGCTTCATTCTCGACGGCGTTGACAAAACCGGCGCGCGACAAATCTTGCGCATCGGCGCACGCCGCAAGGGGCGGCGTGAGGAGGAAGACCGCCATCAGGACGCGCAAGAGACTTGGTAAAGCTCGCATTCCAGCCCTTCCTGTCGCCCCACAACTCTAACGGTCCATAGCACAGCTTGCGTCAAGCCAAGAACTGGAACTGGGGAGATAATGTGGCCGCTGGGCTAGCCGCTTTGGATTCCGCTGTGATATAGACGCCCCAACGTTTACGGGGCAGGCGGCGCGCGAATACTCGATGCGGGCGTGGTGGAACTGGTAGACACGCCAGATTTAGGTTCTGGTGGCTTCGGCCGTGGGGGTTCAAGTCCCTCCGCCCGCACCAATATGCTAACCACTCGCGGCAAAGCCTATTGGACCGAATGCGTTAGACGAAGTTTCCTGAAGGGTCTCGGCCGCTCGATATTTTTGAGCCGCCTAAGCACGGATTGATTGGGCATGGATGTCACGGTTACCAGCGCGGAGGGTTTGCGCCGCGAGTTGAAAGTCGTCATTGGCGCCGATGAGCTCGAGCGCCGCCTCGAGGCGCGTCTCGATGAGTTAAAGGACCGCGCCCGGATCAAGGGCTTCCGGCCAGGCCATGTACCGAAGCAGCATTTGCGCAAAGTCTATGGCCGTTCGGTCATGGCCGAAGTGGTGCAAGAGGCTGTCAATGAGACGAGCCGCGAAGCCCTCACTCAACGCGAGGAGCAGCCCGCCTTTCAGCCCAAGATCGCGCTCCCCGAGGACGAAGTCGAGATCAACAAGATTTTCGACGGCTCGAGCGACCTCGCCTACACCATGTCCTTCGAGGTGCTTCCAAAATTCCAGATCATGGATCTGAAGACGCTGAAGCTCGAACGTCCGGTCTCCGACGTCGCCGATGACGACATCACGAAATCTCTGGAGCGTCTCGCCGCAACCAATCTTCGCTACACCACGAAAGACGGCGCCGCGGCGTCCGGCGACCGCGTCACCATCGACTTCGTCGGCAAGATCGGCGACGAGGCTTTCGAAGGCGGAACCGCCGAAGGTGCGCACGTCGTGCTCGGCTCGAGCCGATTCATCCCCGGATTCGAGGAAGGGCTCACCGGAACAAAAGCAGGCGAAGAGCGCGCCATCGATGCGAGCTTCCCCGACGATTATTCGGAAGCGCGGCTTGCCGGCAAGACGGCCCGCTTCGAGGTGAAGGTAAAAGAAGTGGCGTCACCCGAAACGCCGACCATCGACGACGAGTTCGCTAAGAGTGTCGGCATCGAGTCGCTGGAGCAATTGCGTGCCGCTGTGAAGACGCGTCTGGAGCAGGATCGTGCTGTCGCGTCGCGGACCAAACTGAAGCGCGGACTGCTCGACGTTCTGAACGAAGGCCACGATTTCGAGCTGCCTCCGACGCTCGTCGATAACGAGTTCAACGCGATTTGGAGCCAGTTCACGCACGATCTCGAACATCACAAGCGGAGCTTCGAGGACGAGGGAACGACCGAGGAAAAAGCGCGCGCCGACTATCGCGACATCGCGACCAGAAGGGTGAGGCTTGGTCTCGTTCTCTCCGAGATCGGCCGCAACCAGAAGATCGAGGTCACCGACGACGAAGTGAACCGTGCGCTATTGGAGCGCATCCGTCAGTTCCCGGGCCAAGAGCGAAAAGTCTACGATTTCTACCGCAGCAATCTGCGCATGCTGGCCGAGCTCAGGGCTCCAATCTACGAGGACAAGGTCGTCGACTACATCACCGAACTCGCCAAGGTCACCGACAAGAAGGTGACGGCCGAGGAACTCTATACCGACCCGGATGGCGAGGGTCATGCTCATCATCATCATGGGCACGACCATGATCATCACCATGATCATCACCATGATCATGACCATCATCACCACCATGATCATGATTAGGGGCCGGTAACGGCATAAGCCACACCCCTACTGGACCAGGTCATTTTGCAGAGTTTGGCACTCCTGCTATACTGCCAAAGAGGCGACGCCAAGGGCGACAAGCTGATCTCGATCGAGAACCTGATCGGCTCAAGTCATGACGACAAGCTCACCGGAAACGGAGGAGGCAACTCGCTGGATGGAGCCCTTGGCAACGACACACTGATCGGCGGCAAGGGCAACGACACCTTGTCCGGCGGGATCGATGCCGACAGCTTCGTCTTCAAGGAGGCCGCCGACGCCGATAACATCCTCGACTACGAAAGTGCCGATGGGGACATTGTCGATCTGTCGGCTTTGCTCAACAAGCCGTTCACGCTCGCCAACAACCCCAACGATTTCGTCAATGGCGTGATCGATGGCGGCAATTTCAAGATTCAGGTCGACGTCAACGGCGCCGCCGGCGGGGTGAACTTTGTCGATGTCTGCACACTGGTCGGTTATGCCAGCGACATCGAGGTCCTAATCAAATCGAGAACCAGACCTGGCACCTGGACGTGGCAAGCGGCAACTTCATCGTTTAAGCCTTCGCGGCGCGAGCCCGCAAACCCCCTTCCGCTTGACCCTTCGATCCCATATGTAAGGGTCTAAGCCTGATAACCGAATCGAGGGGGAGACCCCGGCCGAGCCGTCGGCTGTGCCTACCTAAGCCTCACAAGGACAGCATGAAGAACCCGGCCGACATCTATATGAACACCCTCATACCCATGGTGGTCGAGCAGACCAACCGCGGCGAGCGGGCCTACGACATTTACTCGCGCCTCTTGAAGGAGCGCATCGTCTTCGTCACCGGCCCGATCGAGGACTATATGGCCTCGGTGGTCACCGCCCAGCTTCTCTTCCTTGAGGCCGAAAACCCGAAGAAAGAGATCTCGATGTATATCAATTCGCCCGGCGGCGTCGTCACCTCGGGCATGGCGATCTACGACACCATGCAGTTCATCCGGCCCCCCGTGGCCACGCTCTGCACCGGCCAGGCGGCCTCGATGGGCTCGCTACTGCTCTGCGCCGGCGAGAAGGGGATGCGCTATTCGCTGCCCAATTCCCGTATCATGCTGCACCAGCCCTCCGGCGGTTTCCAAGGCCAGGCCAGCGATATCGAGCGCCACGCCGAGGACATCATCAAGATGAAGCGGCGCCTCAACGAGATCTATGAGCGCCACACCGGCCAGGATTACGCGACGATTGAAAAGACTCTCGACCGTGATTATTTCATGACTGCTGAGGATGCCCGTAAGTTCGGGATTATCGACGAAGTGATGACCAAGCGGCAGGCGGTCGAAGAGAAGCCCGAGAAGCTGACGCCGGTCAGTTGAGACAGCCACGTGCCCGGGCACTGAACTTTCCGCATTAGTCCTAACCCGCGAATTGCGAGCCGCGCCGTTTGCCGCTCTGGCAAGACGGCATGGCGTGTGCAACGCCGCCGGTAGAACCGCTGCTCAAGGGCCGGATTAATCAATCCTTGATCAGTGGCACCTTAGCATGCTGAGATTGCCGTTCCGACGGTTTTCCTTGGCGGATGGGGCTCACTGGCGAGAACCAAAAAAAGCCACGTCTGTAAGCGACTTACAGGCGTAACTTGGCGAACCAGAGCTGGATGAACGAATGAGCAAAGTAAGCGGAAGTGATTCGAAGAATACGCTCTACTGCTCTTTCTGCGGGAAGAGTCAGCACGAGGTGCGCAAGCTCATTGCCGGTCCGACTGTGTTCATCTGCGATGAATGCGTCGAGCTCTGCATGGACATCATCCGCGAGGAGAACAAATCGAGTTTGGTGAAGTCGCGCGATGGCGTGCCGACTCCCATGGAGATTTGCGCTGTCCTTGACGACTACGTGATCGGGCAGGACTACGCCAAACGCGTGCTCTCCGTCGCCGTCCACAACCATTACAAGCGGCTCAATCACTCGGGCAAGAACTCCGACGTCGAGCTCGCCAAGTCGAACATTCTGCTGATCGGCCCGACCGGTTGCGGCAAGACGCTGCTCGCGCAGACGCTGGCCCGCATCCTCGACGTGCCCTTCACCATGGCCGACGCGACCACGCTCACCGAAGCCGGCTATGTGGGCGAGGACGTCGAGAACATCATCCTGAAGCTATTGCAGTCCGCCGACTATAATGTCGAACGGGCGCAGCGCGGCATCGTCTATATCGATGAGGTCGACAAGATCAGCCGGAAATCCGACAACCCCTCGATTACGCGCGACGTGTCGGGTGAGGGCGTGCAGCAGGCGCTGCTCAAGATCATGGAAGGCACGGTTGCTTCCGTGCCCCCCCAAGGCGGCCGCAAGCACCCGCAGCAAGAATTCCTACAGGTCGACACCACCAATATCCTCTTCGTCTGTGGCGGCGCCTTTGCCGGCCTGGAGAAGATCATCAACGCGCGCGGCCGGTCGACCTCGATCGGCTTCGGCGCCAAGGTCGAGGCCGCCGACGAGCGGCGCACCGGCGACGTGTTGAAAGGGGTGGAGCCCGAGGATCTCTTGAGATTCGGCCTCATTCCAGAGTTCATCGGCCGTGTGCCGGTCATCGCCACGCTCGACGATCTCGACGAGGAGGCCCTGATGCGCATCCTGACCGAGCCGAAAAACGCACTCGTCAGGCAGTATCAGCGGCTATTCGAGATGGAGGACGTCCAGCTCAGCTTCGCCGACGAGGCCATGCGCACGATTTCCAAGAAGGCTATCGAGCGCAAGACAGGGGCCCGCGGGCTTCGCTCCATCATGGAAAGCATTCTTCTCGACACGATGTTCGAGCTCCCGAGCTTGCGGGGCGTCGAGGAGATTGTGATCAGTTCCGAGGTGGTCGAGGGCAAGGCCAGGCCCTTGCGCATCTATTCCGAGCGGCATGAGGAATTGGGCACCAGCGCATAATTGGCGCTTGCCGCCCTTTCCCGCTTGCCGCAAGGCCCGAATCCCGCTCAGAATGGCCGGAAATAAGGCAAGGGCTCAAGCCGGAAGCCATCTTGAAGTCGACGGTCGCGGTTGCCACTTACCCAAGCCAGCCGGCTAATATGCCTCAGGGCGCCAGTCTGTTTTTGCCTGGATAATCGTTCCGGCCAAAAAGTTGCTCCTGGGGAGGGGATAATAAGACCGCGGCGGCGCGTGAGGCGCGCGCCGCGCACTCGAACAGCGACGGACCATCAATGACCGAACTCAAGCCGCAAATCGCCAAAATCCCCGGCCCGGAGCTTTATCCGGTCCTGCCGCTTCGCGATATTGTCGTGTTCCCTTATATGATCGTGCCGCTCTTCGTCGGCCGCGAGAAGTCGATCGCGGCGCTTGAAGAAGTGATGCGCACCGACAAGCAAATCCTGCTTGTCGCGCAGAAGAACGCCAGCGACGACGAGCCGTTGACCGACGGCATTTATACTATCGGCACACTCGCCTCTGTGCTGCAGCTGCTCAAACTGCCGGACGGCACCGTTAAAGTGCTGGTCGAAGGTACCGTGCGCGCCGTGGTGAAGCGCTATACCGACAATGAGAACTATTTCGAGGCCGAGATCGACCGCGTGCCAGAGACCGTCGGCACCGAGGACGAGATCGAGGCGCTGTCGCGCTCGGTCGTGACGCAATTCGAGAGCTACGTGAAGCTCAACAAGAAAATCTCGCCCGAGGTGCTCGGCACCACGGCTCAGATCGACGACTACTCGAAGCTCGCCGACACCATTGCGTCGCATCTCGCCATCAAGATCGCCGAGAAGCAGCAGATCCTCGAGATCACCACGATCTCCGAGCGGCTCGAGCGCGTTTTCACGCTGATGGAGAGCGAAATCTCCGTGCTCCAGGTCGAGAAGAAGATCCGGAGCCGCGTCAAGCGTCAGATGGAGAAGACGCAGCGCGAGTACTATCTGAACGAGCAGATGAAGGCGATCCAGAAGGAGCTCGGCGACGGCGAGGAAGGCCGCGACGATCTCGCTGAGATCGAGCAGAAGATCGAAAAGACCAAGCTCTCGAAAGAGGCTCGGGAAAAGGCGCTCGGCGAGCTGAAGAAGCTTCGCCAGATGAGCCCGATGTCTGCCGAGGCCACCGTCGTGCGCAACTATCTCGATTGGCTGTTGACGATCCCGTGGGGCGTCAAGGGCAAGGTCAAGCGCGATCTGGACGAGGCGCAAGTCATCCTCGATGAGGACCATTACGGGCTGGAGAAGGTCAAGGACCGCATCGTCGAGTATTTGGCGGTGCAGAACCGGACCAATCAGCTAAAAGGTCCGATCCTCTGCCTGGTCGGCCCTCCCGGTGTCGGCAAGACCTCGCTCGGCAAGTCGATGGCACGCGCCACCGGCCGTGAGTTCGTGCGCATGAGCCTTGGCGGCGTCCGCGACGAGGCAGAGATCAGGGGCCATCGCCGCACCTATATCGGCTCGATGCCCGGCAAGGTCATCCAGTCGATGCGGAAGGCCAAAAAGACCAACCCGCTGTTCCTCTTGGACGAGATCGACAAGATGGGCGCGGATTTCCGGGGCGATCCGGCTTCCGCCTTGCTGGAAGTGCTCGACCCGGAGCAGAACCACACCTTCAACGACCATTACCTGGAAGTCGATTACGACCTCTCCAACGTGATGTTCGTGACCACGGCGAATACGCTGAACATCCCGCCGGCCTTGATGGACCGGATGGAGATCATTCGCATCGCCGGCTATACCGAATTGGAGAAGATCCAGATCGCAAGGCGGCATTTGATTCCGGCCCAAACCAAGGCCCACGGCCTTGAGCCTGAAGAATGGGCCCTCGACGACGACGCG
>Ga0315278_10004511_pt1 | contig 12555 bp, 13 predicted proteins | sample YL17G06_0_MG_FD_203880 | JGI IMG/M metagenome (GOLD analysis project Ga0315278, IMG submission 203880) | Sediment microbial communities from Yellowstone Lake, YNP, Wyoming, USA - YL17G06_0 | ecosystem: Environmental > Aquatic > Freshwater > Lake > Sediment | place: USA: Wyoming | collected...
GACCTCGAGGTCAACCAGGGTCACTCTTCCACCGGCACGGTGGTCTCTGTCAATTGGTGGAAAATGGTCAGGCGTCATCTTCGGCAAATTGATCAGTTGATCTTGAGTGATCCTCTTAATAACAGGTTGATCAGGATGGAGAGGGCCGCGACGGCCATGCCGGCTCATGATCCGACCCTTTCCGTGCTCGCCGAAGCGATCTACGTATCACTGCGGACGTTTCGGCGGGACGGCTCAAGTGTCGAGACGCCCGTCTGGGCCGCCACGTGGAGACGGATCGGGAGTCGTTGCGTCGCGGCATCCGCGAGCCGTTGCCACCGAGGCCCCGCGCTGCGACGATAGCCCCAAGGGAGAGGGGATTTGAAACGACCATCCACGGGCTTACGGTTCGGCGAGGCGCGCCCGACGGAGGGAGAAGGGGCATAGATGGCAGCCCTCCGCCTCATCGTCAGGGGCCTCCTCTACGGAGCCGCTGGGGCGGGTTTGTTCGCCTTCTTCTCGTTGTTGCCGAACCGACGCCACGGCTACCGACCGAGCACGCCGGCGGAGACCCTGACCATGACACTGGTCGGGGGCATCATCGGTTTCACCCGCGGCGTCCTGCCCGATTCCTTGCGGGGCACGATGATCGGCGTGTCCGTGGGATTTGTCGTCGGAGCGGCCGGCGGCGCCACGCTCGCCCGCTCCGTCGGCTCGTCCTCGCCCCTCGGAGCCGTGGTGGTAGGCATCGGCTCAGGCATCGGCTGCGGCGCGCTGATGTCTGTCCAGAGCTTCGGGCGGCAACTCGGGGAGTAGCACCCTGGGACACCGCGCCGCGCTTCCCGATCCGCGACCGCGACTCGATCTACTCTGCGGCGTTTCAGTCCCGAGTGGGCGGGTTGGGCATCGACGACCACCCGATCTGTTGAGCGCCCAAGGGCAGCGTGCGCAGGACCGTCGATGACGCGGTCATGGCTCGAGAGCTCACCGATCTTCTCACCAGACACTGAGCCTGCGAGCTCCTTGCGCCGGAGACGGCGGGCAGGCCGGAAACCCGCTGCGAGGATCTCCGCCCCGGGAAAGCCGTGACCCGATACCGGCTCGCCGCCCCGGTCTAAGCCGCGCCCTCGACGATGCGGAAATCGCGCGCCGCCCCGTCGCCCAGCACCTTGAGCGCCGCCTGGTAGCCTGTGCCGTCGTGCGCCGCAATCGCCTTCTCCAGGCTGTCGAACTCGACCACGACCGTGCGCAGCTCCTTGCCCCCCTCGTACGCCTTCGCCGCCGTGCCGCGCACGATGAACCGCCCGCCCGCCGCCCGCACCGCCGGCGCCGCGACCTTCGCGTACGCAGCGAGCGCCTCGGGATTCTTGATCGCGTGGTATATCACCACCCAGTATGCCTTCGCCATTTCACGTTTCTCCCGTCGGTCTTGTAGTCGCTGTATCACGGGTAGATCACGAGGCATCTCGGTGGCCGAGTGCCGCTGGCCGACCCTGGGATCAATGATCACTCGCTCACTCGCTCCCGGATCTCCCGCTCGAAATATTCAGCAAGACGGACATACAGCGGTCGCCGAAAGTCGACCGCCCGCTTGACGAGATCGGGGAACTCCATCCACTTCCAGTCGCGGAACTCGCCCCCGCGCGGCAGATGAGGTTCGGCTGCGCCTTTGTTGAGGCGAAAGAAGAACCAGTACTGCACTTGCCCGCGCCCTGTCTTTTTGCTGCGAAGTTTCGGTGGCAGCTCGTAGGCCAGTAGCTCCGGGAAAGATCGGATCGGCTCGAGGCTTGCCCGAAAAAGCCCGGTTTCTTCCTCGATCTCGCGAAGGGCGGCCTGCGCCGGCTCCTCGCCCGGCTTGAGTCCCCCTTGGGGCATTTGCCAAGCATCCGGAACGTCGGATCGCTCGAGCGCTAACACGCGACCTCCCGCGCAGATCACCGCGCCTACGTTCGCGCGAAAGTACTGACTCCCCTTGGGCACCTTACCGAATCCTCATCGACCTCGGCGATGAACGCGACGGCCGCCGTTTCCGTGCGAGGCCCTATGTCGGACTGCCAGAGTGCGCCCGTTCCAGCGTTCGCTCGCTGATCACCGGGTCGATATACAAGGCTCCCAAGGCCGTTGACTAGCGCGAGACGCCACCGTTTCTGAAGCTCCTGTGTCGTGTCGCTCTCGGACGCATATCTCTGCTCGTTCGCCGAACCGCGCCGGACGGGCCCCGATGAGCTCGGCCGCTTGCGGCGTCGGCCCGCTCTGCAGCATGTGCATCTGTCCGAAGATCGCGAGATCGGCGACGCTCGGCCGTCCGGCGAAAACGCACGAGCGACGGCAATGGTGTGCTCCCGACGACCTGCGCCACGGCCGCGTCGGCGTTCACGTCCGCCCGGCGAAGCGCCATCCCGTTTCAGTAGAGCGCTTCGTCCGACCGGTCCCCGAGAAGGTGCTGGCGCGCAGCCACATGCGGGTCCGCGTCGACGAGGGGCCGTTCCGGAACGCGGCTGTCGAGCCGGCCGAACTCTACATACTCTGCGTTCGCAGACGCTCACCATTCAATCCCACGTTTGGCGGTAGTGGTGTTCGGGCGCGCGGTCTTCCTGCAGCGGCAGGTGCCGATCTCGTGCAGCTCGACCAGGTTGCCGTGCGGGTCGTCCATGAAGATCTGCTCGAGCTGCGGGCCGACCACGGACTGGATGCTCCAGTACTTGACGCCCATCCGGTCGAGCTCGCGCTTGGCCTCCTGGATGTCCGGCACAGCCAGCGCCACGTGCAATGTAGTCGGGTCCTGCTTCGGTCCCTTCGCGTAGCGCGACGTTCCCTCGCACCCCATGATGTGGATCTGCGTGTCGTTGCCACAGTCCATCCAGTAGCCGGGAATGCCCGGGATGTCCGGGCGCCCGGCATCGGGCGTGAGCCCGAGCACGTCGCGGTAGAAGGCCAGCGACTTCTCGGTTTCCTCGGGATTGACGCGGATGCCGTGATGGTGAAGCTCGAGTACCTTGACCGCCATGGTGTCCTCGTTGGCTACGGTTTCGCCCCGGCGGTCCGGCCGCCCGGGAGCTCGTCCTCGTTAGGGGACGCTCCCGACCTTGATAACCTTCGACCTGAGAGCCCGATGAAAGTTGCGAACGTTAAGAACGTCCCCAATCAACGTCCCCAATCAACTGGTGCACGATAGTAAGAGCATCGGAGTGGCGGGGCGGTGTCAGCTCAAAACCTGAACTCGTCTATCGGAACCGCGCGCACCTTCTCGCATTCGGCCTTGAAGTCGTAGGGAACGTCATCGACGCAGTCGGGCCATTTGCCCGTCGCCAACCAGAATTCGACGAGGCCGAGGCGCGCGCACAGGCGCACGAAGCGCGGATCGTTGCGCAATTCGGGCATTCCAGCGTGGAACAACAGCCCGGTGCGGTAGCCGTCCGGACCCATGATGTCACCTTCGGGGCCACGCGGACCGAGGGAGAGGCTCTCGGCCGTCCGGTAGGCTTCCTCGACCAGACCGAGGTGCGCTGCGTACACGAGCCGCGAGACGTCGACGCATCCCGTCCTGGTGCAATGCGCTGCGAGCGCGTCTCGGATGGCGCCGATGTTCTCCGGCGTGGGGTCGCGCTTGGTCCGGATGAACGCCAGACCGTCCTGAAACTCGCGCAGGGGGTGTCGCGCCGCAGGATCCAGCAATCGGTCGACCGCCGCCCAATCCTCGAGGAAGGCCTGCGCCCGCAGCAGGTTCGCAACCGGAAAGCTCATGTCGGGCACGCGCGCCATGAGGTCCTCGAAAACCGGCACGGCTTCCGCAACGCGCCCCGTCGCCATTCTCGAGAGCGCGACCAGATTCGCGGACATCGGGTTCAACGCGTCCAATACGAAGGCCCGCTCCGTCGCTTCGGCGCTTTCGCGAAGCCGTCCGATGGCCCGGGAGTGCCAACCGACATAGATTCCTCCAGCGCCCAGGCCGGGCGCCCGCCCTATACGCCCCATGACCGCGTCGGCTTCGACGAACCGTCCGAAGGGGGGGATGACGAAGAACTGCGCCAACAGGGCGTCGACGTTCTGCGGATCGAGAGCCAACGCCCGCTCTGCTTCGTCCGCCACCAGGCCGGCGCTCGCAGCGCGATCGGCAAAGGGCTGATAGAGGCGCAGCCAGGCCCGCAAAAAGGCGAGCCGACCCCAGGCTTCGGCGAAATTGGGGGCGCGCTGCGTGGCGACCTCCAGCAGGCCGACGCTGGTCCGCAGCTCTTCGGGCGCATAGGACTTGGGGCTGGCGTGCAGATAGAGGTCATAGACCGCCGCATCGATCGCCTTGGTCGAGAAGCTCGTGAAGGTCTGGTCGAGGGCGGCCGCGATGTGTTCGGAGATCTCGTCCTGCACGGCGAAGATGTCTTCGAGGCTGCGGTCATAGCGATCCGACCACAGGGTCGTCTGCGAGGCCACCTCCACCAGATGCGCCGCGATACGCACCCGCCCGCCCGCCCGGCGGATGGAGCCGTCCAGGATGTGCGAGCACTTGAGCTCCTTCGCCACGTTGCGCGCAGTCTTGTCCGCGCCACGAAACTGAAAGCTCGACGTGCGCCCGATCACTTTCATCTGTGCGCCGCGTGACAGCCGTTGAATGATCTCCTCCGACACCCCGTCCGAGAAGAACTGCATCTCCCGATCATCCGACAGGTTGTCGAAGGGCAGCACGGCGAGAAGCGGCTCGGTGCTCGTGGGTGGCGTCGCGACGTTGACCGACGCCGCGGAACCGAGCGCAAAGGCCTCGATCGTCTCCGTCATCTTGTCGAGCTGCAGGCTGCCGCGTGAGACGAGACGTTTGGCCAACGGACCCCGGATCGTGCGGCGCACGTCGGCCGACACCAACACCGAACCTGGATCGCTGCGCGCCATCAGGCGGGCCGCGACGTTGACGCCGTGGCCGAGGAGATCGCCGTTGGGCTGCACCACGACATCGCCCAGATGTACGCCGACCCGCACCTTGGGCTCGCACTTGTCTGCGAGGGCGAACGCGGCCTCGACGGCGGCCAGGCTCGAGCCGAACTCCAGCATGAAGCCATCACCCGCGGTGTTGAACACGCGCCCGCCTTGCGCCGTGGCGATGCCTTCGATCACGCGCCGGAGCGCCGCCACCTCGGCCGTGGTCCTCGCTTCATCGGCTTCCGTGCGCGCGGAATAGCCCGCGACGTCGAGCGCAACGATCGTGGTGAGTCTGCGCGATAGCGGATCGTCGGGCATGCGGCCTTTCGGGTCAGAGTGTTCCCGTTCGGGAACAGCGGAAACCCTCTACTGCCGTTCGCTACACGCAGGCAAGCACCCGGTGCGTGCGTGGTCCTGGAAATGATCGTGTCCTTGCTTTGGGCCGAATCCTGCCCCTCCAAGGCCCCCTGAGGCACCCTCAAGGTCGGAAAACCGCTTATTTCTTGAACCCGCCACGGGTTTGAATCCCTTCTGCTCCATTTCGTTTCTGCTTGCGGGATTCAGTAGTTACCCGCGGCATGCAAAACCGTTTGAACCACGTGGTTCAAACAGGCTGCGCGAATTGGGCCGCGCCAGGACGGTGCGCCCTTGGTGAAGACAAGACCTTCGTGCGGAGCTACTCCCGACTTGGCTGTGTCTCAAGGACCAGATTCCGGCGAAGCCGAATGGCCGCGCGCCGTCCTGGTCCCGGCTACCGGCCGGCGATCAGCTGGGACCCGCAGTGAACGCAGAACACCGACCGCTGCCGGCGCGCGACGGCATGCTCGGCCTCGCTGCATGCCGCGATGCGTATATCCCGGTTCACGATACCCCCGCACTCCGGGCAGTGACCGACCGGCGCGTTCGCGCGCTGATGATTCATGTTCTGACACGGATTGAGCTGCCGTAGTCGTCCAGTCACTCGGGCCGGTCCTTCCGTAGCTCCTGCCGGAGCGAGACGGGATCGAGGCTGAGCGCCTCGCAAAGGTTCTCGAAGCTGAAGGGCCACACGTGATCCCGGCTCGCCAAATAGTCGTCGGCCCGAGAGGCACCCCAGGCCCGGCGATGCCCTGGTAGGCGCCGGTGATCGGAGCCCCGACAGTCGTCGACGACCGTCTGCAGTACGGCCGCCATCAACCGCTTGCAGGGATCGGCTCCCGTGACCGCGCGGCGGAGATACTGTATCGGTAGCATGACGTGGATCAGCCGTGACGGCTCAGGTCAGCGAGGACCCTTGGAAGACCGCTCTTCCGCCTCGAGCTGCCCCGCGCGTAGCTCGGCCCAGAAGCGACGGCGCGCCTGGGCCACATCACGGCCCGGCTCGTCTTCTCTCGCAGCCAGGGGACCGCGTGCCGCTCCCGTACCCCGCCAGACCAAAGCCCAGCGACGTGCCAACGCCCGGCCAAGGCCTCTGCTGATCATTCGATCTCCGGACGGACCAGAGCCGATCTCGTTGAGCGGATGACGGCGACGTCACGAAACGACACAACATCATCGAGGCTGAACAGCGCCATGGCGCGACTCTCCTTTGCGGAGTCCGCGTCCTGCACGCGAGATCGGGGGACGAATATACCTGAACGGGTTGCGCTGCCGGGCTCTGAACGGGCTCGGAACGATAGTATCGGAGCGATCATGACCGCGCAAGCGAACGGGCACGAAAGCACAGCGCAACGGGGTGGAGCATAGCCACCACGAGCGGATCGATGAAGATGGTCTGTCCTGCTCGAGAGCGTGACGATCTCGGAAACGATCGATCGAGCGGAGCTGCCTTGGGGTGTTGCGGCGGCGTGCCTCTACCCGATCGCCCTCACGCACTCCGGCGAATCGTTGCGCGGGGAGTTGACGAACGTGGAGACCTCGTAGGCTTCGAAGTCCTCGGCGGGAAGGGGGACGAGGACCCCACGAAGCTCAGCCGCGGCTGCCATCGGGTCGAGTTCGGGGTGGGATAGCAGGGGCGCTTCGTGTTGGCGGGCGCGTCTTCAGGTGGCATACTCGCGCCATGGCCGACCAGGGATTCACGGTAGAGCTGGAACGCGAGGAGGATGGCCGCTGGATCGCCGAGGTGCCGACCCTCCCCGGCGTTATGGTCGACGCCAAGACGCGCGACGAGGCGATGGCGAGGGTCGAAGCGCTGGCGCTGCGCGTGCTCGCCGATCGACTCGAGCACGGTGAGGCGGTTCCCGAGGTGACCCGCCTGTTCTTCGCCGCCGCGTGAGCGCCTGGCCGGCGTCGAAGGCGAAGCGGGTTCTCGCCGCACTGCTCAAGGTTGGCTGGACGATAAAGCGCACCACAGGCTCCCATCGGGTCTTGGCGCGCGCTGGCTGGTCCGACTACGTGTTCGCCTTCCACGATCAGGACGAGATCGGTCTCCGGATGCCCGTACGGATCGGCAGAGCGACGGGGCTCACGCCCGACGATCTCTGAGGCCGCGACACTCCTCTCCGCCGACGGCGCTGGGCTCCGTCTGCTCATGGGCAAGGACAGGTAGCGGTCGACACTCGCGTGCTCGCGATACCTCGGGAGCGATCCGGAGCGGATCGCCGCAAACCTCAGCGCCATCGTCGCTTCGCTTCAGTTCGAGTAGACCACCACGGCGGTCCCCCGCAGCGATACCGCGCCAAGGTCGCCGCCAGGCTCGCTCGCTAGCCGCACACCTCGCGCAGGACCTGCGCGGCGCCGCGCAGCGCGCTCGCGCCGTCGCCGCGATAGACCGAGCCGTGCATGGTGGCCAGGGTTCGCGGCTCGAGGGATGCGAGCCGCTCGTAAGCAGGACCGGTATTTCGCGTGTAGGGCATGTAGTAGGCAAACGGGCCCTTCTGGAACTCGACGACCTGGTCGCGGAAGAGGCCAACGATGTCGGACTCGACGAGCGGAGGCCGCTCGCCGCTCTGCCCGAGCAGATCCGTGCAGAAGAGAGTCCTGTCGGTCTCTTCGAACAGCATACCCGCCTCCCAGCAGTGGGGCACGTGCGGCGTTTGCAGGAAGCGAAAGCGGCGCTTTCCGGTCGAGAACACCTCGCTGTCCGCGAGCGCTCGCGCCGGTCGGATCGCGAAGTCGTTGACGCTGACCAGCGCGCCGACCAAGCTGCACGCCGCCTGGGCACCGGGTGCCACCGACAGCCACTCGTTCAGCGAGCCGCACTCGTCGGCCTCGAAATGACTGAAGCTCACCCAGCGGATCTTCGACGGATCGATCACACTGGCGACCGCGTCCCGCACGGCGGGGAACAGCGCCTTCAGCCCCGTTTCGAAGAGCAGGGGCTCGTCGTCGCGAACCAGGAATTGGCCGAACTCGAGACCCGCCTCCGGAACATAGGTCGAGATGCGGAAGACGTCGGGGGCGACTTCAGTGATGGTGGTCATGGCCGTGGGCTCCTTTTCCAGAGGCGTCGCGAAGGAATTCGTAAGGCGCGATTGAACTTGCTCGAATAGTTCTCCCGAGGGATCGTCGCCGTCAACTCTTGGATGCCCGACTGGGCGAGCGCCACCCACACGCTCTGCACGGCGAAAGATCGTTGGCGTAGGGGGCGAGTACGACGCCCCATTTACGTTCCTGGCCCCGAAAGGCCTTGTCGATCGACGCATCGGCCTTGAAACCAGCCGCGCAGAGCAGCGTAGCTGCGAGGCAACTCGCGAGAGCGACCACTCGCTTCCTGTGGTCCGTCATGGAGGATCCCTTCCCTGCCTCTCCCGGTTCGCTTCACGCTGATACGCCAGCCCAATAGGCGTCGACACGGGCCTGGATTTCCGCGAGTAGGCTTTCGTTCCTCGCCGGCCGAAAGAGGTGCGCGAAGCGACCCTGGAGCTTCAGGTACTCCTCGATTGGGGCGCGCTCCCGCGGAGGCTTCGTGTGAACGATCCTTCCGTCTGCGTATTCTTTCAGCGGCCAGATCCCGGTCTTGACCGCGAGCCGACCGACCTCGGCGGTTTCTCGCGGGTCATACTCCCATCCGGTCGGACACGGAGCGAGCGCGAGAATGAGCCGCGGTCCTTTGATGGCGGCTGCCTTCTCGATCTTACGCGCCAGATCCAGTGGCTCGCTGGCGATGACCGTCGCGACGTATGCCGGGCGGTGGGCGACCCAGATCGCGAAGAGGTCCTTCTTGGCTCCGGGAAATCCGCGCGGCCCGCGGCTCGTCGCCGTCCTTGCCCCGAACGGCGTCGCTCCGGAGGCTTGCTGGCCGGTGTTCGCGTAGCCCTCGTTGTCGTAGCAGATGTAGAGAAAGTCGAGGCCCCGCTCGATCGCGGCGGAGGTCGCGGACAGGCCCATGCCATACGCGGCGCCGTCGCCGCTCAGCACGACCGCAGCGAGGTCTTCCTCCGGGGGGATTCTCTTCTTCGCGAGGAGGACGTCGAGCGCGTCGCGCACGCCCTGCGCGCCGGCGGGCGCCGAAGCCATCGACGTGTACAGCCACGAGCCGCGGAACGGAGTGAAGGGATAGACCGAGAGCAGCGTCATGCACCCCGCGGCGTTCACGATGACCGTGCGGGGGCCGAGTACGTCGTAGAGCTCTTTCAGCGCCAGGAGACCGCCGCAGCCGGCGCACATCGACGTCCCGGCCCCGAGCAGGTGCGCGGAGGGGAGGTCCTTCATCCGCTGGAAGCGATCGCTCACGACTCGTCCCCGAGCGCATGGCGCTCCATGTGAGCCACCGCCTGGAGCTTCCGCACCTCGCGCAGCTCGCCTTCGGTGAAGAGAAGCCGGGGCGGTGGGCAGACGCCGCTGCGCGCGGCCTCGCGCGCCACGGCAGCGATCTCGAAGAGCTCCTCGAGTGGAAGATCGCGTCCGCCGAGCCCGCCGACGAAGCTCGCGAGAATCGGTGGCGCTCCGCTCGTGCCGTAGAGCGCCGCGGCGGCCTCGGAGTGGAGAACGCCGCCCATCCCCATCGACAGGTTCTGGTCGATCACCGCGACCGCGCGCTTGCCCGCGAGCGCACGCCGGAGTGCGGCGGCGGGAAAGGGGCGAAGCAGGCGGGGTCGGACGAGCCCGATCGACCAGCCCGTCTCACGCAGCCGGTCCACGGCCTGCCGAGCCTTCGTCGCGAACGATCCGATCATCAGAAAGACGACCTCGGCATCGTCGCTTCGATAGGTTTCGAGCATTGCATACTCGCGGCCGAGCGCCTTCGCGAAGACGCCCGCGATCTCGTCGAAGACCACGAGGGCGTTTTGCGCGGCGAGATGGGTCTCGTAGCGGAAGTACGAGTAGGGCGTGCCGCCAAGCACTGCGACCGCCTGGCTCACCGGAGCGCTGGCGCGGAAGCGGGTCGTCCCCGCATCGAACGGCGGCAAAAACTCGCGCACGGCGGCGATGTCGGGGATGTCGACGGGTTCGCGAGTGAACGAGAGATGGAAGCCGTCGAGGTTGACGATGACGGGCAGGCGCACGCGCGCGTCCTCGGCGAGGCGGAAGGCGAGCAGCGTGAAATCGAGCACCTCTTGGCAGGTGGCGCAGTGGATCTGCAGAAAGCCGCTATCGCGGGCGGCCAGCACATCTTGATGATCGGCCTCGAGCGTGATCGGCGCTGCGACCCCGCGGGAGACGTTGACGAGGACCAGCGGCACGCGCCAGCCGGCGACCGTGTAGAGCATCTCCATCGCGTAGAGAAGCCCCTGGCTGGAAGTCGCGGTGAACACACGCACGCCGGTCGCGGCGGCGGCCCCGGCCGCGGTCAGCATCGAATGCTCGGACTCGAGCATGGTGAAGCGCGCGTCCATTTCGCCGCCGTCGATCCAATGGGCGATCGTCTCGATGATCTCCGTCTGGGGGGTGATGGGGAACGCGGGGATGTAATCCACCTCGGCGAGGCGCGCGCCCCACGCTGCGGCGGCATTGCCCGTGACGAGGCTTCGCGTGCTCATCGCGGCTCCGGCACCGCTTCGATCGCGTGGTGCGGGCACACCGCGACGCACACGAGGCAGCCCTTGCAGTGGTCGTAGTCGATCGTCGGCCTTCCGTCCGAGCCGACGGGAATCGCGTTGTCGGGACAAAGGGTGCTGCACACCCACCAACAGAGATGACAGCGGTCCGCGTCGATCACGGGGCGCATCGTCCGCCAGAGGCCAGTCTTCGCGAGCTCGCTCGTCGACGCGGCATGAATGGCCGGAGAAGACAGCGAGGCGTTCTCGGGCGGAAGCTCGATCCACGCGGGCCGTTTCCACCGGTCCCCCGCCAACTCCTCGCCCTCGGCAATGCAACCCTGGTGAGGCCCCATTCGATCGTAGGCATCCAGCGCCGACGCCACGCTCGCCTCGACGCGCCCGAAGTCGGCCGTCTCTTCGCGGACGGCGCGCTCGAGCGTGGCGCGCGAAATTCCGCCTAGGAGCCGCGCCGCCGCGCCTGCCGACGCCGTGCTGGCGAGATCGATCGCAGACTCCGCGTCAAGGGGGCGCGGCGGGAGCGTGAGCACGGCCCCGGCGAAGCAGAGCCTGTCCCTCCAGATCTCCGCCCCTTCGCGGCTCGTCAGCAGCATCACGGTCCGAGGCGCCACGCCGTTGAGAACTTCCGCGGCGACCACCTGGACGAGCGTCTCGTCGACGACGACGACGAGATCGGGGTGCTGGATGACTCCGCGCTCGTCGATCGGCCCGTGCGCGGCCCGGACGTAGGCAGCAATCGGTGCTCCGCGTCGCTCTGCGCCGTAACGCGGTGAGTCTTGCACCGTGAAGCCCTCGAGAAAAAACGCGGTTCCGAGGATTCGGCCCGCCGTCTTGATTCCCTGGCCCCCTCGACCGTGGAAACGGATGCGGTACAAGAGCCCCCCGCTCCTAAAAGATGGCGAAGCGCCGCGTCGCCATGGCCCGGCGCACGCGGTCGCTTGCGAGCGCGACGGCGGCGTCCCGCGGGAGGCACTGCTCGCGCTCGGCGCGCCGCAGCACCTCCTCCGTGTTGGCGCGGACCTTCTCGGCGATCGTCTGCAACGCCGCCGCCTGTGTCGCCCCGCGATACTCCATCGCCGCGCAGATCACACCGCCGGCGTTGGCGATGAAGTCGGGTACGGAGACGATGCCCTTCTCGTGCAGGCGTCGTTCCGCGCCGTAGGTGACCGCGATGTTCGCGCCGGAGGCAACGAGCTTGGTCCGCAAACGCTCCACGTTATCCTCGCGAATGACGTCGGGACGGGCCGCCGGGATCCAGATGTCGCATTCGACGTCGAGAACCGCCTCTCGGTCGAGCCCTCGCCCCCGCCCGAGCTCGCCGACACTCTTTCCTTGATCCTTGAGAGCGATCAGCGCGGCGACGTCCAGGCCGCTCGGATCATGGATCGCACCGCGCGAATCGGAGGCGGCCACCACGACGGCGCCGACCTCGGCGAGGAAGCGTGCCGCGTGCTTTCCCACCGCTCCAAAGCCCTGGACGACCACACGCGCACCGGCGAGGGCGAAGTTGCAATGCGGGAGCGCCGCCTCGATCGCGTGGCGCAGGCCGAAGCCGGTGGCGCCGATCTCGTCCAACGGGATGCCCCCAACCTCGCGAGGCAGGCCCACGGCGCGGCCGATCTCATCCTTCACCCAGGCCATGCATACCTCGTCCGTGCCCATGTCCGGACCGAAGATGTAATCCCCCTCGCCGCGCAGCGCCGCCGCGAAGGCGCGGATCAGCGGCTCCTTCTTCTCGCGCGGCATGGCG
>Ga0315278_10004512_pt1 | contig 12552 bp, 8 predicted proteins | sample YL17G06_0_MG_FD_203880 | JGI IMG/M metagenome (GOLD analysis project Ga0315278, IMG submission 203880) | Sediment microbial communities from Yellowstone Lake, YNP, Wyoming, USA - YL17G06_0 | ecosystem: Environmental > Aquatic > Freshwater > Lake > Sediment | place: USA: Wyoming | collected...
TACAGACTGATGTGGAGTTCCGGGAACTGGCATCGGCTGCAACCTATAAGGTCCTCTACAACGAGCTTAGGGCTGCCTCCGTCCGCTTTTCCATTATCGGCACCGTCCTTGGTCTTGTCTCAATCTTGCTTGGCGCGTACATCGTACGGGCCATTGCCTCCGCTGCCGTGCTTGGGGCCGTGCTGGGGGTACTGGGGGTAACCCTCACTGCAACGAGCATCTGGATGCTGTCAGCGCTGACAGCGATGGCTGCACTGCTCAATGGGCTCGCTTGGTTGTCCGTCGGGGGCTGCTTCATCGCTGCCGGTTCACTTGCCGCAGAGGGGGCAGGAGCGGGGATCTTCATTATGATTGGGAGCTGGTTCAGCTTCCGCCTCTACTCGCCTCTCTCAGCTCTACAGCCAGGGTGCCCGCCGGAGAAAGTGCTGGACCGCTCTGACCAGATCGTCAAGGACATCAGGCGGGCAACAATCGCATCTGATCACAGCATTATCGAGTTCGGAAACGGCATCACCTGGAGAGGATGGCTTGGCGACGTCGGTGGCATCTTCGTTGGCCAGCGTGGTTGGGATGTATTCTTCCTGAAGAGAGGGCATGTGTCGATAGAGAGGGAAGAAGGCCGACCGGACGTGGCGAACATAGAGGCTACGTTCCGGCTTGGGGAGTACTCGTTCTCTGGAACGATCTCCTCCGAAGCATTCCGACGCTACGAGGAGTGGAAGCACGCGGTCGCAGTCCCGTAGACAGAGCTTACCCTAACCGGCTTTCGGGGCCAGATCACCGGTCGTGTAGCCAGCTGAGAGCAGGCTGTGGTGTGACGCCAATGCAAGAGGCGCCTATGAAAGCCGGCGTAGAGTGCCGAGTGACTGTCGCGATGTAGTGACGGTTGGGAGGGCGCCACACCCGACATCCTACGTTGCAGCGGCCGGTTCAGCGGCGGCCCGAGAAGGTGACAGAGTCCCTTGGCCCGCAGTCCTGAGAGGACTCAACTGCAGGTGTAGGCGAGGACGGGTGGTACATACGCTGAGCAATCGGTCGCAGAGCTGTCTGGCGGTCCTGGTCATGGCATTGGTGTTCTGGCCTGCACTGGGTAGTTCTCTCGTCGCCGAGGAGTCGTCATCTCAGACCGGCGGCGCGGGGAAGGTGGCACCCGTCACTGTGACGGAGTGCCCGATCGCCTTGGACCCGAATGGAGCTGGCCCTTGCCGGATCGTCGTGTACCAGTTGACTGATCGAACATGGGAGCCTATCCCGCAGCGAGTTGTCGTGTACGACGGCGAGGGACAGGCAATCTGGGAGGCGTACAGAGATGACGCCTACCTAGAGAAAGTGAAACTCCTGCAGTACTTCAGAGTGACGAACATCGTTGCGGCAGACATTGACAGTGATGGCGTCGACGAAGCGGTGCTCACGTGGGAATGTGACAGCTCTGGTTCCGGGTGGATTCAAACGCTGGAGGTCCTCGACTATGACGCGACTGCTAGAGCAGTCGTCTCGTATCGCGGAGAACGTGTCGCAGGCCCGTTCGGGGGCTTCGAGGTACTTCCTCTGGACACAGCAGGGACGACCAGGCGAGTGATCGGCTACTCGTTCCAGACCGAGGACCGTACGTCGCGAATCGGAGATCTCGAGTGCCGCTGGTGTCCGCACCGCTACCGCGTTGCCGCTTACACAACCGGTCCGGATGCTCTTGCAGTTGACTCCCACTGGAACGGCGGGCGGGTCGCCTACACGCAGTTGCGTTTTGACTGCGAGGCGTATACCACGCTGGCGGTCTCGTACGCCCATTCGAGCCTGTTCAACGCGCTCGCTGCCGGCCCTCCGTTCGTTGTGCTATCCCCAACGGCCAACCAGACCATGAGCTTGGGCTTCCCTCTTCGGGTCGAGTTCCCTTCCGACATGCCGAGGATCGGTGTACGAGTGCTGGGTTCAACAGCAGATGGCGGCGAAGAGCTTCTGCTCGATGACGTGCTGGATGGGACAGCATCCGTGCTAGGCACGTCCCTCAAGGCAGAGGACTACCTCTACTACTTGCCTCCGAGTCAGAGTTCGGGCCGGATCATCCTCTACGATCCGAGAAATGCTGACAGCCTTGAGACCACGATGAGTATCCCGATCGAGTTCGCCCAAGAGGACACGGTAGCCATCGAGGTGTTCTTCCCGAATCTTGCCATGCCGTCGCCAACCCTCGGGGTGGAGCCCGTCTACCCTGTCCGCAGGGCAGTGCGCAAGAGCGACGACATCGCCAAGGCGGCGCTCGAGCAACTCTTCCGCGGCCCTACGGCCGCCGAGAAGGCGGCGGGCTATTTCACCTATCTCGTTCCCGAGTGCACTGCGCAGGACTTCCATTACCCGGAACACCCATGCTCCACCAAGGTCGCCAGCCTCGAGGTCACAGATGGCGTAGCTCAGGTGGCGCTCAACGATGTCGACTGGTCAACCATCATCTGGCAACTCGGAGGAATCGTGGGACTTGAGACGGCGCTGGAACAAGTGAGGGCGACTCTCCTCTCCCTCCCGGGGATAGAGCGGGTTGTTATGTGGTAAGGCTCGATTGCCGCATGTGCCTCCTCACTCCGAAACTTGAACCAATGCAAGGGTTCACCTGGATCCTAGTGCCCTTTAGCTGATGCTCCTGGATTCTCTCCATGGCGGATAACGGAGGAACTCCGCTCGCCTTTCGGGTGTGCCAGCCGGTACTTGCCTCGGCGTTCCGCAGTAGCCTCGGTCATTGTGTCACCGCCGGTGTAGAACTGACCCTGTAACGACCGTGGGTCAAAACCAAACCGGCGTTGACATTGGCCACCTGCGGTGAGGCGTCGGCCGTGGTTGCCGGGAAGACCTAGACTTGCTTGAGGAGTGGCGTGAGAATCCGGTGCAGATCACGGACGGCGACGGGTGGCTGACCACACGCGCTGGATGTGGGGCGCATCAGCAAGGCATTTGGTACTGCGCAGCGAGCGGCAGGTTCACTGCGCTGTCCGCACGAGGCGGAAGCCCAGGTCGAGGCCTTCACCCGAGGGCACAAAGCCATCGCGATTCGCGACACGGCAACTCGACGCAAAGCCCCAACCTCCGTTGTATCCTCCGCGGTACACTCGGGTCCCCAAGTCGTTGTTCCCACCATGAGGATTGCGGCCGGGTGAAGTTGCGTAGTAGTCCCCTTGGAACAAGTCCCAGCACCACTCCCACACGTTTCCCGTCACATCGTAGAGCCCATACCCGTTCGGGGCGAACATCCCTACTGGAGTGACCCCGTCCGCGGACGCCGGATGATTGCCCCGCGTCGAGCTTGTGTCATAGTTGAGTTGACCGCTGCTGAAGTAGTTCGCCCGGTCGTGGTCGATGGTGTCAGTATCGTCCCATGAGAATCGCCGTCCTTCTACACCGCCGCGCGCCGCCTTTTCCCACTCCGCCTCTGTTGGCAACCGATAGCCGCTCGCGTTCCACTTCACCCATTCATCAACCAGATCTGCTTCTCCGGTTCGGTAGACGCTTCTCTGTGCAGCGTCCTCGAAGTAGCAGGGCGCCAGCCCCTCCTTCTCGCTGCGGGCATTGGCCCACTTCGCGGCTTCGTACCACGAAACGAAAATGACAGGATCGCTCTTTGTCCGGCCAAGGTAGTGGCCGTCCAGCGGGCCGATATCGTAGCCGTGGGCTGTCGCCCAGTTTGCCACCTCGTCCCACAGGGTCTTGGTCACCTCGTAGCGATCTATATAGAACGCACTCACATACACAGTGTGCACGGGGTGCTCGTTCGCGTTACCCTCGCCGAAGCTGTCGCCCATCTGGAACGCGCCAGCTCGGACTCGCACCATACCGACGGGCACGGTAGCCTCAGCCGACGCAACGCGATGGTGTTCCTCCAGCCACTCGCCCTCGAGAAAATCGCCAGCCGAGTCGATGTGAATGAGCAGGGAGTCCCTGTACAGGTCTCCGTTCTCGCGGTGGTAGAGAGCCCAGGCATAGTCCGTGTCATACTTCACTCCCTGGCACTCGATGACGTAGGTCAGCGTGATGTCGGTATTCGCCTTCGCGACGTGGATTGACTCCCCCCAGTAGGCCGTTGTCGCATGGCATGGAAGCTCTGCTCCAAGACTGCGATCTTGGGACAGCTCTCGCATCTCGAAGTAGTCATCGAGCAGGTCAACATAGACCTTCTGGAGAACCTCATCCTCACTGAGTCCAGCAAGATTCTCCCACGTTCCAGCGACTTCCTTTATGACATCAAGATCACTTCTCGCATCGCCTTCGTACCGAATGGGGTCAAAGAAGAACTTCAGAGTGAATGGTTGGGGGCTGAACGCGATGGTTTCCCATCCGGAGTATCCCCAACCGGACCACTCGCTGCAAACAGGAGACTCACCGGAGGCGCACCCTGGGCATTCCGCTGGGTTCCCGGCTATGCTTGTGACTGCCACCATCCCTTTGACTCTCACCCGCACTCGGAACTGCTTCCCTTGGTCTTCTTCCTGGAGCTGCATGATTCGTGCGTCGCGAATCTCCTTGAAGGCCAGGAGTTGGTCAAGTGTCGCAGAGCCCGAAATGGTATGTCTGTATGCCCCAGTGACTCCTTCGTCTGTGGATTCGGCGGACATCTCGATCCCGCCATAGCTATCGTACCTCTGATGGAAGCGCATGGATGCGACTGCCTGTACTGGGGCCGCTCCCTGGACGCTCGTGCTCCGTCCTTCCACGACCACGTCGAACCACAGGTTGATCACGGTCCACTTCTCATGTGCGTTGGTGCATGCCGGGTTGGAGAACAGAGAACCAAAGACGCCCTGCACAACGAATGCTCCAGTCCACTTCGCAGTTAGGGACAAGTAGTCCCCAGGGGACTGGCCCGTCGCCCCAAGGAGCTCGACGTCGCTGATCATCACTGGGGTGGCCGGGCCCCGCGAGAATAGGAACCACGTAGGGCTCTGCACGGGAGTACCTGCACCCACACCCGCGACACTCAGCAGGATCGAAGCCAAGAGCGGAGCGATACCCAGGCACACTGCACGAGCGCAACGTCTGACACCGACAGCCATCGTCTCCTCCTTAACCTCCCCGTTGTTTGAACCGCCCCGGGATTTCCGGAGGGTGGATTGCTTGAGTCCGGCCGCCACGACCGGACCCGCCTCTTGCTGATCGTACATCGCCTCGAGCTTCGCCAGCGGGATGCTCCCGATTGGCTCCAGCAGACGTCGGTTGTTGAACCACTCGACCCAACTGAGCGTCTCCAGAACGGTCCGAGTTGAGTGCTAGGAGCGAGAGATCCAGCTCCAGGATCCGACGGGCCAGGAAGTGACCGTCTCGCATCCCGTTGCCCACCTCTACACGGCGGCGCGATTCGCACAAGCCATCCTCTCGTCGCGTAAGTCGAGCTTCTGGAAGGTGGAGGCGGGGTCAGCTTCCGCAGCCGCAGCCCAGATCGAGTACTTCTCCATCAGCTCGACCCGGCCGGGGGGCATCGCCTTCTCGTTGCCGTTGCCAGTCCTGGCAGTTGGGGGCCAGACGCTCGCCCTTCCTGGTGGTCGGGCCCACTCCTCTGGTGGTGCTCGTGTCGCTTGCGGCCATCGCACTGGCGGTCTGGAAGGCGCTGAGCCCACAGGGACAGCGCAACCTGGTGCCGTGCCGGGGGCCAGACCAGCTGCCGAAGCCTTGACGATACCTGTGAATCTGATCCGCGGCTGATCGGCTCCCTCTACAGCTCGGTGGGGCCCTCACCAAAGGGTCATGGGAGCGGAGCCTCGACAAGCTCGTACACCGCGGAGCTGGCTGCGCCCTCGATCACAATCCCCACCTTGCCTATGACAGCGTCGCCAGGCGACACTCCACTGCCCTCCCCAACCTCCAGAACTCCAACGGTGGCGGAGCTCTCGATCACGATGCGCGGGGCTGGTGAAGGAGTCGGGATCACATCCCATGCAGGCAGATGCGAGACAGCCGCTGTCGCGGCTCCCTCGATGAGCACGCGCTTCGCCACGCCCACGACCGATAGCTCGCGAGCGGCTTCCGGGGCGACAAGCCTTGAGCAGGCTCCGCCCTCGATCAGGACGCGTGGCTCGACCTTGCTTGCCTCGGCCTCCAGCTTCGGAGACCCCCTTAGGTCAGCGATCCACGACTGCTTTGCCCCCTCGATGTTGATGCCCGTCTGCCTGGTCGGGGGCGCGGGCGCCGGCATAGGCGTACCGTCGCTCGTCGGCCCGGGCTCCACAATCGGTCGCTCCCCGAGGGCAAAGAAGAGGACCAGCCCCAAGACCACGGCAGCTAGAAGCGCCACAAGCTTCAGGTCCATGTCCCTCCTCGGCTAGCGGAACAGGAAGACGACCGCAGCTCCGGTCCACCCGTAGCTATTGTGAAGGTAGACGCTGTGCTGGATGCCAGGCGTTCTGAATTGCGGAGCCAAGCCCGTGTTCAGAACATACGTGCCTCTCCCAGTGTTGAGAACTCGTGTGCCGTCGATCTTCGTCTCAGACCAGTCGTCCCCGCGGTAGTAGTGCGATAGGGACGCCTCATACAGACTCAGCCCGGCAGGGATGGTGAACTGGAACGTGTCCTCGCCTTCCACGGAGTCGACCGCGATGAGGAGCCGCGTCGCGTCCGGGTACTGGAAGTGGTAGTAGTGTAGGCTCGAGTCGGCTTTCGAGGGATCGAGCGCCATCTGCTGACACACCAAGACCAGAGCGTCGCGGAGAGTGGTCGTCGTGAGGTTGTCCCTCTGGTAGCCGGCCCACTGCATGAGTTTGCTCGTGGGGTCGAGCTTGGAATAGTAGGCGAGAATCCATCCAGACTTCGTGATGTACACGTGCGGCCACATGTCTTCCGCCAGGCCGGGCAATTCGAGGGAGCCAATCACGTAGTCGGCTTCATCCGCCTCGATGCCGCGGAACACCTTTCTCGCTCGGGCAAGGTCGATCGCCTCTCCAACGTTGAAGTAGGCCGAGATGCCCGCCTCGCTCGCTGGGAAGGTCTCTGCTGGCGCGCCCTGTGCAAAGGCGGGCGGCACGAGCGAGAAGCTTCCATCACCAGTTCCCCGCTCGGGCGCACCATTCGGCGTGCGCTGGGTGAGCAAGCCTGCTCCGAGCCCAAGAGCGACGAGCCCGATGCACACAACCCCAATCAACCACCTGTTCCTCATGCCCTCTTCCCTCCTTCTCGGCACACACGAAGCGCCACGGTCTCAGCCCTCGACAGGTGGGCGCCACGCTCCTGCGCCTCAGCGCCCGCCTGCCCGCGCCCTCCGTCCTGCCGCTGACATACTTGCTTGCTTGCGTACAGCCAGTGCTGCGCGAAGCACCCCAACCCAGCCTCGACAAGCCGCTTGCCCATCTCCTGGGGTAGCACAAGCGGAGGGGGCGGGTGACCCGCCCCCCTCCGCCTCCGGATAGTTCACAGCCTCTTGTCCTATATCCCGCGAACAAGCACGATCGCGTTTGCACTACCCAGCAGCTTGGACACTGGGACGTCAGCAATGACGAGTTGGGAGCCTGGTGTTCCACAGCTGGCCAATGCCTCCCAGTTACCGCCACCCAGCTTCCATGTGCCCGTGGCGCTGTCGATTGACCACGTCCCATCACAGTAGGCCCACAGGGAGAGCGCCTCGGCGCCTCTCCCCTCCAGCAGATCCTCACTTGTGTAGGCGAAGGCGATCTCAGCCTGCCCGTTCATGAGGCCGGTCACGAGGATGGCAGCAGCAGCCAGCGGCGTTCCGCCCGGGCATGCCGGGAAGTTGCGAATGGCCGCCGATGTGTACGCAGCCGTGCTGACCGCACCCGGCGTCCTCGCCTCGACGTTGCGGAACGCCAAGTTGACACGGGCTGTGTCCAGACGGTTCACCGCAACATTTCCGGCAGCGAATGTGGGAAGGACGGACACCTGCGGCGCTCGAAGAATTGGGGCCGCGTCGGCCCTCCACCCTGCAAAGGCCGGGGCTGGGAGCACGGGGAAGATGGCATTCTGAAAGCCACCTGCCAGGCCAAGAACTGCATTCCCACCTCCCCATGAAGCGCCAGACGGGCCCGACGTCGCTCCCCACCAGTTGCTTCCTAGAGAGATGTTGAGTGGGTAGGGCGGCAAGGCAGGCGGCCAGACCGGCAGCGGGGGGGGGGTGACGGTGTTGAGGAGTAGACCGAATCCCTGATTGTTGCAGATCGCGTTTTCCTCGACCACGCACAGGACGGCACCGGCGGCGTTCAGACTGATTCCGCCTCCGTAATTCGCGTCAATGGTGTTGCGTGCGATCGTAAGACTCGGAATCAGACCCGGACTGTTCACTGCAGTCACACCCACGCCAAGATTGCCCGCAATCCGGTTGTTGCGGACCGAACATCCTGGGCTGTTGCCGATCGTGATCCCGCTCACTTCGTTCTTCTCAACCCGGTTCCCGACGATCTCGGCCCCTGTGATGCCGCCGAGGGCATTCGTCACGACGGGCGGGCCGGGTAGGACAGCTACGCCTATCGAAAGGCCGTCCCGCTGGTTCTCGGACACGGTGTTGTCCGAGACGACGATGCCTGCAACAGCGCCAAGCACGGGACCTACGATCGTGACGCCATCCAGTCCGTTTGCGCTGAGAATGTTCCGCGCGATGCGCAGTCCCGTTACGGCGCCGCCAGTAGTGGCCGCGTTGACAAGGACCCCGGAGAGCGTGGAGGACACAATGGTGTTTCCGTCGAACTCGTCGCCAACCCCAGATTGCGTGACTAGTACTCCGTTCCCGGCGCTTGAGGAGACGCTATTCCCGGAGAAGACGTTGCTACCCGAGGTGGAGGCCAGCAGTAGGCCTTGAGTTAGAGGTCCGGTGATGATGTTGCCGGTGATCGAGTTCGCGAAGGGTCCAGGCCCCCCCGCAATCCCTAGCAGGTGGATGCCGGTGTTGTACCCGGAGATCTCGTTTGTCGATACGGTGCATCCCGTGGCGGTACCGCCGAGAAAAATCGCTGCGACAGGGACGAAGCTCGCGCCGTTCTTCAGGAATATCTTGTTCCCGGTGATGTCAGTCTGCGAACAGGCTCCTACCAATGCGATCGCGCCACCAGCGCCCAGGCCACCAGTGTTTTGCTCGAATGTCGAGTTGGTCAGAAGAGATCGCACGGCGCCAGTGAAGACAGCGCCCGCCCCCACGTTGCCGGCGAAACTGCAGTCCGCAACTGCTAGGTCCACGCAGCCCGCTGCCACGGTCAACCCGTTGGTGCCGTTGTAGCTCATACTTGACTGACTCACCGCAATGTCGTAAGAGCCGCCTCCCACACTGAGACCTGCACCGGTGTTCCCCGATAGATCGCAACGCGAGATGGTCACGCGGGTGCCCGCGGCGACGGCGATACCGCTCGCTCCATTCGATGTGCAATCCGAGTAGTCGATGCGGACGTCGACGACCCCAGGCAGAGTGGCGATGCCGTTCGCGCCGTTCTGTGTGATGACGGATGCCACAATGGAGGTCCGGTGTGCAAGGGGCCCTACGGTGACGCCATTGACACCGACACCACCGAAACCCTGGACGAGCACCTGGGTCATCGTGCAATCCGGCGCCGTGATGGCGATTCCGCCCGGGATGCCTCCGACGGTTCCGGGCAGAACCTGGACTCCGGTGATCTGCACCCGCGGGGCGGCGATGGTCAGCAGAGGGCTCCCGAAGGGAGCCGTCGCCACAATGCTGGTCCTATCGGCACCATCCCGAGAGATAATCTTGAGGCCGGGAATGGTCACAACCAGGGGCGCCGCGACCAGGTGCTGCCCTGGATACAAGACCAAGGTGGCGTCGTAGCCGTCACCGAAAGTGCTGGTCAGTGTGGCACCAATGGTAGCCAAGGCGGTGGCGAGGCCGGCGGGGCCGCCAAACACGTGGGCCGCTCCCGGTGGTCCGGCGGGCAGGGTTGGATCGACGACGTAGAACGGGCCGTCGTTCCATTGCTGAGCCGCTCCCGCAAGACAACTCAACAACACCGCCAAGGCGGTCAATACCGCAGTGAAGCCGACTCGAGAGCCTCTTGAGATGGACATCCTCCCATCCTCCTTGCCTATCTGTGCAGTCGCTTCCCGAACTCCCACAACACTCACAATGAACGTCCATTCTATCGCGGTGCCGCTCTTTAGACAGTGATGCACATTACGTCGGCGCTTCCGGACGGTGCGATGACCTGCGGATCTGCCCGCAGGAAGCTTCGATGCGGTGCCCCAACTTCCTGTGGAATGCAGTTGGCAAGGATGCGCTGATGCGCATAGAATGGCTCCTGATGCTAGCGCGGAGAGTGGCGTGCCTTGTGGTGGTTCTACTGACTGGGGTCTTCGTCGAGGGGGCGGGAGTCCCGCTGCCGCTGTTCATCGTTGGGGATGAGGAGTTGCGAGCGGCACAGCTGCCTGGTTCAGGGACACTCGGCGATCCTTTCTTGATCGCCGATGTATCTGCAACTCTGCATGGCACGGACTACGGCATCTGGCTGCAGAACACGTCGTTGCACGTTCTGGTTGTTGGGGCCGAGATCAGTGGTGTGGCCGGCCCCACTTCTACTGGCGCCGTGGTCCTGGAGAATTGCCAGAACGTCGTTGTGCGGGGCTGTGTCCTATACGGCAACCGGGTAGCAGTCAGTCTCATCCATTGCTCTGGCGTCCGGATTGAGGGGAACACGTTGCGCGACAACGGCTATGGCCTCGTGCTGGATGCACTGTCGCGCGACAACGTTATCGTCGGGAATGTCCTCGCGAACGAGCGAAACGCCGTCGCCTTTGCGCCGAACCAGTGGAATGAAGGCGACGATGGCAACTGCTGGTCTGACCTCGGGGCCCCGTCATACCGGGTTGCCGTAGGCAACATCGACCTCCACCCGCGTGCCCCCCAAGACTGCCCGCAGCCCCAAGACGGAACCCCTCCCGTGCTAGAAGTGGCATTGCCGGATCCGATAGTCATCGAGGGAGGCTCGACTCTTCAGGCTCTCGGGAGCCTTGTGAGAGCTTGGGACGCTCATGATGGTTCTGTCGCAGTGAGGTGGAACCCAGATGTGGCTACAGCGTTTGACGCCATCGGAGAGACCCGTGTCACGTGGAGCGCATGTGATCAGGCGGGCAATTGCGTGCAGGCCACGAGGACGATTGTCGTCGTAGATCACACGGCGCCAACCCTGCGCGTTCTAGGCGCGGACCCACTCCAAGTCGAGGCGGGTGCAGACCTCGCGGCGCTCGACCCTGGCGCAGTGGCGGTGGACGACTGTGACGGAGAGGTCAGCGTCCTCGCGGACTACACAGGAGTTGCCGGCTCGCGTCCCGGGCAGTACCACATCACGTATACGAGCTGTGACCGCTCCGCAAACTGCGCAAGCACCCTCCGCTCCGTTCTGGTCGTCGATCAAACAGCGCCGGTGGTCACGCTCCTTGGCGATGATCCCCTCCGTGTCCCGAGTGGGACGAGCCTTGAGGCCGTCGACCCGGGGGCGAAGGCGCTCGACACGGTGGACGGCGACGTGTCCGCCCGGCTGGTTGTCAAACGTAGTGCGGAGGGCGTTCTGGGGCCAGGCGTCTACTGGATCGACTATCTGGCGAGCGACGCTTCCGGCAACGTCTCGGCGGCTGTGCGGCGCCTCGTTGTCGTGGAAATGGGAGATGCGCCAGCATTGCTTTCTGATCCGAGGGTCCATATCGAGGTTGTGGATTGGACCGTCCAGGGGAATGCTGTCCGGTTTGTTGCGTCCATGGAATGCCAAGAGCCGTGCTCGGCGCGTCTTGCCGAGTTGTGGGCGGCCAGCACGGCCCTTTCGGTTGCGAGCGGCTTTCCCTCCGCGCTGGCAATGCCCTTGCACTACGAGATAACTGGCCCGCTGGGCGTCCTCTTCACTGGAGAGGTGCCGCCCGCGGCTGGCATAGACACAGGCGGCCTTTCCACCGCCTTGTTCGAGGTGGCACGAACGATGCGGCGCGGCTCTGAGCCAGCGAGCGAGGTCAGCGGATTCGCAATCCGTCCTACAGAGCTGGACGACGTTCGGGAACGCGTTGCGGCTGTGTGCTCGTACCTCGCGTACGCACCGAGAAGCTACATCGTGAGGGCTACCCAGGCAATGGACAACGGCGAAGCCGTGTTCGACGTGATGGTGTCGATCTACATCCCAGTACCGTTGGGCGAGGAGAGCGTTGTCGCTCGACAAATATTGGAGAACCTGACAAGCCGCGCCGCAACGCTGGGCCATGCCGTGGACCGTGCTCTCTTTGGCTACGGGCGCGTGTCCGTCTCGGTGTTCACGGACGTGGTCGGCCTTGTGTACCAGGGAAAGACAACGGACGCTGACGTCACTGGGTGGGTTGATACCTACGTTCATCCGCTACTGGGCCAGTTCTGAAGTCGCAGGGCCGCGCGGCGCTTCATGTACCGAGAGAGTGGATCCCTATCGAGGCGGCGAACTCACAAGATCACCGTGAGGTTCCCCTGAGACTGGTCCGTTGCGATGACTCCAGGGACATGGCGCGGCAGAGCAATCCGGCGATGTCCGCACCGATCTACCAGGTGTTGGATTCGGTCGCACACTCAGAGCTTCTCGAGGAGGGCGAGTCACGTTGACGACGTACGGGATTCTG
>Ga0315278_10004513_pt1 | contig 12551 bp, 15 predicted proteins | sample YL17G06_0_MG_FD_203880 | JGI IMG/M metagenome (GOLD analysis project Ga0315278, IMG submission 203880) | Sediment microbial communities from Yellowstone Lake, YNP, Wyoming, USA - YL17G06_0 | ecosystem: Environmental > Aquatic > Freshwater > Lake > Sediment | place: USA: Wyoming | collected...
GTGCAAGCGGCTGCCGGACGGCCAACGGCTGCCGGTGCCGCAGCCTCCCGACGACAACTCCGCGGCGCTGATTGCAAACGCCGCGCTGCTGACGGGTGTCGGCGAAGCAACATCCACCGCCCTGCCGGCCGTGTCCGGCATCGTCACTCGCCTATCCCTGGATAATAGTTCCGGCGATGTAGTCGTTTCGATCAGCGCCGGCGGCTTGCCGTTTACGGTGGCCCTCGGACAGCCGCAGCTGCGGCAGCTTGGCATTTATCCTGGTCGCACGGTGTCGGTGTGCTACAACCCCGCCGATGTCACCTGGGTCTAGCCGGGCGTTGAAAAACCGCGCCTCACGCCGTGAGCCAGCGTTGTGCGGCTTTTGTAAATGCTCACCTATCGCTGAATATGCTGCGCTTTCCAAATCGCCCACGCCTTGGCTGACGGCCTGATGCTTGTTTTTCAACACCCTTGAATTGAGGCGCCTCATCGGAAGAACTGCAGGATGTATTGCAGCGCCACGAACAGAATGATCACTCCCAGCATCGCCTTGATGAACTTCTGGGGTACGAATTTCTGCAGCCGCGCCCCGACGTACATCCCCGCAAACCCGCCGGCGCCGAAGAGAAACCCCAGGAGCCAGTCGGGGTGGGTCGCCATCCCGGCCTGGGCCGGGATCACGCTGTAAAAAAACACCCCGGCGATGGAGGTGAGAAATGTCCCCATCAACGCCGCGCCGGCCACCGTGTAAACGGGCAGACTGAAAACGGCGACGCAGAAGGGCGCGATGATCGCCCCGCCGCCGATGCCGTAGGTCCCCCCGATGATGCCGACCACGAAGGCCAGGGCGAACATCGCAAGGGTGTTGTACGAAAACCGCTGCCCCCAGAACTCGTACTCCACGCGCGCGAGCGAAAAGGAAACCGTGCGCACCACCGCTTCGGCCGGCAAACCCTCTGAAACGCGGGCGCTGCGATCGGCCTTCATCTTCTTGACGTGATCGTTGAACTTGTTCTCGAGGGCCTTCATCTCCGTTTTGCCTTTCTGAGAGCGTGCGGTGAGCTCGTAAAGCAGTCGAGCCCCGATGTAAAGGAGCACGCATCCCACGAAAAATTTGAAGGCCTTGGGGTCCGGCAAGTACAGGACCCGTAGGTAGTAGCCGATGAAAACGCCGGGCAGCGTGCCCACGATCACGATCCAGGTGAGCGGCCAGGCCATCCGCCCCTCTTTGAGGTAGCGGTAGACGCCGCTCGGGATGGCCACGATGTTGTAGACGAAATTGGTGGCGCTCACTGAGGGGGTCGTGAAATTCAAGACGCTGACCTGGAAGGGCAGCAGCAGAAACGCGCCGGAAACGCCGCCCATGGACGTGAAGGTGGAAACCACGAATGCGACCAAGGGGGGGATGAACACCCAGGTGTCGACGCCTGACACGGGAAAGTGCGCGTACAGGATGTCCATGCGTCCTCCTTTGGGGGTTGGATCCAACGGGGTGGAGGGTTGCTTTACATGGCACGATAAATATAATAATCGTGTTAGTATGCTTGTACCGTTCGCCCTCTCGGATGTCAAGCGAGTTGCGCGTCTCTTGCAATGATGACGATGTATGGTACCAATAGTCCCTCACTCCATCGAAATAGGAACGGTCTGAACCGATGCCGATGAATGCGCGACGCCCCTTACCCACACCCCCGGCCCACGCGCGGATCCTTTCCGTTCCGGAAAACGCCCGCTGCCTGGATGCCGTACAGTTGCAGAACTTGGAGCAGTCCTTCCGCGACTGGGCGGAAGCTCCACGGAGTCCCGGGCTCGGCATGTCCCGCCGGCGCATCCTTCTGATCTACCTCTTGATTCGCTACACCGGCGCCCGGTTGAACGAAGTGTTGAAACTCGACTCGCACCGCGACATCGACGACAGGGCGCACTCGGTGTTTTTCCGCAAAGCGGGGACCGAAGGTGCCCCTGCCGGCCGTGACGTGCAAATTCCAGAAGTATTGTCGACCGAGATTCGAAAGACTCTGGAGATCGAATTCGCCCGCAGGACGCGAAGGGGATTTTTCAGCATCGATCCCGGCCATGTGCGGCGCAAGTTTTACGAGCGGGCCGCGGCTTGCGGAATACCGAGGGAACTGGGGGCACCTGAAGTCATTCGCCGGTCCAGGGCCGTCGAGTTGCTGCAGAGCAACATGCCGCTCCCGGTCGTTCAGAAAATTCTCGGCCATTCGACCCCCAACCTTGCCGCCTCCTATGTGAAATTCTCCGAGGAAGACATGCAACGGGCCGAGGCGTTTTTCGTTGACCGGGAAAATCGGCGTAAGACCAGCGCCCGCAATGAGTTTTTCGGGAAAATCGAAACCCTGCGCAAAGGCGACGTCCAGGCCTGGGTGGAGATCTCCACACCGGGCGGCTACCGCATCAGTGCCGTCATCACCAACCACAGTTTGAAGCGCCTGGGACTGAAACGGGGAGCCCTCGTCGCAGCCGAAGTAAAGGCGCCATGGGTGACGGTTCACCGCAGCGCCGATGATCTGGAGTCCTCGGCGGACAACGTGCTTGGCGGGACGGTCGAACGCATCGTGCGCGGGAAGGTGACATCGGAGATCGTGGCCCGCATCGCCGACGGCACCGAGATCTGCTCCATCGTTACCGAGCAAAGCCTCAAAAAACTCGGCCTTCGGCTTGCGGACCGGATGTGGGTGGCGTTCAACGCCTTCACCGTGGTCTTGCATGCCGACTGATATGCCGCATTCCGCAGCAGCCGCTGTGGCATGGTTGAATTGGGCGGCCGAATGTATTAGATAACAAAATCGATGAGCTCGCAAAAGGCGGGTTACGGCGCGTTGCGCCGGCCTACCTGTGGAACGAAATCCCCCTTCGCCCCCTTTGTCAAAGGGGGTTGGGGGGATTTTAAAAGCGACTTCCTCGGAAGCTATCAGCATTGCATGAACCTAAATGACTCCCGAATTTGGGGGGAGCATCAAGCGAATAGGGATGAAACTGAAACCAGTCAAAATCGGGCGCAACGACCCGTGCCCCTGTGGCAGCGGATTAAAATACAAGAAATGCTGCGTTGGCAAAGAGGACGCGGTCCTGCCTGCCAACATCGAAGAGGTCTACGCTCGCAAATACCGCATCCGCGTCAAAACGGAGAAGGACATCGAGGGCATTCGCCGCGCCGGCCGCCTGGTGGTGGAGACCCTGGATCTGGTCGCCCCGCGCATCCGGCCCGGTATCACCACCGACGACATCAACACCTGGGTGCACGAATTCACCGTGAAAAACGGGGCGGTGCCGGCGCCGCTCAACTACCAGGGTTTCCCCAAGAGCGTCTGCGTGTCGGTCAACGAGGTCATCTGCCATGGCATCCCGGGGGAGCGCGTGCTCAAGGACGGCGACATCGTGAACGTTGACGTCACTTCGATCCTCGGCGGCTACTACGCCGACGCGAATCAGACCTTCTTCGTGGGCACCCCGAAACCGGACGCCCGCAAGATCGCCGCCGTGGCCCGCGAGTGCCTGCGCCGCGGCATGGCCATGGTGAAACCCGGCCACACCGTCGGCGACATCGGCTGGGCGATCCAGGACTATGCGGAGTCCGAGAACTGCTCCGTGGTGCGGGAGTTCGTGGGGCACGGCATCGGTTTCGATTTCCACGAGCCGCCCCAGGTGCCGCACTTCGGCCGGAAGGCGGACGGGCTCACCCTGATCCCAGGCATGGTCTTCACCATCGAGCCCATGATCAACCTCGGCCGCAAGGAGCTCAAAATCCTCAACGACGGCTGGACCGCCGTCACCCGCGACGGTTCCCTCTCCGCGCAGTTCGAGCAGACCCTCCTCGTCACCGCGGACGGGCACGAGAGTCTCACGCCTTTCGACTTGTAAAATCTTTTTTCGATTCTTGTTCTGTGCCAGATTCCCCCGGCATCGACGCCATCCTTTGCCTGAGATGCGACACGTTAACAGGGTGTGTTGAAAACAAGCATCAGGCCGTCAGCCAAGGCGCGCGGCGTTTTGGAACGCGCAGCCTATTCAGCGATAGGTGAGCATTTACAATAGCCGCACAACGCCGGATCACGGCCCGAGGCGCGGTTTTTCAACACTCTGTTAAACCCTCTTGCCAGGTTCCCCCCCCGCTGCCCTAAAATTTCCCGCCCAATTTTGCGCTTGACATGTTATGGGCATATGCTCATAATACTGTTCTAAGGACAGTTCGATATGGCCAGACCCAAACGTTGCCGACGAATAGGATCCACGCCCGGGAGCAGTTATTTTAAACCCCGAGGCATTCCGCTCTCCGCATTGGAAGAGGTGATTTTAAGCTTTGACGAGTTCGAGGCCGTCCGGCTGGCCGACCTTAAGGGCCTCTACCAGGATCAGGCCGCCGAAAAGATGGGTATTTCTCGTCAAACGTTTGGGAGGATCATCGAATCGGCGCACCACAAGGTGGCGGAAGCACTAGTCCGGGGCAAGGCATTGAAGATCGAAGGCGGGGCAATTGAGATTGCCTGCATGCAAATGTTCAAGTGTCACGATTGCCGACACTTGTGGGAACTGCCCGATGAAACCGGAGGACAGGAGAAATGCCCTTCCTGCAGCAGCGGCAACATCCAGGCCGCGCAGAAGGACAGGGGACATCAAAACGGGCGTGGAAGCGGTCGCGGCAGGTGCTGCCGCGAAAAACATCAAACTGAACCAAGGAGAAGTCTCATGAAAGTGGGTTTTGCAGTCGAGGCCAATGAGGGCATTGAGAGCAAGGTGTACAACCATTTCGGCTCAGCGCCGCTGTTCATCATCGTGGATGCCATCACTAAAGAAATCACGACCGTAAACAACAAAGATTTGCATCATGCGCATGGCGCCTGCAACCCGATCAAGGCGCTCGACGGCCGGAGCGTGGATGCGATGGTCGTCGGCGGTATCGGTGCCGGCGCCCTGTCTAAACTGAACGCAATGGGAATTAAAGTCTACGGTTCCGCCGCCGCCACGGTCAAGGAAAACCTGTCGCTGTTGAATGCGAGCAAGCTCCAGGAGCTTTTTCCGATCAACGCCTGCCGTGGGCACGAAGGGGGATGCGGACATTAACCCACATGCATAGACATGCGGGTGGGCATGCGGAGGTCGGCTGTTGAAAAAGGACCCGGCACCCAGCATCGGCGGCAGCCCGTCGCTGTTGCTTTTGTTCGCCTCTTTCCTGCGCATGGGGCTGACCGCCTTCGGGGGCCCCGCCATGGTCGCCTACATCCGCAAGAGGGTTGTCGGCCAGAAACACTGGCTCGATCCGGACTCCTTCCACGCTGGGGTCGCCCTCTGCCAGGCGATTCCCGGCGCGACCGTCATGCAACTGGCGGCCTATATCGGCCTTAAACTCCGCGGCGTGCGGGGGGCGATGTGCTGCTACCTCGGGTTTGGCCTGCCGGCGTTCCTCCTCATGCTGGCGTTGTCCATTGCCTACTCGCGCGCACACGCCCTTCCGGCCGTGATCTCGGTTTTCAGCGGGCTTCAGGCCGTCATCGTAGCCGTCGTGGCAAACGCAACCGTGGCCTTTGGGAAGACCGCGCTCACGCACTGGAAGCATGGGCTGATCGCCCTTGTTGCAGCGGGGCTTTTCGGATTCAAGGTCAACCCAGTGCTCATCGTTCTGCTGGCGGCTCTTCTGGGGCTGCTCCTGAACGGCAGACCGCCGGCGTCTCGGAAGGCTGCGCACACGGGCCGAATGGAGCCCACCACCCGCCCGTTGCTTTTCTTTCTGCTCGTTTCCGGCGTGGCATTTACCCTGCTGTTCATATTCAGCAGCGAGCTCTTCCAGTTGGCGATCCTCATATCCAAGATCGATCTTCTCGCCTTCGGAGGAGGTTTTGCCTCGGTCCCGCTCATGTTTCGCGAGTTCGTCGAAGTCCGCGCCTGGATGGATGCCCCGACATTCCTGAACGGGATCGTGTTAGGGCAGTTCACGCCGGGGCCCATCGTGATCACGGCGACGTTCGTGGGTTACCTGGTGTACGGCTTCTGGGGCGCGATCGTTGCCACCGGTGCGATTTTTCTGCCCTCCTTCCTCATTCTGATCGGTGTCGCCCCCTGGTTTGATCAGCTGCGCACATCGCCATGGTTCACCCGGGCCATCGACGGCATTCTCTGCTCTTTTGTGGGGCTTCTTTTTTCCGTCACCATCGGTTTTGCATTGAACGTCACCTGGGGCTGGCCTCATCTGGCCCTCGCAGCGGCAGCCTTCGCCGCCTTGTTTTTCAAGGTGGACATCCTGTGGGTGGTTCTGGCGGGGACGGTGATCTCGGCCTTTGCATTCTAACAGGGTGTTGAAAAACCGCGCCTCGGGCCGTGATCCGGCGTTGTGGGGCTTTTGTAAATGCTCACATATCGCTAAATATGCTGCGCTTTCCAAAACGCCGCACGCCTTGGCTGACGGCCTGATGCTTGTTTTTCAACACCCTGCTGAGGCCGAGCGAACCTCCGGCTGGTCGATGGCGGCAATTTGTCCGATGAGCTTGGCCTTGTAAGGTATTAGCCCACTATTTCCTTTCTTCGACCAATGTCCCATTAATGAACTTATGAATTATGCTGGAAACAAAGGTCTGATATGGCAACCCTTCCCTGACTGCCTTTCTCTGCAATTCGACAAGGTCTCTTTCGGAAATCCGTATGTTGAGCCTCTTGTCTTTTTTTAGGGTATTCCGCGCGTACTGCATCACCGCCTTCTTTCTTCTTGAAAAGTCCGTTACAGGAACCCATTCTCCTTTCTCAAAGCCCTTAACGATTTCCTTCTCTTCTTTTGTCAATATAGTCTTCATGTTTTCCTCCAAAATATCTTTCCGTTGCCTTCCTGCTCGTGATAATCGTTTTCAGGAATATTTCATCGTTATCCTCAACATAAGGAATGAGATACGCGTAGTTGTTTTGGCAACTTGGAATGGTCTTGCATCTACTTGTAACTTACGCTCGCGATCAGCGGATGCGAAGCACCCGGCGCAAGCCCGCTGCGAAGCGATCCGCTGCATCGCGGGGTCAGGCGGCTATTGCCAGGTCCCTTGTTGCTCGACCTGTGCTTTGATGGCGTTGACGTCCAGTTCTTCGATGTAGCGAAGCAAGTTCTGCCACATCGGGTGGAAGCCAAAGCCCCCGTTGGTCATCTCGTCCGTGGCCTGAGCCTTCGTCCAGCCTTCGAAGGCGATCCGATAGATTGCCACCATTGTCCCGGTGCGATCCGAGCCGTGCTGGCAATGCACGAGCACTGGTTGCAAAGCGGGGGTGGTTGCAATGCGTAGGAACTTGACCACATCCTCATTCTCAGGGTGCCACGTCTTGAACCGAATCTGCTCCAGCCGCAATCCTGAGGATGCTGGAACAAGGGGAGCGTCATCGTTGAAGGCTCGCAGCGAGACAACGGTTTTGATCGGGCGATCCGCATTCGCCAGGCTCGCCTGTGTGCCCAGAAACACAAAGCCCTCTCTCGACGGCTGCGCTGAGCGATAGAGGGTTGAGTTGACGCGGTACAGATTTGGCAGTCCAGGACTTGCTGCCACCGGACTTGCCCACTTCTCCGGCCTCGGACCCGCCGCGGCAGGTACAACGGTTAAGCACCCGCCGACGAGCGTCAACACGCTTACCAGTGCGAAGAGGATGACTTTGCATCGGACCCCTTGGGCAGCATGCTCATAGCTCATAGCTACTCCCTGCGTGTGTTGAGACAGAGGTCGCTCTATCTACCTAATGTTAAAGCTCACGGGCAAGCCGCTTGCGGCGCGTTCGGTGGAACGCAATGTTAGGAGTTTGAGGACAATGCAAACAGGTCAATGCCGTCTCTCAATGAGTTCTCTTATTGGCAGCGGCAGCAGCCCGCGCAGCCGGTTGCTGATTGCTTCTTCGTGACGTTGCCAGACTATGCCAAGGCCAATAACCACCAGGCCGATGATCGTAAGGCGGAAGGGGAACATCATGCTGTCCTTAAATACATCGTAGGCCAGGTGGCCAAGGTACCCCGCCGCACCCAGCCCACCGAAAACGGCGAAGACTCGGCGCGAAAGCATGGCCCCCACGACAATCATCATGAGGTTGATGCACAGATAGATGAATTTGTTTAGCTTGCTGTCGGAATGCATCATGGACAAGCCTCCCCAGAACGCAACGACACCAAACAAGGTAAAACCAAAATGCGTAGTCCTTGTCATGCCGGGTGCGGATATCCACCCAGAAAGCCAGCAGCACGATGAGCAGGCCAAACCTCAGCGACACGAGTTTTCGCAGCTCCCTCGTCGCGTCGGCTTCACCGAAAAGAAATGGCGTCACGTCCATACTCATGTACCAGATCGTTACCGCAATGGGCATGGCCAGGAACGGCAGCCGGTAGCGCCACAGCATGACCGTACCGCTCGCAAGTGTCGCGAATTCCATAAACATCCAACGCCAGTCAATGTGTGTGTGGTATTCGCGGAAAACCGTTCCCTCAGCCCACCAGCCCAGTGCGGCTTGCACGCCATAGACTGCCAAGGGCGTGAGGACCACCACAAAGGCTGCCGGGATGCCTGCGGGAATCGGCAAGTGGCTGCGGTTCAGAAAGAACTCCGTGAGCCAGATTCCCACTCCGGCATACGCAAGGGCAATGAAGAACAATCCCCATCCACCGAAGCGTTCCCATCCGAGCGTCGGCTGCAGCGCCTTGTTCGGTGATTTATCATTTGCGGAATGATACCTCAATCTCATTCTTTCGCTCTTGAAGCCCCTTGAGTCTCTTCGTGAGATCGGATATCTCCTTCTTGACCCTGCGCAACTCTGTTTGCTTCTTTACTCTGAGCAAGTCAACCGCTCCACATTCCTCAGCTATGTATTTCTCAAGCTGGCTTCTCAAGACCCGGAGATACGGATTTCCCCATATCGAACCTTGGCGGTACTCAAGCTTGCCGGTCTGTATGCCTTTGACAATGAAGGCCCGGCTCACGCCGTATTCAGTCTTGGCCGTTACATCGCTCAGCGTCGCTCCCTTTCGATTCCATTCACCGTATTTCGCCATTATGTTCCCCCTGTGCGCTCAAATTCACCGCCGCCACTTGTCGCGGTAGCTTGGCGGGTCGGGGATGGGCTCGTCCGGCTCCGCGGCTCTCTCTGCGACGAAAGTGCTCTCATCGCCGTTCTTGATTTTGATCCTGCCGGCGATACGGCCATCCTTTCGAAGCCTTACGCTCCCTGTGCCGGATACGGGGTCGTACTCCCATGCCCCCTGCCAGGTGAACGACACGCCGGTCTTAGTGGACTTGCATTTCACGCAGGCGAGAAGGACGAAAATCCTCAGCCGGTCAGCGTACCCAGTCAACGAAATCATCGCCGTACCAATGATGTCGATATCGGCGCTACCCCACTGGGAAGTTTCAATAATCCGCCACCAGCCACAGTACTCGCGTGGGATCTCTTCGTCTGGCATAGAAACCATTTTACCGTTCAAGATACCGAGAAACACATTCCGCCCAACATTCAAGGTAAGCGGTGCGCGGCCAAAGAACTACAGCGAAAGCCAACACATGTGGTCCGCGCGTCCGCTTGACCCGGTGGTTGCGCAATGAAGCTTCCGAATGCCGGCACCGGATTTCAACGGAAAAATACCTGATAGGTACACCTTCACGGCGTAGTCTCACCCCTCGAGCGTACCTCCCGCAGCTGGGCATTGATCCTGCCTGCTGAGACTGCCATCACGATCGACTGGACAGCCCCGATCTCTTCATCGGTGAGGCCCTCTTCCTTGGCAACTCCAAGGTAGTGCTCCATTCAAGGATAGCATGCAAAAGCCATAGCTGAAGCAAGGTGGATCATGAGTGTTGTCTTAGGATCAAGTAGTTTGTTGTAGCGTGCAGAATTGTAGAACTCCTTGTAGGCCTTCTCCTGATCTCTCGGCAACATATTGGTTCTCCTTCATACGGTGTGCCGGACGTTTGACATGAGCGGACCGCATTAATTTGCCGGTGAGGGTCCAATCGATGCAAAGGTTAGGCGTCTGAGTAGTTAGAGACCTCGATGAGGTTCAGGTCAGGATCGCGGAAGTAGAGAGAAATGATTGGCCCCGCAGCACCTGAGCGCCGAACCGGCCCTGCCAACACTGCCACGCCTGACGCGGCAAGGTGGTTTGCAACTTCCGGCAGTGGAATGGATGTGATGAAGCACAAGTCAGCAGAACCAGGGGTTGGGTGTTGAGCCTTTGGCTCAAACTCACTGCCGTGCTGATGCAGGTTCAGTTTCTGGGAACCGAATAGCAACGCCTTTCTTCCACCGCCGAAGCAGATGATTTTCATGCCTAATGCCCGTGAGTAGAAGTCACACGTGGCTTTGACGTCTTTGACGGTGAGTACAAGATGATCGAGCCTGTCTATCTGCATAGCAAGTCCGCGTAGGAGCCGAATCGGGATAGGGAGCGGCCTCACGGCCTTCCCCCTCCCTCACCACCGATGGGCATGCGGATCACGTACCTGGCGGTTCGGCAGATTCAGTCAAAATCAGTGGCGTTGATACAGTAACCCACATTCATAAAGCGCAGCCCGTTTGCGGATGGAGGGCTTCGTGGTCACGTGTCCACTCGCTCCGGGTGTACCACACCCCATATCCGGTTCCTGTTCGTCGCCCCGCGCTTTTGGGTTGGGCTTCCTTCAGACCCTGCCTCACGACAACGCCCTTGCCCTTTGCCTATCCTTCGGCTCCGCATAAACCTGGTGTGAGGACTCTCACCTCACAAGCTCTGTGCCATGCCCGGCACACACGTCGGGAGTCAGGCGCGCGCGCACCGCGTCGCCTGGCCTCCTTGGTTCGGCATCATTTCGTCCATATCAGAATAATCCCGACCAGTGAAAATCCTATGATGGTAGCGCTCTGAAAACCCCAGTTGGACACTACGAACGGCACCAACCTGACATGGTTATAGTCACGGCGTTGCAGTCGCTCCGGTATCGGGTTTGTTTGCGGTTCGAGTAGTTTGACTATCTCCGCCTCGTAGTTCTCAGCAATAGCAATGTTGACCTGATTGGCCATGTGAAGTCGTTTGAGAAGAGCAGAGGCGAAAAAAGAAAGAAAAATAAAGCCAACGGAGATGGCCACCCTTATGTACAGACCAAGGGTGGCATACTGGACCACCGCCCACGTAGCGGCAGCATAAAAGGTGAGAGCGGTGACCAAGACATGGTACTCAACCTGCATCCGTGTTTTGTGCATATCTCGGTGGCGATTAGAGCATTTCTGTAACTCCTCCACCTTTTCCTTGGGAGTCATGTCCTTCATTCCTCCGTGCCGAACGGTCAGGGCTTGACCTGCACGGCGTTATTTTCCGCGTCATGGTCTACGCCGTTGTTCGGCATTTTCGCTGCGGGGAAAAAAGGTCGTGCGTCAACTCCAGTCATCGACCGAAGCTGAGACACGACCCCCCAATATCTATTTTGCGCTGAATGCTTATAGCCCCTAGTTTTTTTCAAACTTTATCGCGATCCCATTAACATCGGTGCAGGTATAGGCAAAAACATTATAAATTGGTACAAACCCATACAAGCTGTTAGATACGGTGACATTAATCAAGGCGTCTCCGCCCACATTTGAAAGCGCATTATCCACTGCAGTTGATAAAGTTGCATCTCCCCATGGTATCACCCCTAACAGGAAGAAACGGCAAGCCTGACTTTGCACTGGCCCCAGTTCTTTATAGGATTGAGCATTTCTCAGCATTGACCCAGGATCTCCCGTGCTTTTCGTAACTATTCCGAGAGTCCCAACAGACGTACACCCGGTCAATAATACAACTGTCAACAGCAAAATGATTTTCCCCCTCATTCTCTCCTCCTTTTGATTTTGTCATTGATAGTGGCTTTAGATTTACAACGCACCATAAGCAGTTTATTGAATTCTGTTGTCTACCGTTCGCAATGACTGACCGGGCAACAGCGAGCGCAGCGACGCTGTTGAACGGACTGGTCGATAAAAATTTTTAGTAACCTTTATTATCAGGTCAAAGAATAGTCATGCTTCTTTGCCCATGCTTTTCCTCATCCCACCGATTTGCTGACAGAATTCACTGAAATATTGAAGTGGGCGGAAACGGGTCCGGTTCTGAGCAAGAGGTGGAAGTGGTTGTCGAGCACCGCCCATGCATAGCACTTTATTCCGGAATCTTTCAAGAGGGCGCTCAAGCGGTCTATAAAGTTCTTTTTTTCCGGATCGTCCAGGAATATCCGAAGGCGGTTGATCCCGCATGCGACCACATGGTGGAGGGCGCCGGGTGCGTCAATTCATGATTTGCGCGGCATGCCTTCCAGATATCAGAAGCAAACGCCGATAGCAAAGTTAAATGGTGAAAACCTCCCCTATTCCTTCCTCTATCAATTCAAATCATTTTGTAAAATCTGTAGGACTAACCCAATGAGTTTTCGGGTGGTCGTCGGCTATCGGATGGCGACGATCGTGAGCTCGACCTCGCCCGCCGGCCGTTTCCACAACACTGCATCCCCCACCCGGGCCTCGGCCAGTGCCCGGGCCAGGGGTGAGATCCAGCTGATCCTGCCCTGCGCCGCATCCGCTTCGTCTTCCCCGACGAC
>Ga0315278_10004514_pt1 | contig 12550 bp, 17 predicted proteins | sample YL17G06_0_MG_FD_203880 | JGI IMG/M metagenome (GOLD analysis project Ga0315278, IMG submission 203880) | Sediment microbial communities from Yellowstone Lake, YNP, Wyoming, USA - YL17G06_0 | ecosystem: Environmental > Aquatic > Freshwater > Lake > Sediment | place: USA: Wyoming | collected...
AAAGAGGGGTAATTCCGTCCGGCGCCAGAGTCCCAATGCCCGGCTTGAAGTGAGTAATGCGGCTCTGGACGGCGGCGCCTCCCTTTTGTAAAGGGAGGGGAGGAGGGATTTAGTTTCCGGTGTCTATCCTATTATGGACTCCTCAGTAAGCGCAAAAGGACTGAATTTTTTATATATCTTCTCCAATTGAAAAACCGGAACAAACAGGGTTGGGTAAGTAAACGGAAGGGCCTCATCCTTCCCAATAACCAGGTATCCCTCCTCTCTCAAACTGATGGCGATCTTCTTTAACACATCAATTTGACTTTCTTTCGCGAAATAGGTGAAGGCTAAATTCCGGCAAAATACCATATCCATCTCCAAAAATGGTATTTCGTGAATGATGTCGTGCCTTCTAAACTCCACACTCTCACGAATAGCATTATCGAGAACATAAAACCCATTATCCATCTTGAAGTAACTTCCCAGGATATTCTGAGGAACCTCTTTGAGACTGCTTATTTTATATCTCCCATCTTTCGCCCTTGCGAGGAGATTCTCATTGATATCCGTGGCCAAGATAGAGAGACGGATTCCGGGCCAAATTTTTCTAAATTTCTCCTTCCATAACAAGGAAAAGGTATAAGGTTCTTCCCCACTGGCACAGCCAATGGACCAGATCTTGAAGTCACCCTCACCTCTGTTCTTAATAATTGCGGGAATGAGGGAAGTCCCAATCGTATTGAAGACCTCGGAATCTCTGAAAAACCTCGAAATGGTCACGGTGAGGATTTTGGATAAGTAATTTAATTCTGCAGGATCACTTCTAACCTTGAGTAGATATTCCTCATAGTTTGAGAGACCGATTTGGAATATCCGATGCTCGACCTTCCTTTTAATCCCTCTCCTTTGAAAGGGTCGCCATTGCAAGCCAAATAGCGGAGCCGCCTCTCCGAGAAATTCGTTAAAGTGCATGGGCCTTTTCGAAGTCTAACAGTTGCTTCTTCACTTTCAGCCCATGACCAAAACCCCCCAGACCACCATTGCTCTCAATCACTCTATGGCAAGGAATAATCAATGGCAGGGAGTTGCAACCATTGGCATTCCCCACTGCCCGAAAGGCATTCGGGTGGCCAATGGCCTGTGCGATTTCCTTATAAGATCGCGTCTGACCATATGGGATCTTTGCCAATTCTGACCACACTCTCTTCTCGAAAGGAGTCCCTTTAAAATCCAACGGACAATCGAAACGCTTCAATTGTCCTATCAGGTATTTTTTAAGTTGAGAGAGGACCTCTTTATTCTTTCGATCGTCTCTGATAATCTCCCCGGGAAATCGCTCCTTTAACCTTTTCAGAAAGGATTTCTCTGAAGTCAGGAAATCCACCATGCAGACACCTTTCTCCGTAGAAGCAACGAAAACCCTTTTTAACAATGGTGAATCAAAAGAAGCGTAATAAATTTTTTCCACTTAACCCTCCTCACTTTCGGTAAAAAGTCGAAGATGAAAGGTCAAAGACCATTGCCCCACAAATTCTATAACCCTTGATCGGAAAATATGTCGTTTTCTAAAGTTATTACCCGGAGCATATATTTGTTTGCATCCCCCCCTTTAGAAAAGGGGGGTAAGGGGGGATTTAAAAGTTTGGAAAATCCCCCTATGTCCCCCTTTGCCAAAGGGGGATTGTTCATACTGAATTTAAAAATAGTTATTGAGAAATGCAAACAATATAATGCTCCCCTTAATAATGAACTCGGTCCCTAAAGCCCAGTTGTCCTCTTTGCTTCGTCATTTATTCAGAATCAGAGGATTTCTTATCTCACCTCCTTCCCCCTTACGATGGGGGAAGGCTTGCCCTGTGGAGTAAGTTCTGCTACTCCACAGGGTAAAGATGGGGGTGGACATCATGGTCATCCCCCCCACCTTAATCCTCCCCCTCCGAGGGGGGAGGAAGTTATTTTTTTTGACTCAATTGGGGTATAACATTTGAAGCAGCTGGTTGCAAAATTCAAACCAAGCGCTTAGCGCAGTATTTGTCGTGCCGTTCTTTTTCCTTTCAGGATGCAGAGGGTTTCACCGGGGTATTGGAATTTTATGAATTTATGTACGTCGCCCTTCTTCGCCATGATCAATAATGGAACAAAGGAGATTATCCCCACTGATCCTCACTTTGACCTCATCCCAGAAATCAAAAAAACCGATCCTCAGAAACTCAAATAACCCTGCCAAAAAATGGGGAAGCATCAGCTAATTCGGCAATTTTCTATTGACAAATGGGTATAACGATATTATCTTTTTGTATAACCCTCTGAGAGGAGGTCTCATGGGAGCAAAAGTCAAAGTAGGTCCCAAGTACCAGGTCGTCATCCCTCAATCTGTTCGAAAAAAGATTCCCCTTCTCCCTAAGAAAGAGGTCTTTGTCGAAGAGATCAATGGGGCGATCATTATTCTTCCACAACCAAAATCCTTCACTGAATTTATGTTTGGATTAGGGAAAGATGTCTGGAAGGGCATCGATCCCAAATCCTATGTTAAGAAAGAGCGAGCCAGTTGGAAATGACCTCCTTCCTTAAGAATTTAAAGGGCCAGAAGATTGCCTTAGACACCATGATCTTTATTTATGCCTTCGAGGAACACCAGGCTTATGCCTCTCTTCTGAAAGCCTTCTTTTTTGAACTCGAAAGAGGTGAAATGGAGGCGGTTACCAGCGTAGTTACAATTACGGAATGCCTGACTCAGCCGTATCGGGAGAAGGACTTCGCTCTTGCCGCTCAGTACATGGTGGTATTCCGAAATTTTCCTCATCTTTCTGTTGCTCCTGTCACGGATGACATTGCAGAAAGGGCTGCATTCCTACGGGCCCAGTACGGTTTGAAAACTCCAGATGCCTTGCAATTAGCGACCGCCCTCTTATCCGGTTCACCCTTCTTCCTGACCAATGATGAAAGCCTCACCCCCGTCAAAGACATCTCCGTCCTGGTCTTAGATCGCCTTTCCTGATTTATGGTGCTATGGGACTTGAAGGTACATCAAGACTCTCATCTTTTCCCGTTTCACCTTCTATCTCCCCATAAACAAAGAAAGGTTAACAGTGTTGGATCGAAAGTTATGTCGTTCTGGAAAACGGTGAATTATTACCTTTTACCTTTCTCCTTTTCCCATTCACCCTTAACCCTTCACCTGTAGGACTCAGCCCCGGACAGATTCGATTCCCCTCCCTCTCCCCACAACTCCCGCACTCGTCCATTAAACCGCAGTCAACCCTTTTTAAAATTGGGGGGGGTCCCTCATTTTCACGGCAGGTGCTGGAGAAATATCCGAACGATGGGAAACTGGTCGTCAAACATTTTCCCCTTCCGATGGACGGATATGCAAGGAAGGCAGCCATCGCGGCCCTGGCGGCAGGGAAACAGGGGAAGTTCTGGGAGATTCATGAAAAACTGTTTGTTAACCAGCAAGATCTCAGCGATGCCAAAGTGGAGGCAATCGCCCGGGAACTTGGCCTGGACATGGAGCAGTTCAACAAGGATCTCAAAGACCCAGCCATTGCGTCTCTAATTGATAAGGATATGAACGACGGCCGTCAGGCAAACGTTCATGGGACGCCCACTATTTTCGTAAATGGAAAGCTGTTCAATCAGAGCAGCCTTCAGGGTTTCCAGCAGGTCATTGAAGCTGAATTAAAGAAAAAAATAGAGACTCATATAAACGAATCGATTCACTGAACAAAGATGGCCGATCTGCCGAAGAATTAACCTCTGGTAGAGCGGTCATAATTATTACCCGGAGCATATATTTGTTTGCATCCCTCCCTTTAGAAAAGGGGGGTAAGGGGGGATTTAAAAGTTTGAAAAATCCCCCTATGTCCCCCTTTGCCAAAGGGGGATCGTTCATACTGAATTTAAGAATAGTTATTGAAAAATGCAAACAATATAATGCTCCCCTTAATAATAATAGGGAAACATCCTTTTTTTTAACGTTAGAGTAAAAAGAATATAGATGATGGCCTATGCCACTAAGGTTAGTGGAGGAAGCTATCCACATTACATAGTTCAACGAGGTAACAATAAAGAAAAAGTTTTCTTGATATCCAAAAGAATCATTCGAAACTTGCCCTCGGCTAAAGTAAGGAGTGTCTTTTTCTTGGCCAATTTCCTTGAAAATAGAGATAATCGTCGCATCATTGGACCACGCTCCAGATAACTCTGAAATGATTTTGAGCCTTTTTGTCCGTTGACAAGGAAAATTGGTTTGTTATAATGATTATATGAGTTATATCAATTGATATAAGGAGAGAAGGAAGATGTACAAAACAATTTCTGCGCTCAAAGTTAGGCAAAATCTTGGACAAATAATGAATGAAGTATCACTTAGAGGGGATGACTACATTATTGAGCGCGCTGGAAAACCTCTGGTAGCGATGATCCCTATAGAAAAATATCAATCTATGCAGGAAGAGGTAGACAAGTTTTTTGAAAGCCTGGACCAACTGAGGACCAGTGTCAAAAAGGAAGATCAAAATGCCATGAACGGCCTCATTGACGAAGCAGTGCGATCTTATAGAAAGGCAAAAACCGAAACAAGAAGATGACATTGAGAGTTGTTTTGGATGCCAACATATTTGTCAGCGCTGTGCTAAAGCCTCAATCTGATCTCGCAAACATATTTGAGCTGGTAAAAGAAGACAAGATTAAGCTTATTTTATCAGGCGATATCCTCTCTGAAATCAAAGCAGTGCTTCTATATCCCAAAATTAGAAAAAGGCACCGACGGACGTCAAAAGAGATTGACACTTTTATCAAAAGAACAGCCCGTATTAGTATAATCGCCACAGGAAGGGTGAGAGTTGAAGAGATCAAGGATGATCCAGAGGACAATAAATACCTTTCAGCCGCTTTAGAAATGAAAGCAGATTTTATCATTTCTGGTGACCACCATCTCAAGAATTTAAAGATCTTTCGGGGTATCAGAATCTTAGATCCCTCCACCTTTTTAAAACTAATGGCAAGAGCCTCCAAAAGATAAAGAACTATCAAGAGCATGCCTAAACAACGAATGTCTAAAAAGGTTTCGCAACTAAAGGCTGAACCTCTTATATATCTTTTCTTTTGGAAAAACCGGAACAAATAGGGTTGGGTAAGTAAGGGGAAGGGACTCATCCTTTCCAATTACCAAATGCCCCTCTTCTTTTAAACTGGTGGCGATCTTTTTTAACACATTCACCTGACTTTCTTTGGAGAAGTAGGTGAAGGCTAAATTTCTACAAAATATCATATCCATCCCGAAAAATGGTCCTTCATGGATAATGTCGTGCCTTCTAAACTCGACACTCTCACGAATGCCCTGGTCAAGAACATAAAACCCATTATCCATCTTGAAGTAACTTCCAAGGATATCCTGAGGAACCTCTTTGAGACTGCTTTTCTTATATCTCCCATCTTTCGCCCTTGCGAGGAGATTCTCATTGATATCCGTGGCCAAGATGGAGAGAGGAATTCGCAGACAAATCTTTTCAAATTTTTCTTTCCATACCAGCGAAAGGGTGTAAGGTTCCTCCCCACTGGCACAGCCGATCGACCAGACCTTGAAATCGGCCTTACCCTTTTTCTTAATGATCAATGGAATGAGGGAGGTTTCGACGGTGTTGAGCACCTCCCGATCTCTGAAAAACCTTGAAATGGTCACCGTGAGGATTCTGGACAGACGAGTTTGTTCTGCAGGGTCTTTTCTAATTCTTAACAGATATTCTTCGAAACTGGGGACGCCGATCTGGGCTATCCGATGTTCGATTCTCCATTTGATTCCTCTCCTTTTGAAAGGGCGCCATTGCAAGCCAAATAGCGGAGCCGCCTCTCCGAGAAATTCGTTAAAGTGCATGGGCCTTTTCGAAGTCTAACAGTTGCTTCTTCACTTTCAGCCCATGACCAAAACCCCCCAGACCACCATTGCTCTCAATCACTCTATGGCAAGGAATAATCAATGGCAGGGAGTTGCAACCATTGGCATTCCCCACTGCCCGAAAGGCATTCGGGTGACCAATAGCCTGTGCAATTTCCTTATAAGATCGCGTCTGGCCATACGGGATCCTTGCCAATTCTGACCACACTCTCTTCTCGAAAAGAGTCCCTTTAAAATCCAACGGACAATCAAAACGCTTGAGTTTACCCTTCAGGTATTTTTTGAGTTGTGATAAAACCGCTTCATTCTTTCGATCGTCCCTGATGATCTCCCCAGGAAAACTTCTTCTTAACTCTTTCAGAAAGGCTTTCTCTGAGGTCAGGAAATCCACCATGCAGACCCCTCTTTCCGTGGATGCAACGAATACCTTTTTTAACAATGGTGATTTAAAAGAAGAATAGTAAACTGTTTCCATATTTCGCTCCTAAAAAAGAAAACTCCCCTCCCTTGACGGGAGGGGATTCACCCTGTTAGATAGAAAATTTTTGACTATCAAGGCCAAATAGAGCATCTTATCTAACAGGGTAAAGGGGAGGGTATTTTGCAAAACTTCGTTGTTCCAAAACCTCAAAATTTTAAAACCATTTCTTGTTAAGTAATTATCCCGCTCAGCATCTTTTTCTCTTTCTAAAGCATGTTGGCCTCCATCTATTTCTATTATGATGCATTTTTCAAAACATATAAAATCAACTATATACTAATAAGGCCGTAATTGTATAGACATCAAACTCTTCTTCTATACCACTGGATTCCGGCTGGAGTTTATCCCGCACTTGATGCGGGGCCGGAATGACGAAAAGGGACGATGCCTCAAATTCGTCTCTCCGGCGAAAGCCGGAGTCCAGCCCAAGGTTTTCAAACGGGCAAGCCTTCAATTCGAGGATGTCTATCCTATTATGGACTCCTCAGTAACTGTCTATCGGTTGTTGCCTTCTAAATTTCAGTCCAGATAACCCTTTTCTTCGTAATTGTCTCCATAATAAATTTTCTGCATCTGTAGAACTCTTTCTGAGAGTTCTTGATAATGTAGTTATTTTATTCTTCACTTCCTTATCCTTAATCCTTAGCCACCCCCACCCTCGCCCTCCCCCGTCGCAGGGGGAGGGGAAGTTTTGTTCCCCCGTCAAGATGGAAAAAGGCTTTTAAACTATATTTTCATTTGAGAGAACTATTTTTTATCCAATATTGTGCTGCTCTGATCAAACCCATCGGCCCCGTCATCATCGTATTTCCACCCGGAGCGGCGTAGATAAATTTAAATGAGGTATCCTTGAAAAGATCACGGTTCGGACCGGTGACGAATAGGGATACCTCCCCTTTGTAAGGTCTCAGTGTGATGACTCCATGGCCATTCCCCTCAAAAACTTCTTTATTACTCAACTCACCTCGAACGAAAAACCTCAAATCATGCTCAAGTCTCTTCGAAGTCAGTTCATGGGTGTGATGTTCATAAAGCCCCTCCATCTTCCCCTCGATCAATAGGGCCGCGACCGTGTGTCCGTTGCCCACATTGACGATCAGAGAAGGTCCGGTGACCTCATCGACACAACCCAAGATCGCAGAGATAGAAGTATCCATCAAGAGGAGGGGTGCTGAGGAAGTCCTTTTCACAGCCTTCAGGGCTGATCTCATTCGAAGGTAATAGGCCGGAACCGTATCTTCAGAGAAACGAAAGGCCTCAGGTCTATTATCTTTTCGAAGCATCGCCTCCATATTTTCAAACCGAAAGGCCCGGTCTGAAACCCCTTTGGGTGATACACCGTGATCCTGGACCGCAATGGCAATCACGTCAACATTGAGATCCTCTCCGAATTGTGACAGGAATTTTTGCAGGAGGACGAGATCGACCTCTCGGATCTCTAATTCCTGAAAAGGGTCGGATTCAGGTCTCTTTCCGACTTCAATCCCCATCGACCTGACCTCATCCAGGTCGTTTCGAATGGAGGTGGCAGCAGACTCCTCCATGATCACACGAAATCCTTTTTGAATGTGACGAAGGATGGCCCGACCAAGTGATCCACCTCCGATGGTATCGCCATGGATATAGACATTTCCTTTGATGGTCTTTAACTTCTCTGCAAAATTTTTGGATGGAGTGGGGAGGACGAGGCTCGTACAATTCTCGATCTTTTTTTCCGAGTCGAAAAGTAAAATGTCTTGAGTACCAGCCCCAATATCAATGGCAAGAATCTTCATTTCGCTTAGGCTTAAGAGGGTGGGAAGTAGAAGGTAGTGGGTCGTAAAACATCTTGGGAATTATCGACTTTCTACTCTCCACCCTCCACTATCTCCTTTTCCCTATCCTTTGATGACTCCCATGGGTACAAGTTTCACCACTTTGTGACTGATGCCGACATGATCGACGACATTCACCACATCGGTCACATCTTTATAGGCATCCGACATCTCCTCCACAATCGTCCCCTGGCTTGCTCCTTTTACAATGATCCCTTTATCCTCCAACTCTCTCGCAATTGCCCTTCCTTTTGCCACCTTGATCGCTTGATGGCGGCTCATCACCCGACCTGCTCCATGGCAGGTGCTTCCAAACGTCTCCTCCATTGCCTTTATCGTTCCCACCAAAACGTAAGAGCATCTGCCCATATCACCAGGGATGAGGACGGGCTGGCCGATCGATTGGTAATCCAATGGAATATCGGGATGATTGGGAGGGAAGGCCCTCGTTGCCCCTTTCCTGTGGACACAGAGTTTCTTTTTTTCTCCATTCACCGTATGGTTTTCAATCTTTGCGATGTTGTGGCAGACATCATAGACCAAATCTAACTTTAAATCTCTCGGACCCTTCTGAAAAACTTGTTCAAATGTCTCCCTTACCCAATGGGTGATCATCTGCCGGTTGGTGAAGGCAAAGTTGGCTGCACAGGCCATCGCTTCCAGATATTGTTTCCCCTCCACTGAAGGAACAGGAGCGCAACAAAGTTGGGGATCCGGAAGTTCGATATGATATTTTCTGGCCGCATCCATCATCACACGGATGTAATCATCACACACCTGGTGCCCCAAACCCCTCGAACCCGTATGAACGATGATGGTCACCTGATCCTTCGAGAGCCCCAATGCCTGAGCGACGGCTTCATCAAAAACCTCGGCCACATATCCAACCTCGACAAAGTGGTTTCCGGAGCCGAGTGTTCCCAACTGGGCCCTTCCCCTTTCCATCGCCTTTTCAGAGACACGGTCTGGGTTGGCTCCCTCGATACAACCCTGTTCCTCAATGTGGTCGAGATCTTCTGCTGTGCCGAAACCTTTTTCTACTGACCACCTGGCCCCCTTTTTAAGAACCCGCCTCTCCTCCTCCCGATTCAGCTTGAGGTCTTTTCGGTGCGACCCCACACCAGAAGGAATGTTGGCAAAGAGCGCTTCCACTAACTCCCTCATTCTTCCCCGAATGTCTGTGCGGCTCAACCCTGAGCGCATCAAACGGACACCACAGTTGATATCATAACCTACCCCTCCCGGTGAGACGACCCCTTCCTCCATGTCGAAGGCCGCCACACCTCCAATGGGAAAACCATAACCCCAATGGATATCCGGCATGGCCAAGGAATGGCCCACAATGCCCGGCAACCATGCGACATTGGCAACCTGGACAAGGCTCTGGTCCTTCCGGATATCATTGAACAAGTGTTCATCGGCATAGACGATTCCATCGGTCCTCATCTTCCCTTCTCGAGGGATTCTCCACCGGTAATCATCGATCTTCTGAACTTTAATTTTTTCTTCTGCCATAATTGGCTGCTCCTATTTTTTCACTGTTATTTTTTTATCCCACAAACATCAGCCATGAGCGAGGGCCCTCCTCACCCCACCCCTCTCCCCTATGGGGAGAGGGGAATTTAACTAAAGGGGGTAATGGAGGATTTTAATCAGAGATCAAGAATGATTTGGGCCCTCCAGCGTCCATTCTCTTTTCGAACCTCGATCTGGTGATAGGTCACAGCCTTCACCCCTGTCTTGATCACGTGAACGTCCTCCTGAAATGGCTCCCCCTTTACCATCGCCCTCAATCCATCCTCTCCAACAGACTCCACTTTAAAACCCTTAAAAAGGAGTTTCTCAACGTCATGAAGGTATAGAAGTTCAGATAGCCAATCAACCATCAGGCGCTCCAAACTCTCCCCCCCGATCTCAATCCGTCTCTCGATCCGGCGCCTCACCTTCCTCAAGTCAGTGATGAGGTGGAAGAAAGCCTCCCCTGCATTCTCGAAAAGCGCCTTGAGATCCTCACCATAAACGATGAAGCCAATATCTGCCGTATGATCTAAGACTTCAAAACGCTTCATTTCTGACCTTCTGATCCCTCACCCTTTTTCTTACCTTTGATGATATTGACCGCCTTCTCCATCAGGTCCGGAATTTTCCCGAAGAAAGATTCTATCATTGCTGGCATTCTCCGGAGATTGATGATCGATACTTCTCCCTCTTTCACAACAAGAAAAGCAATGGGTTCAACACAGATCCCTCCCCCTCCTGCACCTCCACTTCCACCAGAGGTCTTGATCTGTTCTGTTCCAGCACCTGCACCAATGCCTAAGGAGATCTTGGAGACAGGAAGAACCGTAAATTCTCCGGCCTTGATCCCTTCTCCGACAATGGTCTCCGTCTTGGCTACCGCCTTAAAACCCTCTAAAAGTGTTTTGATTAAGTCTGTTGCTTCCATTGTGATTCACCTCCTCGTTAGGATCTCTTTCCCCTCCTTTCCTGGAGAAAGAGGAAGACCCACCTTTTTAAATGTTGGAAAAAAGACTTCAGAGGGAGGATAGCTTCCCCCGAGCACCGATTCTCCCCTAAAAAATTCATGGTCACATTAATCTTTCGACAGGCTTTTCCTGTCTGAATGGCGCTCATCCACCCGTAGAGTAATCCATTGACCATGGGGTCCGAAAAAGAAAAAGTTCCTTCCACCTTTTTAAGCTTCCATTTTGAAAGGAAGGAAAAACCCTCCTTCAAATAAACCCATCGTATCGGAAAATGGGTTTTTTTCTTTTTGAAGCCGAAGGAAATGGGAAATCCGAGAATTTTCGTCAAGACTTTTCCTTTCTTCCACCCAAAGGAGAAAAACCCGTTCCATTGGAGTGAAATCGATCCTTTCTGAGTATCCCATGAGAATGAAACGGGAATCATCTCACCCTCTTGCTCTCCACTTTTTGAAGAAACCGTTCTTTCGACACGAGAATACGTTCGTGTTCACCTTCCGCCACCTTCTCCCTTTCATCATAGGCATCGACAAAGAAGAGAAGCCGATTCTTATTAACCTCTTTAAGAAGGGCATGGGCCGTGACTTTCATGCCGAGAGGTGTTGCGGAGAGGTGCTTGATCTTCACCTGTGTTCCAAGGCTCAATTGATCAGACGGAACAAACTTCTGGATGGCTTCGATGGCCGCTTCCTCCAGAAGTTGAATCAGCCTGGGGGTGGAAAGGACGTCTACACCGATGCTCCCCAATTTGCTGACCAGATCTTCTTCCCTGACGATCATCTCAGATTTTCCAACCAGTCCAGGCACCATTTTGTTCGACCTCACTCTTTGTCCTGTAAAACCAAATGCCAAAGTTCGTCCAACTTTGATTTTAGATAGAGCGTCATGAATATTTGCGCATCCAAAAAAAATTATACTCTTTAATTGTCATTCCGGGCTTGACTAAGCCTGCCCCGTACTTGATACGGGGGAATCCAGTATTTGAATTTCGGTCTTAGAATTTCTGGATTCCCGCTTTCGCGGGAATGACAACACATGCGCAATTTATTATGTCGTTATGTATAGATTCCTATTCCTCCCTGTTTAAATCTGAGAATTTTTTTCTACCATTTTCAATTTAGCCCCCTCACCCTCCCTCTCCCCTGTGGGGAGAGGGGAGGGTGAGGGGAAATTTCAAATATTTTTGGCTACAGTTTGACATCCATTTAACATTTGGGCCCGCCCTGGCGGGATTCAAATTTGGATTTCAGAATTCTTGTAAAATTTCTTTGTCGTAAATCCTCTCCAATCTCTCTTTATGGGTTGATTCTTCTTGGGCGAGGATCAACAGCAATTTTTTCAACGTTGGCTCTTTGACAAGCTGTGCCGTGGAATGATAAAGATGCTGGGACTTCTCCTCATTCTTGATGGCCATGCGAAGCAAATCGGCATAACTCATATCAGAACTATACGGGACATCCTCCATCAGTTCACTTAATCCCAACCCTTTGGTTTCTTCCAATCTCATCTGATCAATCTTTTTCAAGTCAAACCCTTCAAGCTTTTTCTTATGCCCTTCCTCCTCCTTGGTCAATTCTTCAAAGGTTTCTTTCACCCCGGGGTTTGATCGATCTGCGGCCATTCGATAAAAAGCCGCGGCATCGGCCTCTTCCCTAATAGCAAACCTCAAGATCTCATCCAGGCTGTCCAGTCTCATCTTCCTCCTCCTTCCCAAAACTCTTTCTCACCTCCGAAATGACCCTTTCTGCCTTTTCGCTAAACTTCTCGGGAACCAGAACGGCTCCCCACCCTTTCTGGGGAATGTAAAGTCCGTCGTATGCCGTATCGAGAAAGGATTTTATCAGAAACGGAATCTCTGCCTCCTTCAGTGCCTGAGAAACCCGGTCCCCTTCAA
>Ga0315278_10004515_pt1 | contig 12550 bp, 10 predicted proteins | sample YL17G06_0_MG_FD_203880 | JGI IMG/M metagenome (GOLD analysis project Ga0315278, IMG submission 203880) | Sediment microbial communities from Yellowstone Lake, YNP, Wyoming, USA - YL17G06_0 | ecosystem: Environmental > Aquatic > Freshwater > Lake > Sediment | place: USA: Wyoming | collected...
ATTTCCCCCTGCTATCCTCTCCTGTATTACAGGGGCCGAATAAACAGTATTGTCGAGGATTATTGCAAGCCTTTTCTTGACGTTCGCCGCGGTTACATCTTCAAAAAGTTTTGCACCTGCAGTATTAAACGATAAGGAGACATACGGTTCACTGAACCTTGTGTCAATGCTGACCTTTGCATCGCTGAGAAGGTCTCCGGTAAGGGCGGCCTGTTTTTTAAGGAGGATCGGCAATTTTCTCACAGCGCCTGTCTCCCTGTTAACCTTTTTTTCGAAGAGTATCTCGGTGTCTTCCGGGATTTTTCCGGCGAACTGGCTTAAAAGGAGCTCTTCTTCACCGGGCGCTATTGTTTGGGGGATCTCGGAAGCCACTTTAACATCATCAGCAAGAAGTTTAAATTCCAGCTGGGCAGTCTTCCCTATGAGGTCAATAGCGCGTTTTGGGTCTTTGACACCGGGAAGCTGGACAACAATCTCATTTTCACCCTGCCTGTGAATCGTCGGCTCTGAAACCCCGAACTGATCAATCCGGTTGCGGATAGTTTCAAGCGCCTGATCAGCAGATGTATCTTTTATCCTGCCGGCTTCTTTGTCAGAGATTTTGTATACAAGTCTGGTGCCTGTTTCAACTGTAGCAAGTGTTGGATAGTTATCCTCAACAACCTTTATTATATCGGTATTTGATGGGGTTATCGTAATAGTAAGACCACTGACAGTAACATTGGCTTTTAGGTTTTTCTTTGCAAAAAGTTCCCTTAACCTTGATGCATACCTGTCAGTTGTTATCTCAACAGCCTTATCACCTTCAACCTCAAATACAAGATGCAAGCCCCCCTGAAGGTCAAGCCCGAGGACAATACCCTTATTCGGCATATTCGTCTTCCACCATTCTGGCATGTATTTAAATACAGGCGTATTTGGGAGGAAAAAGATGAGTGCAAGAATTAAAGTCAGACCAATAAGGATTAATTTCCAGAGAATCTTTTTCTTCATTAAGCTCTCTCCTCCATCTTATTCTTCATCCGAAGATGCCCGCAGCGCTGCTACATAAGGCTTTCCAAGCTTTATCTTTACATTTTCACCGACCTTCAGGGTTACAGTATTACTGCCTACAGCTTCAATAACACCATAAATACCACCTGATGTGACAATCTTATCTCCCTTTTTAAGGTTATCTATCATGTTTTTTTGTTCCTTGGCCTTTTTCTGCTGCGGCCTTATAAGCAGGAAATAGAAGATAACGAATATAAGGATAAGGGGAAGAAGACTCCCCAGTAAACCCCCCGCGCCACCCTGACCTGCGCCACCCTGACCTGGCCCCATTGCATAAGCTATATCTATAAAATTTATAAGCATAGTTCACCTCCAAAAATTTAACTGATAATATACCCTTTTTTGAGTATTTTTATCAACTTGGCTCAAGGTCTTTGCTCTTTGCTTTTCATTTGTCTTAAAATAAAAATTCATATGTCCAGAATATTCTTTTCGGGTATCGGTGGCAGCGGTATGTCGGCAATAGCAGGGTTCATGGCAGACCGCGGGCATATTGTTGCAGGTTCAGACCGCTCATTCGATACTTCTCCTGATAATCCGATTTGCAGGATCATGAAGGCCAAAGGCATTACAATCGTCCCACAGGACGGTTCAGGGATTGATGCATCATATGATTTTGCTGTTTTCAGTACCGCTGTAGAGGATGATCAGCCAGAGGTAATAAAGGCAAAACAACTCGGTATCCTGATAAAAACACGTCCCCGGTATCTGTCTGAGATAGTATCGGAATTCAGGACAGTCGCTGTTGCCGGAACGAGCGGAAAATCAACCATGGCAGGCATGCTCGCGTTTCTGATGGATAAACTTGGCCTGAAGCCCAATTTTATAGGAGGCGGCAGGGTAAAACAATTCAGGACTGCAAGCAATCCTGGTAACTCTATTTCGGGCAGTTCGGACCTCCTGGTTATAGAAGCATGTGAATCCGACGGTTCGATTGTTTCTTACCAACCTTCTTATTCCATTATTGCCAATCTGAGTCTTGATCATAACTCAATTGAAAAGACTGCTGAGATGTTTGAGACCCTCGCCAGGAATACAAGGGAAGTGCTGGTTATTGGAGGGGATGACAGCAATTTGCATAAATGCCGGTTTGATAAGCCGGTACGGTTTTCTATACATACATCATCTGAATACCAGGCTCAGGCTATAGAATATCAGCCCTTTAGCACAAATTTTAAACTTCATGACATAAATTTCAGGCTATCGCTTCCAGGGGAATACAATCTTTATAATGCATTATCGTGTATCGCCCTGCTTTCAGAAATGGGGATTCCTCTCAGGGATATAGCAGATGTACTTCCTGCATTTTCAGGGATTGAACGGCGTTTTGATATTTACCTTAACAGCAGGAAAAACCTTGTGATAGATGATTACGCCCATAACCCGCATAAGATAGAATCGCTGATGGAAACCGTAAAGAGAATCTGTCATAGCATCTGTTATATCTTCCAGCCGCATGGGTTTGGGCCTGTACGTTTGATGAAGCAGGGATATATTGAAGCATTCATCAGAAACCTCAGGGAGGAAGACCATCTCATCTTGTTGCCTATATTCTATGCCGGAGGATCAGCTCAGAAGGATATCTCGAGCGGGGACTTATTGAAAGAGATTCAGGCAGCAGGAAGATCAGCAGAGGTTTTGTACGAGCGGACATTAATCTTCAGCCGCCTGAAGGAATGGGATAACTATATCGTTTTCGGCGCACGAGATGAAACTCTATCAGACTTTACAAGAGAGATTGCGATGAGGTTGCAATGAAAAAATACTTTCTCCGCAGAGAATCTTCAGGCCTTAAACTCAGTTACGAAAAGGAACTCAATAAAGAGCAGTATGCGGTAGTTATGCACCGTGATGGTCCTATGCTCGTTCTTGCAGGTGCAGGCACCGGGAAGACGAGGACGGTTACATATCGTGTCGCACGGCTCATAGAGACAGGGATCAGACCTGAAAACATCCTGCTCCTCACCTTTACCAATAAAGCAGCAAAGGAAATGATGAGGAGGGTAGATTTATTGATAGGTAGAAATATCCGGGGACTGATGGGAGGCACATTCCATCATATAGGAAATATGATCTTGCGGCGGCACTGCCTGCTCGTCGGATACAAGCAAGGGTTTTCCATCCTTGACCGGGAAGACTCAAAAGACCTGTTTGATATATGCCTTGGAGAGATAAAAAAGAGAGAGTGTGTGTTCCCGAAAGGATCTGTGCTGTGCGATATGTACAGCCTGGCGAAAAACAAGGAAAGCAGCATCGAAGAGATCGTTCCTCTCTGTTTCCCGCATTTCAATAATGTGATAGATGAAATAGGACATGTAATTACCCTCTATGATAAAAAGAAGCATGCTCTGAATCTGATGGATTTCGATGACCTGCTTACAAACTGGAAAAGTTTACTCCTTGAGAATGAGAATATAATGGAGGACTATTCTGCAAAGTTCATGCATGTCCTCGTTGACGAATATCAGGATACGAATAAGCTGCAGGCAGAGATCGTTGACCTCTTATCACATACGAACAGAAACCTGATGGTGGTCGGTGACGATGCCCAGTCAATCTATTCTTTCAGGGGGGCAGATTTCGAAAACATCCTGAAATTTCCGGAACGATACCCCAATGTGACCATCTTTAATTTAACTACGAATTACAGATCCACACCCGAAATCCTCCGTCTCGCAAACAAAAGTATCATTCATAATGTCAGACAGTTCCATAAAGAGCTTAATTCTGTAAAAGACCCTGGTAATATGCCCAGTCTTGTACCGCTCAGGGATATACTCCAGCAGGCTGATTTTGTTGCACAGAAAATACTCGATATTAATGCTGAGGGGACAACCTTAAATGACATAGCAGTACTTTACCGTTCACATTACCAGTCAATGGAACTCCAGATGGAACTTCAGCGGAGGGGTATCCCTTTTGAGGTAAGGTCTGGCCTGAAGTTTTTTGAACAGGCGCATATCAAGGATATCCTGTCATTCCTGAGGGTTGTGATAAACCCGTTCGATGAGCTGAGCTGGAAAAGGACAGTCAAATTGATACCGGGCATCGGCAATATCACTGCGGCAAAACTCTGGGACTCGATCAGCAGGTCAGAGAGTCCTCTCGATGCTATTGTTGGGATGGGAAGGCTTGTTCCCAAAAAGGCGCTGGACGGTTTTTCCCTCTTCCTTGCCCTTCTGGATATATTGAGAAACAGGGATTATAGCAATTCTCCCCTTCAGCCTTCTGCTGCTATAGACCACATACTCAGGCAAGGCTATGAAGATTATCTCTACAATAATTATCCCAATGCGGAAGAGAGGATACAAGACATTGAGCAGATGACGAGGTTTGCTCTGAAATATACCTCACTTGAAACCTTTGTAAGTGAATTAAGCCTTCAGAGTGTATCAGGCGGAGAGGCGGGGGAAGGGGAGGATGAGAGGGAATGTGTTATACTTTCTACAGTGCATCAGGCAAAAGGGCTCGAGTGGAATACGGTTTTCATTATTGGGCTGAATGATGGCAGGTTCCCTTCAGTTAGGTCATTAAAGACAGAGTATGAAGAAGAGGAGAGAAGGCTCTTCTATGTTGCTGTAACAAGGGCAAAGGATGATCTCTGTCTCTGTTATCCGTTTACATCAGAGGAATGGAAAGGTCTTGGTTTCTTAAGACCCTCAAGGTTTATCAGGGAATTGCCTGAAGATGTTTACGAAGAGGTTGTTATTGAGGAGATAGATGAAATATATTGAGGCTATTAAAGACGGCTTCAGACTGATAAACAAAAACTGGCAGCTTGTGCTGATACAGATCGGCATGGTTTTTATGAGCAGTATCGGATTCTTCATTATAGTCGGGATACCGCTTGCAATAGCATTCATCATATTCGGCATTGACCTTACATCACTCACTGACACAAGAGATATCTTCAGGATACTCAGAGGCCCGTCCGATATCATATCGAAATACCTGGGACTTATACTCATCGTTATGGCGAGCTTTATCCTGTATATTCTTGTGGTTGCAGTGCTTGGCATTTATCTGTTTGGAGGCTCTATAGGCATCATCGGGAGGTCCATAGAAGACAAAACCCTGAAGTTTAATGTCAGGGTGTTTCTGGACCAGGCAAAAAGGCTTTACCTTCGCCTCCTCGGATTTACATCTGTCATTGGCCTTATCTTTATTGTTGCTGCTTTTTTCCTCGGGCTTTTGGGTGGCGGTATAGCTGCGATCGTATCATTTGCACAGAGTAAGGATTCGACCCTTGCACTTTTCTTCAGCACTTTTTTTGCCCTCATTTTATTAATAATCGCGCTCATACTCATCCTTGGAATCCTCTCCCTGACACTTTACGGGTTTGCAAGTCTCTTCTTTAAAGGGACCGGCGCCTTTAAATCTATAAATGAGGCAGTAAGGTTTCTCGTCAAATATCCGAATGGATTCTGGCTTTATGCTGTAATCTTTATAGGATATTTACTCGCAAGTTTTCTCCTGATCCTTGTTGGTTATCCTTTTACATTGATACCGGTTGTGGGCACAATTCTCTCTTTCCCTTATCAATTGATTTCCTATGCCTTTCAGACATATCTCGGTCTCGTGATCATTGCCATAATCTTCAGTTACTACTATTCGAAAGAAATTTTTATTGAGCCTGTCGAGCCGATTGTTGAAAGTCCTGTACCCGAACCTTCTGAACAGGAAGACGGAACAGAGCAGGATAAAGAAGAAAAAAGGATATGAAAAAATTTATTAGTATTTTGGTAGTTTTATGCTTTATAAGTTTTCACCTAAGCAGTTGTGCTTTTATGCCCAAATTCGATACAAGAGCTAATATGGGAATGGCTGGCGGATGCGTTGCAGGACTCTTAATCGGTGGTATTATTTCAGGCAATGTATTTGGAGCCATGTTGGGTGGTATGTTGGGAACAGGCATTGGTACATTTGTTGGTGACTACTATGATAAAAAGCTGGAATCAAGGAAAGAAGCCCTCATGAAATATAGATTAGGAGATAATGAAGAAAAGCTTATTGTAGAAGAGTCTTTCACTCTCCCACAAAATATAGCAATTGGTTCGATAATAAATGCGAATGTCCAGTATACAATTCTTGCACCAGTTGATAGGAAAGAGATAAAGATAACTGAAACAAGGATGCTTTTCAATGAAAGAGAGGGATTGATAAAATTATCTGAAAGAACGGTCTTCAGAACCCAGGGAACATATAGCTCCACATTTAGGTTCACACTGCCAGAGAAAATATCAAAAGGCGATGCGATTATTGTCACCGTAATTTCAAATAATACCCAAACAAAAACTATACTGTTTCCCGTAAAAATCGTTTAACTTTCTGATTTGCCCAGCAGTTTCAATGCCCTCTCATGCAGTCTCTCATTGCCTGACACAAGCAGGGAGTTTGACTTCTTCAGGCCGACTTCGGTTGCATCGATAGGGTTGCCTTTTATATCTGTAAAAACGCCTCCTGCCTCCTTCACCAATAACCAGCCACCGGCAAAGTCAAAGCTTCGCGAAGGTGATGGATTCGCAAAGACACTGATTGCGCCAGATGCGAGATAGGCAAGGTCAAGGGCTGTAGAACCTAGACAACGGGTCTTTCTGGATTCTGAAATAAGCGGAGTGATATGAAGGATGTCTTTATTAGGAGTCTGAGCCTCATATGCGACAAGATAAAAGATATCGTCTTTCTGTGTAGTTATCATTTCACCATTCAGAAATGCCCCTTTGCCTTTTTCAGCCCAGAACTCATCACCGTTTATGAGGTTAACAACATAGGCGAGTTCAATATCACCTACTGTATTGCCATCTGCAACTGCAATCGATGTGCAATAAAAAGGAATCCCTGAGACTGCATTTCTGCTGCCGTCAACAGGATCAATCAATACTGTCTTGCCACCGCCGCTGATATTTTTGATCCCGGCCTCTTCAGAAATAATGGTCAATGATTCTCCTGAATCCTGAAGCCCGGAGAGGATTATATCCTCTGCCGCTTTATCAATCTGATGTGTCTTATCTCCTGATGCGCCGATCCCGACAGGGATTTTAGACCATTTTTTTACAGAAGGTATTTGCTGCAAAAGTTCTCTGCCGATAGCCCTGAGTATTTCAATATTCATATAGAAGATATTTTACGGAATGAAGGCATGACTGGCAAGAGAGAAGAAAAAGGTTATTTTTCGGGTCAAGTTAGTATTAGAACCATGTAAACTATATATATGCTTCGCTTGCAAATGATGGTTATTATTATTTGTCTGCTTGCAGGCTCCTCTTTTGCCGGCAGCCAGGAGTATCTTGACGTTACAAGCGGCCATAAAATCACATCGCCGCGGGATTTTTATTACAAAAAGGGATACCGGGTTCAGTGGTGGTATTTTACCGGGCATCTTTTAGATCAAGGCGGAAGGGAGTTTGGTTATGAACTCACTTTTTTTGTCGTCAATGTCCAGAAAAGGGAGTTTAAATCCAAATTCGGGGTAAACAATATCTACATCTCACATTTTGCGGTCTCAGATATAAATGGAAATAGATTTTATTTCTCTGATAATGCGGATAGCGGAGCATATGGACTTGCCGGCGCAGAGGATAGCCATCTCAAGATATGGACCGTTAATAATATTGCGGATGGCACTGTTGGAAAAATACATCTGAAAGCCTCGGATAAAGAGAAGGCAATCGATCTACAATTAGTACCTGAGAAGGCAGTTGTGCTGAATGGCGAAAACGGATATTCACGTAAATCAGAAGAGTCTCCTCTCATAGCTTCACTCTACTTCTCTTATACGCATTTGAAGACAGAGGGGAAACTTATTATCGGGAATAACATCTTTACGGTGAAAGGGAAGAGCTGGTTTGACAGAGAAATATCATCAAGGGAATTAGGTAAAAAGCAGGCTGGCTGGGACTGGTTCTCGGTACAGCTTGATGACCAGAGAGAGATCATGCTCTATATGCTCAGGAATAAGGATGGCTCAATTGACCGCTATTCATCAGGTACTTTTATTTATCCGGACGGGACATACAGACATCTTTCAAAGGACGATTTTTCAGTTGCGGTCATGGATCATTACAAATCACCCAAAACTAATGCGAGATACCCGTCAGAGTGGGAAGTAAAAATTCCATCTGAAAAGGTAACAGTAAAAATTATACCTCTCATCAAAGAGCAGGAAGTTCTGGCATATTATTCAACAGGAAACTATTATTGGGAAGGGACCTGTAAGGTTGAAGGGTCTGCAAAGGGAAGGGCATATGTTGAGATGACAGGGTATTGAGATGATAAAACTCGAAAATGTAGAGAAATACTATGGAGGACATAAGGTCCTTAAGGGGATAAATCTTATTATACAAAAAGGAGAGTTTATCTCGGTCATGGGCAGTTCAGGGTCAGGGAAGTCTACGCTTCTGAACCTCATAGGAGGAATGGACAGGCCGGAGAAGGGGTCGGTCATCGTAAATGGAGAAAATATATCAGTATTTACAGATGAAAAACTGACCCTTTACAGAAGGAAGAAGATAGGCTTTATATTCCAGTTTTTTAACCTCCTGCCGAATATCACAGTGTTTGAGAATATATCCATGCCTCTGCTGCTCAACGGGTCAGAAGACAGAGAAAAAGTTTTTCAGTACATGAAGCGGATTAATCTTGACGGCAAAGAGGATAAATACCCCTACCAGCTCTCGGGTGGTGAGCAGCAGCGTGTTGCCATTGCACGGGCTCTGATACACGAACCTGAGATTATTCTTGCGGATGAGCCTACAGGGAGCCTTGACAGCGAAACCGGCAGGAAGATCATGGATCTCGTTCAGGAATTAACTGAAGAGATGAACAAGACAGTTATTCTCGTTACCCATGAATCGTATATTGCAGAATGTGCGGATAGAACCGTGAGAATAAAAGACGGGGTAGTCTTTGAATGAACTTTCTGAAACTCGTCAGGATCCTCATTGTGCGGAATATAAGACAGGAAAAATTCCTGACTTTCCTGTCGATTCTTGGTATCGCACTTGGAATAGGCCTCTTTACCGGTGTTAAGGTAGCCTCTGACCGTGCTGTAGCTTCCTTTGAGTCTGATATCAGGGGGATTAACCCTTATGCAAACTATGAAGTCCTCGATACTTCAGGTACGGATTTCGATGAGAAAGTTTACAAAGATATCTCTTCCACAGAAGAAAACAGTTTCCCGGTTTTAAAGACATTCGGCTATATACCTGCGTTCAGGGATACCATTGATATACAAGGGGTTCATACCCTGAAAGTAATTCGATATTTCAGGGCATCTCTTTCTCAGCATATTGGGATGGAAGATTTTTTGAAAGAGATCAACGGTGTCCTGATAACCAAAAAGTTCTCTGAAAGATATTCCCTGAAAAAAGGGGATACGTTCAGGGCCCTGGTTTATGATAAAGAATATCCCCTGAAGGTCATTGAGATCCTTAATGCTGAATCACTGCTCAGCAACGCTGTTTTTATGGACATCGGCAACTTTCAGGAATATTTCGGCAGGAGCGGATATCTTTCAAGGATTGATCTTGCATCAGATGAAAAGACAACCACTGAATTACGAAAGAAACTTCCTGCAAACCTATCGATCGAAAAGAAGGAAGAAATTTTCAGGAACCAGAAGTCGCTCGTTGCATCATTCCGGTATAACCTTCAGTTTATAAGCCTTATAGCTATCCTCGTCGGTATTTTTCTGCTCTATAACACGGTGTTTATCTCAGTCGTTAAGAGGAGGACCGAGATAGGTATCCTGAGAGGTCTCGGGGCTGATAAAAAAACCGTGGTCCTGTTATTCATCGTTCAGGGCATTTTCTTAGGTCTTATCGGTTCGGTGATTGGAATCATCTTCGGCCAGGTTGCCGCATATTTTTCTGTCATTGCCGTTGAAAAGACCATATCAACGATGTACAGCACAATATCCATATCCGAATATGCGATCACAACGCATGATGTTTTTGTGGCCTTGCTGTTAGGTCTGGCGGTCTCTCTCCTTGCCTCTGCAATACCTGCCCTTGAGGCATCAAAAATCAGACCGAACGAGAGTTCAAGGGAGGGTTCATTTGAGGGCAGATACAGGAGATATCATAAATGGTTTTCTTTTGCAGGCATAATCTGCATCATTTCAGGAGTGACCATATCCTTTATGGACCATGTCTATACCCCATTTGAATTTCCGGTCCTCGCTTACGCAGGAATTCTCTTTATCATTGCCGGATTTACATTCATTTCACCTTCCTATCTAACCGCGGTTCTATGGGTTATCAGAAGACCCTTTGAAAGAATTTTCAGGGCAACAGGGAAAATCACCATCGGAGATATAAAAGGAAATATCTACCGGTTTTCTGTCGCCTTAATGAGCGTTGCCATAAGCAGTGCATTAATCATTGCATTCTTAACGCTCATATTTTCTTTCAGGGATTCTCTGAAGGGATGGATACATAAGAATATAACAGCAGATGTATATATAAAACCCGCTTCCTGCAAGGCAAACTATTGTTTTTATCCAATGTCAGAGGATGTGATTGATACAGTGAAGAGTTTCCCTGAGGTAGCAGGAGTTGATAAATTCAGGGCCATGCAGCTTGACCTGAACGGCAGAAAGGTAACAGCAGGCTTTGCTGATGTCGGGACAAAGAGAAAATACATGGGCAGGATGTATTCCGACAGGGCATACGAAGAAGTCCTGCAAGAGATGGAGGGAAACGAACAGATAGCAGGCATTTCTGATTATTTAAGCATTAAATATGGACTGAAAAAGGGAGATATGATCCACCTGAAATCTCCGGCAGGTAATGTGGCATTCAGGATTAATGACATCTTTTCAAGTTATTCAACCACTGCCGGATTCATTTATATAGACAGGAAATGGCTGAAAAAGCACTGGGGGCTGAATGACGCAACACAGATCAGCGTCTATCTGAAGGAGGGGGTTGCCCCGGATACATTTATCCAGAAGTTACGATCGACCCTTTTGCCTGATTATTCGCTTGAGATCATGAATAATCAGGAATTGAGGGACAAAGTGTTGGATATTTTCAACAAAACGTTTACCATTACCTATGCCATAGAGTTCATATCGATTATCGTTTCATTGATAGGCGTGATCAATACCCTTTTAGCCCTCGTGTTTGAGCGGAAAAGAGAGATCAGTATCATACGCTATTTGGGAGGGAGCTGGAAGCAGATACAGGAGACGCTTATTCTTTCAGCAGGGATTATAGGCATTACAGGGATTTTTCTCGGAAGTCTCCTTGGGTCGCTTATGAGCATTATCTTAATATACGTCGTTAACAAGATTTCCTTTGGTTGGGAAATACATTTCCAGGTGCCTTTTTTATATCTTTCTGTAGTAACACTGATCCTGTTTCTGACTACAATATTTGCGGGCTTCCTGCCGTCAAAAGTTGCAAGGACAATAGATCCGGCGAGGTTTGCAAGCTTTGAGTAAAGTAAAAACTTCAGGGGATAAAAACCTCTGTTTGGCTAATAGGTAAGATTCGACTTCTCAGATATATCAGATTATGCTTCAATGAATCCTTCAATAAAAAAATGCCCTTCTGAAATATTCATTCCCCGACAAGTTCTCACAGAAGCAGATAATATCTATCCTCCTGATTATCCTGTGGAGTTAAAGAGGTAATTGCAACAAAGGCAGAACCTCGAACCATTCGCAAACTGCGAGAATAAAGAACTGAGTATGTAGGGTTCGTCCAAAAATACAGAATTTATGAAAAGAGATTATAACGGCTTGGGACAGAAAGAGATATTAGTGGTAGAAAAACCCTTCCTGACCGCCGCCTTTTTCTCCTTTTTCCCTGACCGTTTTCTCTATATTCTTTACAATACCTTTCGCTTCTGCCTCTGATAATCCTGCGTCTTCCATACATTGAGCAAACTGACTTGCTATTCTTGTAATCTGCAACTGACTGACTTCTGCTGATGAATGAGCTAACATAAGCGCATGAGAATACTGATTGGATAATGCAGCACATGACTCAGGAACCGGCGGTAATCTTTCCGGAGGTATTTCTTCTTTCTTAAAAAAGTCACACCCAAAGGAGACCATACCCATAATAAAAATTGCACTGACAATCGTGTTAAAGAAAATTTCTCTTTTCATTTTCTTTGTATGCTATATGTATATCACGGAACGAATAAATTATCAATAAGAAGGTACCATGAAGATTATCTTAAGAATTTTCTGTAGTGTCTCGTCAAATCTCAAGCGTCGGATAGAGACGAGATAGTTTTATCCTGGCATCCTCGGCAGTGAATTGCCAATTAACCTTCGCATTTTTGTTGTTTCTGAATTTCTGCCATGCCGCTGCCTCTTTCCTAACAATTTCGATATCGTCGATTCTTCTGTTCAGGCACTGGCCCGTAAGCACGTTCAATTCTATCTCGGCCATATTCAACCAGCTTCCGTGCTTCGGGGTATACACAAACTCAAACCTGTCCCACAACGCCTTTGCCTTATCTGGCGGAAACACTTCATAAAGCG
>Ga0315278_10004519_pt1 | contig 12546 bp, 11 predicted proteins | sample YL17G06_0_MG_FD_203880 | JGI IMG/M metagenome (GOLD analysis project Ga0315278, IMG submission 203880) | Sediment microbial communities from Yellowstone Lake, YNP, Wyoming, USA - YL17G06_0 | ecosystem: Environmental > Aquatic > Freshwater > Lake > Sediment | place: USA: Wyoming | collected...
GGATTTTGCTGATTTAGTCGGTTCGCCAGTTACATTACAGAAAGGACATTAAGAATCCAATAACTCCATAGATTCAGTTCCTTTACATACAACACATTTGTCTTTGACTATCATAAATTTCACTCCTATAGGAATTAAAATGCATGTGTCAAAATCATTTCAAAAATATATCTCGGTACATAAATCGAGTTAAGCTTATACTTGAACTATTTTTAGAATGATTGTGCCAATTGAAGATATTCATGAATTTGTAATAGAGTTAGAAAAAAACGGGGAATTAAAGAGAGTCAAAACAGAGGTGGATTCGAATTTAGAAATTGCAGAAATTCTCAGAAGAGAGATGTATTCAAATGGCTCAGCTATACTTTTTGAGAATGTAAAAAATTACGACATGCCAGTTTTGGGTAATGCGTTTGGTTCAATGAAAAGATTAGAGATCGGTCTTGAAATGACAGATTTTACAGAAATTGGACAAAGAATTGTAGATATGACAAAATTAGACATTCCGTCAGGATTTCTAAATAAAATTAAGAAACTACCTGAACTTTCAAAAATGACAGACTCATTTCCTAAGTTGGAAAATAACGGTCCAGTAACTGAAATTACATCTAGTTCTGCATCTTTTGATAACATACCAATTTTAAAATCGTGGCCAAATGACGCTGGACGTTTTATCACGCTAGGACTAGTAGCTACAAAACATCCTGAAACAGGAATAAGAAATTTAGGAGTTTATAGAATCCAAATTGTAGATAGCACACATGCGTTAATGCATTGGCAAAAACACAAACGTGGTGCACACCACGGAGATATCGCAAAAGAAAAAGGTGAAAAAATTGAAGCTGCAATAATTATAGGATGTGAACCTGCAACTATTTTCTCATCGATAGCTCCAGTTCCAGAAGGACTTGACAAGTATTTGTTTGCAGGAATTACAAGGAAACGTGGGATTAAAACGGTCAAATGTAAAACAATTGATCTAGAAGTACCTGCAAATGCAGAAATTGTTTTTGAAGGATATGTGGATCCTTGTGATATCAGAGACGAAGGACCATTCGGAGATCATACCGGATATTACACTCCAATTGAACCATATCCAACTTTTACATTAACAGGTATTATGAGAAGAAAAAATCCAATTTATGTTACTACTGTTGTAGGTAAACCGGTTTTAGAGGATGCGTATATTGGAAGGGTTATTGAACGATCATTTTTACCACTAATACAAATGTTCCATTCAGAAGTAGTAGATTTCAGCATGCCATCTGCAGGCTGGTTTCAAGGATTTGCAATAATCTCCATCAAAAAAAGATATCCCGGTCAAGCAAAAAAAGTGATGATGGGGTTATGGGGAATGGGGCAGCTTGCTCTAACAAAGATATTTGTCGTAGTAGATGAAGACATTAACGTTCATGACTTTAATGATGTAATATGGGCAATAACAACAAGGGTAGATGCTGCACGTGATACGATCATAATCAACAATACTCCAACTGATACATTGGATCCAGCATCACCACTTGTAAACTTGGGTTCAAAATTAGGAATTGATGCAACTCAAAAAACAAGAGATGAGGGATTTATGAGAGAGATTCAGCAACAAGTCAAAGTAGACGATGAGACAAAAAAATTAGTGGATTCAAAATGGTCAAGTTATGGACTATAGTAAAGCGACAGGATTATAAAAATTATCTCGCTCTTCTGCACTATATCCAATTTGATGAATTGCATCTACAATTATTTTACCTGTAAGCTCGGTAGAACGAGCACCGGTGCATGATACAACCTCTTCGCCAATCAACGTGCCCCCAAAATCATCAGCTCCGTATTGAAGTGCAAGTTGTGCCATTCCAACGCCATTTGTAAGCCATGAAGATTGAATATGTGGAATCAATCCATCAAATACTAATCTAGAAATGGCTATCATTTTTAAAAGTTGAATTCCACCAGTACCGTATTCCACCAATTTTTCTTTTTGCATCAAAGTGTTATTTGGTTCAAAATTCCAAGGAATGAAAGCCATAAATCCGTTAGTCTTTTCTTGTAACTCAGCAATTTTGAAAAAATGATCTGCGATATCATAATTATTTTCTACGTGTCCATACATCATTGTTGCAGATGCAGGGAGTCCAAGAGTATGAGCCTCCTCCATAATTCTAATCCAATCTGCACTTGAGATTTTTTTTGGGCTAATCACATCTTTTACAGAATCAACAAGAATTTCAGCTCCTGCGCCGGGAATAGATTGAAGACCTGCATCTTTTAGTCTGGATAAAACTTCTTTTGTAGATGATTTTTCAATTCTAGCAATCATGTCAATTTCAGATGTAGAAAGTCCATGAACTCCAACAGTTGGAAATTTTTTTCTAATCATTTTAAAAGCATCTTCATAATATTCAATTTTTAAATTTGGATTATGTCCACCTTGAATCAAGACTTGTCTGATCCTAAACATCTCCCATGCCGCCTTTACTCTAGATTCAATTTGATCAAGAGTTAACGTATAGGAATCTTTAGAACCTGGAGATCTATAAAATGCGCAAAATTTACAATCAGTGATACAAACATTGGTGTAATTCAGAATAATGTTATTTACGAAAGATGCTTTTTTCCCGAATTTTTTTCTTGTAAGATGTCCTGAAACAAGACCCATTAGGTGGACATCATTTGACCCTAATAATCTAAGACAGTCTTGAGGGGTGGGACGTTTGCCACAAATTGAATTTTCAAGAATATCACCAATGTCGCTTCGATTAACCTGTTCAGTAATTTGACTCAATTGACTTGACCAGCTTCACTCTGATTTGTATTTAATCCTTGATAGTAAAATGAATCAAAAATGGATCAATAAAAGAGATAATGTATGCATAAATTAGTAAGTCTGGAGTTCAAGATTCACGTTATTTTTAAGTAGGGCACCAAAAACAGATTCAGCCATGGTATCCGGTCATCAAATTAGAATGAATCGAATTCTGAGAAAAGGAAAAATGTTGTGTATTCCAATGGATCATGGAATTTCCAATGGACCCATGGAAGGTCTTGAAGACCCCGCTACTACAATTTACAAATGTGAATTACATGGACTTACAAGTATTATAATTAATAAAGGAATTTTCAAGATACTGCCAAAACCACCCAAGATTGGTGTCTTGGTTCATTTTTCAAGTAGCACATCATTATCAATGTCACCTAATCGCAAGATGATATCAGGTACAGTAAAAGAAGCAATCAGAATGGGAGCAGACGGGGTTTCGCTTCACATCAACATTGGTGGAAAAGAAGAGCCAGAAATGCTTCAAGATCTTGGAATGATTGCAGAACAATGTCATGAGTGGGATATGCCACTTTTAGCAATGATGTATCCAAGAGGAGAAAACATCAAGAATCCACATGATCCTGAAATTGTAGGACATGTAGCAAGAATAGGTGCAGAATGTGGAGCAGATATCGTCAAGACGGTATACACTGGAGATATAGATTCATTTGCAAAGATTGTAAAAAGTACACCAGTACCGATAGTTATTGCAGGTGGACCAAAAGCAAAAACAGATTTAGATATTCTTCAAATGACAGAAGATGCAATGATGGCAGGAGCAAAAGGAGTAACATATGGCAGAAATATTTTTGCACACAAAACACCAGAGAAAATGGTAGAAGCTTTAGCATCAATAATTTTCAAAAAAGAATCCGTAAAGGAAGCAATGAAAAGAATTGAGTAGAACAAGAGAGTTAATAGTTTCACCCAAAGTGTCCCAGACACAACTAGCGAAATTTCTTCATCAATTAGAAGAAGAGGGGATTAAATTGGTTTACATTGATCCAAAGAAAATAAGTTTGAAAAAAACTAAATTAGAAACAGTGTATCCATCCACTGCTGCTAAATACATAGTACTTGAAAAAGAGGGATCCGTAAAACCAAGGGGGAAAAAAATAGGAAAAAAATTTCAAGTTCTATCTAATTCAGATATCGACAATATTCTAAATGAGGCAAAAAAAGGATTAGATTTTGTAATAATCGAAGTAAAAGATTGGAAAATTATTCCTCTTGAAAACATAATTGCAAAGCTTCACAGGGTGAATACAAAAATTTTTGCAATTGCAAAAACTCCAGAAGAGGTCAGAAAGATGTTTTCAATCTTAGAAGTAGGAGTAGATGGAGTAATTTTCAACACATCTTCAATTAATGAGGTCAGAGAAGCCTTGTTATATTTAGGAACTAGAAGTTTTGATTTAAAACCAGCAAAAATTGTTGAAATTAAAGAGGTAGGAGAGGGTGAAAGAGTGTGCGTAGATACCGCATCTATGCTTCACCAAGGAGAGGGAATGTTAATTGGAAGCAGATCAAATTTTTTATTTTTAGTACATAATGAATCAATAGGATCATCTTTCACGTCACCTAGACCATTTAGAGTTAATGCCGGGGCAGTACATTGTTATACACTTTCTCCAGATGGCACTACAAACTATCTTTCAGAGGTGGAGACAGGCTCTGAAGTTTTAATAATAAATTTGAAAGGCAAAGCAAGAAGAGTCATTGTGGGAAGATCAAAAATAGAACGACGACCCATGTTAATGATAAAAGCAGCAGTGGGTGAAGAAATTGGTGGAATAATTGCACAGGATGCAGAGACAATACGTTTAGTAAAATCAAATGGTCAATTAGTATCAGTCACACACCTAAAGAAAGGAGACATGGTGATGGTACATTCAAAATCCGCCACAGGTAGACATTTTGGAATGGAAGTATCAGATGAATATATTTTAGAAAAATAAAAAATGAAATACAAAACATGTGTAACCATAGCAGAAAATTCGTCAAATAAAATTAAACGAAATTTAAAAATTGCCCTAAAAAAATCAGATTTCGTAGAAATAAGATTTGATTTTTTAAAAATAGAGGAAATTCCAAAAACGCTGGAAATGGTCAAGGATGATCTAAAAAAAGTAGTCTGTACGTTAAGGCCAAAAACAGAAGGTGGAAAATTTGAAGGTAGTGAGAAAGAGCGAATATCAATTTTAAAATTAATTTCAGAGTACAATCCATTTTTATTAGACATAGAGTTCAATACAATTAAAAAAGATAGTACACTAGCAAAGTATCTGAAATCAACAAAAACAAACATACTCATTTCATGGCATGATTTTAAAAAAACCCCAAATTTTTCAGAATTAAAAAAAATGATGAGCCAAATGAACAAATTTTCATCCAATATTAAAATTGTAACCACAGCGAAATCAATAGATGATTCAACAAAAACACTTCAACTCTATAGCAAAAAAGGAGGCAATAATTTAATTGCATTCGCCATGGGCGATAAAGGTAAAATATCACGAATTTTGTGCCTATATTTGGGTAGTCCATACACCTACGTATCTTTAGGAAAACCAGTAGTGTCAGGTCAATTTAGCTTAGACGAAATAAAGAAGATCATAAATCTGAAAATTGGTTAAATATCAAATTAAAAAGTGACATGACTTTTTAATTCCGATGTCCAGATTTTGAATAATAATTTTTCTAAAATATGTTTTGACATAGATTTGCTGTTATTGTCGAGAGTTTAAATCAATCATATAATTGAGAAAAATAAGATGTCAAAAACATTTGCCATAATAGGAGATCCGATTGATCATTCATTATCTCCCAACATCCATAGTGCAGCGTTTAGAGAATTAAATTTAGATTGTTCATATATTGCATATAGAATACCAAAAGGAGAGTTAGAAGATGGGATTGAATCACTTAAGAAAATCAAGATAGCAGGATTTAATGTTACCATCCCACATAAAGTTGAAATGATGAGATATCTGGATGTGATGGATAAATCATGCAGTATAATTGGAGCTGTAAACACTGTTTCAAATAAAGATGGAATTCTAAAAGGATACAATACAGATATGGATGGATTTTTGGAACCATTTAAGAAAAAAAATTTAAAAGTGAAAGATTCAAAAATTCTTTTACTAGGAGCAGGAGGAGCTGCAAGGGCCATCATTACTGGATTTGCAAAAGAACATGCACAGTACATCACTATTGCAAATAGAACTTTGGAAAATGCAAACAACATGGTAAAATTTTCAAATAAAATTGGATTGAATGCAAATGCAATAAAATTAGATAGTGTTGGAGATACAGCAAAAAATTATGATGTCATTGTTAATGCAACATCAGTTGGATTAAAAAATGAACCAAGTCCAATTTCAATGGATGGTGTAAATTCAAAAACAATCGTATATGATATTGTATATATGCCAATAAACACAGATTTTATAAAAAAAGCAAAAGAGGCGGGGGCAACTGTAATCTATGGATATGAAATGTTACTAGGTCAAGCTGTCAGAGCATTTGAAATATGGCATGGGATAGAAGCACCTTATAATGCAATGAAAAAGGCATTGTTAGGAGGAACATAATGGCAAAAGTAAAGGCTACAGTTCATGGTGCAATATCACTGGTAAATGCGATTGCAACTCAAAAAGGCGCAACATTGGGTATCGAATTAAAAGTAGATGCCACGATTGAAACAAGTTCGGGAAGGGGGATTAGCATCCAATCAGAAAATAAAAGTCTGAGTTCTCGTTTAATTAACAAAACAATAGAAAAAATTGTTTCAAAAAAAGATTTAGAAGAAAATAAAATTGTAATTACATTGGATTCAGAAATACCTACAGGATATGGACTTAAAAGTTCTAGTGCCATTTCATCGGCAGTGGCTCTTGCATGTTCTAAAATTTTTAAACCGAGATTAACGGATAAACAAATTTTACTGGCTGGAGTTGATGCATCGATAGAATCTAAAGTGAGCATAACTGGTGCATATGATGATGCGTGTTCATGTTATTATGGAGGATTTAATGTCACAGACAATTTTAAGAGAATTCGTATTCACTCAGAGAAGGTCCCTACAAATTTAATAGCAATAATATTTATTCCAAAAAATAGAAAACGCGGAAATTTAAAAAATCTAAAAATTCTTTCACATATATTTGAAAATGCGTGGGAATTAGCTAAAAAATCAGATTATTGGAGTGCCATGAATATTAATGGTTTAGCAACAGCAGCAACATTAAATTCGGATTCAAAAATTATCGTAGATGCACTTGAAAAAGGAGCATATGGAGTATCAGTTTCAGGAAATGGGCCATCTATTGTAGCCATAACAAAAAAAGAAAATGAAATCAACATTAAAAAGATATTTTCAGTGTTAGAAGGAAGTGTAATAGTTTCTAAAGTTAACAATAAGAAGGCCGAAGTGTATGAGTTGTAAGGTAGAAAAATCTAAATTGTCAGGACATATTGTTTGTCCACCAAATAAGAGTTATTCTCATAGAGCAATTTTTCTTGCATCACTTGCAGGTAATAATAGTAAAATAGACAACGTATTGTTTTCTGCTGATACGATTGCAACAATTGAAGCATGTAGAAAATTTGGAGCCGAGATCGAAGAAGGTAGTACATCACTAATTGTTAAAAATTCCATAAGAATGGATAAAATCGTACCGGAAATAGATGCAAAAAATTCAGGTACCACCATTAGAATTGCGGCAGGAATTGCAAGTCTATTCACTAAAGAGATTACGCTCACAGGAGATTCAAGTCTTCAAAAAAGACCAATGATGCCATTACTAGATGCACTTGAGAGCATGGGAGCTAAATGTACTTCAACAAATGGAATGCCGCCAATTAAAATAACTGGAAAAATTTTAGGTGGTGAAATTTCAATTCCAGGAAATTTTTCTAGTCAGTTTATTTCGTCATTGTTAATTTGTGCACCTTTAACAGAAAAAGGAATTAGTTTAAACATTAAAGAAAATTTAGTTTCAAAACCATATATCGATGCAACTATTGCGACGATGCGAAATTTTGGAGTGGGAGTACAAACGTTTATCCCATATAAAAAATATTACATCTCACCTCAAATTTACAAATCTACAACATTTACAGTTCCAATAGATTTTTCAAGTCTTGCAATACTTCTTTCAGCATCTGTATTAAATGGAAAAAACTTTGTAATTCATGGAAACATTGGAAATCTGCCTCAAGGTGATGAAGTGTTTATTGATATCTTAGAACAATTAGGAGTTAAAGTTTCAGTAGATGAAGAACAAATAACAGTACAATCTCCAGAAAAACTCAACGGAGGACGATTTGATTTAAGTAATTCGCCAGATCTGCTTCCACCACTAGCAATATTGGCAATGAAAACAATAAACCCTATTGAAATAGTAAATGTAAAACATGCTAGATTAAAAGAAACAGATAGAATATCTATTTTAGCAAGGGAACTTGCAAAGATTGGAATTAAAACACAAGAAAAAGAAGATGGATTGATCTTAGAGTCGTCAAATGGATTTAGAGGTGCATCGTTAAATTCTGAAAATGATCACAGATTATTCATGGTGTTTTGCATAGCTGGAATGTATCTTGGAGATTGTACTGTAACAGACCATGAATCAGTTGCAGTGTCATATCCAAATTTTATCACAGAGATGAATAAATTTGGTGCAAAAATTACAATACAATAAAAAAATAATTTCAAAAAAATAACTAAAAGATGAGAGGCGCGACCCTATATAGAGTGAAAAGCATTCTCCTCACCCGCATCGCCTTTGCGAAGATAACATGTGTTTTCGTAGAGTCGCGCAAATTATTTGTTAGAATTTGCATGTTTCTTCATGTTTACCATGTGTTATTGTATTATTTAAGATTTATTTATAATTTTTACAAGTAATTAGAATAAATAACATAATTTTTGCTAATTAAAAAAAATAGAATTAAGGCATCCGATCAAACCACTTTTCTACTATTTCTGTAATGAGGAATTATAAGCATCAATTTGCCCTTACAATATGTTGCATGGAAGTTCAATCGGACATCGTCTTGTGCTAACTAGTTTTGGTGAGAGTCACGGAAAATCCATAGGGGCAGTGCTAGACGGTTGTCCTGCAGGATTGGAAATTGATGAAAAAGAAATTCAAAAAATGTTAGATCTAAGAAAACCAGGTCAATCTATGATTTCAACCCAACGTAAGGAGGGAGACATCGTAGAAATTGTTTCAGGAGTTTTTAGAGGATATACAACTGGAGCACCAGTTACAATGATAATTTACAATACCGATCAAAAATCAACAGACTATGAAAATTTGAAAACAAAACTTAGACCAGGACATTCAGATTATCCAGCCATGATAAAATATAATCATTTTAATGATCATAGAGGAGGAGGTAGATTCTCCGGGAGATTAACAGCTACGCATGTGATGGGAGGCGCAATTGCAAGGAAGTTATTATTAGTAACACTTGGAATTAAAACCAATTCATTTACAACACAAATTGGAAAAATAAAAATGGAAGGCGAATTTAATGAAAAAATGATTGGTTTAATTTATAAAAATGAAGTAAGATGTCCTGAAGAAGAAACAGCAAAAAAAATGAAGACGTCAATATTAGATGCTAGGAAAAAAGGAGATTCACTTGGAGGGATAATTGAATCAATCACTACAGATGTTCCAGTTGGTTTAGGGGAACCAATTTTTAGTTCATTGGAATCTGATTTGAGTAAAGCAATATTTTCAATTCCATCTGTGAAAGGAATTGAGTTTGGTTCAGGATTTGAAGGTTCAAAATTATATGGCTCAGAAAATAATGATCTATATACAATAAAAAAAGGTAGGATAATAACAAAAACAAATAATTCGGGTGGAATTTTAGGGGGACTATCAAATGGTATGCCAATAACAATACGAATTGCATTTAAACCTGCATCATCAATAGCACAAAAACAAATTACAGTAGACATTAAAACCAAAAAGCATGCAACATTACAAGTAAAAGGAAGACATGATCCATGTGTAGTTCCAAGAGCACCTCCAGTAGTAGATTCGTTAGTAGCTCTAACCTTGGCAGACCATGCTCTTTTAGCTGGTACAATAAAGTCCGTATTATAAGAAAATGGCTGAAATTAACGAACTTCGTGATAAAATGGACGAAATCACCATTGAAATGATTAAGATGCTTAAAACAAGAACAAACGTTTCAAAAGAAATAGGAGAAATTAAAAAAAGCACAGGAAAAGGAATTACAGATGAAACGCGGGAGGATAATTTGCGTACTAAGATAATCACGTTATGTGATGAATTAGATTTTGATGAATCAATTGCCATGAGATTTTTAAATTTTTTGCTTAACGAATCTGTTAAAATTCAATCAGACAATAAGCAAACTCATCTATCAATTTTTCTTAAAGCAAAATCGATGGAGTTAGAAGGTAAGAAAATCATCCACATGGAAGTTGGAGAGCCTGATTTTTTACCACCTGAAATTGTAAAAAAAGCCCTTACAGAAGTTTTCGATAAAGGTTTTTTAAAATACGGTCAAGCACAGGGGATGCCATTGTTCAGAGACGCGATTGCAAAATATTCCTCTAAAAAATTTGGCGCAAGTGTTTCAAAAGACAACATAATAGTTAGTCCAGGTGCAAGATTTTCAATTTTCATTACAATCAATACATTGTTGAATCCTGGAGATGAATTGATCATCATTGAACCAGCGTGGCCTGCATATAAGGAATGTGCATTAAATTCAGGAGTTAAAGTGAGAGTGATTTCTACTACGTTAGAAGGAAAATGGGAGCCATCAATTGAACAAATTAAGAAAGTCATCAATGCGAATACAAAAATGATTGTATTGAACTATCCAAATAATCCAACAGGAAAAATTCTTCCAGAAAGATTGCAAGATGAGATTGTAAATTTAGCAATTGAAAACAATTTATACATTTTAAGTGATGAAATTTATTCTCAATATGCCTTCAAGAGTTGGAAAAGCGTATTATGCTATAATTATGATAAAAGTATCATTACACAGTCATTTTCAAAATCACATGCAATGACAGGATTTAGAATTGGCTATGCAATTGCAAGCTCCAAGATAATCAATAAACTATCCAAATTACAAGCACTTTGCCTCACAAATGTTTCTGAACCTATTCAGTATATTGCTATGAAAGCATTAGAAGCAGACATAACAAACAACACTAATACAGTACAAACCAGAATAAATGTATTGGCTGAAAAAGCAAAAGAGATGCAATTGAATTTTGTTGTCCCAGATGGTGCAATGTACATTTTTGCGCGTGTTAATCAAGAGGGACTTAATGGGGCAGAATTTGCAAATAGTCTTTTGGAGAAAGGATTGGCAGTAGCCCCAGGAGAAGGATTTGGGGAATATCAGAATTTCATTAGAATATCGGCATGTCAAGACGAAAAAATACTAATTGAGGGAATGAACATACTTAGTAATACCATTGGAGATAAAAAATGAAAACTATAACAGTAATTGGTGCAGGGGGGCAAATGGGACAATGGTTTGTCAAGTATTTTTCAGAAATTGGTTTTGATGTAACAGGTTTTGATACTGAAAATAAAATTCTAGGTAAAGGAATAATCCAGTCAGATTCGTTAGTTGGTGGAATTTTGAAAGCAGATTATGTAGTATTATGTACACCAACAAGGAGAACACCTGAAATCATACGATTGATTGCAAAAGAGATGAAACGTGGAACATATTTAATTGAAATTTCATCTGAAAAATCCAAAGTAGTTTCATCATTATTGAAAATGCCAGCAAAAATTAATCCAATATGCATTCACCCTATGTTTGGACCGGGTGCAAGATCCATTAAAGGACAAAATATAATTTCAATTCCAATAAAAGATGCCAAAAAAGAATTAGCTGTTGCAAAAGAACTTTTTGAGGGAGCAAATTTCATAACAATTGATGCAATAGAACATGATAAAAGAATTGCAGTCATATTGGGATTAACACATTTGATGAATCTTGTATTTGCAAACATAGTTTCAAAAGATGAAAAAATCTCATTAACAGAAAAAATGTCTGGAACAACTTTTAGAGTTCAGAAAACTCTTGCCGAAAGTATTATGACAGAGTCACCAGAATTAATTGAAACCATAATAGCAAATCCAGAAATAAGAAGAGTTGCAGAAGAATTCTGGAAGGACATAGGAAAATTACTCACCGCAGTACAAGAATCAAAAACAGAGGAAGTAATAGAGTACATTAAGGCTTGTCAAACTAGGCTTTCTGCAAATACAAATTTAGATGCATCATATAAAAGATTGACAAAAATGGTAAATGCCGTTGAAAAATAAACAAAATGCGCTCAACCAGGATTGTTACATCTTTTATTCAAGATGATCAAAAAATACTCATTCTTAAAAGAAGTAACAAAGTAAAAACAATGAAAGGGCTATGGGCAGGTGTTAGTGGAATAATAGAAAAAAATGAAGCGCCGTTAACTAGGGCAATAATTGAGATTTATGAAGAAACTGGTATTTTTGAAGACAAAATTAATTTGATCAGAATTGCAGATGTGTTTAGAGTAAATTCGCCACAGTATGAGAATCATGAGTGGGAAATCTATGGATTTTTGTTTGGAGCAAAAAATCCACAAATTAAACTAAATTGGGAAAATTCAGAATACAAGTGGATAGAGAAAGAGGAATTGCAAAAGTTCAGAACAGTTCCCA
>Ga0315278_10004520_pt1 | contig 12546 bp, 10 predicted proteins | sample YL17G06_0_MG_FD_203880 | JGI IMG/M metagenome (GOLD analysis project Ga0315278, IMG submission 203880) | Sediment microbial communities from Yellowstone Lake, YNP, Wyoming, USA - YL17G06_0 | ecosystem: Environmental > Aquatic > Freshwater > Lake > Sediment | place: USA: Wyoming | collected...
TCCTTCTTCATCCACCAACGTTCGAAGTAGGTTATCGGGTCTCCGGAATCGTCCCAGTTTAGTTGGCTATTCGCGACACCGGACGTCGAGACCTGGAAGAACGTCTTCATGTCCTCCCACATCTTCTTGGAGATGGACAGCGGTTCTGGACCGGAATAAGAGAAACCGAGTGTCTTGGTGAACGGGACGCAGTCGTCTATTATCACTATCTTCGCCATGTCACTCCTCGCCCTTCTTCAGCTTGTCGAAATATTCCTTGACGAGCTGTTCGAAATAAATGATGGTGTGCCTGCACTCCTCGGCATATTCCTCTCTTTTCCGTCTGTAGAAGGCTCTGTGCCAGAACGTGCGCACGATCTCATAGAGTATGGAGCGCTGCCATATCGTGTCCTGCGGGTATTCGGTGCGCATGTATCCCTTTATGTTCAGCGAGGCCTTGCCGTTGTCCTTGTTGCCTTCCGCCTTGAAGTTTATCCTTATCATGAGGTAGCTGAAGATGTCCATGTCCTTGAAGACCCACCAGGTGCATTCCACTTTCTCGCTCTCGGCCGATTTGCCCCAGCTGCTCTTTATCTCCTGTATCTGGGACGCGGGGACGTTCCAGACGCTCTTCAACAGCTCGGTGCATTTGGCATAAAGCGCAACGGGGTTGGGGCCCACGTAACGGAGCTCCACGGTCCCTGGCTCTGAGTAGAAACAGATGTCCTCGATCGTCATCTTCTCTCTGGCGAATACCATATAGCACCTGCGTATTATTTGGAGCGGGTAGAATAAAAAGTGGCGTTCCATCGACTGGCACGATTTAAGCCTTGGGGGCCAAATAATGACCATGTTCGCCTTTGGGTGGCTCTGGGGCGTAGCAGGGATACTGCTGATAATGTTCGGCGGCTATATGCTTCTTTTCTTCCCGTTCACCACGGAGCACCAGACGGAAGAATTTGCACTGTCCGGCCCTCTGATCGGCCTTGTCTGCCTCATCATCGGCGGAATACTCGTGCTGTTATAGCCGGGCCGTAGGCTGGCAGCGCGGGTTCGGTTTAAATTGAGCCGTGGACAATTATCATATGTATGGCTAAAGGAGACCTGTTCTGCACCGAGCTTAGAAATGAGCTAGCCAAGAAAATGGTTTCTGGGTGGGCCGTATGCGGCGCCCCGCTGGAGATGGAGAAAACAATAGACTATACGACGCTCCGGGGCGGCGCTTCAAACATGTATCATTCTCTTATTTTCGTCATACCAAAATGGGACTACACGCTCAAGAAGGTCAACGAATGGATGGAAGTGACGCCAGAATTTGAATACTACAAGCTTACCATCGAACAGAAGCAGCAGCTTCAGTCAACGATAAGGGACGGACTGATGCGCGCAGCAGAGGCTGTCAAGGATTACGAACTGCTCGTCCACGATGCGGAACGATACAGGGAGATGCTGGATTATTTCCTGGCCGCAAAGAAAGACGAACATGTGTTGCGCACGCTTTTCGTGGACCGTGTCGACGCTTTTACGGGCGAAGGCTATTCCCTCGTGACGATGGCCAGACGCTGGCCGACGATAATCTCGGACTTCATACGCATGAAAACTGAGTGGACGGATTCGGCGAAGGTGAAGCCTGAGGAGCAACTGGTAATGATACGCAAGGAGATGGACGTGAGCGCGGCTGAGGCCACTGTACTGAAAACGAAGAACGAATTGTACAGGGAGTGGAAGAAACTGTTCTTCCCGCTAGTCAAGGAGAGGTATGCGAGGATACAAAACCTGGCTGATGCAAGGAAAAAATCCGTTGATGAGTACAGGAAATGGCTCGTGCCATACGTGGCGCGTTACAAGATGATGAAAGAGAAGCTGGACGAAGATCCATCGGCGTTCATAGACGACGCCTACATAACGCCGGCTGTCGGCCTTGCGCAGGCCCGGACCTTCGTCGAGCTGTGGATGTGGAAACCGGCAAGGCAGCAGGAAATGCGAAAGCCGGAATGGAGGCCGCATGAGAAGAAGAACCACGGCTTTGTCGTCGAACCTTACGACGACTTCGTCAAAGCGAAGAAGAAGGAGATAGAGGAGATGTACGGCGTGGAGATAACGGATGCGGAAGTGGTGAAGATGATGGAGAAGAACCTGAAGAAGGACACTGTCTACTACTGGCTCATTGACATCACCATAGATTTCAACCTCATAAAAGCGCCGCCACCCAAGGGCACGGAACTGGACAACCCGGTATTTTACATAAAGCCTTGGACGCTCTCACAGAACGTGCTGCTGCTCCATCTCATAGAGCTGAAGGCGCGGGAGAAGCGGTTTGAAAAAGAAATAGACGAGCTCATAGGCGCTGACAGCATAGAGAAGAGCATTGCGAAGCGCATCGAGAAGGAGTTCGAAGAGAAAAAAGAGGAGAAGACGGGGCTACGACAGGGCTGGAGCAAATCGAGAAGCAAGTGGAGCGAGCGATGGACGCCGAAACGGCTGTGGCTCAACGAGAACCTCATCCCCTATTTCATCCACCGCGGGCCATATACTCCTATTTTCAGGGAAAGGCTCACCAAGCATTTCGCATCGTCCATTGCGCCGTACTATGACCAGATAATCAGCTTCATCCAGAAGGAGATGGGCTACGGGTGAGAGGCGATGCTACGGATAGGTGTCTCGACCGGGTTGTATACGATAGCAAGAGCAGAAGAGTTAGCTACTGCTGTGAAGAAAGTCGGCTACGCGCTGACGCGTGGCGTGGCCATGATAGAGCTGGCTGCCGACGTGCCGCACGAAGTGACGAAAACAGAAGGGCGGGAAATCCGTTACATAGCGAAGAAACAAGGCCTCACCCTAGGACTGCACGGCAGTCTGACTGTGCCGATGGATTTGCCTGAGCGGTCTGACTGGCGTGACGCTGAAGTGCATTTGCGCAGCTCCGTCGTCTCGGCCATACATTGCGGCGCCAAATATGTGAACTTCCATTCCTGCCTGAACTACTGGCTAGAGCTGCTGACTTATGCTGGACGCAAGCTTACCTCCGCCTTCGTAGACCATGAAGGGCATTTCATCTCTAGCATATTCAAGGAGAACGAGAAGCTGAGGGAATGGTTCGTCCAGGAGAAATGGGACGACTACCATTACCAAGTCCTGACTGACAAAGAGGAGCAGGATATACGCAATGAAACGACCTTCTTTCACGATAAAACCCAGGACGAGATGAGAGATAAAAGTCAGAAGGTGATTGAAGCCATGCGCAGGGTTCAGGCAGGACAAGGAACCGAAGAGGACGTGAAGAAGGCAGAGAAGGAGCTGGAACGGGCGCGGTTCGAGGCCCCGGCGCTCGTTACGGAATACCAGCAGAAAAAACTCAAAGATAGAATGCGAGAGAAACTTGCTCAGGGCAAACCATGGAAAGTCGAAGAATTGAGGCCTGAATTTGGGACGATAGACGGCTACATCTTCATGGCGCATTACATGTTCTTCCGCAAGGACCCACTATGGATGACCATGCTTGAGCAGTACCCGAACGTAGAGAAGAATTACAAACCGGACTACGGCAATCTGACGTGGCTGGACGAGGCATGGAGAAAGGCCGAACAGGAGAATGACCGCGAGTTCAAGGAGTTCTTCTACGGCGCGGTGTGCGCCAAATACATAGAAGGCCACATGAAGAAGCTGTTCGAATGGATGAAGAAGGAGATGCCTACGGTGCTTAAAGGAAAGGACGACGCCGAGACGGAGGAGCTGATGAAAATCGCCAAAGACCTGAAAATAACGATAGAGTCGCCTGACGCTAGGGATCCGTCGCATGCAGGGCTGTTCATGCTCTGGCATCCGAAGGCCATCTACGCCGCCATCAAGGGCATACGCAAGACGCTAAGCACTGACAAGATTTGGATGCTCATAGACTTCGAACACATAGCCACGCAGGGCGTCGACTGCCAGGACATACTGAAGGACGTGACAGAAAAGAACAAGGACTTCGGCGCGTTCACGCTCGCAGTGCATTCTAACAGACCGAACCCGTTGCATGCGCATTACCCTATCGAACTCGGAGACACGGAGCTGTATGAATTGCAGTACATGCTGCGCATGACAGGGCTGGGCAGGGCTAACGAGGCTTACGTAATCTTCGAGCGCGGCGGCGGAGAAGATCCCTTTAAGCATGCCGTGGACGCATTGCGTCTGATGGTTGACTGTCTGGAGAAGGATATAGCGCCAGACAAGCTGCCGCTCGAATTCTTCGGTGTAAGGGGCCCAACGGCCGGCGATTTCGTCCGCCAGATGCAGATAATTCAGGAGCATAAAGAAGAACCGCTAAAGGACTTGCTGGAGATGCCGGAAGAGGACTGGACTGCATTGTCACAAACTACGATGAAGCGGGGGAAGAGGCCTGAGCAGTGGAGCAAAGCGCAGTACAGATAGCGCTGGGCAGATTTATAAAGCTGGGCTATAATAATCATTCAGTGGTGGTATAATGAAGCCATACAAAGACGAAAAGAAAGAACGGGAGCCATGGGAGGAGCCGCCCCTGGACGTGAAAAAAAAGGATGAGGTAGAAAAACTGGGCGAAAAAGAACGCATTGAGATCCTGAAAAAATTCACAAAGGCTGCACTTGAAAAATACGGCAACGTCATCCGTTCCATTGTCCTGTTCGGCTCCACGGCGCGCAAGGAGTTCCGCGGCGAGAGCGACATCGATGTTTTCGTTATCCTAGACGACACGAAAGTGGAAATGACGCCCGAAATGAAAGAGGATATAGAATGGGGACTCGAGGACATAGCAAAGGCGTTGAGCAAGCAGTTGTCTGTGCAGCAGCCGTATCTCCTAACTGAATTTTGGGCGCTTGTGCGCGAAGGGCATCCGATTGTCTTCAACTTCATCCGCGAAGGCCTGCCGATATACGACCGTGACATATTCCTTCCCATCAAACGACTACTGCAGATGGGCGAGATAAGACCGAGCAAAGAGGCTGTGGAGAAGTTCATAGAGCGCGGTCCGAAACGCATACGACGTGTCGAGAACGCGAAAATATACATGGTCGTCGAGGACTGCTACTACGCCATGCTCGAGAGCGCGCAGGCTGTATTAATGTTCCTAGGACTGACGCCTCCGAGGCCAACGGATGCACCGGGCGAGATGCGCAAGGCGCTGGTTGAGAAGAAACTGCTTGAAGAGAAGTACGTGGCTTACCTGGAGGGCGTGATAGAGGTCAGGAAGGGCGTCGAGCACAAGACCATCAAGGACATCAGCGGCGCGGACTTGGACGTATGGATAGGCAAGGCCAAGTCCTTCGTGGAAGAAATGCAAAAGCTGATCGTGAAGCTGGAGCTGGTCAAACGCGAGAACATGGTGCTCAAGTCTGAGGCGGTCATGAAAGAGACTGTATTGACGCTGCTCAAGTCCATGAAGAAACGCATACCAACGGACGCGGAGCTGGAGGAAAGCTTCAGGATAGAGCTTGTGAAGCCAGGCCTGATAAGCGAGAATTACCTAAACATCTTCAGCAAGCTGCGCGTGATGAAAGGCAAGGTGGAGAAAGGCAAGATCAACGACATCCCCAAGGAAGACATCCTCGTCCACCGCGAATACGTGCGCAAATTCATCCGCGAAGCAAGCCGCTGCCTGAGGCCGGAGAAAGGCACGGAAAAGACCGCAACAAAACCGGCAAAAGCCAAGCCCATGAAGGTCAAAGCGACTAAGAGAAAGGCTTCATAGACCGTGGACTAGGTTTAAATCTCTTTCTGCCAAGTCAATGTTATGACCAGTGCAACTGTTACGAGAAGCCTGTACGCCATCGGAGGGGTGGATGGAGGCATCGATATAGGTTGTTTTGTCCCGGAAGGCTCTGGATGCGAATCACACAGTTGGGACTGTATAGCCATGGCGGGCATGGTTGCTGGCGAAGTCGAAAAGGCCGGCTACAAACCCGGTGATCGAGTCCGACTTGGTGTGGGAGTTCGCTATTCGGCTCTCTTGGAACACAGCCACCCAGATTATAATCCTAACGGACACCCAGCGGTTGAGATGGGCACTGTTGATGGCGTTTTGCACTCCGACTCCCAATTCGGCCATGTCTTTCTTCCTATTGGAAGCGATTATGTAGGTGCACGTGCAGCGACGCTGGCTGAAAAGCTTGCTTGTGTGGTCGCCGAGGCTATGAGAAAGGGTTATACGACAGGCGATCACATAGATCTTTTCGTTCCTCTTCCCTAAAGGGACGACACCCAAGAGTGGACATTTTTCTTCTGAAAAAATGAACTGCACATATGTGCGGCATCACTACGTCAACAAGGAAAACCTTATCACAAGCAGCGCTACCGCTATGATGCTTATCACTATCCCTGCCTTAGCCAAATCCTTTGGCCTGACGTAGCCTGACGAACACGCAATGGCATTGGGCGGCGTGCCTACGGGCGTTATGTAATCTATTGACACGGACATTGCGACAAGGACTGCCAATGCAGTCATATCCACCCCGAGCACGGACGCCATCGGTATCACTATCGGTACGAGTATCGCGGCTGTCGCTGTGTTCGATGCGAACGACGTCAATGCCACGCAGACCAATGAGACGGCCAGCAGCACGACTGCCGCGGGCTGGCCGATGATGGCAGATCCAAGCGACGACGCCAGGATCTTGTCAAGGCCGGAGATGCCCATGGCAGAGCCAATGCTCAGCCCGGAGCCGAAAAGGATCAGCGTGTGCCATCTTATTTTGGAGAAGTCATCGGTGTCAAGCAGCCCGAACATGTAAAGGAGGATGATAGGCACGAGCGCCGTGACGTAGTTGGGTATCCCGTGCAGGCCGGACGTTGCCAGAAGGATAACGGTTGCTATGAATATCAACAGGACTTTCTTCTGTTCGGATGTCATTCCGCGTCCGCGACTAACGACGCGCAGACGGCGGATGTCTTGTTTGAACATAATGGAAAGGACGATCCAAATGCATGGCAGCAGGACGAGTGCTATGGGGAATCCTATGGAGAACCAGCCAAGGAATGAGACGCTCTTGTCGGCGTCGGCAAGGAACTTGACGGCTATCATATTCGGCGGCGTGCCTACCAAGGAAGAGAGGCCGCCCATCGGGGCTGCGAATGCTATGCCAAGGACCAAAGCCTTGGCGAAGCTGGATTTAGGACTGGCTCCGCTGTCCCTGAGCACGGGTATTGCTATGGCCAGCATAAGTGCCGTCGACGCAGTATTAGACAGCCACATTGCAAGGAACGCCGCCATGACCATCATGGCCAGCATGACTGTCCTTGGCTTAGTCCCGACCCTGGAAATCAATGCTGACGCCAGATAACGATCCAGGCCGTGCTTCTGCATGCCCAATGCAAGTATGAAGACACCGAGGAACAACGCGATGATGGGGTCGAAGAACGGTGGAAAGACTTGATTTGGGGTAAGGCCTCCGGTCGTGGCCAGGAGGAACGCAGCGAACAGCCCGGTAACATGCAATGGCAAAGCTTCGGTTAACCATAGTATGGCAGCGAATATAACTATGGCCAGTATGTGTCTTGGTTGGTCGGGGATGCCAATGTCAGCAAAATAGACGGCAGCGAAGACTACCAGCGCCACGGCCACGAGCAAATAGCGCCGTTCCATCGCTTTATATTTATCCGGCTGGAGCTTTTAACGCTTCCGTTGCGATCAACGCCATGACTTGGACATTGCATGAGCCTTGCCTGAGGCTTTCACGGCCTGCGCGTATTCGACGGGCTTGATTTTCTTTATGAATTCCAATGCCTTTTCGATGACCTGTTCCGTGCTTATGTCCGTCGTGTCAAATGCGAGATCATAGTTGTCCCGTTTACGAAAATCGAAACCGTAATACTTCTTGAACTGCTTGTCAGTCGTGACCACGCGCTCCTCTAGCATGGTCCGCATCTCCGCCACGGATTGGACGGGCTTCTCGTCCGCACGCTGGTCGCGGAAGATGCGACGCGCACCAACTTCTGGATCCACCTCTAAAAAGATTTTCACCGAATGCGGGATGAAGAAGAAACTGACCCAACCGTCTGTGGTGAAGTTGTCCTCTTTCTTTCCGAGGTCGCGGATGAAATGGTCAACCAGATGGTGGGACGACGGGTCTTTTTTAGCAAGCTCGTTCAGCTCGTCTATGGTCATCCCATGCTCCATTGCATATTTGCCGCGCATTCCGCCCATGGAGTAGAACTTGTAGCCGAAAAACGAGGCTATATTTTGCGCGAGTGTCGTCTTCCCTGAACCTGGAAGTCCGGACACTGTGATTATCATATGAAATATTGTCGCCTTCAAATAAAAGCTATCTTACCATGTCGGCCAGTTTGTCCATCCACTTTAGTATGAAGCCTTCCTTGTCAGGATCTTCGAATATCAGCGTGCCGCGGATGCCCAATGCCATGGCTTCGCGTATCATGAACTCCAGGTTCATATCAGACGAGTCCAACGGCATATGCCTGATCTCTCCGGACGGGCCATACGAAATGCCTGAGAATATATGGTAGGCTTCGCGTATGGGAGCCATGCCAAGGCCCTCCCTGACTTTCGAAAGAATGGACTCGAAGTCGCGGCGCGTGCGCAGGCCTCCTGCGCTCCTTGCGTGAATGTGGGCCCAGTTTATCACCGGCTCCGTGGACTGCGTGCGCTTGCAGATGTCAACTATGTCCTCGATGCTACCTGCGTCTCCTGTCTTGCCCGTCGTCTCAATACCTATCTTTATGCGCACTCCAGTCGCGTTGACGATCTCGTTTATCTTGTAGACAGCGAGTTTGACGGCCTGGTCAAGCGGCATTATAGACGAGTAGAAATTTGGCTGTATGATGAACGTCCTTGCATCCATGATGGAGCAAATCCTGGAGTACAGGTCAAGCACGCGGTCTGGCTGTGTCGTCAGCTTCTCGCAGCGGAGCGCCAGCTCTATGTTGTAGCGCTTAGCCTCGTCCTTTATTTTCAGCAGGTCGCCGTACTTCACCTTGTAGAGGTGCTGAGCATCCGGTATGTCTGCGAAGAACTCGCTGGGAAGGACGTATGCTTTGACACCGATTTTATACAGTTCCAAAAGGACTTTGATTATCTCCTCGCGTGTCCGCGGTGCAGGCATGTCCTGGGTGCCGCCTATGATGCCTATACGCATGCCTAACCTTTCCTGTATCTTGAGCAGCTTCTTCCTTACCAGGACGTCTACCATGATCTTCACCACGCCCTTTTATGGATATTTGTAACTCTTTAGTAGTTTCTACTGGCATCCATTATTTAAATATCCATATTATTATGGGATTCCCGATAAAAAAGCCCCGTACCACGTTTGCGGCGAAAAAACGGCATCACGAAGGCATATCGTTTCATGGCTCTCTCACGAAAGGGGCGCATGCGCGCGCTTTCGTGGACGGATAGGACTATATATTACGGCTGGTTTCAATTATAAAGCATGACTTTCCTTGAGGAAAACTTCATCCTTCCGCTCATAAGAAACGGGTGGTTCAACCCTTACAACACCGCTGTCTATGGCCTTGGACTGATCCTCGGCTTCTTCCTCGTCCTGCGACTACTACGGATGCTGAAGGTGAAGGCTGACTCCAGACTGATGGCTGCCGTATTCCCGTTCATCATCCTTGCCGCCGCCACCAGGGCGCTCAGGGACTATATCTATGGAATTGCATTAAGCGACATCTCGTCATATCCAGGCTTCCTCAGGGACTTAGGCTACAATTATTCTGTCGTACAGCGGCTGGCGTACGAACATATCATGTCTGTAATGCCAGTGGAGCCGCTGGCGCGGCTCTGGTCCGTAATGGTTGCATGGTTCCCGACACCTGGAAGTTATCTCATCACCTTCATCATTGCATTGGCCGTACTTGCAGCGTCCGTTGCGCTGCAGCGCAAGGGCATAGCATACTGGAGGACGATGAGCGTGACGGGCATTGCATTGGCTGCATTGTCGCTCGCCGTCCTGCCTATCACAAGACCCATCGCCTTAGTCTTGGTCGCGTTGTTCTTCGCCATCTGGGCCGTGCCTTTGCTGGCGATGCGCCGCTTCCTGCATTCGGAAATATACCTGAAGAAACTGCACAACAAGCACAAGGCCGGCGTCGATGCTGTGCGCAGCCTTTTCTCATGGACTAACACGGGCATCGTCTGCGCGCATTTGCTGGACGCAGCGGCGACATTCACTGCGTTGACATTCTTCGGTTTTTCAGAACAGCACGTGCTACCGAGGGCGGCTGGGTTTATTTTCGGGCCTGTGTCAATGTTCATACTGAAAATCGCTGTGCTGTTGCCCGTGCTGTGGCTGATAGACAGGTACGCTGACGACGAGCAGTTCAAAGGACTGCTGAAAATCGCTGTGCTTGTCCTTGGCATGGCGCCTGGCGTCAGGGATATGCTGACTCTGGCAACGTAACTAAGAAGCGGCCTTGTTGACCAGGTATGCGTCCTTGCATTCGTTTTCTTTGCCCTGGTAACAGCAAAGATTCATGGCGGTGCTGACTGTAACGGGCATGCACGTCAGTCCAGGCGCGCACTCGCCTTCAACGCATTGGCCGTAACCTTCCTTGCACCAGCTTGTGCTGTCCTGGGGATAATCACCTTTCTTGTCGGCGCAGTAGCCCTGGTCGCCAAGTTTCAGCGCCGCCGGCAGCGTTACAGACAGCGCCTTCAGAATGCATTCCTGTTTCGCTGCGTCGCATGTCTGTATCTCTGGATACGGGCAATGCGCATCCTTGGTGCAACAGACGACGCCCCCGCCCCACTCTACGCTCGTCGTCTCCACTGATGATGTCTTGAAGCGGAAGCTTGCATTGGCCTGGACGAGGAAGCTTTGACTTGCATTGCCTTGCATGGCCATGCCGTTGAAACTGCAGAATATCGCCCTAGTCGGCGTCCTTTGCTTGACTTCATTACTCCAGACCAGAGTCATTGATCCGTCAGCGTTCATCGTTCCTTCACCGCTGGATTTGAGCCTGTCGTCAGTCTCTGGCATGCAATAGTTCAGGTTCTCTGCCAGCGCAGACGGCAGCGTGACTGTGATGTAGTAGACGTCGCTTATTGTCCCGGTCGTTTTGGCCGGGGCCAATGCGATGCCCAGGTGGAACGGCGTGTCCTCGCGTATCGGCTGTTCGATTGTGTCCAGGTTAAGAAGCGCTGGGGAGTTGGTGTTCTTTGCCGCTTCCTTCCTCTGCGGGACGAACGCCTCTTCGTCCTCTGTCATTCTCGACCATTCCTCTGCGGAGATGAAGCTGACGTCTAGGGACGAACTCATGTTATAGTCGTATGCGACGGACGCGGTTATCGGGATGAACTGTATGCCCCACTTCTTGCGGAACTTGCTCTCGCGCAATGCATACCTGTTTATCACCTCGCACGTGAGCCCCTGCTCGCTCCCGGCTTCCCTGTCGTAATGCGTGCTGAATATGACCTGGCGTATGTCCAGACGCTGCAACGGTTTCCCGTCGTTGACGGATTGCGTGCATGTTGCGATAGTCTCCTTGGTGGCAGCCTTGTCACCGTAAATGTCAGTACATGTTTGCGTTTCCTCTTCTGTGAACCCAAGATCGCCGAGGACCATCTTGTCTTTTACCAAGCCTGCCGTCTGCTGCTTCGGTGACCACGTCTCGTAGGCGGAGATGTTCACCTCTATGTTACCTGCCGGCGATGCGCCGCGGTTTCTGAGCTTCACGATGATGGAAAACGGCGAATATGGATAGATAGGTGTCGCCCTGACATCGTCTATCTCCACGCCTAGCGGGCCTGTGACTTTCGACAATGGGTCTGACGTATAGCTGGCGTTCATCATGTTGTTCGCATATGCAACTGGATTCACCAGCAGCTGCCACGCAGTGCCGAACGTCCCGCCAACCTGTGTGAACGCGTCGTTTATGGGCTTCGACACGTCGGTTATGGTTTTGAAAACCTGCGGGAAGTACGGCCCGAACAACGCCATGCCGACATCCTGGGTGCCGGCTGTCATTCCGTAGATCACTGTCGCTATAAGGAGCATGAAAAGGCCAATGACCGGCCTGGCTTCGTGCGACGAGAAGAAACCTGCAACTGCGCAGATCACCCAAAAGTAGATGAAGAAGATTGCAAGGGCGCCGTGGAGGCCCCAGCTTGGGCCGAAGCTTATGCCTGGTATGACGCCGCAACCGAGGAGCGCCAGGAACATGAGCACGGCAAACCAGATTTTTGAGAAGAAGCTCATCAGATCCTTCTCGCCTTCTGTTTCATTCTTGTAGGCTGGCGGCACGGCGAAGAATGCAAACGCTATGAACGCGAGGGAGAGGCTGTTGAACTGGCTCCAGAATATCCAGAAGGGTATGATGAAACAGCCAAGCGCCCCGAACCTTATCGTCGCCTCTATCACCGCGGCGGGGTTGTCCCTTTCGATGGATGGTGACATCCAGAAATATCCGACAAAGGCTATTATCGGGAGGAGTATCCCCTGCCATGGGACCGTGCAATACTTCACCCCGGCCACAAAGAGGCAGATGGTCGTGACTTTCAGGATGCTTCTGAGGACACCCAGCCCGGAGTTGCTGCGGTCGGCCCCGAAATAGTCCTTTAAGGCCTTTCCGATGGCTTTGCCCCGGGTCACCTTG
>Ga0315278_10004521_pt1 | contig 12544 bp, 1 predicted proteins | sample YL17G06_0_MG_FD_203880 | JGI IMG/M metagenome (GOLD analysis project Ga0315278, IMG submission 203880) | Sediment microbial communities from Yellowstone Lake, YNP, Wyoming, USA - YL17G06_0 | ecosystem: Environmental > Aquatic > Freshwater > Lake > Sediment | place: USA: Wyoming | collected...
GTGCCCAGTGGGCCGGCCCAGCAGGCAGTGGTGCGTGCGGCGTTGGCGGCGTCGCGGTTGGAGCCCTCGGAGATCGATTACATCGAGGCGCACGGCACCGGTACTGCGTTGGGTGATCCGATCGAGTTGGATGCGTTGAGCCAGGTTTTCGGTGGGCGCGAGGGCGCGGCCCCGTTGGTGTTGGGTTCGGTCAAGACCAATTTGGGTCATCTGGAGTCGGCAGCCGGTATCGCTGGGCTCATCAAGACGGTCCTGAGTGTGCGCCATGGGGTCATTCCTCAACATCTGCATTTCAAACAGTTGACGCCGCATGCCAGCGCGGGGGTTTCGCAGTTCACCGTCGCTGCCCAGGAGATGGCATGGCCGGAGGTGGGGCGGGTGCGTCGGGCGGGGGTGTCGTCGTTCGGGGTCAGTGGCACCAATGCCCATGTGGTGGTCGAGCAGGCCCCGGTCGCTGAACCTGTTGCCCGGGAGTTTGAGCCGGTGGTGAGTACGTTGGTGGTGTCGGGCAAGACTCCGGCGCGGATCGCGTCGTCGGCGGCGATGCTGGCGCAGTGGATGGCCGGTGCGGGTGCGCAGGTGCCGTTGGCCGATGTGGCCCACACCCTCAACCATCACCGCACCCGGTTCAAGCACGTTGCGGCGGTGTGTGCGCGGGATCGCGATCAGGCGGTGGCCGGGTTACAGGCGCTGGCCGCCGGCCACACCGCGCTGGGTGTGGTCGGGCCCTCCGAGGGACCCTCGGGATCGGGCACGGTGTTTGTGTATTCCGGCCAGGGCTCGCAGTGGGCGGGCATGGGTCGGCTGCTGCTGGCCGATGAGCCGGCGTTCGCCGCGGCGATTGCCGACTTGGAGCCGGTGTTCGTCGAGCAGGTCGGGTTCTCGCTGCAGCAGGTGCTCGAGTCCGGCGAGCAGGTGGTCGGTATCGACCGGATCCAGCCGGTGCTGGTCGGTATGCAGTTGGCGTTGACCGAATTGTGGCGTTCCTACGGTGTGGAACCGGATGCGGTGATCGGGCATTCGATGGGGGAGGTGGCCGCGGCGGTGGTTGCCGGGGCGTTGTCGGTGGCTGACGGGCTGAAAGTGATCGCCACCCGATCGCGGCTGATGTCGCGGCTGGCCGGCCAGGGCGCGATGGCGCTGCTGGGACTGGACGCGGCTGCCGCTGAGGCGTTGATCGCCGACAAACCCGACATCACCCTGGCGGTGCATGCGTCGCCGAGCCAAACGGTGATCGCCGGGCCGCCCGAGCAGGTCGACGCGGTGATCGCCATGGTGGACGCCCAGGGCCGGTTGGCGCGGCGCATCGAGGTCGATGTCGCGTCGCACCATCCGACCATTGACCCGATACTTCCTGAATTGCGCAGTGCGCTTTCAGATTTGGCCCCGGTCGCGCCGAACATCCCGCTGATCAGCACCGTCAGGCAGGCCAACGATGCACCGCCGGCGTTTGATGCTGACTACTGGGTGGACAACTTGCGCAACCCTGTGCGGTTCAGCCAGGCGGTGGCCACCGCCGCCGCGGACCATGCGACCTTCGTGGAAGTCAGCCCCCATCCGCTGCTCACCTACGCGATCGATGACACTCTGGGATCGTCATCGACCGATCGCTTCGTGGTCACCTCGGCGCTGAAGCGAGTTGATGACGAAACCCTGTTCTTCCAGGCTCAGCTTGCCGCGCTTGGTGTCATGGCGCCTGAAACCGGCCAGGGCCGATTCGTGGATATTCCTCCCTCGCCGTGGCAGCACTCGAGCTACTGGATCGAGGATCGGTCGACCGCCCGCCGGATGCCGGATTTCCACCCGTTGCTCGGGGCGCACGTCGAGATGCTGTCGGGCCGCGAGCATATGTGGCAGGCGGATCTCGAAACCGAGTCGATGCCATGGCTGGTCGAACATAAGGTGCAGGGCCAGCCGGTGATGTCGACGGCGAGTTTCGCCGAGATGGCGTTGGCTGCCGGTTGCCAAGCCCTCGATCTGCCTGTTGACGCAGTACAGGTCAATGGGCTCGACGTCGAGCAGCCGCTCGCGCTGGATCACCAGACCCGAGTCACTACACAACTTACGCAGTGTGACGATGGGTTTCGCGTGGGAATTCATGCCAAGTCCGCCGGCGGCGACTGGCGTCGGCATGCGGTCGCCGGCATCGACGCGACGCCCTTGGCGGCCTTGGAAGTTCCGGCTGAGCCTGCCGAGGCGGGGGCGGGCTGGTCGGAGACTGAAATCGTGCTGCCCGACGATGTCGCTGACCATCCGCGGTACTGCGTTCATCCGGTGATGCTGGATCTGGCGCTGCGGACTCTGGCTGCGGCTATTCCCGCTGAATCGCCGGATAATCAGAACGAGACTTCTTACCTACCAGTGGGATTGGCGACGATCAGGGTGTTCGGACGCATAGGGCCACGGGCCCGGTGCCGAACCGAACTGGCGAGTCTCGATGGTGAGATCGACGGCTACCTGGGCCGGATCATCCTGATGGACGACGCGGGGGTTCGGACTGCGGAACTCACCGGTGTCGAGCTGCGGCGGGTGGACCCTGCCACGGTGCAGTTGCGGCTGGACCAGAAGATCTTCGATACCGCCTGGGTGGAGAGTCCGTTGCCGTCCAGAGCCGGCGAGGCGTCATCGGCCGCTCTCGCCGGGAGCTGGCTGTTGTTGGCCGACGGCGACGACGAGACGCAGGCTCTCGTGGCTGAGTTTTCTGCCCGGTTTGGCTCACCGACGCGGCGAGTGCTCAGCGCACAGCTTTCAGATGACTCCGCAATGCGGGAGGCCGTCGCGAAGACCGCGGCAGATCCGGAGTTCCCCGCGGCAGGCTTGATCGTGTTCGTCGGTCAGAGTTCGTTCGACGATGCCGACCCGGACAGCGCCGTTGGGCGTGCGCGCGAGTTGATCCTGGCGGCCTCGGCGGCCGCGCGTGCTGCTGCCGACGGCTGGCAAAGCACGTCACCGAGAATGTGGTTGATCGCCCGTGGCGGTCTCGCCGTCCGCGATGACGAGCCGGGCGATCCGGCGGTCGGCGCCTTGAAAGGCGTCATCCGCAACTGGCGGTTCCCCGGCGAAGCGGCTCGCGTTCTGGCCGACGAGCCGGATCTCGGTGCCACACTGGTTGATCTCGGTGGCACGAACGATCGGGATGACCTCGTCGCCGCCGTTCTGAGCGAACTGGACTCGCCGGTGCGCGACGACGTGGTCGCTCGTCGGGGCGAGGTTCGATACGTCGAGCGCCTCAAGCGTGCGGTGCTCGATGCCGACAATCGTGGCGCGGTCGTCCGCACGGATGGTTCCTACATCGTCACCGGCGGCTTGGGTGGCTTAGGCTTGGTCGTTGCGCGGTGGCTCGTTGCCAGTGGCGCCGGCCGGGTGATCCTCAATGGTCGAAGCGAGCCGTCGGAGGGTCAGCAGCAGGACCTTGCCGATCTTGCGAACGGGGCCGAAATCGTCTTTGTGCCCGGAGATATTGCCTCGGCGGGAGTGGCGGAGAAGCTGGTTGCCGCTGCCGAGGAGACCGGACGGCCGTTGCGAGGAGTCGTGCATGCGGCGGGCGTGACGGGCGAGGGCATCGTGGCCGCGGTCACCAAGGAAGGTCTGGAACGGGTGTGGGCGCCCAAAGTGGCTGGCGCATCGCGGCTGCACGTAGCGACGGCCACCCGACAGCTCGACTGGTGGGTTGGTTTCTCGTCCATGGCTTCGATGCTTGGTTTGCCGGGTCAACTCGCGTACACCACTGCAAATGCGTGGCTCGACGCCTTCGTGACGTGGCGACGCGCATCGGGTTTGCCGGCCACAGCGATCGGCTGGGGCCAATGGTCGGACGTCGGGATGGGTCGCGCGCTCACGTACAGCGTGCTGGACCCGATCACTCCCGCCGAGGGCGTCGACGCCCTGCGGTCGTTGGTGGGTGGCCCCCTGACTCGGGTGGGTGTCGGGCGGATGCGCCTTGATCGCGCAATGGCCACAAACCCCGATTTCCGCGACCTTGGCTACTTCGAGAAGGTGGTCGAGGAGTTCGACAGTTCGAGCATCGGCCTCCGGTCGGCCGCGGACGATCAGGATCGATCCGCGGCGCCCATTGTCGATTGGGCGACGATGTCCGCCGAGGAACGACGCGGTGAACTTGCGATCAGGCTGCAAGCCATCCTGGCCCACGAACTTCGTATGCCGCCGTCGGCAGTCGACGTAGATCGGCCGTTCCCCGAATTGGGACTCGACTCGATGATGGCGATGACTGTGTTGAAGCAAGCGCAACAGGCAGCGGGTGTCGATCTGTCGGCGTCAATGCTGTGGAACCATCCCACCGTTGCATTATTGGCGGCCCACCTGGCGGAATTGCTTGAGCCGCAACAAGTCGTGTCGGAAAGCCCGGATGACAACGCCGCCGATCTGACGCTCGATTCGGTGGGCGGCGTATTGGATGAGTTGTTCGACAGTGTGGAATCGGCTTCGGCACGTAGTGAGAGCGGCAGGCTTTGAAAAAAACGATATTCAACAGAGTTTCGGCCATGTCGGCCGACCAGCAAGGCGCGTTGAATGAGCAGTTCGTCAAGGCGTCCCGCATCGCGACGGCTGAGCCGGTGGCGGTGGTGGGGATAGGCTGCCGCTTCCCCGGCGGGGTGGTCGGCCCCGATGCGTATTGGAAGTTCCTGGCCGGCGGCGGGAACGCGATCGGTGAGATTCCGCCGGATCGCTGGAATGCCGACGAATTCTACGATCAGGACGCGTCCGCACCGGGCCGGATGGCATCGAAGTGGGGTGGCTTCCTTCCCGACGTGGCAGGTTTCGACGCTGAGTTCTTCGGGATTTCTCCGCGCGAGGCCGAGGCCATGGATCCGCAGCAGCGCGTGATGCTCGAGGTCGCCTGGGAGGCGTTGGAGCACGCCGGGATCGCGCCGGATCAGCTGGCCGGAATCCGTGGCGCAGTGATGATGGGCGTGTACTACACCGAGTACCAGGGGATTTCGGCGGCGAACCCGGACAACATCGACGCCTACTCCGCGACGGGTAACGCTCACGCTGTCGCAGTCGGGCGTATCGCGTACCTGCTGGGGCTGTGTGGTCCGGCGGTGGCCATCGATTCGGCATGTTCGTCGTCGTTGGTCACGATTCATCTGGCCTGCCAGAGCCTGCGGCTACGGGAAAGCGACCTGGCCCTCGCGGGTGGGGTCAGTCTCATCTTGCGCCCGGAAACCCAGATCGCGATGTCCAAGTGGGGCATGCTGTCGCCGCGGGGCAGGTGCCATAGTTTTGACGCCGGTGCCGACGGGTTCGTACGGGGAGAGGGCGCCGGGGTCGTGGTCCTCAAGCGGCTCACTGACGCGATTCGCGACGGGGATCAGGTGTTGGCCGTCGTGCGGGGCTCCGCGGTCAATCAGGATGGTCGCTCCAACGGTCTGACCGCTCCGAATTCGATTGCGCAGCGCGACGTGATCACGCGGGCGCTGCGTAGCGCTGATGTGGCCGGTAACTCGGTGAATTTCATCGAATCGCACGGTACCGGTACCGCGTTGGGCGATCCGATCGAGTTCGAAGCGTTGGCGGACACCTATGGGCGCGGCGCCACCCCGTGTGCGCTGGGCGCCGTGAAGACGAATATCGGCCATTTGGAGGCGGCAGCCGGGATTGCCGGCTTCATCAAAGCCACCCTGGCGCTACAGCGGGGGCAGATCCCGCCCAACCTCAACTTCTCGCAGTGGAATCCGGCGATCGACCCGTCACCAACCCGGCTGTTCGTACCCACCGACTTGGTGCCCTGGCCGGACTCGGAAGATCCGCGGCGCGCCGCGGTGTCGTCGTTCGGCCTCGGCGGGACGAATGCGCATGTGGTGCTCGAGCAGGGGCCAGAGCAAGAGCCGGTGGATCACCCCGGTTCGGCTATTACCACCCTGGTGGTCTCGGGCAAGTCGGATGAGCGGGTCGCCTCGTGGGCGAAAGCCCTGGGGGACTGGATGGAGGGCCCCGGCGCGGGGATCTCGCTGGCCGACGTGGCCCACACGCTCAATTATCACCGTCCCAGGCAGGCCAGGTTGGCCACGGTGTGCGCGGCTGGCCGTGTGGAAGCGGTAGCCGGGTTGCGGGCGCTGGCTGAGGGCCGCCCGACGCCAGGAGTGGTGGCACCGCATCAGCAGGTGTCGGGTTCCGGCACGGTGTTTGTCTATTCGGGTCAGGGTTCGCAGTGGGCGGGTATGGGCCGTGAGTTGCTGGCCGATGAGCCGGCGTTCGCCGCGGCGGTCGCCGAGTTGGAGCCGGTGTTCGTGGAGCAGGTCGGGTTCTCGCTGCAGCAGGCGCTCGAGTCCGGCGAACAGGCGGTCGGCATCGACCGGATCCAGCCGGTACTGGTTGGTATGCAGTTGGCGTTGACCGCGCTGTGGCGTTCCTACGGTGTGGAACCCGATGCCGTGATCGGGCATTCGATGGGCGAGGTCGCCGCGGCGGTGGTGGCCGGGGCGTTGAGCCCGGCTGATGGTCTGAAGGTGATCGCCACCCGATCGCGGCTGATGTCCCGGCTGGCCGGCCAGGGCGCGATGGCTCTGCTGGAACTGGATGCGGCTGCCGCTGAGGCGTTGATCGCCGACTACTCCGACATCACCCTGGCGGTGTATGCGTCGCCGAGCCAAACGGTGATCGCCGGGCCGCCCGACCAGGTCGATGCGGTGATTGCCGTGGTCGACGGCCAGGGCCGTTTGGCGCGGCGCATCGAGGTCGACGTCGCGTCGCACCACCCCACCGTTGATCCGATCCTGGCTGAACTACGCAGTGCGCTTTCCGATTTGGCCCCGGCTAAGCCGATGATCCCGCTGATCACCACGGTTGGTCAAGCCAACGACGGACCGCCGGCGTTCGATGCCGACTACTGGGTCGACAATCTGCGCAAGCCCGTGCGATTCAGCCAGGCCGTGGCCGAAGCTGCGAAGAACCATGCCATGTTCGTCGAGGTGAGCCCCCACCCGCTGCTCACCCATGCGATCAACGGGAGCCTGGAGTCGGTCAGACCGCGCGGCGGTGCCCAGGTTGCGGCAACGTTGAACCGTGAAAACCCCGAAACACTCGCGTTCCACACCCAGCTGGCCACGGTTCGGCCACCATCAGTTGCGACAGCGCGAACTGCCGGTAGCGCAGGAAGTTTCGCGGATCTCTTACCAACACCGTGGCTGCATGAAAAGTATTGGGCGTCATCCTCGGCCGCCAACAGGCAGCCAACCAATATTCATCCGCTGCTGGGCACGCACGTCGAGATGCCCTCCGGCCGCGATCATGTATGGCAGGCGGATATCGGAACCGAGGCTATCCCCTGGATGGGGGATCACAAGGTGCACGGCCAAGCCGTGATGCCAGCTACAGGTTTCGCCGAGATGGCGCTGGCGGCCGGGAGCGAAGCGTTTGGCTTGCCGGTGGAGCGGGTGGCCGTCAACCGACTCGAGGTCGAGCAGATGCTACGGCTGGACGACCAGACCCAGGTGACGACGCAGCTGATCCGAAACGCAGACGACTCGGTGAACGACGCTCGTATCGAGATTCATTCACGCTCGGCTGACGGCAATTGGCGTCGGCACGCGGTCGCAACTGTCGAGGCAATGCAGCCCGCGAAGCCACCTGCGCGGACCAGCACTGCCACCGGCGAAGGCACCGTGGTGGCGCCGGCAGACCTCTACGCCGGGTTGCGACGTACGGGTTTGCATCACGGGCAAGCGTTTGCGGCGTTGTCGCGAATCGTTCGTTTGCCCGGCGGCGTATCCGAGGTGGAGATCGTCCTGCCCGACGAAGCGACTCCACACCGGAGTTACCGGATACATCCGGTGATGTTCGATGCCGCACTGCAGGGCTTGGCTGCCGCCATGCCCGCCGAACTGTTGGCGGAATCGAGCGAGGCTACCTATCTGCCGGTCTCGTTCGAAGCGATACGGGTGTTCAGCGATGTAGGTCGGAGCGCTCGGGTCCGCGCCGAGTTGCTGAATCTCGACACTGACAGCACCGGCATGCGGGGTCGTGTCATCGTGATGGATGGGGCGGGAAATCCAACAGCTGAGATCACCGGTATCTATCTGCAACGCGTACAGCGCCGCACGGTGCCGCTGCCGCTGTCGCAGAAGATCTTCGACACAACTTGGGTTCAAACGCCGGCTCAGGCGGTTTCGGAGCCACCTGTTGGTAGCTGGTTGGTGCTGACCGATGGCGCAGACGCCGAGGCGATGGCCACCGATTTCATCAACCGATTTGGTTCACCGACCCGACGATTGGTCAGCGCGGACATCTCGCGTGAATCCGAGGTGCGCGACGCCTTCGCCACTACGGCGGCCGACCCTGAGCTGCCACCGGCCGGGGTGATCTTGTTCGCCGGTAGCCGTACGTTCGACGGCACTGCCTCCGATGACGCGCTGACGCGTGGGCGGGAATTGGCCTGGGCCATCGCCGTAACGGTTCGCACCATTGTCGGTGGCTGGCACGGCAAGCCGCCGCGGCTGTGGCTGGTGACCCGAAAGGGGTTGCCGGTGACCGGTGACGAAGCGGGTGATCCGGCCATCGGCGGTCTTAAGGGACTCGTCCGGACGCTTGCCTACGAACACCCGGATCTTCACACCACCCTGGTTGATCTGGATATCACCGGCGACGGGCTTGCACCGTTGATTGCCGAGCTGGAGTCGGCAGGAAATGATGATGTGATCGCCTGGCGCGCAGATTCGCGGTTCGTCGAACGGCTTTCTCGCGCAACACTTGCCACTGGCAATCAGAAACCGGTCGTCCGAGCGGACGGGTCCTACATCGTCACCGGCGGCCTGGGCGGCATCGGTCTGGTCGTTGCCCGCTGGCTCGTCGAGCACGGGGCCGGGCGCATCGTGCTGAACGGGCGATCGGAGCCATCCGATGAGCACCGGGCAGCGCTCGCGGAACTCGACGAGCGCTCGCAGATCGCCATCGTAACAGGCGATATCGCCGCACCCGGAGTGGCCGAACGGCTGGTGGCCGCCGCCGAAGACACCGGTCTGCCGTTGCGGGGTGTCGTGCACAGCGCTGCCGTGATCGACGATCAGATCGTCGCCGCGCTCAGCCGGGAGAGCCTGGAACGTGTCTGGGGGCCTAAGGCCGCCGGCGCCTTGCGACTCCACGTTGCCACGGCCAACGAGGAACTCGACTGGTGGGTCGGGTTCTCTTCGACGTCGTCCCTGTTGGGTTCACCCGGGCAGGCTGCCTACGCCTACGCGAGTTCGTGGCTCGATGCCTTGGTCGCGTGGCGACGGGTATCCGGTTTGCCTGCCACCACGATCAACTGGGGCCAATGGTCAGACATCGGCGTCGCTCGCGAATTGAGCTTCAGTGCTCTGGACCCCATCACTCCTCCCGAAGGCATCGAGGCCCTCGACGCGGCGCTCGCCAACCTCGTCGAACGAGTGGGTGTCGCACGGTTGCGCCTGGATCGCGCGGCCGCGGCATTCCCGGAGATTCGGCAGATTGGGTTCTTCGCTGCTCTCGCAGAGGAATTGGACGGTGACGCCGAGGACGACGGCTGGGCGGGCCCTGATGCCCTTCGTGAAATGGATGCCGCTGAGGTCAATCGGGTCGTCACCGCGCGTCTGGCCGGACGCATCCTGGCCATCATGGGTCACGCCAAAGGCAGCGTCATGGACACTGACCAGGCGTTGACCGAACTGGGGCTGGATTCCCTTATGGCCGTGCGGATCCGGAACACCGTTCGGGCGGACTTCGGTGTCGAACCGCCGGTGGCCCTGTTGTTGCAGGGCGCCTCGCTTGCGGACCTGACGGCCGATCTCATCCGTCAACTCGGCCTCGGTGGTCAGCAGAACGCGAAGAGCACCGACGGTGTCCGTGATCGAGCCGAGCAGCGTGCCGCAGCGCGGCAGCGAGCCGCGTCGCGGCGACGAGTAGGAGGCCGAGCGTGACCATGAACAGCGAATACCACTCAGGCTCGCTGCCACCCAATGCGATTGCCATCGTCGGCATGGCAGGCAGGTTTCCCGGCGCCCGTTCGGTGTCGGAATTCTGGGACAACCTGCGAGACGGCAAGGAGTCGATCGTCACGCTCTCAGAGGACGATCTTCTCGCCGAGGGCGTCAGCGCCAAAGCCCTCGCGAACCACTCTTATGTGCGGCGCGCCGGCTTGATGGAGGGGATCGACGAATTCGACGCCGATTTCTTCGGTTTCACCCCGCAGGCCGCCCGGACGATGGATCCGCAGCACCGGCTGTTCTTGCAGTCCGCGTGGCATGCGCTGGAAGACGCGGGTTATTGCCCGCCGAACATCGAGGGTGCGGTCGGTGTCTTCGCAAGCAGCACGACTAGTGGGTACCTGCTGCACAACCTCATGTCACTCTACGATCCGGAAGAGATCATCGGGCAAGGCATCACCTTCGAGATGGTCAACCTGTCGATGCAGAACGACAAGGACTATCTGGCGACGCGAGTTGCGCACCAGTTCGATCTGCGTGGTCCTGCCCTGTCGGTCCAGACGGCGTGCTCGTCGTCGCTGGTCGCAGTTCACCTGGCCTGCCAGAGCATTTTGAACGGCGAGTCTGACTTGGCTCTGGCCGGTGCTGCGTCGCTGCGGATTCCCCACCACGTCGGGTACTGGCACGACCCCGGTTCGATGGTGTCGGGCACCGGCCACTGCCGTCCTTTCGATGCGCGGTCGGATGGCACCATCTTCTCCAGTGGGGTCGGCGTCGTGGTGCTCAAGCCACTGCAGGACGCGCTTGACCACGGGGACCGCATCCACGCCGTGATCCGGGGATCAGCCGTCAACAATGACGGTGCGACGAAGATGACGTACGCGGCGCCCACCGTGGCCGGCCAAGCAGACGTCATCGCCGAGGCGCACGCGGTCGCGGAGGTCGACGCCTCCACCATCAGTTATGTCGAGACCCATGGTACGGGTACGCCCCTTGGCGATCCGATTGAGATCGAAGCTCTGCGACAGGCATTCGAGGTTTCCACGACTGCGAGGCCCGGTCCATGCTTTGTCGGTTCGGTCAAGTCCAACATCGGTCACCTGGAGTCGGCGGCCGGGATGGCGAGCCTGATCAAGTCGATCCTCTGCCTCAAACACCGAGCGATTCCGGCGACTCTGCACTACACCAGCCCCAACCCTGAACTCCACCTGGACCGGGGGCCCTTCGTCGTGCGCAGTGAGCACGGCCCGTGGGAGTGGGACGGAATCCGGCGCGCCGGGGTCAGCGCGTTCGGTGTGGGTGGTACCAACGCGCATGTCGTTCTCGAGGAAGCGCCGGCGGTTCCGCCGACGGTCGTCCAGTCCGGCCCGCAGGTCCTGCTGATGTCTGCGCGGACAACGGAGGCGCTACAGCAGTCGCGCGCCGAATTGGCCGCCGAATTGTCCCGCCCAGACACGGTCAACCTGGTCGACGTCGCCTACACGCTGGAACACCGCAGAACCGAGCACATCCGCATGGCGGCGGTGGTCAGCGACCAAGAGAATGCGGCGAAGGTGCTTGCAGCCGAGGAGCATGACAACGTGTTCATCGGTGAATCCGTTGCGAACAAAGGCAATTCGGATCGAGTTGTTTTCCTGTTCCCGGGCCAGGGCGCTCAGCACATCGGGATGGCACGCGACCTTTATGAGTCCGAGCCGGCATTCGCCGAGCATTTCGATCAGTGCGCCGCGGGGTTCGGTGAGGAATTGGGAATCGATCTGCGTGCGGAGATATTCGACGGAACCGCACGAAACCTGGATCGCACGGACCGAACCCAGCCCGCGTTGTTCACGGTGCAGTATGCGCTGGCGAAGTTACTCGAGACCTACGGTATTCGCCCGGAAGCAATGGCGGGGCACAGCATCGGCGAGTACGCCGCAGCCACCATTGCGGGTGTCTTCGACCTCCCGACGGCCGTCAAGGTGGTGTCGATGCGGGCCCGTCTGATGCACACCGCGCCCCGTGGAGTCATGGTGGCGGCGACGCTGGGACCCGACGCCATCGCCGAATACCTTTCGGACGATGTCGATTTGGCCACGGTCAATGATCCTGGCGGCTGTGTCGTCGCCGGGACGGAGGAGAGCATCCGCGCGTTCCAGAGTCGCCTCGCGGAGGCGGGCATAACCGCACGGCGGGTCCGAACCTCACATGCCTTCCACTCGCGGTTGATGGAACCCATGCTCCCGGAGTTCACCGGATTCCTGGGCCGCCAAACCCTTCGCGAACCGCAGATACCGCTGCTGTCGAACCTCACCGGGACATGGCTGACCGCGCGCGAGGCGACCAACCCCGCGACCTGGGCCCGCCAGATTCGCGCAACGGTTAGGTTTTCCGACGAGCTCGGTGTGCTGCTTGCAGATCCCGACAGGGTGTTTGTCGAGGTGGGTCCGGGAGGCACCCTGACCGCCTCAGCCATGCGTCATCCGAAGTGGTCCGGGGGTCACCGTGCGGTTCGGCTCATGCGCCACCATGCCCAGAGCCGCGACGACCGCGACGCTTTCCTGCTCGGGCTGGGACAACTCTGGTCAGCCGGGATCGACGTCGATTGGACACCACTTCGGCGCGGAGGACGACCACACTTGGTGTCCCTTCCCGGCTATCCGTTC
>Ga0315278_10004524_pt1 | contig 12540 bp, 9 predicted proteins | sample YL17G06_0_MG_FD_203880 | JGI IMG/M metagenome (GOLD analysis project Ga0315278, IMG submission 203880) | Sediment microbial communities from Yellowstone Lake, YNP, Wyoming, USA - YL17G06_0 | ecosystem: Environmental > Aquatic > Freshwater > Lake > Sediment | place: USA: Wyoming | collected...
GCGCGCAGCTGGGCGAGGAACCGTTCGTAGAGTGGGATGGCCAGGCCAGGGCGGGCGGCCTCGACGAACGAGGGCCGCCGGCCCCGCTCGGTGTCGCCGTAGAGCGTGAACTGGCTGACCACGAGGACCGCGCCGTCCACGTCGGCGAGGCCGAGGTTCATCTTGCCGTCGCTATCGGGAAAGAGGCGCAGCCCGGCGAGCTTGGTGGCCATCCAGTCGGCCTGGTCGGCCGTGTCGCGCTCGTGGAACCCCGCCAGGAGGAGGAAGCCGCGGCCGATGGCGCCGGTGACACGGCCACCGACGGTCACGCTGGCGCGGGAGACCCGCTGCAGGACGACGCGCACCCCTGCGCTACTCGACCGTGACCGACTTGGCGAGGTTGCGGGGCTGGTCCACGTTGCAGCCGCGGCGAACCGCCACGTAGTACGAGAGCAACTGCAGCGGGATGATCGTCAGGATCGGCGTCAGCAGGTCGAGCGTCTGCGGAATCGTGAAGGTCGCGTCCGCCAGCCGCTCGATTTCGCTGTCGCCCTCGGAACAAATGGCGAGCACCTTGCCGCCGCGCGCCTTCACCTCCTCGATGTTCGACACGATCTTGGAGTGCACGGCGTCATGCGGGGCGATGAACACCACCGGCATGTTCTCGTCGATCAGCGCGATCGGCCCGTGCTTCATTTCCGCCGCGGGGTAGCCCTCCGCGTGAATGTAGGAAATTTCCTTTAGCTTGAGCGCGCCCTCGAGCGCCACCGGAAAATTGACCCCGCGGCCCAGGTACAGCGCATTGTTGCCGGTAAAGAACCGCTCGGCCAGGATCTTGATCTCGTCGGTCCGGGCCAGGATCTGCTCGATCTGGGCAGGGAGTGCCGTGAGGGCATGGATGAACTGCCGGCCCTGGAGGATGCTGAGGTTGCGGAGCCGCCCGAGCCGGAGCGTCAGGAGCGCCAAGGCCGCCACCTGGCTCGTGAAGGCCTTCGTGGACGCCACGCCGACCTCCGGCCCTGCGTGCAGGTAGGTACCGCCGTCGACTTCACGCGCGATTGTGCTGCCCACGGCGTTCACCAGGCCGATGGTGCGGGCGCCGCGCCGGCGCGCCTCGCGGATGGCGGCGAGCGTGTCGGCCGTTTCGCCCGACTGGCTGATGCCGATGACCAGCGTCTTGTCGGTGACGACCGGATTCCGGTACCGGAATTCCGACGCGTACTCCACCTCGACCGGCACCCGCGCCAGCTCCTCGAGCATGTACTCGCCGATGAGACCGCTGTGCCACGAGGTGCCGCACGCCGTGATGATGATGCGCTCGACCGACAGCAACTCCTCGTCCGTCATGTTCAGGCCGCTCACGCGGGCCGTGCCCTCGTCCTCGAGCAGGTGCCCGCGGAGCGTGTTGCCCAGCGACTCCGGCTGCTCGTAGATCTCCTTGAGCATGAAGTGCTCGAAACCGCCGCGCTCGATGGTGGCCAGGTCCCAGTCGATCTGGTTGACCGGCTTGTCGATGTGCTTCACGTCGAGGTCGCGGACCCGGTAGCCGTCGCGCGTCAGGATGACCATCTCGCCGTCGTCGAGATACACCACGGAGCGGGTGTGCTCGAGGAGCGGCGAGGCGTCGGACGCCACGAACCGCTCGTCCTCGCCGATCCCGACGATGAGCGGGGAGCCGTTCCGAGCCGCCACCAGGACGTCGGGCTCGTCCGCCGAGATCACCGCGATGCCATACGCCCCCTCCACCTCGCGCAGCGCGGCGGCGACGGCTTCCTCGAGGCTGCCCTGGTAGAGCTCCCCGACCAGGTGCGCCAGCACTTCCGTGTCGGTCTCCGACGTGAAGGTGTGGCCGCGCTTGAGGAGCGCCTTGCGAATCGAGCCGGCGTTCTCGATGATGCCGTTGTGGATCAGGGCGATCCGCCCCGACTGGTCGGTGTGGGGATGGGCGTTCGGCGTGGTGGGGGCGCCGTGGGTGGCCCACCGGGTGTGGCCGATGCCGACCGTGCCGGTGGGGAGGTTGCCCGCCACCTGCTTCTCGAGATTGGAGAGCTTACCGGCGGCCTTGTGGATCTTGAGGCCGGTGCCGTTGATGACCGCGATGCCGGCGGAGTCGTACCCACGGTACTCCATCCGCCGCAGCCCGTCGAGGAGGAGCGTCGCCGCCTGCCGTGGTCCCACGTACCCGACAACTCCGCACATAGTCCGACTCCCTCGGTTCAGCCCAGCAACGCCCGGCAGGCGTCGATCAATGTACCGGCTTCCGCCGCGCTCGGCGCCTCGGCGATGAACCGGATGATCGGTTCGGTGCCCGAGGGCCGGAGGTGGACCCACCGGCCTGGCCAGGAAAGCCGCAGTCCGTCGCGGTCGTCCACCGTGGCATCCGCGAAACGCCTTCGCAGCGCCTGGTAGGCCGGGCCGAGGTCGGCCCCGCGTGGAGCCTTCGCTTTGACAATGTGATAGCGGGGAGCGGCGCCCACGAGCGCGGAGACCGAATGCCCCGTCTCCAGCATGAGTTGCAAGATAAGGGCCACCCCCACCGGGGCATCGCGGCCGATGTGGACCGAGGGCAGGATCACCCCGCCGTTGCCTTCGCCGCCGATGACGGCCCCCTCATCCCGGATCATCCGGGCCACGTGGGCCTCGCCCACCGGAGCGCGCAGGAACCGGGCGCCGTGCTCGCGGGCCGCGTCCTCGACGACGAGGCTGGTGGACAGATTGGCCACCACCACCGCGGGGTCGGAACGTTTCTTCATGCTCCGGAGCACCGCCCGCACCGCGAACGCCAGCGTGTAGTCCTCTCCGATCGGTTCGCCCCGCTCATCCACCAGCGCCAGCCGGTCCACATCGGGGTCCACCGCCATCCCGATGTCCGCCCCAGAGTCCCGAACCAGCCGCGAGAGGTCGCCCAGGTTTTCGGGGAGCGGCTCCGGCGGGCGCGGAAACAGGCCATCGGTCTCGAGGTTGATTCCGGTGACCCTGCAGCCCAGCGCCTCGAGCAACGGCGGAATGCTCGTCCCGCCGGCGCCGCGCACGCAGTCCAGCGCCACGTGAAAGCGCCGGGCACGGATTCGCTGGACATCCACCATCGACAGCCCGAGCACCAGGTCGAGATGCCGGGTGATCGCGCCGGTATCCTCGCGGACCTCCCCGAGGGCATTCCACGCGGCACGGGCGGGGCCCCGCTCCGCCATCGCGCGCACCGCCGCCCCCGCGTCGCCATCGAGGAAGATCCCGTCGGGCCCCACCAGCTTGAGTGCGTTCCACTCGACCGGGTTGTGGCTGGCGGTGAGCATCAGGCCGGCACCGGCGTGGTGGTACTCCACCGCCAGCTGCAGCGTCGGCGTCGGGACCACCCCCACATCGATCACCTCGACGCCCACCGACATCAGGCCCGCGGTGGCGGCCCATGAGAACATTGGTCCGCTCGTCCTCGCATCGCGCCCGAGCGCAACCCTCGGCTGACCCTGGGCGATGGCCCACGTTCCGAGCGCCGCGGCGTGGCGCGTCACCAGCTCGGGGGTGAGGTCCTTCCCCACAATCCCGCGCATGCCGGAAACGCTGATCATCAAGGTGTCGGACATCGAAATTCCCCCGCCGATGGCGGGCGTCAGGCGTGGATCGGGAGCTTGCCGGGGTCTGGAAACGCCGTGGAGAACGCGTCCACCACGGTCGGGTCGAACTGGAGTCCGGCGCAACGCCGCAGCTCGGCAAACGCCTCGTCTGGTTGCAGCGACTCGCGATAGGCGCGATTGGTGGTCATCGCGTCGAAGGCGTCCACCACCGCCACGATGCGCGCCTCGATCGGAATGTCACCGCCCTTGAACCCGTCCGGAAACCCGTCGCCGTCGAGTCGTTCGTGATGCGAGCGCGCGATGTGCAGGACGACCGGACGGTCATGCGCCAGCGGGGCCAGGATGCGTTCACCGAGTACCGTGTGCTCGGTGATGTGGCGAAACTCCTCCGGCGTCAGGCGGCCGGGCTTGTTCAGGATGGCCTCGCGAGTGCCGATCTTGCCGATGTCGTGCAGCTCGGCGCCGAGGCGCAGGTTATCAAGAAAGTCACCGGTGTAGCCGAGGAGGACCGCCGTGCGGACCGCGTACTCGCGCACCCGCTGCGAGTGGCCCCGGGTGTAGGCGTCCTTGGCCTCCAGCGCGTGGGCAAGAGTTTGCGCCCCTTCCAGGAACAGCGCCTGGATACGGGCTCGCTGGCGGCGGACCTCGTCCTCGAGGTGCTGCTGGTAGTAGCGGTTCTGGAGCGTGAGCTCGCGTTTCTCGAGCGCCCGGGTCACGCGGAGCTGGACTTCGCCGAGGACCATCGGCTTGGCGATGTAGTCGAGGGCGCCCTTCTTGAGGCAGTCCACGGCGATCTGCACATCTGACACCGCGCTCAGCATGATGACGGCAGTGTCGGGATATCGGCGGTGCACCGCCTCCAGCAATGCGACTCCGTCGGTTCCCGGCATCCTGATGTCGCTGATCAGGATCGCCACTTCCCCCTGCTCCGCCAGCAGCGCAAGCGCCGCGTCCGCGGAGGGCGCCGCCAGGCACTCGAGGCCCTGCGCCTGGATGACACGCAGCAGGGCATCACGCAACTGAGGATCGTCATCGACGACGAGGCAGCGGGCGGCCGCAGGAGCGTCTCGAGTCGGGGGAGTCGTCAGCACGAGTGCAAGGTAGGCCCGCCCGGAGCTTTTCTCAACGCGGCGCCTTGCCGCAACGCCTTCTCCCCCATAAGGTTCCTTCACCCCAACCGGTGTGACCCATGACAGAGATTCTTCCGCACGACCTCGAAGCGGGATTGGCCACCCGGGCGGTGCACGCCGGCCAGGTCCCGGAACCGCTCTCCGGCGCGGTCATGACTCCCATCTATCAGACCTCCACCTATGTCCAGGAAGGAATCGGGAAGCACAAGGGGTACGAGTACGCCCGCACCCACAACCCGACCCGACAGGCGCTCGAACGCAACGTGGCCGCCCTGGAGGGCGGGAAGCACGGCTTCGCATTCGGTTCGGGCCTCGCCGCGCTGGACGCCGTGCTGAAGGTGCTCAAGAGCGGGGATCACGTGGTCTGCGGGGAAAACCTGTACGGGGGCAGCCACCGGTTGATGGAGCGGATCTACACGAAGTTCGGACTGCGGTTCAGCTATGTGGACAGCCGGGACATCCGGAACCTCGAGGCCGCCCTCCAGCCCGAGACCCGGATGGTCTACTGCGAAACCCCGACCAATCCGATGATGGCGCTGACCGACCTTGCCGCCGTGGGCGACCTCACGCAGGCGCACGGCTACCTGTTCGTGGTCGACAACACCTTTGCCACACCCATTTTCCAGCGGCCGCTCGAGTACGGCGCCGACGCAGTCCTCCACAGCACCACAAAGTACCTTAACGGTCACAGCGACATGGTGGGTGGGATGCTGGTCACCCGCCGCGATGACCTGGCCGAGCAGTTCGGATTCATCCAGAACGCCTCCGGCGCCGTGCCCGGACCGATGGACTGCTTCCTGGCCCTGCGGGGCACCAAGACGCTTCCGCTCCGGATGCGCCAGCACGACGCCAACGGCAGGGCGGTGGCGCAGTGGCTGGCCGATCGGAAGGACGTCACGAAGGTGTACTACCCCGGGTTGGCCTCCCACCCGCAGCACGACCTGGCGCGGAAACAGATGAGCGGCTTCGGCGGGATGATCTCGTTCGACGTCGGCGATGTGGCCCGGGCCCGGCGCATTGCCGAGCGCACGCGGATTTTCTCGTTGGCGGAATCGCTGGGGGGCGTGGAAAGCCTGATGGGCCATCCGGCGAGCATGACCCACGCGTCGGTGCCGCCGGCCATGCGAGCCGCGATGGGCCTCACCGACTCCCTGCTCCGGCTGAGTTGCGGAATCGAGGACATCGAGGACCTCATCGCCGACCTCGACCGGGCGCTGGGCGCCTGACGCACGGCCGGGACGCTGTATCATTCTGAAACAACAAAGGCGCACCCGGCGTACGGGGTGCACCCCTTAACCAGGCCCAGCACATGTCGAACCTGCCCGCCCCGCGGCCTCGCCGCACGCTCCCGGACATCGCGCCCGTTTCGTGGGAACATCCCGCCGACCGCGCCGCGTTACAGGCGCTCCGCGCCATTCCGGGCGTGGACGAGGTGATCCGAAAGATCCTGGCCATCCTCGGCGGCGAGCGCGGCATCCGGCTCCTCTTCCAGGCCAACGCCGTCCGCGTCGGACCGGTGCAGTTCCCACGGCTTTGGCACATGCACATCGAGAACTGCACCACGTTCGGGTGGGACAAGGTCCCCGAGCTCTACGTCACCCAGACCCCCATATTCAACGCCGGCGCTTACGGGATCGACGACCCGTTCATCGTCCTGCACTCCGCCGCGCTCGAAATACTCGACGAAGCCGAAATCCGCACCCTGCTGGCCCACGAACTCGGACATGTGATAAGCGGCCATTCCCTCTACCGCACCATTGCCGCCATCCTGGCCCTCGTCAGCCTCGGCGCGCTGCCGATGCTTGCCGGCATTGCCCTGCTGCCGGTCAAGCTCGCGTTTCTCGAGTGGAGCCGGAAGGCGGAGCTCTCGGCCGACCGCGCCGGACTCCTCGGGTGCCAGGATGTGATGGTGGCGCAGCGGCTCGACCTCAAGATGGCCGGCGGCGGCCGGGGCGAGTACTTCACCGACGCCGACCTCAACCTCGACGCCTTCATGGCGCAGGCCCACGAGTACACCAACACGAACGAGGGGCTCGACATCGTGTACAAGGTCCTGCACACGCTCGGGGTGACGCATCCGATGCACACCGTGCGGGCCGCCGAGATTCAGAAGTGGGTGGCCGCGGGGGATTTCGAGCGGATCATGGCCGGCGAGTACGTCCGCCGCGGCAGCCCTGAGGACCAGCGTCCCGTGAGCGATCACCTGCGGGACGCCAAGGAGTACTACGCCAAGGAAGCAAAGGATTTTGGCCAGCAGGTCGGTGACGCCGTCCGGAGCACGGCCAGCAAGGCGGCGGAAGCCTTCCGCAACGCACAGAAGCGCGGCTCCAGCGCGTGAAGGTCCTGATCGTGGGCGGCGGGGGCCGCGAACACGCCCTCGCCTGGGCGCTCCACCGCGACAACCCCGCCGTCCAGCTCACCGCCGCCCCGGGCAACCCGGGCATCGCCACCCTCGCCACGCTGCTCCCCTTTCCCGTCGATGACATCGCGCGCCTCACCGAGGCGGCGGTGTCGGGCGCGTATGACCTGACCGTCATCGGCCCCGAAGTGCCGCTCGCGCTCGGGCTCGCGGACCTCCTTCGTGCGCGCGGGCGGCTGGTGTTCGGCCCCTCGGCCCGGGCCGCCGCGATCGAGGCCTCCAAGGCGTTCTCCAAGGACGTGATGGAGGCGGCCGGCATTCCGACCGCTGCCAGCCGGACCTTCACCGCGCTCGCGCCAGCGCTCGCGTACGTCGATGCGCACGCCGAACCACTCGTGGTCAAGGCCTCGGGTCTTGCGGCCGGCAAAGGTGCCATCGTCTGCGCCACCCGCCGCGAGGCGGCTGGCGCCGTCCGCGCGATGCTCGGGGAAGGCCGTTTCGGCGACGCCGGAAAGACGGTCGTCGTCGAGGCGTTTCTCGAGGGAGAGGAACTCTCGGTACTCGGGCTCACGAACGGGGAGGAGATCACCCTCCTTCCCGCGTCGCAGGACCACAAGCGGCTCGGCGAGGGCGACACCGGACCGAACACCGGCGGGATGGGCGCCTACGCGCCCGTGACACCGGCAACGCCGGCACTGCTCGAACGGGTGCGGCGCGACGTGATGAGTCCCGCCCTCGCCGAGCTCGACCGCCGCGGCGCGCGCTTCCAGGGCTGCCTCTATGCCGGGATCATGGTCGACCGGACCGGCGCGCCGTTCGTGGTGGAGTTCAACTGTCGCTTCGGAGATCCGGAAACGCAGGTGGTGCTGCCCCTGCTCGGCGGGGGGCTCACGGACGCACTCCTCCGCGTGGCGGAGGGCAAACCGGCCGGGCCGCTGGCCGTGCGGCCCGGCGCATCGGTCACCACCGTGCTCGCCGCACGAGGCTATCCCGACATGCCGGAGAAGGGCGCCGAGATTTCCATTCCCGATGCGCTGCCGGAGGGGGTCACCGTTTTTCATGCCGGTACGGCCCGCGGCACCGACGGTGTGCTCCGTGCCTCGGGGGGACGGGTACTCAACGTGACGGCGGTGGCGCCCACCTTTGCGGAAGCCCAGGCGCGAAGCCGCACGGGCGCGGAGGCGATTTCCTTCGAGGGCAAAGTCTGGCGGCGGGACATCGGGTGGCGGGAGGCGGACCGCCAGCGGGGCGGAGGGGCAGCGGGGCGGTAGCCCTGGTGTGGGGGTGCTCGGCGGCGGGACGTCATCTTATTGTTCGGCTGGCAACTTTCTCCCCCGGAGGTCCCCATGCGCGTCGCACTCCTCGCCTTCTCGTCGCTCGTCGTCGTGGCCTGCAGCAGCTCGACGGACAACAACCCACCGCCCAGTTCGGATGTGTCGATCGTCTCTTCCTCCGGAGCCGGCGCCTTTTCGCCCAACCCCTTCACCATCAGCCTGGCCACCCAGACGCGCGTCCAGTGGGGCAACGGCACTGGCGTGTCCCACAACTTGCTCGAGGACGGAGTCGCCCCGGAATTCTCCTCGGGGAACATCGCGGCGGGCGGCACCTTTTCCCACACGTTTACCACCGCCGGGAGCTACCCCTACCACTGCACGATCCACCCGAGCATGGTCGGCACCATCACGGTGAACCCGTAGCGGGGGCGACACGACCACGGCCGTGAATGCCCGAGCTTCCTGAGGTCGAGACCATCGTGCGCGACATCCGGCCCGCCGTATTGGGCCGGATCATCGTGCGCGCCGCGCTGTCCCACACCGACGTCCTCCGCGGGGTCACCCGGCCCACCCTGCTCCGCGGCCTGGCGGGCGCGCGGGTGCACGACGTCCTCCGGCGGGCCAAGCACGCCGTCTTCGTCCTGGGCACGCGCCGCCTCGTGGTCCAGCCCGGGATGACCGGGGCCCTGCTCGTCCACTCGAAGCCGTTGGACGAGGACGAGTCCCGTTACGCCGTGCTCCGCGCCACCCTCGACGACGGTCGGCTCCTCGTGTACCGCGACGTCCGCCGCCTCGGCACCCTGCTCTGGCTCGACGCCCGTGGCTGGGGAAAATACGACGCCGCCCTCGGTCCCGAGCCGCTGGCGCCGGATTTCTCGCCCGAATCCATGCGCGCCGCGGCAGGCCGGACCCGACAATCGATCAAAAAGGCGTTGATGGACCAGCGGCTCCTGGCCGGCGTGGGCAACATCTACGCGAACGAGGCGCTGTTTGCGGCGGGGATCGACCCGTCTCGCGAAGCGATCAAGCTCACCGACACCGACTGGGCGGCGCTCCATCGTGAACTCCGCCGCATCCTCTCGTCCGCGGTCTCGGGCCGGGGCAGCACGGTGCGCGACTATCGCACCGGCACCGGCGCCAAGGGAGAGTTCCAACTGTCGCTCCTGGTGTACGGGCGTGAAGGCGAGCCCTGCGTGCAGTGCGGAACGCGGCTGGCCGGCACCCACGCCCTGGATGCGCGCATCACCGTCTTCTGCCACCGCTGCCAAACCTGATGCCCCACCTCGCCGCGCTGCCCCTCGCCTCGACGGACCTCGACACCCTCCGGGAGCGGGTGCGGCTCGTCGCCGAAAACCGCCCCGCGGTATACCGGATGACGGACCCCGCCGGGCGAGTGCTGTACGTGGGCAAGGCCAAGCGGCTCCGCGCCCGGCTCATGTCGTACTTCCGCGCCAGCTTTCCATCGGACAAGGCCGCGCGGATCCTGCACGCCTCCGGCGACATCACCTGGGACTACGTCCACAGCGATTTCGCCGCATGCCTTGGCGAACTGCGGCAGATCCGCCAACTCCGGCCCCCCTTCAACGTGGCCATGAACCGGACGCGGCGCGCCGTGTTCGTCAAGGTCCTCGACTCACCGGCGCCCAAGGTGTACCACGGCGCGACAATCGGCCGGCAGGACGGACGGGTGTACGGGCCGTTCCGGTCGCCGACACGGGTGGCGGACGGCATCCGTGTGCTGAACGACCTGCTGGGCCTCCGCGACTGCGAAGCCCGGATGCCGATCGTCTTCGCGGACCAGGGAGATCTGTTCACGGCCGAGACGCAGGCGGCTTGCCACCGCCACGAGCTGGGGCAGTGCACGGGGCCGTGCGCGGGACTGGTGAGCGAGCTGGAGTACCGCCGGAGGATCGAGACCGCGGTCGCGTTCCTGGAGGGGCGCACCGTGCAGCCGATCGACCGTGCCATCGCCGCCATGCAGGATGCGTCCGTGGCGCAGGACTTCGAGCGCGCCGCCCGGTGGAGGGAGCGGTTTGAGCACCTGGAATGGCTGCTGGCCGCCACGGCCCGCTCCCGCGCGGCAGTCGACCTGCTGACCTTTGTGTATCGCGATCCGGGTGTCTTTGGGGACGACCGGGCGTACCTCGTCCGGCGCGGGACGGTCCGCGCCTGCTTCCCCTTTCCCACCACGCCCATCGAGCGGATCGCCTTCGGGGCGGTCGTGAAGGATGAATTGGCGCGGGAAGAACCCGCCACCGGCCCCCTGCCGCTCGAAGCCATTGACGAGATCCTGCTGCTGATGTCGTGGTTCCGGATGCACCCGGAGGCGCTCAAGCGGACGACGCCGCTGAATGAGTGGGATTCTTGAGACGCACCGGGCTCCTCGTCCTGCTCGAGGCGGTCGTGCTCGTCGCACGGCTTTCGGGACAGGCCGACGCCGACCGACGCGGGCTGGTCGACTTCAGGGAGTCGATATCGGCGGAGACTGACACCGCGAGCCTCGCCCGCCTGGCCGAGCAGTACGAGGCCGTCGAAACGGGCGGCGCCCGGGAGGCACTGGCCCGACTTCGCGCCGCGTTCACTCGCCTCCAGGCCGGCAAGCCGGCGCAGGCGGAGAAGGACTTTGCGCGGGCCGCCAGGCTGGAACCCACGTGGCCGGTCCCCTGGCTCGGCCTCGGCGAGGCGCACACCGCCCTCGGCCTCATCACCCGGCACAACACGCAGAACCTCGGGACGCAGCCCGGACTCGGTGAGTTCCGGGCGGCGGCCGAGGCCTACGCGACGTCGCTGCGACTCGACCCCCGATTCACGCCCGCCATCGAAGGCGAACTGCGGCTCGCGGCCGAGCGGCGGGACACCGCCCTCCTCGTGACCGCGATCGCCCATGCGCACCAGCTCCCCCCCGACGCGGCGACACCCGCATTTCTCCTCGCCCTGTCCCGGGCCGAGTGGCGCATGGGAGACGTCGCCGCCGCTCTCGCGACGCTCGAGGCCGTGCCGGAGAGCGCCACGACACCGTCCATCCGGTATGAGCGGGGTCGCTCGGCACTCGCAATGGGCGACCCCCTCGGGGAAGTCGATTACTGGGGCGCCGTCCCGGCCGACGACCCCGAGATGCTCCTGATGCTGCATCGCGACATGTCGCTCATCGCCACGCCCTCGGAACTGAAGGCGTTCGACGCCTCCAGCGGCCAGGATCGCGTCGCATTCCTCCACCAGTTCTGGGACAGGCGTGGCGCGATTTCGCTGCGCTCCCCTGGGGAACGGCTGCGGGAGCACTACCGGCGCATTGCCTATGCCGACCGTCACTTCGCCTTCAGCGAAGTCCGGCACATGCAGAAGCCCGACGACCTGCACAGCAGCTTCCCGTTCGATTCCATGCTGGACAGCCGGGGCGTGGTGTACGTGCGCATGGGGCCGCCTGACGCGCGGGTCCAGCCGCAGGTCTGCGGGTATGTCGCCAACGAGACCTGGGGCTATCACCGCGCCGACGACGAACTGCTCCTTCACTTCGCCTCGCAGAACAGCATCGGCGACTACCTGCTGGTGCGATCGGTGCAGGACATCAATGGTGAGTCCGTCCGACCGCGGCCCCGCTGGGACCCCATGGTTGATAGCGTGGAGATCCTCCCCGCCGGATATGGAGAGGCCGTGATGGCGCAGATCGGGGCGTCGCGAACGAACCCGGCCTGCGGGGCGGACCTCTACGAGATGATGCGCCAGCGCCAGGGGGTCTCCCCGATCTACGGAAAGCTCCTGAACGTGGGCCGCGTCACGGGACCGGTCTACCTGCAGCAGCTGGCCGTGCTCGGCAGGCAAAGCATCAAGACGAGCACCACCACCGATGCCCAGCCGCTGCGATTCCCCGTCTCCGTCACGTCACAAGTGCTTCCGCTCGCCATCGGGACCGCGACCGGCGGATCGGGGGTGCACATTGCGGTGGCCCTGGTGCAGCTCATGCACGAGGCTCCCGGTCGGCGCGACACGCTCCGGCTTCGGTTCGCGGCGTTTGACCAAAGCGGGAACGCCGTGACCAAGTTCGACTCGACCGTGGTGTACGCCCCGCCCTCCATGCACGCATCCGGCGATTCGAGCTATATCGCCTTCGGCCACTTCGCGACGACATTGCCCGCAGGGACGTGGAAGTGGACGGCCGCCATCCAGTCGGGGGATTCGTCCGGCGCCCTCCTCGCCTCGCAACTCATCACCATTCCGGTCCATGACGC
>Ga0315278_10004525_pt1 | contig 12540 bp, 12 predicted proteins | sample YL17G06_0_MG_FD_203880 | JGI IMG/M metagenome (GOLD analysis project Ga0315278, IMG submission 203880) | Sediment microbial communities from Yellowstone Lake, YNP, Wyoming, USA - YL17G06_0 | ecosystem: Environmental > Aquatic > Freshwater > Lake > Sediment | place: USA: Wyoming | collected...
GACCGGCTGGGATTGCACCCATTTCTCGCCGTGCTGTACAGTTCCTGGTGGCAGGGCTGGGCAAAGCTCGGCGGTGGTTTTTCCCTGGAAGAAGTGCTTCATCAGGCCATCGATCTTGATGAAGATAGATGGCATGGGTGTTGCAGGGCGAGGAAAATCGTGGACAACTTTGAGATAAAAGCAGCGCTTACATTCGTTCCACAGGAAGGTGAGGTCAGACGGGCTGAGTTTAAAGATAGGGGTTGGCATGGGGGTCCTCGATAACATTACAACCTTGCCATCAAAAACGGCACCAGCATCTCCTCTGGCGAAAGCCCCCCGTGCCGGCCCAGGAGCGGGTTATCCTTGTTGGCCCACCACAGGTAGGCGCTGCCTTGAGCGAGGGCGAGGGTGTCCCCCAGGCGGTCAAAGAGCTGAGGATGGGGCTTCCCCGGCCCGAACAAGCCAGCCTGGACGGCGCGGGATGGGTCGATCAGGGTGAACTGCCTGGGCCAGGAGTGCTGGTAATATTCCTGGACGGTTTCGGTCTGGCCGGGGCGCACGAACAGGTATTGGAAACGGTTCTCGCCGGTGGGCAGGATGTGCAGCCGCTGCACCAGGTTGGGATGGTTGCGCAGGTCGTGATGGGGGCTTTGGGGGGTGCTGATCTGCCCGTGGTCGGCGGTCAGGATCAACAGGGTGTCATGCCGGACGTCGGAACGAAGCTGCTTGAGCAGCAGCTTCTCGAAGGTCTGGCTGAAGGTGGCAAATTCGGCGGCGGGGCGCTCGTCCTCGGGGCCATACTGGTGGGAATAATGGTCCACTTCACCCCAGTAGACCCAGATGAACTGGCGTTCGGCGGGGCGTCCATTGATCAGGTCGCGCAGGTTCAGCCACAGGTCGGTGGAGGTGTTGAAGCTGCGCGTTTCTACGTCTTTGTAGAGCATCTGTGACAGGCCCGAGCGCAGGATGCTGGTGTGCTGGAAGGCATAGGGTTTAACGCCGTGCGCCCCCAGATGGGTGCCCAAATGGGTGAAGGGCAGGTAGGTTTCCGGCTGAAAGCCGGCCTTTGCCAGGCTGCCGGTGTCATTGCGGTAGGTGATGGGGGCGTGCAGGATCATATTGGCAACCACACCGTATTCTTTGAGCCACAGCTCATAGCCAATGATGCCGTGTTCGGCCGGGCTGCGCCCACACCACAGGCTGGTCAGGGCCGAAGAGGTTGTGCTGGGAGAAAGCGAGGTGAGGGGCGCCAGTAGACCGTCTTGCAGCAGGTTTTGCCAGACCGGCAGCAGCGCTTTTTCCATCCAGCCCTGGAACAACTGCAGCCCCAGGGCATCCATCAAGATGAAAATGATGCGCCGGACGCCCTTTGCGAGAGCGTCGAGCTCTGCAACACGCAGCGGTTGGGTGCCATAACCCGGAACTTCCATCCAGCGGCACAGGCTGGGGGGAATATTCAAAATGGAATATCCGGCATAATGGGGGTAGATCAACCCTTCCCCCAGGTCCAGGCCAGGCAGGCGGTGGCCCTGTAGAATGGGGAGGTAAGCTTGAGTCAGGTCGGGCATAGCGCTTCGGAGTGTCTGGCAGGTTTTGATATAATGGCAAGGCAGTGGAGGCAGCTTTGATCAAAGCTCATTTACGAATGGCTAGGATGTATCTTACCGTATGTTGCTGGATTGCTCTAGGGGTAATCTCGCTCTCTTCCCTGGCGGCCTGCGGTACGTCGCAGAACCCTTCACCCGCTGCGCAGCCCACTATAAAGCAGCTTCCTACTGCGGCAATCACCAATCTTCCCTCCAAACAGACCAAGACTCCCACCTCCCTGCCGCCGACGGAGGCCAGTCCTCAGGTTGAGATTACGGTTAATCTGCAGAGGCAGCTCGTTCAATTCTGGTATGTGCGCGAGGCGGGGACCGAGGAATTGGCCCAGAAGCTGGTGGAAGAGTTCAACAAGACCAATCGCTGGGGAGTCCGGGTAGAGGGCGTGCCCCAAGACAGCTCGGGTGTGATGGATGAAGCGCTGCGCAGCGCTCTCCAGGAGAAGAAGCTGCCTGCGATCCTGGCTGGTTATAGCCATGACCTGCAATACTGGAATGCCGAAGACATTTCACTGGCAGATCTGCAGCCTTATCTCGATGACCCAGCCTGGGGGTTGGCCTCCGGCGACCAGCAGGATTTCTATCCGGTGATTTGGGCGCAGGATGTGTTAACCAATCCGGTAAAAGGGAAGGAACCGGCGCGCTTCGGGCTGCCCTGGTACCGTACGGGACTGGTGATGTTGTATAACCAGAGCTGGGCGGAAGCCTTGGGGTTTGATGCGCCTCCGGCCACGCCGGCCCAGTTCCGCCAGCAGGCCTGCGCAGCCGCACAGGCCAACCGGGGAGATGATGACCGGAAAAACGACGGTACGGGCGGCTGGTTGATCACACCAGAACCGTCGACGCTGCTCTCCTGGATCTTTGCTTTTGGCGGGCAGGTTGAGGGAGCCGGGCAGCTGGGATACCAGTTTGAAAGCCCAGCTTCTTTAGACGCGCTTACCTTCATCCACGAGCTTTACACGGAAGGTTGTGCATGGCGGCCGGATGAACTCGATCCACATGGTAAATTCGTGAAGCGGGAAGCGCTGTTCCTGTCCATATCCTTACCAGAATTACTGAACCAGCAGGCAGCTTTTAAAGATGCGGGCAGTACCGACGAGTGGACGATTTTACCTTTCCCATCCCGCAGGGGAGGGGCGTTCGATATTTACGGCCCTTCGCTGGCAGTTCTAAAATCGACTCCGGAGAAGCAGTTGGCGGCCTGGTTGTTTGCGCGTTGGCTGGCCTCGCCGGAGAACCAGGCGCGCTGGGTCTTAGCCAGCGGAACGCTGCCAACCCGGGCTTCGGTTCTGTCTTTGTTGAAAGGGGAGCGAAGAGGCCCAATCCAGTGGGAGAAGGCGCTTGGGCTGCTGCCCTATGCCCAGGTGGAGCCGGCTTTTGCTTCCTGGCATAGGCTGCGCTGGGCCTTAGGCGATGGGATGTCGCAACTGTTAACCCCGGATTTCAAGGGCGAGCAGATCCCGGCTTTGTTGGAAGCCCTGGACCAGCTTGCCGCAGAAGTTCATGCTCAGGTGCGGTAGGATGGATGAGCTGCTGCATGTGATTATTTATACGGATGGGGCCTGTGACCCAAACCCTGGGCCGGGCGGTTGGGCGGTCTTGCTGCGCTATGGAAGACATGAGAGGACGTTGACGGGGGCGGAGGCCCAAACGACGAATAATCGCATGGAGCTGACCGCGGCGCTCAAGGCCTTGCAGGCTCTGAAACAATCCTGCCAGGTGGATCTCTTTACCGACTCGGAATATTTAAAGAGGGGGGTCACAGAGTGGCTGCCAGGCTGGCGCAGGCGGCAGTGGAAGCGCAGGGGAGGTGCGCTGGCGAATGTCGATCTGTGGCAGGCGTTGGATGCAGCGATCGCCGGGCACCAGATCGAGTGGCATTGGGTGCGCGGGCACGCGGGGGATGTGAATAACCAGCGGGTGGACACCCTGGCCAAGCAAGCGGCGCACCAGCAGCAACATCCATGAGCCCTGTCAATGAGACCTTGACGTTTATGGGTCATTCGCATATACTCACTTTCGCCGGGGCGTAGCGCAGTTCGGCAGCGCACCGCGTTTGGGACGCGGGGGTCGGCGGTTCAAATCCGCCCGCCCCGACTATGTCAAAGGCGAAGTTTGATGGTGTCATCGAAGCAGTTCATTACGCGCCGGGTGGGCAGGTGGTTTGGGTGCGCGCCTATGAACGGCGCGGGCCAACGTTCTCGGATCTGGTCATCATCAACCGGGAAGATTTGATTCAACGCATCCAAGCGGGGAAAAAATTTGTGGTTGGTTCGCGAAAAATATATCTTGCCAGCACATTCGAAGTGCAGTACCCAATCCGCGTGATACGGGCGGGCGGGAAAGATTACCTGGCTTTCTCAGAAGAAGTCTCGGCGTGCGATGCTTTAGCCGGTTTACCGGTGATCTAAGGAGGAGAAGCTGCAAAAAGCTTGCCTGGTTTCAATGACCAGGCAAGCTTTGTTTTCGGAAACTTTACCCGCTGGTATAATTCTCTTGTGCCCACGCCATTTTATCATCTCAGTATTGCAGTAGAACTCTTAGAGCAGGCCAGCCTGGGTGGGGAAGTGCGTGCTTTCTTGAATTCTTACCCTTGCGAATTCCTGTTTGGAAACACAGCCCCTGATACGCAGGTGATCTCCGGGCAAGGGCGAGAAGAAACTCACTTTTTTAGCCTGCCTGTCCGTAAGAATGATCGCTCTCCCTGGCAGCGCATCCTGAGTGATTATCCAATCCTGGCTAGAACCGCAGACCTAGAACCCGAGCAGGCGGCTTTTCTTACCGGTTATCTGTGTCATTTACAGGCAGACTGGTTGTGGGTGGTGGACATTTTTTCGCCTGTCTTTGGGTTTCGCAGCCGCTGGGGCAGCCGAGAGCAGAGGTTGTATTTACATAATGTGCTCCGCGCCTATCTGGATCGCCGGATCATAGAAAGCCTGGGTCATGGTACAGGTTTTTGCTTGACGAAAGTGAGTCCACTGCATTGGCTGCCCTTCATCCAGGATGGGCACTTGTGTGCCTGGCGAGATTTCTTGTCCCCGCAGTTAGAACCCGGCGCAGCGATTCAGACGGTCGAGGTTTTCGCTTCCCGGCAAGGAATTGACCCTGCTGTCTTTTATCAGATGATAGAATCTGAAGAAGTTATGGAGCGCGATGTTTTTATCCATGTGCCGCGCCAGCAAATGGAGATCTACCGCCGGCGTGTCGTAGACGAAAATATTCGCCTGATCAAAAGCTATTTGGAACGCCAATTTCATGGCACGTCCAACCGTTTCGTTGTAGGAGCGAGGTTATTATGAAACAAATTGACCACTCAACGCAGGGGACTTCCGGAGACAGCATGTTAAAGAAATTTCAATCGAGTTTTCAAGATGCGCTCAAGCTAGGGGCCTCCGATGCGGATATGAAAGCCCAGGAAACCTTTGCCCAGCAGCTTGATAAGACGTTAGATAACAGCTTTACACTCTTGCGGAATATCAACCTGGGAGGAACAGAGGGTCCTATTCCGATGATCCTGGTTGGCCCGCCGGGGGTTTTGGTCATCAATGCCAGCGCGGATGAAGGCGTTTACCGGGCCAAGGGTGAAAGCTGGCTGATCATGGATAATCGTTTGGAACAGTACAAGACGGCGAGTAGAAACCTGATCACCGAGACGCTCGAATTTTCGGACGCGGTGGATAAGTTCTTTCTACAGGCCGAAGTGCAAATTCCAGAGCCTTTGCCGATCCTGTTTATGGCCCATCCAGGGGTTCATATCGACGCCAACCAACCCTCCGCTCGTATCGTCCGTATGGATGGCGTGGATCGCCTGGCTGCTGGGGTCATCCAGGGGAATGCAGCCCTGGATGCTGTGCAGCTTCAGAAAATTGTGGATAGTTTGGTAAAGGTTTCGGAGGCGAACCAGGTTGCCACTAAGCCCGAACCCCCGAAAGAAGATGTGGGCGATGTCTGGAGAGAGGAAGTTGAGCCTGCACCGGCCAAGCCAGCCCAACCAATTGTAGACTTCGAGCTTCCTCCGGCACTGCAAAACCTGGGCTTGACGAAGAACCAGGTGATCATCCTGGCTGCCATGGGTGTGGTGGAAGTGATCTTGGTGATCGTGTTCATCTTCTTTGTCTTGTTGACTGTGTAGAATTACGGGGCTGCTCTTGGTAAAGCCATTTCTCTCCATCATTATCCCTGCGTATAATGAAGAAAAACGCCTGCCAAAAACCCTGGAGCAGGTAATGGCTTTTTTGCAGAGTCAGAATTACCCGGCGGAGGTGCTGGTTGTTGAGAATGGCAGCGCTGACCACACGCTTGCGATCGCTCAATCATTTTCGGAGGCTCACCCGCAGGTGTGCGTGATTCGCAGTCCGGCGCGCGGTAAGGGTCTGGCGGTGCAGCGCGGAATGTTGGAAGCAAAGGGTGAATATCGCTTTATGTGCGATGCAGACCTCTCGATGCCCATTCAGGAGGTGGCGCAGTTTTTGCCCCCCGCCGTATGTGACTATGATATTGCGATTGCCTCCCGGGAGGCGCCGGGCGCCGTGCGTTACAATGAGCCTTACTATCGGCATTTTATCGGACGGGGGTATAACCTGCTGATCCGCTGGCTGGCCTTGCCAGGGCTGAATGATACCCAATGTGGTTTCAAGTGTTTCCGAGGTGAGGTGGCAGACGACCTGTTCCGACGGCAGACATTTTCCGGCTGGTCGTTCGATGTGGAAGTTTTATTTATCGGCCGGGTGCGCGGCTACCGGATTATCGAGCTTCCCATTCCCTGGTATTACAATGCTGAAAGCAAGATCCGTGTGATCCGTGATTCGTTCAACATGGGCAAAGATTTGCTCACTATGCGCCTGAATGCCTGGCGCGGGATGTATGATTGAGAGAGCCTGGACCTGATCTCGGTTTTGAAAAGGCTTTGTGGCAGGCAGGGGTCAGAAGGGTGGCAGGGATTGACGAAGCCGGGCGGGGCGCACTCGCCGGGCCGGTGGCTGCCGCGGCGGTGATCTTGCCAGTCGATGATAATATTCTCCATTCGCTGGCAGGAGTGCGTGATTCGAAGCAAATGACACCCACACAGCGTGAAACCTGGTGTGTGCATATCAAAAGGCAGGCAGCAGCCTGGGGAGTTGGTTTTGCATCTGCCGAGGAAATTGATCTACTCGGCATTCTCCCCGCCACCCGCTTAGCGGCTGTACGGGCGCTGGAAGGATTCAGCCTGGCGCCAAACCATCTCATCCTGGATTATTTATTTCTGCCCGAAATCCCACTGCCTCAAACCTCGCTGGTGAAGGGAGATCAGCGCTCTTTGAGTATTGCAGCGGCCTCGGTGCTGGCAAAGACCGCCCGGGATGCCTGTATGGTGGCGTTGGACCAGCAGATCCCTGGCTACGGGTTTGCCCGGCACAAGGGATATGGCACCGTGGTTCATTGTGCTGCGTTGGAGAGCCTGGGGCCATCAGCGATTCACCGGCGGACTTTTCATGTTCATAATAGAGGAGCAAACCATGTCTAAAACGATCTTACAGTATGGCCTTTGGCAAAGCCCCATCACACCGGTCAGCCTGTCACGCGGCATCAGCTTCAGCGACCTTGCCTGGGATGCTGATGGCACGCTCGTCTGGCGCGAAGGACGTTCTGACCGGGGAGTTCTGGTGGTTCTACCGCCCGACGGGCAGGCGGCGCGCGATCTGAACAGCGATTTTTCCGTCCGGGCAGGGGTGGGCTATGGAGGCGGCGACTTTGGCGTGGGAAATGGAAAGGTCTACTTTGTGGATGCTGGCTCAAAACGCATCTACTGCCAGCCACTTTCTACGGGCGCCGCGCGCCCGGTGACGCCGGCCTTTGGTGCTGCGGCTGCTCCGAAGCTTTCACCTGACGGGCGTTGGCTGCTGTATGTGCATACCTACGAAGGGCAGGATGCCCTGGCGATCGTCGATGCGCAGGGAGCTTCCTGGCCTGCCCGACTGGTTTCGGGGAGTGATTTCTACATGCAGCCGGCCTGGCATCCCGAAAGCCGGCGTTTCGCTTATATTGCCTGGGATCACCCCAATATGCCCTGGGATGGAACGGTTCTGTACCTTGGGCAGCTCAGCCAACCTGCTCAGGGCCTGCCTCTCCTGGAAGGAGTAGAAGCTGTCTGCGGAAGTGAATCGGTTTCCATCTTCCAGCCGGAATTTTCGCCCGATGGCCGGCAACTGGCTTACGTTTCAGACCAAACGGGCTGGTGGCAGTTATACCTGTACGATCTCGAAACCCACCAGCACCGCCAGTTAACCTTTGATCCGGCCGAATGTGGACTCCCGGCCTGGGTGCAGGGCTTGCGCACCTATTCATTCAGCCCAGATGAGGGGACGGTATTCTTCATTCGAAGTCAAGCTGGTGTGAAGAGTTTATGGCAGGTTGACCTGGTTGGAGGCCAGGCGCAGCCGGTGCAGTTGAACCAAGACTATACCAGCCTGGACCAGCTTGCAGCAGCTCCAGATGGGCAGCAGGTGGCGGTCATCGCTTCAGGAGCGCGTACCCCTGACCGGGTGATCCTCATTAATCGAGCAAGTAAGACCAGGGTACTGCGCCGGTCAGTGTCCGAGGATGTCTCGCCCGCTGCTTATGCTGTGCCAGAGCACATTTCCTGGCCAGGGATGGATGGCGGAACGGTGTATGGTTTGTTCTACCAGCCCCTTCACGAAAACTTGGCCGGGCGCGGATCCCCTCCGCTGATGGTGCATATTCACGGTGGGCCAACCGGCCAGCGCATCGTGGATTTTAACCTGGATGCACAATTCTATACCAGTCGAGGCTATGCTTTCCTGGATGTAAATTACCGGGGCAGCGCTGGTTATGGCCGGCAGTACCGCGATATGCTGCGCGGCAATTGGGGCATTTATGATGTACAGGATGCGGTCAGCGGGGCGCGGGCGCTGGTGGGAAAGGGCCTTGTGGATGGGGAACGCCTGGTAATCACCGGAGGCAGCGCGGGTGGTTTTACGGTTCTCAAGGTGCTAGAGGATTATCCTGGATTTTTCAAGGCAGGCATCTGCTTGTTTGGGGTTTCGAACCAATTTACCCTGGCTTCGGACACGCATAAGTTCGAAGCTCATTATTCCGACAGCCTGCTGGGGTCACTTCCCGAGGCAGCCGCCGTATACCGTGAACGCTCCCCCATTTTCTTCGCCGATCGGATCAAAGATCCGCTGGCGGTCTTCCAGGGCGAGGAGGATGTCGTGGTGCCTCGGGCGCAATCCGACGAGCTGGTCGAGGCGCTAAGAAAGCGCGGGGTACCCCATGAATACCACCTGTATCCGGGAGAGGGGCATGGCTTCCGCAAATCGGAAACCATTGAGCATTTCTATAAAACCGTGGAGAAGTTCCTCCGCCAGTATGTGATCTTTGCCTGAGAACGATACCTTTACCAGACCTTATGGGTGAGTATCGCACCGCTCAATGAGTAGGGCACGATGCGAATCTGGGAGCAGGAATCTGCAAGGTCAGGTGTAGTTTTGTTTAAACCCTGTAACGCGTGGTTACAAACCTGACATATCCTGGGAACCAATCGGTCACACTTCTATGTGATAATCGCAATGCTTCAGTAGAAACAATTGTTCATCGCCGGGAACTTTTAGATAAAGAAGATCGTCTAAATGGTAATCTAACTAAACAAAAAGAGGAGAAAAAATGAACCGTAACAAAACTATTTTAATATCGATCCTGCTGGCCCTGGTTGTGCTGTCGAGCGCCTGCGCTTCTGTACCCGCTCCAGCGATACAGCCGATGCTGCGCACGCTGAGCGTGACGGGCAGCGCCCAGGCAGCACTCACTCCCGATATTGCTTATATCAATATCGGGGTCCACTCAGAAAATGTGGATCCTAAAGAAGCTGTTGCCAGCAATAACGTTTCTTCAAAAGCAGTTGCTGATGCATTGAAGGCTTTGGGTGTGGACAGTAAAGATATCCTCACTACCAATTTCAGCATTTACCCTCAGGATGAGTGGGGACCGGATGGGCAGAAAATCGGCACGAAGTTCATGGTCGATAACACTGTCTATGTCACCCTGCGAGACCTTACCAAGATCGGCGATCTCTTGGGCGCAGCCGTTAAGGCGGGAGCCAACAGTATCAATGGCATCCAGTTTGACGTAGCCGATAAGACTCCTTACCTGGCTGAGGCGCGCAAGGCTGCCGTGGAAAACGCCAACCTCCAGGCGCAGGATCTCTCAAAAGCAGCCGGCGTGGAGCTTGGCCCGGTGCAGTCGCTCAATTACTATAACACCTATGCATCCCAGGTACCCATGGATATGAAGGGCGTGGGCGGGGGAGGCGCGGCTGCGGCGGTGCCTGTATCTCCCGGGCAATTGTCCATCACGGTGGATGTCAGCGTAGTTTACGAGATCAAATAGCAAAATAAAAGCCTCAAAAAGGAGTTTGCGGTCAGTCGACGCAAACTCCTTTTTGCGTTCTTTCAGATATGGTATAAATACCTTTCATGGGTGATATGTTTGTTGGTTATCCTGCTAAAAAACAGGGAGTGGTCTTTCACCTGGTCAGCATATCGGTTTTGCTGGCGGGTGGAGTGTTTGGGATGGCGCAGGCAGCCCGCTCTCCGGCAGGGCCAGTTTTCTTGCTGAATTTGTTTACTACTTTGATATCGGTTGGTTTGCTGCTCGTGTTAGCTTACCGCTTTTATGCTTTGTGGACGGCCAGTTACAGCCTCGAACGCGATGGTATCCACATTCGCTGGGGTTTCCGCTCTGAAGATATACCGATCGATGCAGTCTTGTGGATGCGCCCGGCAGAAGACCTGGGAATGGGCCTACCACTGCCGTTCCTTCGTTGGCCAGGGGCAGTCGTAGGTGTACGGCACATGCCCAAGATCAAGGGCAGCAGCGGATTGGTTGAATATATGGCTGACCGGGTGCGTCCGCTCATTCTCATCGCCACAGCCGAACGGATATTTGCAGTTTCCCCGGTAGATCAAGAGGCCTTTCTCACAGCCTTCCAGCAGTTCAGCGAGATGGGATCGCTCACGCCTTTACCAGCACAGTCGGTGCATCCTGGATTCCTATTCCCCGAGATTTGGGAGGATGCTGGGGCGCGTTTTTTGATCTTGGGAGGGATTGTGCTGGTTTTAGTTTTGCTGGCCTGGGTGAGCATCATTATTCCGGGCCGCCAGCAGATTTCTCTGCGTATCAGCCCAGGAGATCTGGCGGTTGATTATGTGCCGGCAGTACAACTCTTGCTTTTACCGGTGATGAACATCCTGTTTTTCCTGGCGGATATCTCGCTGGGTTTGTTTTTTTACCGGCGTCCGGAGATTCGCTCTCTGGCATATCTGCTGTGGGTCATCACCATCATCGTGTCGTTCTTATTCATCGGAGCAGTCTTTTTCATCTTGCAAGCGGCCTGATTTTCCACAGGGGAATGGCATTTGTCCACAGAAATGACCGAGTTATCCACAGGTTTATCCCTATCCTATGCGAAATTTTTCCTGGGCTTTCTGCTGGCGGTTCTGGTGGCGCTCCTGGCCTGGCGGGCGCGATCTCTTTCGAGCAGTGGAGCCTGGGCAGCCATAATAACGGGGGGGCTTATCTTTGGGTTGGGCGGCCTGCCTTGGGCGGCCCTTTTGTTGACCTTTTTCATTTCTTCGAGCGCACTGTCTAAAGCTTTTACCCGACGCAAGGCCGCGTTAAACGAGAAATTTTCCAAAAGCAGCCGGCGCGACTGGGAGCAGGTGTTGGCGAATGGTGGGTTGGGGGTGTTTCTTGTTCTGGTGTACTTCGTATTCTCTGAAAAGGATTGGATCTGGGCGGCTTATGCCGGCGCAATGGCGGCAGTCAATGCCGATACCTGGGCAACCGAAGTGGGCGTATTGAGCCGGAAGCCGCCTCGCTTGATCACAACGGGCAAAGTTGTAGAAAGGGGGACATCCGGAGGAATTACCCTGGCTGGCAGCCTGGCCGCGTTTTTGGGTAGTCTGCTGGTGGGCTGTGTGGCAGCCGTCTTTAGGCCAGTTTCAAACACGTTCCTGTTCATCCTGGCTGCCTCTTTAGGAGGGCTGGCAGGTTCCTTAGTAGACTCGCTGCTGGGGGCTTCGGTGCAGGGGATATATGCTTGCCCATCCTGCGAAAAAGAAACCGAGCGTCACCCGCTGCATTCTTGTGGAACGGTAACGGTCCACTTGCGCGGCTGGCGCTGGATGAATAATGAAATCGTCAACTTTGCCTGTTCACTGGCTGGAGCAATTTTTGCGGTTTTACTCTGGGTCTTTGTGTAAAAGGCCGGGCATGATTTTTCTTGCCCCACACAGCACATCAGCCCCCAATTTCGCTCATCACCCGGTTGAGAGGGATCAGACCTTCAGCCAGGCCGTGGCCCCAGGGTTTGTACCATATCCCATCCAGGATGAGCTTGCGCAGCTCCTCAAGCGATGCGCCAGCGCGCAGGGGAGAAAGCAAGTCAACCTCACCTTCGCGCAGCAGGCACAGGCGCAGCCTTCCATCGGCTGTCAGGCGGGCGCGAGTACACAGGGCGCAGAATGGGGCTGTAACCGAGGAAATAAACCCGATATCTCCTTGTGCCCCAGGAATGCGAAACAGCCTGGCTTCGCCATCCAATTCGCCGTCGTTGGTGCTCTCCAGTTTCCCAAGGGCTGCCTCGATGGTCACCTGCATCTCGTCAGCAGTGACCATTTGGCTGGTCTGCAGATCTGTGGCTCCGGCAAAGGGCATCATTTCGATGAAGCGCACCTGCCAGGGATGCTCCAGCGTCAAGCGGGCCAGGTCAACCACATCGTTCTCGTTGTAACCGCGCACTACGACCCCGTTGAGCTTGATGGGCTTAAGCCCTGCTTCTTCAGCCGCACTGATCCCGTCCCATACATCATCTAATTTACCCCAACGGGTCAAACGGTGAAATTTATGCGTATCCAGGGTGTCAAGGCTGATGTTGACCCGCTGCAATCCGGCCTCTGCT
>Ga0315278_10004529_pt1 | contig 12529 bp, 7 predicted proteins | sample YL17G06_0_MG_FD_203880 | JGI IMG/M metagenome (GOLD analysis project Ga0315278, IMG submission 203880) | Sediment microbial communities from Yellowstone Lake, YNP, Wyoming, USA - YL17G06_0 | ecosystem: Environmental > Aquatic > Freshwater > Lake > Sediment | place: USA: Wyoming | collected...
CCGATCGCTGGCGGCCACCCGGGGAACGGCGATATCCTGGTGCACCATGCTGTCGATCCTGCCGCTCTCGTCGAGTATCACGCCGGCCGGCGAGTGCGCCGCCGTCGTCGACGGCATCGCCGCACGGCTGATCGGCCGTGGCGTGGCGCACCGCTTCGTGGCCGCCGCCGACGGACCCGACGCGCTGCTGATCGTCAGCGGCGGCACGGAGCATCTGGCGCTCGCCGCGTGCGAGGGCGCTGCGGGGCCGGTGATCCTGCTGGCGCACCCCGAGCGCAACTCGCTTCCGGCGGCGCTGGAGGTCTTGAGCCGGCTGCGCCAGCAGGGGCGGGGAGGGCGGATCGTTCTCGTCAACGGGACCGCCGACGGCGACGCGGCGCTCGCGCGCCTGGCCGGGCACCTCGAGGTGCGCCGCCGCCTGCACTCCGCGCGGCTTGGCCGCATCGGGACGCCGTCGGACTGGCTGGTCGCGAGTGTGCCGTCCGCCGATCTCGTTGCCGCCGCGTGGGGACCGACGGTCGTTGACGTTCCGTTGGCGGAGGTCGTCGAGGCGCTCGCCGACGTGGACCGCGGCGAGGCCGCCGCCGTCCGCGACGAGATGGTGGCCGGCGCCGACGGGGTGCGCGAGCCGTCGCCCGCCGACCTCGACGCCGCGGCCGCTGTAGCGATCGCGCTGCGCCGCGTCGTCCGCCGGCACCGGCTCGACGCATGCGCGGTGCGCTGCTTCGACCTCGTGATCGACCACGGCACCACCGGCTGCGTGGCGCTGTCGCGGCTGCTCGACGACGGCGTCGTGGCCGGCTGCGAGGGCGACGTGCCGGCGACGCTGACGATGCTCCTGCTGCAGCTTCTGACCGGGCAGCCGGCGTTCATGGCGAACCCGCAGGACCTCGACCCCCGCGCCAACACGCTCGACCTCGCGCACTGCACGATCGCGCGCCGTCTGGTCTCGCGCTACACCCTGCGCTCGCACTTCGAGTCGTCGCTCGGGGTCGGCATCGCCGGGACGCTCGACCGCGGCCCCGCCACGCTCGCGCGCATCGGCGGCGACGATCTGCGCGACCTGTTCGCCTCCGACGCCGAGATCGTCGCCGGCGGCGACAACCCGCAGCGCTGCCGCACCCAGGTCAAGCTGCGCCTCGAGTCCCCCGTCGCCGACCTGCTCGTCCGCCCGATCGGCAACCACCACGTGCTCGCCCGCGGCCACTGGGCCGCCGAGCTGCGCGCGTACCACGAGCTGCTCGTCGCGCCGTCGTCCTGAGCCGTCGCCCTGACTTCCCAAGCGCGGTGGCAGGCCTTAGGCTGTGAGCGGAGCACGCCGACGGTGACGGAACATGTCTGAGCCCTTGACGACCGGGCCGAGTGCGCCCGCTGATCGCAGCGCCGCTGAGACGGCCGCGGCGAGGCTGGTGCGGGGGAGCTGGATGGTCGCCGCCGGATCCTGGTGGTCGATCGGGTTCGGCTTCGCGGTCATGGTCGTGCTGACGCGTCTCCTCCCCGCCGAGGCGTTCGGCGCGTTTGCACTGGCGACCTACGTGGCCGGCCTCGTCATGCTCCAGCCGAAGATGGCCGTGGGCGTGGCGTTCGCCCGTCACCGCGACGACGGCGACGCGGACCTGTACAGCTACGTCGCCATCGAAGTCGCGCTGGCCGTCGGCAGCCTCGTCCCGGCGGCGGTCGCGCTGGCGCTGCTCCCGGCGGCACTGCGGGCGCTGTTCGCGGCGCTGGTGCTCGCCAGCGTCGTCCAGGGTCTCGGCAACCCGCTCGCGATCCTGCTCGAGAAGCAGCTCGACTTCCCGCGGCTGGCGGCGCTGCAGGTCGCCGCGGTGACGGTGTCGTACCTGCCGGCGATCTGGCTCGCCACCCGCGGCGCCGGCGCGTGGAGCCTGGCGGCGCAGAACATCTCCTTCGCCGTGCTCACGCTCGGCGGCCTGGCGTGGCTCAACCGGTCCGGTCTCGCCCGCATCCTCCGGTGCGAGCACCGCTTCGACCGGCAGCGGGCAAGGCAGCTCGCGACGTTCGGCCTGACCGCCGGAGCCGCCTCCCTGGCCGCGAACCAGGCCGCCACCCTGGACACGTTCCTGGTCGGGGCCTTGCGCGGCACCGCGGCGCTCGGCTTCTACGACCGCGGCAGCCGCACGGCGCAGTGGCCGGCGCTGCTGTTCAACGCGATCAGCAGCCGCACCGCCCTGTACGCCTACGCCAGGCTCGACGGCGACCGGGCCGGCCTCGGCCGAACCGTGACGCTGTCGGCGTGGTTCATCGGCGCCGCCGCGTTTCCCCTGGCGGTTGTCGTGTTCGTCACCGCGCCCGAGCTGATCACGCTGCTGTTCGGCGAGCGCTGGCTGCCGAGCGTGCCGTACCTGCGCATCCTGCTCCTCGCATCGGTGCTGCGGCCGCTGTGGGAGAACGCGAGCGCGCTGTTCAACGGGATCGGCAAGCCGCGCGTCGTGATCGGCATCATCGTCGCCCAGGTCGGGGTGCTGGTCGCTCTGGGCGTGCCGCTGACGCTACTCCTGGGCGCGATAGGCGCGGGCATCGCCAGCAGCACCGCGATGCTGCTCGGCATGGTGCTCATCCACCGGCGGCTCCGCCGGGAGCTCGGGATCTCGCTCGGCCGGGCGCTCGCCTGCCCGGCGCTCGCCGCGGCACTCGCGCTGGCCGGCGGTCTCGCCGTGGCCCGCACCGCGGCCCTCGCGGCGCTCGCTCCCGCGCCGCGGCTGGCGCTCGAGGCGGCCGTCGTGGTCGTGGTGTTTGCCGCCGCACTCCTCGCGTTGCAGCCCGCCGTCGTGCGCGAGCGGCTCGCGACCGTCCGGCGGCTGTCGCGTGCCCGCTGAGGGGGTGCGTCGTGAGCCGTGCGGGACGGCGGGCTACGGCGACCGCCGCGAGAGCACGCGGCGGTAGACCCGCTCGACGCCGGCGACCATCGCCTCGAGCGAGAGCTCGGTGCGGGCGCGCTCGCGACCGGCGGCGCCCATCCGCCGGCAGCGCTCGGGATCGGCGAGCAGCGACGCGATCGCCTCTGCGAGCGCGGCCGGGTCGCGGGGAGGGACCACCAGGCCGGTGACGCCGTGCCGGTTCACCCAGGACGTGCCCGTCGCCAGCTCGGTCGACACCAGCGGCACGCCCGCCGCCATCGCCTCGAGCAGCACGGTGCCGAAAGCCTCCGCGCGCAGCGTCGAGGGCAGCACGAGGAGGTCGGCGAGGCCGTAGCACCCGGGCAGCTCCTCGGGGCTGACGTCGCCGGCCATCACCACGCGGTCGGGGGCGTGCAGGCGTCGAGCGAGCGCCTCCCACTCGGTCCGCATCGGGCCGTCGCCGACGACGAGCAGGACGGCGTTGGGCAGCTTCACGAGAGCGTGCAGGAGCACGTCGAGGCCCTTGTAGTAGCGCAGCCGGCCGACGAACAGCAGCACCGCGCGGGAGCCGGCGCCGGGGAGCAGGCGCTCCCGCAGGGAGGCCGCCGCCGTCGCGGCGCCGGCGAATCGCTCGAGGTCGATCCCGAGCGGTACGGCGGTGCACTTCGCGCGCCGCCGGCGGAGCTCCGGCGAGCTGTCGATGTAGGGCGGGCTGTCGGCGATGATCGCCGCGGCCCGGTCGAGCACGCGCGCGAGCAGCGGCCGGTAGAGGGCGCCGATCACGCGCTGGCGCACGATGTCCGAGTGGTAGGTGACGACGGCAGGCCGCCCGCCGCGGCGCAGCAGCCAGGCGACCTCCCCTGGCGGGTGCGGAAAATGGAGGTGGACGACGTCGGCCTCGAGGTGCGGGAGCCAGCGCAGGAAGCCGGGGGCGAGCGGGGTCGAGGCGACGGTGCCCCAGCGGGCGACGCGCACGACGCGGACGCCGTCGAGGATCGCGTCCTCGTGTCGCCGCGTGCGGCTCGCGACCAGCACGGTGACGCGGTGGCCTGCACGGGCCTGCGCCTCCGCGAGGTCGCGGACGTGGTTCTCGATGCCGCCGAGCACCGGGGCGTAGTCCTTGTAGACGTGCAGGATCGACAGCCGTGCGTCGCCGCGGGCGGGCAACTCCGGGCTCACTCCCGGCTCCCGCGCCGGCCGGCGCGCGGCGCCTGCGCGAGCGCGTCGCGGTACACCCGCACGAAGCGCTCCGCCGCCTCCCCCCAGGTGAAGCGCGCCGCCCGCGCCAGCCCGCGCTGCCGCAGCGCGGTCCGCAGGTCGGGGTCGGCGAGCATTCGGGTCATGGCGGCGGCGAGGGCTGCCGTGTCGCTCGGGTCGCAGAGCACGGCCGCCTCGCCGGCGACCTCGGGCAGGCTCGAGGCGTTGCTGCAGACGACCGGGGTACCGCACGCCATGGCCTCCAGCACCGGCAGACCGAACCCCTCGACGAGCGAGGGAAAGACGAACAGCCGCGCCCCCGCGTAGAGCCCCGGCAGGTCGTCCTCGCGGATCGGGCCGAGGAATCGCACCGCCGGATCGGCGGCGGCAACCTCGCGCCGGGACGGCGCTTCGCCGCCGGCGATCGCGAGGACAAGCCCCGCACCGGGACCCGAGCCGGCAACTGCTCGCCAGGCGTCCAGCAGTCGCGGCAGGTTCTTGTGCGGCTTGCCGCTCGACAGGTGGAGGGCGTAGGCGGGCGGCAGGCCCAGGCGCTGCCTCAGTGCGGCGACCGTCTCCTCGCTCTGCGGCGCAAAGCGCGGCTCGACGCCGTGGTGGATCACGGTTGTGCGCGCGGCCGGCGCGCCGAGCACGTTCACCACATCCGCCCGGGCCACCTCCGAGACCGTGACCACGGCCCGCGCCGCGCGCACCGCGCGGTGCAACAGCAGCGCGGCAACCGGCCGCCGCCACGGAGCGGCGAGCGACGCGGGGTGCTGCACGGCGATGGCGTCGTGGCAGCTCACCATCCACCGGCAGGGCAGGAACAGCGGTACCGCCGGGTGGGGCGCGTGCCACAGGTCGGCGCGCCACGCGCGGGCCAGGCGCGGCATCGCCAACTGCTCGCGGAGGGAGAGGACGGGGATATCGCACGGCACCGGCACGACGTGCGGGCTCGCCAGCGCCGCGACGTCGAACCGCGAGTTCAGCCTTGCCGGCGCGACCGGCACGATGAAGTCGTACCCGTGATCTGCGCGGGCGAGGGCGGCGACCAGGTTGTAGCAGAAGCGGCCGACCCCCGGGAAGTGGTCCTGGATGAACCGCCCGTCGATCACGATGCGCGACCGCCGGCCCGGGGCCTGGTCACGCGCGGCAATGGCGGGAGTGGTCACCGAGGGTATGATGAGGCGAGGCGGCAAGCGAACTCAAGCGGTGACACCACGGGAGGCGGCGAAGAGCAGGCATGGGCGGAGAACGGGCTCTGGGGGTGTTCGCCACGGCGCTCGTAGTGGCCGCGCTGGCGACGCCGGTGATGCGCCGTCTGGCTGTGCGTGTCGGCATGCTCGACCACCCCGCCGACCGCAAGGTGCATGCCGCCGCGGTGCCGGTCCTCGGCGGCCTCGCCCTCTACCTCGCGGTGGTCGGCTCGCTGCTGATCGCGCCGCGCACCGACGCGCTGGCTCAGCTCGCGGCGATCCTGATCGGCGCCACCTGGGTGTCGTTCTGGGGCCTGTGGGACGATCGCCGCGGCCTCGGCGCCGCGACGAAGCTGGCGGTCCAGCTCACCGCCGCTCTGGTGACGCTGCTCGCCGGCGTCCGCGTCGAGCTGCCCGTGCCGATGTGGGCCAATGTCGCGTTGACGCTGCTGTGGACGATCGGGATCACCAACGCGATCAACCTGCTCGACAACATGGACGGGCTGGCGAGCGGCGTGACCGCGGTGGCGGCCGGGTGGTTTCTCGTGCTCGCGGCGATGAACGGGCAGGTGCTGGTGAGCTCGCTGGCCGCCGCGGTGCTCGGTGCCTGCGCCGGGTTCCTCGTGTACAACTTCAACCCCGCGAGCATATTCATGGGCGACTCCGGCAGCCTGTTCCTCGGCTTCGTGCTCGCCGGCCTGGGCGTCAAGCTGCGCTTCCCGGCCAACGTGCCGTGGGTGACCTGGATGGTGCCGGTGCTCGTGCTGGGGGTCGCGGTGTTCGACACCACGCTGGTCGTCGTCTCCCGGCTGCGCCGCGGCAAGAACCCCCTGACCACGCCGGGAAAGGACCACGTCTCGCACCGGTTGGTCGCGCGCGGGTGGACGACGCGCGAGGCAGTCCTGCTCATCTACCTGGCGGGGTGCTGCTGCGGCGGGGTGGCGATCTTCGCCAGCAGCGCCGGCCCGCTCGCGGCCTACGCGGTGCTCGGCATGACAGCGCTCGGCGGCCTCGCCGCTCTGGTCTGGTTCGAGTGCGCTCGCCCGTCGCCGCCCGCTTCGCCCGGAGGCAATCGATGACGACACCCGCGCATCTCCCCGTCCGCTTCCTGATCACCGGCGGCGCCGGTTTCATCGGCAGCCACCTGGCGGACGCGCTGATCGCGCGGGGCGATGCGGTCACCGTGATCGACGACCTCTCGACTGGGAGCTTCGCCAACATCGAGCACCTGGCGACGCACGAGCGCTTCCGCTTCGCGATCGACTCGATCGCCAACGAGACAGTGCTCGACCGTCTCGCCGCCGAGAGCGACGTCATCGTCCACCTCGCCGCGGCGGTCGGCGTCGACCTGATCATCCGCGACCCGGTGCGCGTCATCGAGTGCAACATCCTCGGCACCCGCCAGGTGCTGGCGGTGGCGCAGCGCTACCGCCGCAAGGTTCTGCTCGCCTCGAGCTCGGAGATCTACGGGAAGAGCCCAGGCTCGCCGTTCGCCGAGGACGACGACCGGCTGCTCGGGCCGACCACGCGCTCGCGCTGGTGCTACTCGACATCGAAGGCCACCGGCGAGTACCTGGCGTTCGCCTACCACCGCCAGAACGGGCTGCCGGTGGTGGTGATGCGGTTCTTCAACACCGTGGGGCCGCGGCAGAGCGGCCAGTACGGCATGGTCGTGCCGCGGCTCGTCCGCCAGGCCATGGAAGGCACGCCGCTGACCGTCTACGGCGACGGCTCGCAGACCCGCTGCTTCTGCGACGTGAGCGACACCGTGCGCGCCGTGCTCGCGCTCGCCGACTGCGGCGCCGCGGTCGGCGCCGCGTTCAACGTCGGCTCGCTCGAGGAGGTGTCGATCCTCGAGCTCGCGCGCCGCGTGGTGGCGCGCGTTCGCGGCGGCAGCCGCACCGCCGCCGAGCTGGTCGCCGAGGGCGCAATCACGCTGGTGCCGTTCGAGGTGGCCTACGAGGAGGGGTTCGAGGACATGCTGCGGCGTGTCCCGGACACCCGCCGCATCTCGTCACTGACGGGGTGGCGCCCCGCCCTGTCGCTCGACGACACGCTGGACAGGCTGATAGCGCACTTCAGAGGGGAACAGGCGAGCCGGCGCGGCGGGTGACGAGGCTCAGACGTACCGGCGCAGCAGCACGAGACCGGCCCCGGCAACGACCAGCAGCAGGAGAGCCAGCCCGGACCGCGACAGCACCGCGACGTTCACGTAGTCGAAGTCGACCGTGGCCAACCCGCCGGCGCTCGCCGAGGCGATCCCGGCCAGCCCGGCCGTCCACGTTGCGGTGTTCGCCGTCGTCTGGGTGAGAGCCGCGCCCTGAATGAAGTTGGTGCTCCCTCCCGGCGGCAGGTCGTAGGAGAAACCCGACAGCAGCGTGCCGAGCTCGCTGTCGACGAGGTCGTGCACGCTCAGGGTGACGTCGCCGGTGTTGAGCACTTGGTAGCAGTAGTAGACGTCCGCGTGCGCCTGGTTGACGACGGTGATCGTTCCGGTGCCGGCGCAGACGCCGGGGTCCGTGCCGACGGTCTTCGTCAGCACGATCGACGGGTGCGCAGTGAGGACCGTGGCCGTGGCGTAATCGGTGGCGGAGGTGGTGAAGGCCAGGGTCCCGTTGAGGGCGTGGACCCCGAGGCCGGGCGAGGAGATTGTGAGGAATATCGTCGGTGAGACCGCGTTGGTGGCGACCCAGGTGGCGCCGTTGACGGTGGTCTGGGTGAGGAACGCACTCGCGGTGACGAAGGTGGACGCGCCGGGGGTCAGCGTGTAGTAGTAGCTCTGCAGGATCTGGCCGAGGTTGGTGTCGTCGAGGTCGTGCAGGTTGAGCGTGAGGTTGCCGGTGTTCACGACGGTGTAGCAGTAGGTGACGTCGCCGCCGCCGACCAGGGTGATGGCCTTCGAGGCGGCGCAGGTTGCGGGGTCGGTGCCGACGGTCTTGGTCAGCGCGATCGAGGGGATGAGTCCCAGCGGGACGACCGTGACCGTCGCGGCGTTGGTCAGCGTGAGCGGCGGAGTCTGCGTGAGGGGGAGGGTGGCCATCAAGCTGACCTGGTTGACCGTGGTCTGGGTGAGCCACGCGCTCTGGGTCAGGAACATGGAGGCGCCCACGCCGAGCGTGGGCTCGTTCCCGCCCAGGATGTCGCCGAGCTCGCTGTCGATGAGGTCCTGCAGAACCACGGTGATGAGACCGGTGTTGGTGACGGCGTAGCAGTAGGTGACGTAGCCGGGGCCCGTGATCGTGATCACGTTGGTGTTGGCGCACGAGCCGGGATCGGTCCCGACCGTCTTCGTGAAAAGGGCGGTCGGAGTCAGTGTGAAGGTGATGAAGTCAGAAGCGGCGACGGGGGGCGCGATGCCCGCGCGGCGGACCGGCCTGAGAGAGGGCGACTGCGCCGCCGCAGGGGCAACGGCCCCGGCGAGTACGGCGAGCGAGAGGAGCGGAGAGAGGAGCCTGACCGGTGTGACGTGGCGGGTGCTCGACTGCGGACGTGACACAACACACCTCCCCTGCGCCAGGGACGACTTGCTCACTGCCCTCGAACCAAGATACAGCATAGCACTCCCGTCAATTCACTTCGTAGACGGACCCTACGGCCGCTGCGGCGAGGCCTCGCCGGGCGCGCCTTCGACCAGTCTCAGGGTGGCCTCCGCCTGCGGCCGAAGCGCCGGCGGCGCCAGCTCCACCGCCTTGCGGGCGTGCCGGACGGCGCGGCCGCGATCGCCGGCTTCCGCCGCCAGCAGCGCGAGCATCTGGTGCAACTCCGCGCTCTCGCCCCCGCCGACGAGAAGCGCCCGGTAGGCGGCGACGGCATCGTCGTCGCCGAGCTTGGCGTGCAGCGCCGCCGCCGCCTCCGCCGCCGCGCGCACGTCGGGCTGGAAGCGGAGCAGCTCCTTCAACGTCGCCAGCGCCGCTCGCAGGTGCCGCGCCGCGTCTTCCGGGCGACCGGCCTGCGCAGCCTGGCCCGCAAGCCCGTGCTCGATCCCGGCCAGCATGAGTGCGGGGACCTCGAAGGTGGGGTCGAGCCCGATCGCCCGGCGCAGCTCCGCCCGCGCCGGGCCGGTGTCGCCGGCGCGCAGGAGAGTGCCGGCCAGCTCGACGCGAAAGAGCACCGACTGCGGCCGCAGGACGAGCCCCTCGCGGTACAGCGCCGCCGCCCGGGAGAGCAGCGCGGCGCGCGCGGCGTCGGTCGCGCCGGCCGCCGCAGCGGCCACCAGCACGCGGGCGTGGTTGACCGGGTGGTCGGGGTCGAGCGGCTCGAACCGTTCGGCGCGCAGGCTGGCGGCGATTCCGGCCGCGGTCAGCAGCGCGCGCGTCGCCGGCTCGTCGCCGATCCGCAGCCGGCCTACCGCGGCGCGCGCGGTGGCCGTCAGCACCGCCGTCTCGCGCGGCGCCAGCTCGCGGGCGCGGGCGAGCAGGGCGAGCGCGGCGTCGGCGTCGCCGGTGGCAAGGTAGGCGTTGGCGTGCTTCGTCATGGTGTCGGCGCGGAGGGGCCGGAGCAGCGGCGGGAAGGCGAGCAACCCGGCCGCGATCACCAGGGTCGCCGCCAGGCCCTGGCGGGCTACGCGCAGCGCCATCCAGTCGCCGCCCGGGGTCGCGAGTGGGCCGGCGAGAGCCAGCGCCAGCAGGCCGGTGAACGCGAGGAGGCAGAGAGCAAAGGCCGGGGCGTGACCGGCGACGTGCTCGGCGAGAGCCACGGGGCCGGCGCCGCCGCGCTGCAGGCCCGCCGTGGCGGCGAAGCGGAACGCGAGCAGTACCACCACGACGCAAGGCGCGAGCAGGACGGTCGCCGCTGCCCGCACCACGACGAGCCCGCCGCGCCGCCGGTGTGTCGCGAGCAGCGCGAGAGGCACGGCGATCGCCAGCGTCAGCAGCGCCGCCGTGACGAGCGGCGACGGCCCGGGCGGCGATGCGGCGCCGGCGCTGAGCAGGCGGACGAGAGCACCGGCGAACCCGGTCTCGCCGGCGGGTGCCACCGTGAGGCCGAACGCCGTCACCGCGACGGCCCAGCCCACCAGCAGGAGACGCGCGACGACGTCGCCATTCTCCCCTGCCGCCGGCACGCGCGGAGGCGTCATCGCCATGCCCTCGCCGAGCGGCTCCTCGGGGCGGACCCAGCCGACCAGCTCGGCGACGAGCACGGCGAGCAGGAGGAAGAGCAGCAGCCGGGTCGGCGTGACGGCGATGCCGAAGGCGGTCTCGACGAGGTGCGCCGCGATCACCGCAGCGAGCAGGATCGCCGTCCGCGCCTGGGTGGGCGCGGGCGCCTCCTCCGCCTGCCGCCGCCAGGATCCCATGAGCGCGGCAATGGCGGCGCCCGCCACCGTGCCGACCGTCAGGGCCGGGCCGGCCAGGCCGGACTGGCGCGCTACCATCGTCAGGGCGACGCCGGCCGCTGCGCCGGCGGCGATCCACCACGCCGCGAGCGGCCGGTCCCTGCCACCGGGGTCGAGGCCGAGGAAACCGAGTACGCCCCCGAGGACGGCAGCGAACAGCCAGAGCCACGCCGCGACCCCGGCCGCGCCCTGGGTGACCAGCAGGTCGAACGCCTCGTCGTGGGCCCGATCCGGCACCGCGTTGCGCGACTCGATGCGACCGAGAGCGGCCGGGTAGACGCGATTGAACGCGAGGTCGAAGCACTCGGGCCCGTAGCCGACCGCGCGGCGGGCGGCATGCAGCGGATCCTCGGCGCCCGCGGCGGTGCGCAGCGGCGGCGCCGTCGTCACCAGCTCGACAGTGGTGTCCCAGATCAGGGTGCGGACCCTGCGCGTGAAGTCCCCGGTGTCGAGCGCGGAGGCAAGCCGACCGAGCAAGGGCACGTCGCGCAGCGCCGCCGCCGGCGTGCCGGCGCGGCCGACGAGCAGGGCGGCGCCCGCGATCAGGCAAGCGCCAGCCAGCGCCACGAGCAGGACCAGGTGTCGCGACCTCGGCCGCGCCGGGGCGGGGCGGGCGACGGCCAGCGCCGCGAGCAGGGCGGCCAGCGCCGCTCCCGCAAGCAGGCCGGCGACCGGTCCCCGGCTCTCGGTGAGGACGAGGCCGGCGAGCTGAGCGAGCATTACGGCGGCCAGTGCTGCGACCGTGGCCGACGCCGGCCACCCGCCCCGGGCGGGGGGGGCGCACCGCCGCGCCGCGCGCGCGCGCAGCGCCGCGTCGGCGAGGGCGTCGGCGGTCACCAGGAGGGTCATGACCAGGAACGCGCCCAGGAAGATCGGATTTCCGAGGGTCGACGACACCCGCAGGTCGTCGTGCGGGAAGCCGACGGGGTCCCGGCCGAGACGCTGCAGCACCGCGTACGCCGCGGCCGGCAGGCTGGAGACAACGATCGCGAAGCGCGTGCGGCGCCACTGCTCCGCCCGGCGCAGGTGGGCGAGTACGGCGGCGAACACGACGGCGTAGCAGAGCGTCGTCAGCAGCCCCTGCTGGCGCTGGAACGACCCGAAGAAGCTCCGCCACGGCGACAGCGAGAGCGCCGTCGACAACGCGGCCGAGGCGACGAGCGCTGCGAGCGGCAGCAGCAGGGCGAGCGGTCGCGCACGCCGCGCGGCGGCGGCTGCGGGCGGCGGGCTGACCGGCACGAAGGCGCGGCCGCCCGCCAGCACCTTGGCCAGCCACGCCGCCGTCATCACCGTGGTCAGGAGCCGCAGCAGGGCCACCTTGTCGGGCTCGAAAATGCGGCCCGAGTAGACGTTGAAGAAGAGCGGAACGGTCACGAGCGCCGCCAGCCAGCACGCCTCGATCAGCGCCTCGCAGGAGCGCTCGAGCGCGGTGCCGCGCGCGGATGTGGGCTCGCCGCCTCCCGCGCGTCCGGCATCGATCGCCGCCGGCAGCACCGCGTCTGTCAGCTCTGGCATCGCCGCGATCGTAGTACGAGGCGGGGCCGCCGTCACCCCCGCGCCGGCGGCACCGTCACCGCGGCGCTGATCTCCGCGCGCGCGTCCCCCGGCGGCGGCCTCCTGCGTCGGACCGGTGGTAGGCTGCTCTTGATGACCTTTCGGGGCTTGTCGTCCAGCCTCCACAGCGCTCTCGCGGCGTCCCGGCGGGCTGCCGGCGGGTGCCGTTCGAGGCGGGGGATCGGCGGTTGACGGACAGCCCACCGACGCCGCGCGCGCCGACCGCAGGTAGACGCGTCAAGACAACGGTCGCGGGCGTTGCACTCGTGCTCTTGTCGACGGTTGCCGTGGCGGCCCTCCTGGAAGCCGCTTTCCGACTCGCTCCAGCCAGGCTTCTCCCCACAGGCGTCTACAGGGCGGGCGTCCGGAGTCGCGAGCTGGGCATGATC
>Ga0315278_10004531_pt1 | contig 12527 bp, 10 predicted proteins | sample YL17G06_0_MG_FD_203880 | JGI IMG/M metagenome (GOLD analysis project Ga0315278, IMG submission 203880) | Sediment microbial communities from Yellowstone Lake, YNP, Wyoming, USA - YL17G06_0 | ecosystem: Environmental > Aquatic > Freshwater > Lake > Sediment | place: USA: Wyoming | collected...
GTCGGTTTATTATCACGTTATTGTCATGACTGAAACCTCAACTCCCGGCCCGGCCACCTCTTATCGCCCATCCCACCCCACCCGCAGAAAAAAACACGCTTTCGCCCCGCGCAACACAATATCCTCCCACGACCACCCGCCCTCGCTTTGGGTGGGGGTAAGTTACGTTGACGACGCGGTAGAGGTCGATCTGAGCGGAGAGGAGGGTGGAGAGGTGCTCGGCATGCTCGCGGGCAATGCCGCGGAACGACTGCGTGATGAACCGTGTGCGAGCCTCCTGGACAGCATAGAGCGTTGCCGCAAGGGACAGCGCCAGCGGCAGCAGTCCGGCCAGCATGAGCGTGCCGACGAGTTTGCCGCGTATGCCAAAACGCATGGGGTTACGCAATGCTTGGCGCTCGCGCTGGTTATCAGCTCACGGACGGCTGTCCGTGGACGTTGTGTCAGACGACCTGGACGCGGCGGCCGGCCCGGCGCTTGCGATTGATCATCTGGCGGCCCTTCTTGGTCTGCATTCGCGTCAGGAATCCGATGTTCCGCACGCGTTTGAGTTTGCTGGTCTTATGGGGGTAATGCATGCTCTGTTCCTCTCGGGCAGACGAGGCGCAAATCACGGCTATCTGGAGGGCGCCTCGATCACAACCTCGACCGCTTCGTAAGCCTGATTGCCGTGATCATCGCTGGCCCGGAGCGTAATCTGGTGCGCTCCGGCGGCCAGAGAGTCGATCGTCACTGCCACGCCTTCTTCAGGCGAATCGCATATGTTATCCGAAGCGGGCAGGGCCTGCCACTCGTCTTTTGAGTCAATGCAGTAATCGACCGCGGCGACGGCGCTCGTTCGGTCGGTGACCGTTGCCTGGATCTTCACCGTCTGGCCCGTCCTGGTGACCTTCAGATCGCCGATGATCGGGGCGGTGTTATCGACGACGATGGGGTCGCTGATGCGCACGGCTTCGAGGCCTTGGCTGCGGGGGTTGGCCTTGAGGTCAGAGGCGACGACCTTGACCCAATATCGCCCGTCAGCAACGCCGCGGGTGTCCCAGATGACCTGCGGCTCTTTGAGCTTGTCTTGCAGGAGGACCCACGGCCCGCGCGAGCCTGAGCGGAAGTACAGGGAGAACTCGATCACGTCGTTGTTGGGATCGGTCGCTTCCCAGTTGACCAGTCGCATGCGGCCGCGCGGGGGCTGCTTGGCCGCCCCGGGCGGCATCATCGCGGGGTTGGGCTGCATGGGCATGCGGCCGCCTTCGGCCTCAGGGGCGGCCGTGATCCGGATGGTCTTCACCTGGGGAGCGAGATTCGGCATCTGATAGGCAACATCGATCTGATCCACGACTGCCGAGACCTTGCCGTCCGCGCTGGCGAAGGCCAGACGGTACTGGAAAAAACGGGCGGCCGGAGAGGGGATCTGGAGGTACTCGACGGCCGGCATTTCCGCGGACCATTTGGACCAGCCGGTGTCCGACGGTTCCTGCACGTTTCCGCTACGTGTGGCGATAGTGAGTTTGGAACCGGCGGGGAGCGTGCCCTGAAGGTGGATCTTGCCGAAGCGGCTGACTTGGGTGGCGTCGAGGACGGGGCTCGTGAAGGTGCCTTCGGCGGCGTAGCCGCTGGCCATGGAAACGATGCCGCCCACGTTGGCCAGGCCCATCAGGATGCGGCCGTCCTTCGCGACCAGCAGGCTCATGACCTGTTTGGGGTCCGCCTTGGCCAACGCGACCGTTTCCTCTGTAGCGGGGTTGATCTCGTAAACCAGGCCATCGCTGCCGGTGCCCGCGAGCAGGGTTCCGTCCTTTTCGAGCAGCGAGAGGACGAGAACCTGCTGGCGGAAGACCTCGGTGACGAAGCCGTTCGGTTCGATCTTGTAGATGGCGTTGCCCTCCGCGGATTTGGGAGTGGGGGGCATGGCAGGGGGCATTCTGCGTGTGCCGGGGGGCGTGCTCGCGGCCGTGCTTGGACGCACGGAGGGCGGGGGGATTGCGGCGGGTTGCAGCGTCACTTGAGTTCGGGCGGGAGGATCAACAGGCAAGTCAGTGGCCTGCGGCCCATGTACCATGAGTTGCGGTGTCGCTCTTGGGATGGCATCTGGTTCGGTTGGGTCGGGTCTGGGGACGGGTCTGGGTTCGGCGGGCCTCGTGGACGGGAGTGGGACGGTGTCGGCGGATTGCGGGCGGCCGGATTCATCGCTTTCGCCAGCCTCGGCGTCGCCGGCTTCGTCGGCATCGCCGGCCTGTCCGGTGCCGGCGTAGAGATTGCCCTTGGCGTCGAGCACGAGGGCGCTGATCTCCGCCTCGGGGGCGTCGAAGAGGACGAAGACCTCCTTGGTCTTGCGGTTGATGCGATAGACCAGGCCGTTGGGGTCGGTGCCGGCGTAGAGAGTGTCCTTGCCGTCGCTGATGAGGGAGAGGATGTTGTTTTCTTTGGTGTCGAGGACGACGGACGCGGCGCGGTCAGGTTTGATCTCGAAGATCTGTCCCTCGGGGCCGGTGGCAGCATAGAGGAAGCCGTCGGCGGTCTGGGCGATCTTCCAAATGTACTGCACTTTGTCGGCCTTGAAGATCTCAAGGGGTTTGTCGGCGGGCTTCGCGGGGTCGAGGCTGAGGATGCGGCCCTGCTCTCCGCCCGTGCCGACAAGCAGCCTCCCATCGTGATCGATCAGGAGAGAGAACACGTTCTGGTCTTCGAGGGTGGCGAAAGTGGAGACCTTGTCGCCTTTGAGCTGGAGGAGGATGCCCTGGGGCCCGGTGGCGGCGTAAATGGTCCCGTCGGCGCCTTCGGCCAGGGCATAGACGCTGCTGACGCGGGCGTCGTGTTCCAGAAGGGTCTTGGTGGCGCGGGAGAGCTTCAGGTCGCCGAGGTTGGTGGCGACGACGTTATGGAACTTGCCTTTCTTGAACTCCGCCTCGCTGGTGTGGGTCCAGTGGGAAGCTCCGCCGGCCAGGGCCGGTGCCGCCGCTGCGAGTACGATCAACCAAGCCAGTCGTCGCATCATGTGAGTGCCTTTGTTCGCGTCTGGTTTTGTTGCAAGCCGCAAGGGCTGCGCGTCGTCGGTGCTGTGTGAACTCTCCGCAGTACAGATCAGGGTCATTCATTCCCGTCCGTATCAGCCGCATCGGGCATGACGACAGTCTTTGCACTGGGCTGTTCGACTCTGACGGGGCCGGGCGCCCCGGGTTCGGCGCGGCCGAGGCGTTTGCCGCCCTCCACTTTGAGTTCGCGGTCGATCGTGATCGCGAACTGCACGCCGCCGGTCATCACGTAGTCGCTGGGAACGGCTTTCACCGTCGAGCTGACGAAGGCGGTGGTGTTGCTGAGGCCCGCGCCAAGCAGGACGCGTCGCCGGGAGGACGGCAGGAGCGGCATGGCCGTGCGTCCGATGGCCACGCCGTCTTCGCGGCGAGTGAGCCGCAGGTAAAGGGCATCCTGGCGCGCGCTCGTGACATCTCGCATGACGTCGAACACCTCGCGCGCGTTCTGCGCTGTGAAGCGGAAGGGTCTGGTGGCCTGCTCGGCCAGCATGTGCTGCTGCCAGTCGGTGACCGCGAACTCGTAGGTTCCGTCGGGGAGGTTGCGCGGCAGCTCGAAGTCGACGGGGACGATGATCTCATTGGCGCGGAAGGGTCTGATCGTGACGAATGCCTTGATGGTCTGGCCGGGCGTGAACTTGGACTTGGGCATACTGACGGCCAGGATGTCGGCCTGGCGAGCTTCGGCGGTGACGCGGAGGGTCCCGCTGAGCTTCTTCAGGCCGACGCGTTCGAAGGGGTTTTCGGCCGCCAGCATGAGGGGCGAGCCGATGAGCACGAATAGCTCAACCGTACTGCTGTTGACGAGGCGGTTCTGCAGTTTCAGGCTCTGGCCGTTGGTGAACTCGACCGCGAGGTCGTAGTCGAGCGTGTGATACTCGGGCAGGTCGCGCGGCGTGCTGGTTGCCGCTGACATGGCCATGAGCATCATGACAGGGGTAAGCCGCGGATGGTTGGCCGCGCTGAAGCGATAGGTCAGGTCGACCGAGCCGTCAGCGTAGAGGCAGCGGAGCTCGATGGGGACCATCACGGGGGTCGGCCCGAGTCTGCCGCCGCAGCCGAAAACCTGATCGGCGTAGAAGGTGCCGACCGTCTGCGCGGATGCCCCCAGCTTGAAGCTGGTGGAAAGCGTAGGGATGACGCCGTTGATGTAGCCCGCGCTCATGGGCAGCGAGATATCGCCTTCGCCGAAAAACGAATGGCCGAACGCCAGCACCCGGTCGCCGAGGATCTCCGTGCAGGTGCCCATAGGGGTGAGGTTGACATCGCCCGTCATGAGGGTGATGGCGATGGCGGAGCCGGGTTCGAGCTTGGCCGCCGGGAGCGTTGCGGGGGGCGAGGCTGCGCCGCCGGCCTGAAGAAGCGAGAGACCGAACGATCTGAAAACCGGTTCGAACTGGTCGAGGGTCTTCCGGGACAGGCCCGATGCCATCAGGGGCATAGCCAGGGGGCGCAGACGCATGTCGCCCTCCTCCAGTGCCAGGAGGGAGGCGCGGTTCCCGGCATTCCACGCGACCAGAGCGTTGAGCGTGGCCGGCTGCTTTTTCCATGGCATGATGAGCAGCTCATCGACCTGCCAGGCTGTCTGGGCGAGGCGAGGCGAGTCGCTCTGGGCGGCTGCCGCCGGACGGGTCGCCCCCTCCCCTTTCCCAGGCACAGCCGGGATCGTCAACATATTCTCGATAGGCTGCACGCCGCCCAGGGGGTCTTTCATGAGCGACCAGCCGTAGGCGAAGGCGCCGATAAGGCGGAACTGGCCCCGGTCATCCTTGAGGTAGATAGGCGAGCCGCTCATGCCGGCGACGGGTCCTGTGTGTTCGAGGTTCGCGCCTTTCAGGCGTATGAGGACGACATCGTCCTTGGGATTGAAGTTGCGCAGGACGGAGAGAACCTCGACATCGAAGCGTTCGATGGCACTGCCCTTGAAGACCGACAGGCCGTAGCCGGTCATGCCGTCCTTCACTTCGGAGACGCGCATGTGCCTCTGGGCGTCGAAGCCCGGGGGCAACGAATCCGCCGCCAGGGCGGTGAGTGTCAGGGGGATCCAGGTCAGTAGCACGAACAGCAGGTGACGCGACATTCGCACCTCGTCGGGAAACCGGACGACCGGCCGCTGCGGCAGACGCCGCAGTGTATGACGCGTGCCGATGTTAGTTACTGTCGAGGAACGTGCAAGGCTGGCTCTGCTGCGCCAGCGGAGCGAGATTCGATCCACCTTTCCGCCAGACTACGCCGGACCTCGTCAGCGATAAGGTGGAGAGATCGGCTGGCCCGTGCCGAAGCGTATTATGCCGCCGGGGAAGTAATATGCGCCGCCCCATTGATGCCTCGGGTAATGGCGGTAATACCGCCCGTAGATGACGCCGGGGTAGTACCACGAACCGTACGTCCAGGTCGGATAGAGACTGTAGTTATAGGGCCAGCGCCGGGAGTAATAGTCGTCGTCGTAGTACCAGCTCGGTCGGCGGGGTTGGTAGATCGGTTCGGTGTAGGCGTCCGAAGGCTGTTCGGGTTGGGGTGGGGGGCTCAGTTGCACCGGAGCAGCAGGCTCCGCGCTGGCCAGAGGCTGCGTTGCCGGACTGACGTGCCGAGCCAGGATCTGTTTGGCCTGCTCGGCGATCGTATCTTCGAGAGCGAAGAGATCGCGGGTCGTTCCGGTGGCTTTCAGGCCTCCGACGAGCTTTCCGCTCTCGACCTCGAGCACCAGGCCGGTTATACGCAGCCCTTGCTCGCCCATCTGGTAAGTTCCATGCACGACGAAATCGACGCCCGCTGCCTTGCCGGCCTTCGTGAGCGACGCGACATCCGTACCCGCGGGCTGCGTGGTTGGCGTCATCGGCTGAAGGGCCCGGACGTGGCTAAGCTCCGACAACAGGTTCTGTTGGATCGCCCGGCCGATCCAGTCTGTCTTGGCTGAGTCGTCAACGGGTCCGAAGGGCAGGAGCAGGACGCCGCCGCCAATCTCGGCCGCCGCCGTTGCCGCTGTTAGAACAATGACCAGAACAATGGTGGTTGTGGGCCTCATGGTCTTGCCTCCGACTGCACCCAGGCTGATTATACACGCGCGGCTATCATTGGTGTGTCGCGGGGTGTTCGTACTGGATCTTTCGGGCGGGTGAAAGGTGAGACATATGGTGCTTGCGGAATTCAGCATCTTCCCGATGGACAAGGGGGAAAGCGTCAGCGCGTATGTGGCCAGGGTGCTGGACATCGTGGACAAGAGCGGCCTCGCTTACCGGCTTGGTCCGCTGGGGACCTGCGTGGAAGGCGAGTGGGACGAGGTCATGCAGGTGATCAGACAGTGTCACCAGGAACTGGAGAGGGACTGCGGGCGGATCTACTGCAACATCAAGACGGATTACCGCAAGGGCCGCAGCGGGCGGCTTGAGGGCAAGATGCGATCGGTTCAGGAGAAACTCGGGCGGACGCTCAAGACTTGAGGGGGGCGTTTTGGAGGACGGGCTGGAAAGCTCGCGATGTTTACTAATCGCCAGCCGGCGCGCCGGGCATACAATTGGCTGGCCGGGTGGCGAAAACCGGAGCAGGCGTATGGTGGCGAATGTGCTCAAGACTGGCATGCTTTTCTTCATCCTGACCGCTCTGGTGCTGGGCGGCGGGTACCTGATCGCGGGCGATCGCGGGCTGGTGCCGGCGTTGATCGTGGCGGCGGTCATGAACCTGATCGGTTACTTCTTCAGCGACAAGATTGCACTGGCGTCGATGGGTGCTGAGGAAGTCGGGCCGGATCACGAACTGTACCGGATTGTCGAGGATCTGGCGCGCCGGGCGAAGCTGCCGATGCCGCGGGTGTACGTTTCGCCTACGGCGGCGCCGAACGCCTTTGCGACGGGCCGGAGCCCCGATCACGCGGCGGTCTGTGCCACGGAGGGTCTGCTGCAGGTCCTGGATGAACCGGAAATCGCCGGGGTCATGGCGCACGAGTTGGCCCATGTGCGGCATCGCGACATTCTGCTGCAGACAGTGGCCGCCACGCTGGCCGGGGCCATCAGCGTCCTGGGGTACATGTTCATGTTCGGCGGGATGGGATCGCGGCGGAGCGACGATGACGAAGGCGGCGGCGCCAATCCGCTGTTCGGGTTGTTGTTTCTGATTCTGGGCCCCCTTGCGGCGGGGCTGATCCAGGCCGCCATCAGCCGCCAGCGCGAATTCGCCGCGGATACGGCGGGGGCCGAGATCGTGGGTGACCCGATGCCGCTGGCGCGGGCGCTGGAGAAACTGCACCGCCAGTCCCAGGAGATTCCCCTGCCCGTCAATCCGAGCTTCAACAGCCTGTTCATCGTCGAGCCGCTGAACGCCGTGGAGGCCGTGGGGAACCTGTTCGCGACGCATCCGCCCATCGAGGCTCGGCTGCAGAATCTCATCGGGCGGACCAGCACCGGGCTGTTCAGGTAATGCGCCGCTCTGTTCATCTTAGATGCATATGAACGCAAAGCCCGCAGCGGCGCTCTGGGCCTTCTCGTCGTAGGCGGTTTCCTTGTTGACACCGGTAGGCGTGGTCGTATGGTGTGGGCAGCAGGGAGAATACATCATGATGTCACGCGCATTGATCGGATGTGCCGCTCTCATTGCTGCTGTCGTGCTTGCCTGCTCGCGCGAGCCGTTGCACGCAGCGCAGGCGACGTCGCCGGCCACAAACTCATCGACCCAGCCGGCCAAGCCGCGCGTCGAGGGCTTCGCGCAGGAACGCGTGCGAGAGAAGATGGGCCGGGCATTCGTGGCAATGCCCAGGGCTGATGGGTGCGTCTACTTCTCGTGGCGATTGCTGGCGGGGGATCCGAAGGACATCGCTTTTCACGTGTTCCGTCGGGCCGGGAATACGAGCGCGCGGCTCACCGAGCAGCCGATCCGGAACACCACCGACTTCCTCTACGCGGCTCCGCCGGCGGGTGACCAGGAGTATTCCATCGCCGCCGTTGAGGAAGGCCGGGTCATCCCGCTCGCGGAGACGGTAACGGCGACGGCGGCGCGGAAGTCCAAGCCCTACATCTCGATCAAGCTTGACGGCGATCACACGTTTCAGAAGGTCGCCATAGCCGATCTCGATGGCGACGGGCGGTATGACTATGTCGTCAAGCAGCCCGACGGAAACGTCGACCCCTACAAGAACTACTGGAAGAAATCCCCGGCGACGTACAAGCTCGAGGCGTATCGCTCCAATGGGGCGTTCCTGTGGCGGTACGACCTTGGCTGGGCCATCGAGCAGGGGATCTGGTATTCGCCGTACGTCGTGTACGACCTTGATGGCGACGGGTGTGCGGAAGTGGCGGTGAAGACCGGCCGGGGCGATCCGCGCGACGCCGACGGACGCGTCACATCGGGGGCGGAGTATCTGTCCATATTGGATGGTCGGACAGGCAAGGAAAAGGTGAAGATAGATTGGCCGAGCCGGGAGGGTTTTGCGGACTACAACTACTACTGCCGGAATCAGCTTTCGATCGCGTATCTGGACGGCAAGACGCCGTGTCTGATCGTCAATCGCGGGACGTATAACACGATCAAGCTGGTCGCGTATCAGCTCCACGGTGGGAAGCTGGAGCAGCTCTGGTCGTGGAAGGACACGGATGAGGGGCCGGCGTATCGTGGGCAGGGGGCGCATTGTCTGCGGGCGGCGGATGTGGATGGAGATGGCAGGGATGAAGTGGTCTTGGGGTCGGCCGTGATCGATGATGACGGGCGGGGTCTGTGGGCGACGCGGCTGGGTCATCCGGATCATGTCTATATCGGGGATCTCGACCCGAATCGGCCGGGGTTGGAGATCTACTACGGGATCGAGTCGCGGTCCAAGGCCAACGGGATGTGCATGGTGGACGCCGCCACCGGGCGGATTCTGTGGGGCATCAAGGAACCCACACGGCACGTGCATTCGCAGGGTCTGGTGGCGGACCTTGACGCCAGGTTTGCGGGGGCGGAGTGTTACAGCGCGGACACGGATGCCGAGAAGAAGTTCGCGTTCGGCCTACTGCACACGGCGGACGGGAAGTTGATCGCGAAGGAGGATCTCGGGGGGATGTCGCCGCGGGCGGCGTATTGGGATGGCGATGGCCAGCGTGAGCTGGTTCTTAAGGGACGCTTGGTCAAGTATGGTGGGGCAGAGGTGGGGGCGAGGATTGAGGGGACGGTGGTGGGGGTGGCGGACATCCTGGGAGACTGGCGGGAGGAGATTGTCACGTCGGTGTCGGGGGAGTTGAGGATCTATTGCACAACAATTCCGGCAAGCGATCGGCGGCCGAGCCTGATGACGGATGCGTTTTACCGGCTGGATATTGCCAGCGCATCGCAGGGGTATTACCAGATACCGACGCCCCGGGTCATGCCGGGGACGGGGCGGCGTTGAGGAGCTGATGCAGGACTTGAAGGGAGGACGCCTCGCATGCGCATCCAAGCCTGCGGCGTCACTTCCGCACGATCTCCCATTGTTTCTCAAGCCGCTTGACGGACACGGGGATCGAGGTTCTCAGCTCCTGCGCAAACAGCGAGACGCGGAGTTCCTCGATCATCCACCGGAACTGCTGCAGCGCAGGGTCGTGAATGCCTTGTTCACGGTGGCGCTTGGATTGCGCCAGGTAGCCCTGCCAGAACGGGAGGATCTCGGCCATGTGCTGGGCGTCGCGCCCGTGCCCCGCTGTGGTTAGCTTCTGAATGCGTGTCTGTATGCCTTTCAGGAAACGGGGGAGCTGGGCGAGCCAGATGTCTGGCGTGCTGGCCAGAAAGCCCTTCGGGAGCAGGTGGGCCAGTTGCCCGCGGATGTCGGCGATGGCTGCTCCCCACGCGGGGATCGTCGGCCGGGCCAGCAGAAGCGCGACGGCGTGGTACGCGGCCAGAATCCGTCCCGCCAGCTCGGCCACCTCTACCCCCGCTTCCAGGAGACGATGGCGCCGCCCGGCCTGCAGACGCAGCTCGAATTCCATCTGCGTACGGACATTGGCATCCGGCAGAAACGTGCGATTGATCGTCTTGGCGACGATGTCGTCCTTGAGGTCCTTCGCCGGGCCAAGCGTGGCGTAATGCAGCGACATTTCATGGAGGTCCGGGATTCGCAGAGAAAGGGAATCCAGTTCGTCGCCAAGCTGAAGCAGGAACAGCCGGCGGAGACCTGCGACGTGCGACGACTGTGCGGATTCGGGGCAGTCCATCAGCCGAAGCGAGACGGATCTGCCGTTGTCGACGAGCGCGGGGTAGGCGTTGAGGCTCATGCCGTGGCGTTTGACGGCGATCGAGGCCGGCAGGTCGCCGAAGTCCCATTCGGCGATGTTGTCTCGCTTGTATCTGGGATGGGGAAGCTGTTCAAAGGTGGCTTTCACCTGTATGCCGAGCTTGCGGCGGATCTCGGTCAGATCGCGCCCCGCGGCAAGCTGCTTGCCCGTTTCGTCGACGATGTGGAAGTTCATGTGGAGATGGTCGAGGAGCGCCGACGGGTCGAAGGCTTCGCGCGGCACCGTCATGCCTGCCTGCCTGGCGAGGAAGAGAGACAGCGCGTCCAGGAGCGAGCCGTCGCCGGGCTTGAGCGTCTCAAACGCTGCCTCCGCGTATTCCGGCGCTGGAACGAAATTCACACGCAGGTTCTTCGGCAGGGATTTGATCAGGCCCGTGATCTTCTCGCGTAGAAAACCGGGCACGAGCCACTCGAAACGCTCCGCAGGGAGCTGGTTGATCGCGGCCAGAAGGATGGTGACGGTGACGCCGTCGGCCGCGTGGCCAGGCTCGAGATGGTATTCGAGGGGCAGGCGGATGTCGTCGACCAGGAGAAAGTCGGGGAACTGTTCCTGCGTGATGCCGGCGGCGCCGTGGACCATCAGATCGCGGCGGGTCATGAACAGGAGCTTGGGATTGTGCCGCTCGATCTGTTGCCGCCATCGCTCGAAGAGCGGGCCGTTGTAGATGCCCGCCGGGATGCGGGCATCGTAAAAGTCATACCGCGCCTGTGGGTCGACGAGCACGTCGCGCTGGCGGCTCTTGGCCTCAAGGGCCTGGATCTCCTCGATGAGGCGCTGGTTGTGGCGGAAGAACGGCGCGTCCGTGCGGAACTCGCCTTCGACCAGGGCATGCTGGATGAAGATCTCGCGTGAAGCTCTCGGTTCGATCGGGCCGTAATGGACGGTGCGCTGGGGGATGATGGTCAGGCCATAGAGCGTGACCTTCTCGTAGGCGACCACGTGCGCGGTGTCCGGATTCCATCGTGGCTCGGCGTAGGTGCGTTTGACGAGATGCTCGGCGATGCGCTCGATCCATTCGGGCTGGATCCTGGCGACGGTGCGGGCGTAGAGCCTGGTGGTTTCGACGAGTTCCGCCCCCACGATCCACTGGGGTTCTTCTTTGAACAGGGCGGAGCCTGGGAAGATGCTCACCTTCACGCCGCGTGCTCCGGTGTACTCGTGGGCGTCGCTTTTCAGGCCGATGTTGCTGAGCAGGCCGGTGAGGATCGCGCGGTGGATCGCGTCGTACTTCGGGGACGGAAGTTTTCGGCTCCTGGGCCGCATGGCCGACGATTGAACCGCGGGAGCGGCCAGAAAGCAACGGCTCGCGGTGGGTTCTCTTCTGCTTGATGGAGGCGACGGGGGGGGAGGGGTCTGCGTGCGTGTGTCGGTTCAGCCGCTGGCGGAGAGTTGTCCACCTTCCACCTGCACCGCATGCCGCGAGTTGCGCTCTTCGCGTTGCACTTGGCCGTCGTGAAGGTGTATCACGCGATGGCAGCGGTGGGCCACGGAGGGGTCGTGGGTGACGAGCAGGATCGTCCGGCCAGAGGCGACCAGGTCGTCGAATAGCTCGAGGATGGCGTGCCCGGTCTTGCTGTCCAGGGCTCCCGTGGGTTCGTCGGCCAGCAGGATGAGCGGGTCGTTCATCATGGCACGCGCGATGCACACACGCTGCTGCTGGCCCCCGGAAAGCTGCATGGGCCGGTGATCGAGGTGCTCGGCCAGACCCACACGCTCGGCCATTTCAATGGCGCGGCGGCGGCGCTCAAGGGGGGGGATGCCCAGGTAGAACATGGGGACTTCGAGGTTCTCCAGTACAGTGAGCTGCTGGATGAGGTTGAAGTTCTGGAAGACGAATCCGATGCGGCGGCTGCGAATCTCTGACAGCGCGTCGTCTTCCAGGCTGCTGATGTCGTCGCCGCCCAGGAAGCAGCGGCCGCTGGTGGGCCTATCCAGGCAGCCAAGGATGTTCAGAAGCGTGCTCTTGCCCGAGCCGCTCGCGCCCATGATGGCGGTGTACTGCCCGTGCTCAAAGTCAATGGAGATGCATCGCAACGCCGCAACCTCGACATTCGTGCCCGGCTTGCGGTAGATCTTGCTGAGGTCTTGCACGGCGGCAACAGACGGCATGGCGGGGGATTGTAGGGCATCCGGCCTGTGCGTGCTATGAGCCCAGACACCACGCCATGCTCCGGGGTGCGTGACACTTTCGGCGGGCGGGAATAACGCGGGTGGGATACAATGGGTTGTGGTGGCTCCCTTTGAACTCATGGAGGAGTTTATGTCT
>Ga0315278_10004534_pt1 | contig 12524 bp, 22 predicted proteins | sample YL17G06_0_MG_FD_203880 | JGI IMG/M metagenome (GOLD analysis project Ga0315278, IMG submission 203880) | Sediment microbial communities from Yellowstone Lake, YNP, Wyoming, USA - YL17G06_0 | ecosystem: Environmental > Aquatic > Freshwater > Lake > Sediment | place: USA: Wyoming | collected...
CGGGTCAAAAGTATCTAAATGGGAGCCAGGAAAATGAGGTACTTGATCCGATGGACCAGACTCGTCAGACAACGCCGGTCGTGGCACGCCTCCTTGTTTTCCTGGCCGAAAGCACAGAAGCACCACACCGGCGTTGTCTGACGGGCCTGTCAGTCAAAATTAAAGCATGAGATCAAAAAGCAACGGAGCTGGTACGGTCATCCAGGCTGCCCGCGAGAAATGCGGCCTCTCCCGGAATGAGCTTGCGCTGCTTGCTAGTATTAGTATAACGACACTCACGCGAATTGAGCTTGGTTGGTGCATGCCGAGTGCGGACTTGCTAGATAAACTTGCGAAAGTCTTAAAGCTGACGGCTGCTTCCGTCATCCAGATGCACAAAGCCCAGCAGATCTACTTGCTGTCTCTGTCAGAGAAGGCGAAGAGTGGCCAAAAAGAAGCGCCATCTAAATAAGGCTTGGCGTAAAGCTGTAAGCCTTGGCGTTAGGAGGTACTTCCGTGAAAGGAAGAAGGAAGCTAAACAGCTCAAGAAGTCCTTCCTCGAAGAATTGTTCACACGGTCCGACGACTTCGTACAGCAAATTACAGGAACAAAAGGTCCGGCACAGGCTGGACCTCCGCAGCCTTCAGAACCAGGCAAGTCTAATTGGGTTCTAATCAAGCAATTTGAATTTCCTGGTGCAACTCACACATCGCTTGAATGGCAGTATCCGTCCGCGAAGAACGACATAAGGCAGAAACTGGCAGGTAAGGCTGGAGTCCTTGTCGGAGCGAATCTTGAAGCAGCAGATCAACTCGAGCGTCTCGCAGAGCTTTTGAGGAAGCAAGGACTCGGCAAGTTCTCTGAAGCTGCAGAAGCAATAGGAAAGAACCTGCAGAAGAGCGTAAGACCAGTCCTTCGTGAAGTCGATCTTGCACCAGAATACGCTTTTAAGGCAAAGATCAACGTACGGGATCAGGGGGGCGTCGATCAGGGAACGTATGAGGTGGAATTCACGAATGACCCCAACTACATTGCAGCCTCGATCTGGCGAATCTGCCGCAACGGCCAGCAAGGACTCCCGCGGTATGCTGCAAACTCCGAATGGTTCTACTACATTACCGAAATCTGGGTTCTGCTTCCCGCCTGAATTCGCGACGATCGGGGGAGAGAATCCGCTTCCGGCAGTCAACTACGTTAATCCCCATCAAATGAAGGAGATGATCGCAAAGTACCCAAATGGAATTAAGATAGGACAAGGGAATTACATTTCTTCTTACACGTCAAACAAGAGTGATGGGCTTAAGTTCAAGTTCATAGATCGCAGTCGGATCGTGCACGAGTACGACTATGACATTGTGGAAGCGATCGAAGACTGCTACAAGGCAGGACTCAACCCGCCGACAGGAAGGCCGCACGTCTTCCGCCAGCTCTTGAAGCGGATCGGCTTGAGGAAGTCGTCTTCCATTATGAGGTTTCATCAGCCCTACGTCAACCATTGGGAGTTCATGCCCCATGGCAACATCTTATTGGCACCCGGACACGTGGCCTACGAATACGACATTCACAGAGCTTATCCAACTGCCATGTCATCCCTCCCGCGCTGGAGGCACACGCAGGAAGAAATCATTGAGTTCATGGACGACGGGATGTACGTCATTGAAAGTGCCAGGTATAGCGGCCCCAATTTACCTGAAGATCCTGCCCAGCACCACAGTCTACGTAGTGGGCGGTTCATAAAGACGATGCTCAAAGACGTGAAAGTAGGGCCTATGTGGTTTATTCCAGTCGGCAAGCAGGATTTTACTCCTATCTATGACTTCATAAACGCGCATTTCAGGAATCCGAAGCGTTATCTGTCGTGTGCGTGGTCGATCTTTGCTCCTCCGTCAGAGCCTTTTTCGCAGTCGGTCATCAGAGATGGAAAGGAGGTCAAGTCGGCTCGAGTCTTCATGGGCGGCGAGATCATTAATTACAACTCGGTGATCTGGATCCAGGAGCGCGTCAAGCTCAAGATCTACGAGGCGTACAAGGCGTACAGCGCCTACAGGATCTACATCGACTCGATCACGACTCCTGTGCCGATGGGAGTCCCACAGGAGAAGACGCTCGGCGAATTTTCATTCAAACGTACGTTGGTGGGTCCGACGGCCATCACAATTCAGGGGGCGGCAAATGACGAAGTACGAAGAAGTCATCCAGCACGAGATCAACGAAATCAGGCGGAAGATGGCTACCAACACGACGTGGATTAACTTCAACAAGACGTTCCTTGCTGGAAATACAAAGGAACAATGGATGAGGAAGGGTGGCGTGCAATTGATATACGGAACATCAACATCAGGCTTCGTACCAAGGGATGAAGATGGGCTTAATTTCCTTAAAGTGAAGCTCCAAATTGAGCTTCTCGAGCGTGAACAGATGGTTAAGGACTGGGAAGTCGAATTGCGTGGATTGATCGTAGAGCTAAATAAGCCAAAGGAACAAAAACCAATAATAGGGCATGCTGCAAAGTTCATAAATAATCACAATGAAGCTTCCAATGAAGCGTCAAATACGCAAGAAGAAGGTGAAGGAACAAACCCGCAGTCTATTACCGACGATCGAGCAGGGAAGATCATTACGCCTAAAGAATTGGAAGACTTCCAGATCTTCGGAGGCTGATATGACCAAGAAGACAGACGGTTATCAGGACACGCCCATCAAGAAGCACTGGGACTCCTACACGCAAGAGGAGCTCCGGGACATAGCTCAGCACTGGCGCGCTGTCGCGCACCTCCGTCTTCACAAGCTGCAGGCCATTGAACTGCTTGACCCGGAGCTGTTGAGCGTAAATAGGACCAGGTGCGCAGGGGGAATGAAGTGTCCGCTCATCAAGAACCTCGATTCACTTCCATGGGATTACCTGTATGAGGAGGGCGAAGATGGCTACGGACCCGAAGCCGGAGAAGGAGACGAAGATCGAGGCGCCGCCAGCAGTGGGGGACCTGACGAAGCAGATGCAGGAGCAGATGACAAAGGTGATGGCCCTGGAAACGAAGCTGACGGAAATGCAGACGACGCAGGCTGGAATGAGCGAGAAGTATAAGGTCATCGACGAGATGGCCTCCATGATCAAGCCGATGATGGAGCAGATCTCGGCCGGCAAGCTCAAGACCGGCAACGTGCTCATCGACGGCATGCTGGGCCCGATCTTCGCCGACCTCAAGAAGCTCAAGGGTCAGCAGTCAGCTCTCAAGCCGACGGGTCCCCATCTGGTTGAAAAGAAATGAGCGATGAAGCCCAGAAGGAAGCACAGGCCGCCTTCGCGTCTGCCACCGGAGGATCTGCAGCTCCTGCAGGGCCTCCCGCTCCAGGAGCGCCTCCGCCTGTTGCTCCAGTGCCTACGCTCTCAAAAGAGGAAATGGCAGACGCAGCCGTGTCCTTCATGTCCTTCTGGACGCCGACCACGGTTGGAATCCTAGGCTTTGCGATGGGCCGGGACGTTCCGCCTGGCGTCGGATCTCTGTCGAAGGACGAAGAGAACATGATGCGGATGTGCGGCGCGGGAGCCGCCTATCCGCTGCTCGAGAAGATGATCAACAAGAGTGAGACGATCGGAGCCATCATCTTCCTCGGCTCGTGGTCCGCCATCTGCTACAAGAAGGTCAGCTCTTGTCCCAAGAAGAAGAAACTGGTGAAAGATGGAACAGGAACAGCTGAACCCGCAGGAGACGACAAACCCACAGCCGACGGACCAACCCCCGTCGGACAGCCCTTCAAGTGTCCAAAAGGACTCGCAGCCAAGCTCGGATGCAAGCCCGGAGCCAGACTCCAAAAGCTTTCCGACGGGAATTACCAAGCAAAGTGAAAAGCACGTTCTTGGCCATGGTGGTCCGGCAGCTCTGTTTAGGGGCCGGTCTTCTCTTTACACGGGCAATACTCAGGTTGGGAAGACTTGCAAGGCTGTTGACGACCTATTTTCCCTGACTCAACAGACCAAGGATCCCTTCCTTATCATAGACACGATCGGGGCCAGGAACTTCAAGCCCTATGAGCAGTTCAGGACGCGCACTCTCACTGATACTATTAAGCGCGTGTATGGTGAGCGGAGACACGCCATCTGGATTCCCGCAGACATTGAAGACGAAGTCAACGCCATCTGTGAGGTCATTAAGACTGCCGCGGATTCTGGTCGAAGAGCCACTCTCTTTATTGATGAAATATCCCAAATTGCAACCGCTTGGCGCTGGTCTAAGGAGGTTGGGCTTCTCTTCCGTGCGCACAGCCATTGTAATCTTTCAATATTCACGACAAGTCAGTACGCAGGGGATCTCCCTCCTGTAGCCCTCAACTGCTGCGAGAATTCGTTCTGCTTCCAGACCACGTCCCCCCGCGCCATCAAGAAGATGCAGGAAACGTTCGGCTTCGACCCTGACACCATGCGCAACCTAGTAGTAGGCGAGTACCTACAAAACTCGCGGTAAGTAGTAGCGTGCAATTCACACCCCCACTTTCATTTTCATTTCATTCCCTATCCATACGTAGTTAGTTTTGAAGCTTCGATGGGCCCATTTCTTTTCCGGAGGAAGACGATGCATTACGTCAAGATGCTGGTCGGCGTCGCCGTCGGTCTCCTGCTCTACGCGATGATGCTGAAAGGCGCCACCGAGGGAGCAGTGAGCAACCAGTGGGGCCAGCTGGGGATCCAGGCCGCTTCAGTGATCGTCGGGCTGATGGTCATCGGCATGATCCTGTAAGAGTGGGATTTCCACTCTTATTTTAACCCAAGGAGGATACCATGGGTCGGAAGATCGTCTATCAGCCTGCGGTCGGGAATGCTCCCACCAGCGCTGGCCTCGCCACGATCAAGGCCTCGGAGCTCGTCCAGGGTCCGGTCGTCGCCGACAACGTCGAGTTCACCGGGCAGTGCACGCTCGGCGACGTGAGCCGCATCCGCGTCTTCAGCGGCGGCGTGCCCTTCATCAACATGGACATGACGGAGTACAACGCGTTGTTCCAGCGCTTCTCTCGGAACAACACGGGCCTGGACCTCACGAGCAAGGTTCTCCCCATCAACTACTTCGCGATGGATGAGAAGGGGCAGAACGAGCGCGACAACTACCAGGCGCCTCTCAACCGCTACATCGAGCTCGACTTCGGTGCGTTCAGCGCCGGGTCGGAGTCGATGAACGTCACCTCGCTGCTCACCGATCAGGCGACCCTCTACTACCCGCTCTTGCTGGGTTCCTCGATGGGAATCCAGGCGAGCCAGGCCCTCCGGACGTATGACAGTAAAATGGGAGGGTTCGTTCGGGCGTTCGGCATCAACACGACCGGTCTGCTCCGCTTCTTCTGGACGATCGGCGGCGTGCAGCTGTACAACGGCGTGAACGGCGTGGGTCTCCTCAACCAGGAGATCGCCGAGACCGCGGTGTACGGTCAGACCGGGAAGACGACCAACTTCCAGGTCGTGAAGGTCAACCCCTGGTACGACATGGCGTCGCCCGACAACAACATCCAGATCCAGACCGACGGCAACTGGGCTGGAATCTCGAACGAGTTCTTCGTCTACGCCGTCAACCCGGTCGGCAAGGCGGGCGTCGGCGTGGCGTAAGTCCTACGGCTCAATTGACTGCTCGAGCCCGGGAGGCTTAGCTCCTCCCGGGCTCTTGCCGTAGGAGATACAAATGGGCTGGAAGAAATTCCGCAAGAAGTTCAGGAAGACGGTCAAGAGGGTCGGCAAGCAGATCAAGCGTTCAGCCGCCGTCGCGGCTCCCGCCCTCCTCGGACCCGGACTCGGTGAGAAGGTCGGGGTCGCAATCGCCAAGACTGCTGGCAAGACGGCTATCAAATCCACTTACAGTGGAATGAGCCGGGTCAGCAACGTGACGGGCCGGATCGTACAGATCGCTGGGACTGTCGTCGGGACTGTCTTTGCAGGACCTATCGCAGGAAGCGCAATCTATCGCGGCACGGCTCTTCTCCGCCAACTCTCGCAACACGAAATGGCGGAGGCGAAGTTCAAGGCTGGCGTGAGTCAGACCCGCGGGCACAACGTCGTATGGAAGAAGCAACCGCTCCGGATCGTTGAAGGACTGGCTGCCGGCGTCGGAGCCGCTGCGGTAGGCGCAATCGCTGGCGGGACTTCAATCTTCGCTTCCGGCTCTTCGATGGTGTCAGGAATCTTCGGTGGAGGCACGGCTGCGGCTGGCGGTGCCTCTCCTGCCATGCTCTCCTCGACTGAAGCGATGGTGGCTGGTGAGACGGCTTCTGGCGTCGCGGCTGCTGCTGCGCCTGCTGCCGGGTCGAGTCTCCTGACCACGGCTGCCGTCGGACTCGGAGGCTCGCTCGTCTCGACCGTCCTTCCGCGCCTGTTCGGCGGTGGTGGCGGGACTTCAACTGGTGGAGTGGAGACCGGCGGAGTAGAGGTCTACACGGGTGAAGGCGGAGGCGCGGCTGGTGAGACTGGATTTGCTGGCATGGCTGATCAGGCCTCCGACTTCCTTTCTTCCGACGTGGGCGGAATTCCGATGGCCCTCATAGTGGGAGTGGTCGCTGTCGGCTTGATCTGGTATTTTGCGTAAGGGTGCCGGACCCCCCGAGGTGAAAGATGGTAGATCAGAAGCGTCCGCTCCTGCAGGGAGACGAGTTCGCCAACTCTGGGCTCCCCCAACCCCCCATTGACAAGGACGGGAAGGCACATCTCCCGCAGGAATTCCGGTTTGGAATTCCGATGGGCGCCCCAAAGCCGTGCGGGGCGATGTGGATCGAGGCTGCCCGCTGGAATAGGGAATACTTCGACCGTCCCTGTCTGGTCGTCCCGGACACCGACGATCCGAAGATGCACATCTACTTCTTCGAGTGCAATTCATTCCAGAACTACAACTGGACCAGCTGGCAGAAGTACAAGGCCCGCGACTGCCGCCGTGGCGGCGTCATCTACATCCATCGGCCTGGCTGGTACACGTTCCAGAACGTGGGAACGGAAGCCGGAGCCATCGACATCAAGTGCCGCGTCTACGACCAGGCCTCGCTCTGGAACTGGACGGCGGAGATGAGCCAGATCACTGGCTACGATCCGTCCAAGGTCGCGTGGAAGACGATCGGCGCGACTCGCTGCGCGCTGCCTGGCCTTCAGATCGCCAACACGGGCGGCGGCGTGCTGGAAACTCCGACCACGATCACGCAGGCGAACGTGGTGGTCGATGACACAGGAACCGTGCTGGCTCTCGATGCCAACGCGACCCGGATCGTTGCGGTCTTCTGCAACAGGACGGACGAGCCTGTGGACCTCTTCCTTGACACAACTCCAGGCACGTTTGGGGCTGGGCTCGGCCTTATGAACAAGGGCGGTACGTACCAAATCGACGGGTACGCTCCGTTTGCTGGCAAGGTCTACGCGATGACCGCGGCTGGCATGGCCGGCTCCATCTCCGTGATGGAGGAATCCTGGTAATGACTGACAACCTCGTTAACGGCGGGGGCGGAGGCGGGCTCGGCTCCCAAGGCTATCAGGGCGTCCTCGGCCGGCAGGGCTGGCAAGGATGGCAGGGCCTCGGGATGCAGGGTCAGCAAGGCTATCAGGGCTATCAGGGCGTCCTCGGCCGGCAGGGCTGGCAAGGATGGCAGGGCCTCGGGATGCAGGGTCAGCAAGGCTATCAGGGCCTTGACGGGATGCAGGGCTGGCAGGGTCTCGTCGGCTATCAAGGTCAGCAGGGCTGGCAGGGACTTGAAGGCCTACAGGGAAATCAGGGTAAGACTGGAAATACCGGGCACCAGGGCTACCAAGGCCTCGATGGGCTACAGGGTCAGCAAGGCTTCCAAGGCTGGCAGGGCTATCAGGGCCTCGAAGGGATGCAGGGCTGGCAGGGCCTCGTCGGTGATCAGGGAGCCCAAGGCTACCAAGGCAATGATGCCAATCAGATCGGCCCGCAAGGCTACGACGGAATGCAGGGCGGGCAAGGCTACCAGGGCTACGGCAATATCGGCGTTGATGGAGCACAAGGCTGGCAAGGCGTTCAAGGCTGGCAGGGCTCGGATGCCAACGAGGTCGGCCCGCAAGGCAATCAGGGAAATCAGGGCAATCAGGGCCTCGAAGGTCTGCAGGGCAATCAGGGTCAGCAGGGCTGGCAAGGACTTGAAGGTCTTCAAGGGTGGCAGGGCCCTATTGGATGGCAGGGTGCCCAAGGCTCGCAAGGTGGTGTCGGAGATACCGGCCTTCAAGGCTCACAAGGCAATCAGGGCAATCAGGGCAACCAGGGTCAGCAGGGCAATCAGGGTAATGTCGGTGAGGAAGGCGACCCTGGCGACACAGGAGCACAGGGCAATCAGGGCAGGCAAGGCTCGCAGGGCCTCGAAGGTCTGCAGGGTCAGCAGGGCTGGCAGGGCCTCGAAGGTCTGCAGGGTGCCCAGGGCAATCAGGGCAACCAGGGTGTCCAGGGCTCGCAAGGATTCCAGGGCTGGCAGGGCCTCCTGGGCCTGCAGGGTGTCCAGGGCTCGCAAGGATTCCAGGGCTATCAGGGCCTCTTGGGCCTGCAAGGCTGGCAGGGCTGGCAGGGCGTACTCGCTGCCGCTCACGGTGCCAAGATTTATAACTCTGCGAATCTGACGCCTTCACAGAACGCACAGACCCTTATTGCCTGCAATTCGGAAACCTATGACACTGACGGGTATCATGATCTTATTACTAACAATGAAAGGATCACGGTCCCGACTGGACAGGCCGGGTATTACCTGATCTTCTGCGACATGCAAACAAGCGGCGGCGCGTCAAAGGAAGTCGAGGTCTGGGTTCAGTTGAACAGCGCAACTGCTGACTACACGAAGGCTCTCCGCGGCGCGACACATTACAAGCTCTGTTCCGGCAACCTTGAGCCGCTTGTGCTGAACACGGTCGCCTATCTGGCCGAAGGCGACTACGTATCGCTTGCTTGCTGGGTCCCGAGCGGGAATACGACCGTGGCAATCTACTTCAGCACGGGAAACGCGAACTTCCTGCTTCCGTTCGGATGGGGAATCCAAAAGATAGGGTAAAATATGGCCAAAGTAGCAGTAGAGATCACGGAGGCGCACGGGGCCAAGTGTCCCTGTACAGCGGATGCCACCTGGGTGGTCCTGGAAAGGACTATCATTACAGGTCCGCCGCCGAAGGACGTACAGGACATAAAGGTCCTCTGCGCGACTTGTAAGGAGGCCGAATTTGCTTAAATCCCTCAAGATCGCTCTGGTCGTCGGCCTGTTCGCTCTGTCCGGATGCGCCTTCTTCAAGGCCCTCGGACTCGGCGGGTCGGATGCAGTCACGGGCAACGACAACTCGAAGCCGCCCTCGGGAACCTCGGTCCCGAACGAGCTGCTTTGGGTTCTCGGCTACGCGCTCGGGCGCGAGGGCGTGGGCTTCGGAATCAACACGCTCAAAGCAAAGGCGAATAAGGTATGACCTGGGATCAGTTCGTGATCATGGTCAATCAGGTCGGCTTTCCGATCTTCGTGGCAGCCTATATGATCTTACGGATGGACAAGCTGATGAGTAGGATTAGTAATACCCTTCAGGAATTGGTAGATATTCATAGGAATCACGGATCTTAAGGAGGTGGACAGTGGCTATTGACAAGGTGGGCGTCAAGAAGCAGCCGGGTGGCCGACCGGCTCTCCTGGCCGCAAGGCTCCAGGGGCCGCTCGTGAGGAACACGAGCAATCGCAAGAAGGGTACGTGGAATCCCGGTCAGGTCCATGCCTTCGGGAGGAATCACTGATGAGCACGAAGACTCTGCTGATGCTGGCCGTGGCTGCTGTGGTCGCCTACTTCCTCTTCATGAAGAAGGGGGCGGCAGGCGTGGCGGGCGCGAGGGGTGCTGTCGGCGTGGCGGGCGCAGCTAGCCCGTCGACCGCCCAGCAGCTCGAGACCCTCGGCTGGGGAATCGCCAGGACCCAGCTGAACAACATCTTCGGCGGCGGGTCTGATGGCGCCCAGTCGCCCGCAGGCAACCTTTCACTCGGACTGGGAGGAATGTAAGATGAAGAAGTACATGCTCTGGATCGGCGTAGCCGCAGCCGTCTGGTTCGTCTTCTTCCGCAAGGATGACCAGGGCCTCACGCTGTGGGGTAAGGGCCAGGGCTACGTGGCTGGGTAAGGGGTGAACCATGGCTTTGCAAGATAGCATCGCACTTCTCAGTGCGAAAATTGCTTCCGTGCCTGAGGCTGACTGGAATGCTGCATCTGCCGCCAGCGGCAACACGTGGGTGCAGCAAGATTTCCAGGACAACCTGTCCATCGCGTTCCAGCGGAATGATACATATTCTTACCACCAGATTCTTAGCAGGGCAGATAACATCCTGAACTTCCTGTCTGCTAGGAATACTGCCGCGTTCAACAGCGGAACGTTCACGCAGGGAGAGGTCTCGACGCAGGGCGCGGAAGGCGACTGGCTGACGGGACTCGGGCTGAACCCGTTTACTACGCAGGAGCAAGACACCCGCATCAGGCCTGCGCCCCCCAAGCCCGGAGAGCTCTCGTGGAAGACGATCGCTATCATCGCGATAGGGCTTTTCCTTGTTTACAAATTTATTTGAAGTCATGAAGGCATGAATTGGAAGGAGTAAGAGCCATGATGAAGATCATCATCTTCGCGGCCGTGCTCTCTGCAGCGAGCTTCGGGACGACCCTGCTCGTGTCCAAGGTTCCTGGAATCGCTGACAACCAGGCGCTGGCGATCGGAATCGGGTTCGCCGGCTTCATCATGGCGATCTACCTGGTCACGATGCTGGGGTTCCACGTCTAACAATCAGGCCCCGTTCCCCCACTGGGGCCGTCATCCACCTCGCTGACGCCTGGGACTCCCATCCTGGGCGTCAGTGTATCTGGAGTCAAAAGTAATTAAAATAGGAGGTGGATGAAATGGACAGGTATATTCTTACATGCCCCGGCCGGAAGCCCATCAAGCACGAGGGCTTCGAACTTCACGTCAACACGGGGGAGCCCTATAAGCATAACTGGATGAAGTGCGCCAAGGGACACTTCGACCTGCTCTGGCAGGGCGACGAGGCGTGTATCATACTGGAGGACGATGTAAAGCTCGCTCCTGACTTTGAAACTCGCCTCCAGACCCTCCTGCACGTCATCCCGCCCAACGGAGTAGGGATGCTCTATGTGGCTGTGGACCTTGGCTTGCCAGTTTTTTCTCTACCAATTGTATATCCCCCGGAATCCCATGACTGGGGCACGCAGGCTACGTTTTACACGCCGGGGGCCAGGAAGGTATCTCGGAGCCTTATTCAGGCCTATCTGAATCTCCCCGTAGCCACCGTGGTGGCTGACTATCGAATCCCCGAAAAGAAGAGGCCAAGGGCTACCCTGGACGGGGTCAAGGATGGCTTCGACGTGGTAATGTACAAGGCCTTCCGGCTCCTCCAGATGCAGGTTGTCTGCTTCCCGATGGTTCAACATATGTGCGCCAAGAGTACCTGTCTCTCGACCCCGCATATATCCCCCTTCTTCCCAAAGCCGAAGGAAATCAAGAAATTGGATGGCTGGTGGTAGCTTATTCCCCGTCGGAGAGAATGCGCACGGCCTTGGGTTGGGAATCCTTGGCTGGTGGGGCTGGAATGCTCCTTTAGCGCACCTCCGGCGCTCTTTAAGGAGCTGGCTGTGAATATGAATAGACCCCCCGCGGCAATCTGGGCAATCGAGTTCTCCTTGTTTATTGCCTTCTTCTTCCTGGGCTATTGGGTGAGAGGAGTCTATGAAAATTCTATACATAAACAGGTTCGACCGGCCGGACAGGGATGCGAAGATGAAGGCGCAACTCGACCGCCTGTTGCTCCCTTACGAGCGAATTGAGGCTACGATGTTCAAGGAGGCGGGCGGCTTTCAGAACTGCGCCTTCCGTGGGAACTTCTTTGATCACGTCCGGCTGATGGAAAGAATAGCGGTCGAGAAGCAACCCTACGTGATCTTCGAGGACGACACGGTCATACAGAACGAATTCTATGATCCGGTCTGGCGGATGGAGATGGCCCTAGCGATGATAAGTAAGTTTCCTGACTGGTGCTTCCTTCACTTCTACAAGGAGACGGCTGTACAGCAACAGAAGATGCTCATGCAGCGCATGAATTCTCTGGCCATGAATGCCTACACAATCAATTTGAGGAAGGCCGATGTTATTTGCCAAACGCTTAAAAAAGCGTATGAAAGCATATATGCGGGCCCAAAGTTGCTTTGGCAGGGTGCCATTGATCAGTACTGCAGGCTCAACGTTTGGCCTCGGTTCCCTGCTTACGGGATTGACAACACCTGCCTCCAAGGAGACATGGGATCAGACACAGGATGGAGGGAGCACAAAGTTGAGGATTAAGATCTTCAGCGGGTCAAGCCTGATCATGGACGTGGAGGAGGCCCAATATAAGGCCTGGGTCAAGAGGATTACATCGGCTGGCGACTGGACCTGGGGACTGTCCTGGAATGAGAAGATCGTGAAGGACGTGCTGGCCAACCCGACCAACTATAGGATCATATCAGAATTCCAAATTACGGTTGAAGAGCCCACCATCCCTTCATCCATGTTCGGCT
>Ga0315278_10004535_pt1 | contig 12524 bp, 10 predicted proteins | sample YL17G06_0_MG_FD_203880 | JGI IMG/M metagenome (GOLD analysis project Ga0315278, IMG submission 203880) | Sediment microbial communities from Yellowstone Lake, YNP, Wyoming, USA - YL17G06_0 | ecosystem: Environmental > Aquatic > Freshwater > Lake > Sediment | place: USA: Wyoming | collected...
AGGCCCAGCTTCTCGGCGCTCGCGCTGTAGAACTCGCACTTGCCCGACGACGTCGGGAAGCCGCCCTGCGCGAACGGCGCGAAGCGCTCCGGCACCGCGAGCCGCCGCCAGCCCGACTCCTTGAGCGACTCCCACTCGATGCCCTGCATGCGCGGGTTAGTGGAGCGCAGCGCCTGGCGCGCGACGTCCTCGTCGGAGTCGTCGAAGCAGCGCTCGGTGAATCCCATGCGCTTGGCGAGCTGACGGAACACCTCGATGTTGCGCCGGGACTCGCCCAACGGCGCGATGGCGGGATTGTTCGCGAGCACGTAGAGGTGGCCGTAGGACTTGTGGAGGTCGAAATGCTCGAGCTGCGTCGTCGCCGGCAGCACGATGTCGGCGTAATCGGTGGTGTCGGTGAGGAAGAGGTCGTGCACGACGCAAAAGAGGTCGGGTCGCGAAAACCCGGCGATCACCTGGTTCGAGTCCGGGCACACGGCGACCGGGTTGTTGTTGTAGACATAAACCGCCTTGACCGGCGGCCGTGCGGCGAGCAGCGCATCACCGAGCGCCGACTGGTTGATCGTGCGCGGCGTGCCGCGGATCAGGTCGGCCCGCTCGAGCGCGGCGTGATCCAACCCGTAGAAGTCGTTCGTCGAGAGCAGCACGCCCCCCGCGGGGTCGCGCCACGCACCGACCAGCGCCGGCAGGCACGCGATCGTCCGCGCCGCCATGCCGCCGCCGCTATGGCGTTGCATGCCGTAGTTGAGCCGGATCGCCGCGGGTTTCGTGCGGGCGTACTCGCGCGCGAGCTCGATCACGGTCTGCGTCTCGATCCCGCAGATCTGCGCCACCTTCTCCGGCGGGTACTGCCCCACGCGCTCGGCCAGCGCGCCAAACCCCAGCGTGTACCGCTCGACGTAATCGCGGTCGTGGAGCTGCTCGCCGATGATGACGTGCATCATTCCGAGCGCGAGCGCGCCGTCGGTGCCCGGCAGGAGCGGCACGTGCTGGTGGCACTTCTCCGCGGTCTGGCTGCGCCACGGGTCGATCGCGACGAGCTTCGCGCCGCACCGCTTCGCTTCCTGGCAGCGCGTCCAGAAGTGCAGGTTCGACACGATCGGGTTCGAGCCCCAGATCAGGATGAGCCGCGCCTCGTTGGCGCGCTCCGGGTCCATCCCGACCGAGCCGCCGAGCGTGATCTTGAGCCCCGCTTTGCCGGCGGACGAGCACAGCGTCCGGTCGAGCAGGCTCGCTCCGAGGCGGTGGAAGAACCGCCGGTCCATCGACGCGTAGTTGAGCTGCCCCATCGTACCGGCATAGCTGCACGGCAGGATCTGCTGCGGGTCCTCCGCGGCGATCGCCTTGAACCGCGCCGCGATCTCGTCGAGCGCCTCGTCCCAGGTGATGCGCTCGAGGCGCCCCTGCCCCGGCCCCTTCGGCCCCACGCGCCGCAACGGGTGCAGCACGCGGTCCTTCGAGTACGTGCGATCGAGGTACTTCGCGACCTTGGTGCAGAGCGTGCCTTCGGTAAACGGCATGTCGCCGCCGCGGACCTCGACCGCGACGCCGTTCTCGACCGTCGTCTCGAGCGCGCAGGTGTCCGGGCAGTCGTGCGGGCAGGCGCCCTTCACGATGCGGCGTGCGGTGGAGCGGAGGTCGTCGGTTCCCATCGGCGGTCTCGCGGGCGGAAGGCTGCCGAATTCTACGCCGCGAGGGGCGCGGGCCGTTCCGCCGCCGGACGCCGCGCGCCCGGCACCCTGCGGCGCTTGCCTCGACCGGCAGATTCGGTGCAGCATGCGCCCTCCAGCGACCTGCGGTTCGGGACATGCAGGTCGATAATGCGACTCTTGAGGAGGATGATCATGCCGTTCAAGCTATGGACGTCCCTTGGCGCAGCGACTGCCGTGCTCTTCGCGGGCTCCGTTGCAGCCCAGGATCCGATCCGGATCGGCGTGACCCAGCCGCTGACCGGAGCCTTCGCCGCGTCGGGCAACTACGTCACGCAGGGCGCGAAGATCGCCGAGGACCAGATCAACGCGGCGGGCGGCGTGCTCGGCCGCAAGATCCAGCTCGTCATCGAGGACAACAAGTCCAACCCGACCGAGGCGGTGGCGACGGCGGAGAAGCTGATCGGCAAGGACAAGGTGCCGGTCATGATGGGTGCGTGGAGCTCGACCCTGACGCTCGCGGTCATGCCGAAGCTCATGGAGTACGGCGTGCCGATGCTGGTCGAGACCTCGTCCTCGGGGAAGATCACCACCTCGGGCAACCCGTGGATCTTCCGCATCAGCCCGACCTCGGAGATGGAGGCGCGCGCGTTCACGCCGTTGGTGAAGACGCTCGGAATCAAGAAGGCGGACTTCCTGTCGACCAACAACGATTTCGGGCTCGGCGCGGCGAAAGAGTTCTCGGACATGCTGAAGGCCCAGGGCGTCCAGGTCGGCGTCATGGAAACCATGGATCCGAAGGCGACCGACTTTTCGGCGCAGCTCGCCAAGATCAAGGCCGCCGGCGGCGACACGCTGTTCGTGACGACGGCGGTCGAGCAGATCACGCTGATCCTCAAGCAGGCCAAGGAGCAGCAGCTCAAGGCGCGCATCATCACCACCGGCGGTTCGAACTCGCCGGATCAGCTGATCCAGCAGGCCGGCGACGCGGCGAACGGCTCCCTGCACCTCGTGTTCTTCACGCCGTGGTTCCCCGACGCGGTGAAGAACCCCGACGTCGCCAAGAATTTCGTCGCGGAGTGGAACGCGCGCAAGTACAACGTGGGCGGGCTCACCGAGGGCTTCCGCGGCTGGGACGGCGTCACGACCATCGTCGCGGCGATCAGGGCGGCCGGCAAGACCGACCCGGCGGCGATCCAGCAGGCGCTGTGGAACGTGAAGGTCAAGGGCATCAACGGCGACATCGCCTTCATCAAGCAGGGTCCCGCCGGCAAGGAAAGCGCGCAGAACGTGCCGGGCGTGTATCTCGTGCGGATCGACAACGGCAAGGTCGTGAAGAACTGACCGGCACCGCGGCAAGACCCGCGGCGCCTCCCGTCCGGAACGCCGCGGGCCGATCGCGTCACCATCCCGTTCGGCTGAGTCCCGGGTCCGGCGCGGCGCATGCCGGATCGCGACCTGCTTTCGGAGCTTGACCCTTGGATCAGCTGCTGCAGCACGGCCTCAATGCGCTGATGCTGGGCGGCACCTATGCGCTGCTCGGGATCGGCCTGACGCTGATCTTCGGGATCATGCGCGTCGTCAACTTCACGCATGGCGAGCTGTATGCGTTCGGCGCGTACATGATGTACATGTTCGTGATGCTCACCGGCGCGAACTTCTTCGTCGCGCTCGTGCTGGCGGTCGTGCTCGGGGTGGCGCTCGGTGCGGCGATCGAGTTCCTGCTCCTGCGCAAGCTCCGCGGCGCCGACATCGACACGACCATGCTGGTCATGATCGGCGCCTGGATCGCGCTGCAGAACGCCGAGCAGCTCGCCTGGACCGGCGTCGCCAAGTCGATCGACAACCCGTTTCCGGCGGCACCGCTCGTGATCGGCGCAGTGTCGGTGGGATGGAACCGGGTCTTCGTCTTCGTCGTCGCGCTCGCGCTGATCGCCGGGACCTACGCGCTGATCAACCACACCAGGCTCGGCAAGGCGATGCGCGCGACCTTCCAGGATCGCGACACCGCGGCGCTCATGGGCATCCGGATCGGCACCATTCACACCGCGACGTTCGCGCTCGGGTCCGGTCTCGCCGCGGCCGCCGGCGCGCTGCTCGGGCCGGTGTTCGTCGCCTATCCGACGATGGGGGATCTCGCGGCAGCCAAGGCGTTCGCCGTCGTCATCCTGGGCGGGCTCGGCAACATCGTCGGCGCGACGGTCGGCGGGTTCATCCTCGCCCTCGCCGAGGAGCTCGGCGCCGGCTACGTCTCCTCGGGCTATCGCGACGCCATGGGGTTCCTGCTGATCATCCTGATCCTCGTCTTCAAGCCGACGGGGCTCGTCGCGCAGAAGGAGCGCATCGGGTGAAGACCGGCCTGACCACGCTTTGGGTGGGTTGCCTCTTCTCGATTCCGCTCTGGATGACGGACCCGTACGTGCTGCACATCCTCGTCGTCACCGGCATCTTCATCGTCGCGGCGATGAGCCTCAACCTGCTCCTCGGCTACGCCGGGCAGCTCTCGCTCGGGCACGTCGCGTTCTTCGGCATCGGCGCGTACGCGAGCGCGCTCGTGTCGCTTGGGTTCAACGTCCAGCTGGCGCCGGGCATTGTGCTCATTCTGGACCCGCAGCCGGTGTGGTGCGGGATGCTCTCGGGCGTCCTGGTGTCCGGCGCGTTCGGGTGGTTCATCGGGAAGATCTCGTTCCGGGTGCGCGGCGCGTACTTCGTGATCGTGTCGATCAGCTTCGCCGAGGTGATGCGCCTGGTCGCGGTGAACTGGGTCGAGCTGACGCAGGGGCCGATGGCGCTGAACAACATTCCGCCGCTGACGCTGTGGCTGCCGGGCGTGGGCGAGCACGTGTTCTGGAAGAAGCCGGAGAACTACTGGCTGGTCCTGAGCGTCGCGGTCGTGTCGTACATCCTCATCCGCCGGCTCGTCCGCTCGCGCGCCGGCCGCGCCATGGTCGCGCTGCGGGAGAACGAGCCGCTCGCGACCTCGGTCGGTATCGACGTGACCCGCTACCTCGTACTCACTACCGTGTGCTCTGCCGCGATGGCGGGCGCGGCGGGCGCGCTCTACGCGCACTACATCCGCATCGTCGATCCTGACGTGTTCCTCTTCATCTACACCGTGACGATGGTGATCATGGTGATCACCGGCGGGAAGGGCACGCTCGCCGGCCCGATCGTCGGCGGGCTGATCTTCGGCCTGCTGCCCGAGACGCTGCGCGCGCTCGCGATCCGGCCCGAGGTGCAGTGGATCGTCTATGGCGTGCTCATGATCCTCGTTCTGTACTTCCTGCCCGCGGGGATCGTGCCGGCGGTGCGGCAGTGGTGGCAGCGGCGCCGCAGCGACGCCGCCGCCGTCAGGGCAAGCACATGACGAACATAGCGGCGGGTCAAGGCGCGTTCCTCAGCGTCGAGGGACTCTCGATCCGCTTCGGCGGACTGGTCGCGGTCGACGCCGTGACCTTCGAGGTGAGGGAAGGCGAGGTGCTCTCCCTAATCGGCCCGAACGGCGCGGGGAAGACCACGGCGTTCAACGCGATCACCGGGTACCTTGCGCCGAGCGCGGGCGAGATCCGGTTCCGCGGCGCGCGCCTGAACGGTCTGAAGCCCAACCGCATCGCCGAGCTGGGGCTGGTGCGAACCTTCCAGAAGACGAGTGTCTTCGGCGGGCGCAGCGTGCTCGAGAACATCCTGATCGGGCTGCATCTGCGCTCGCAGCAGCGGCCGCTCGCGATCCTGCTCGGCCTGCCCTCGGTCGCGCGCGAGGAACGCACGCTCGAGACCGAGGCACGCAGGATCCTCGAGTTCGTCGGACTCGGCGCACGCGCGCTCGAGCTGGGCAGCGCCCTCCCCTACGGCGAGCAGCGCCTGCTAGAGATCGCGGTGGCGCTGGCCGCGCGGCCGCAGCTCGTGCTCCTCGACGAGCCGGTGTCGGGCATGAACGCAGTCGAGACCGCGAGCTTCATGGCGAAGCTCGCGGAGATTCGCGCGCTCGGCGTCACCGTGCTGCTGGTCGAGCACGACATGAAGATGGTGATGGGCGTGTCCGACCGCATCGTGTGCCTAAACCAGGGCCGCATCATCGCGAGCGGCACGCCGGCCGAGATCCGGCGCGACCCGGAGGTGATCCGCGCTTACCTCGGCGAGAGATACGCCCGTGCTCACGGTTGAAGGACTGGAGTGCCGCTACGGCAAGGTCGCGGCGGTCCGCGACCTCGCGCTCGAGGTGCACAAAGGGGAGCTTGTGAGCCTGATCGGCGCCAACGGCGCGGGCAAGACGACCACGCTGAAGGCGATCTCCGGGGTGCTCGCGCCGAGCTCGGGGCACATCGTTTTCGAGGGCGAGGACATCACGCGCGCGACGGCGCGGCGTGTGCTCCAGCTCGGCATCGCGCACTGCCCGGAGGGGCGGCGCGTCTTTCCCTACATGTCGGTCCGCGAGAACCTCGAGATGGGGTGCTACCTCAGGCGCGACTCGGCCGGGATCGAATCCGACATGCGGCGGCTCTTCGACCGCTTCCCGATCCTCCACGAGCGGCGCAACCAGGCGGCAGGCACGCTCTCGGGCGGCGAGCAGCAGATGCTCGCGATCTCGCGCGCGCTGATGTCGCGGCCCAAACTCGTGCTGTTCGACGAGCCTTCGCTCGGCCTCGCGCCCAACATCGTCGAGCGGACGTTCGACATCATCCGGCAGATCCGCGCGGAAGGGGTGACGGTCGTCATGGTCGAGCAGAACGCGCTCGCCGCGCTCGAGCTGTCGGACCGCTCCTACGTGCTCGAGCAGGGGCGCGTGAGCTTGACCGGGACCGGGCAGGCGCTGCTCGACGATCCGCACGTGAGGAAGGCGTATCTAGGGGCGTAGCGGGGGTCGACACCGGGCTTCCAACTCCGGGGGACGACTTGTTGAAGCCGGGTGGTGGCCGTCGGGTGCGATCCGCCCGCGCCCGGAACGACGGACACCAACTATCCGAGCTGAAGCTACACTAGCCCGGATCTCCTCGATGAAATATTCCGGACCTGCCCGCATGAACTTCGGCTTCAGCATCCCGACGCGTGGCCCGCTCGCGACCCGGGAAAGCGTGCTTGCCCTCGCCAAGCGCGGCGAAGAGCTCGGCTTCGCCTACCTCGCACTGTCGGACCACATCGTGATCCCGCGCAATATCGCATCGCCCTACCCCTACAACGCCGAACGCAAGATGGTGGGCGCTGCGGACGGAGACTGCCTGGAGCAGCTTGCGCTGCTGGCGTTTCTCGCTGCCGCCACCCGCAAGATTCGGCTGCTGACGTCGGTGATGGTCGTGCCGCATCGGCCACCGGTGTTCACGGCCAAAGCGCTGGCCACCATCGACGTGCTGTCGCAGGGACGCGTGGTCGTGGGTGTCGGCGCCGGCTGGATGGAGGAAGAGTTCCAGGCGGTGGGTGCGCCACCGTTCTCCGAGCGCGGCAAGGTCACCGACGAGTACCTGCGTGCGTTCAAGACGTTATGGACGCAGGACGATCCGCGCTTCGAGGGCCGCTACGTTCGCTTCGCCGACATCAGCTTCCTGCCGAAGCCGGTGCAAAAGCCGCACCCGCCATTGTGGATCGGCGGCGAGAGCCCGGCGGCGCGGCGCCGCGTCGTGGCGCTGGGAGATGCCTGGTATCCGATCGGCGCCAATCCGCAATATCCCCTCGATACGGTGGAGCGCTTTGCGCAAGCGGTCGCCGGCTTGCGCGAGGAAGCCAAACGCGCACAGCGCGACCCGGACAGCATCGCCCTGAGTTACTGGGCCTCATGGTACAAGGAGGGTGAGACGCTCAAGCTCGACGACGGGCAACGGCGAGTGTTCACGGGCAGCGATGCCGACGTCGCACGCGACATCGCTGCGTTCCGCGCGCTGGGTGTGAGCAACCTGCTGTTCAACTTCGCCCGGTCCACGCTCGCTGAGTCGCTCTCCGCGATGGAGCGCTTCGTGGCACAAGTAGTACCGCTAGTGCCGAAGGGCTAGCTGGGTCGTTTGAGTCTGGTCGCCTGGGCTGGGCCGGATGGGTCGGTAGCCGACCCGAACCGGTCGTTGGCTATGTTGGCGCACGCCGACAGTAGCTTCTCAAATGCTTAGTCAGGTTGCGAGGCGCGCGCCGGTACTTGCCAACATGCGAAGTATTGGTGCGTTGGGGCAGAAATTGTTGTCGCCCTCGGCTTTTCCGGCGAGCCACCTGTCGCACAAGGCCTCGGACCGGCAATTTTGGCACCGACTGCGCACGTCCTGCATGATGGCCTCAACGTTACCCTGTCGGGCAACTTCGGGGTCCACGCCGGCATGTGTCAGCATTTGCATCATGCGCGCAGCCGAGACAGTCGCGTGGTATCTAAAGAACCACACCATGAGGGAAACGATCACCGCCACCATGAGCGTGGCCACGCCGATCTCGTGAAATGTTGAGTCCATGGTCCAGTTCTCCTACCCGAATGTTTGACATTGCTACACTCGTTTACCTACGCGAGTTTTGATCTGCGTCAATGGACCGTGCTGTACTGTACGTGCAGGTCCTCCTGACGCCGCCACCACTTATCCCTAACCGCGGTCGCGGGCGCATGAGGTGATCTAGTGGTGGTTAGTTGAATGACCGCTCCTAGCCTATTCTGTTGAAAAACTCGATCTCTGCTGATGATGGAAAAATAAGAACCCTTCAGGGGCGCGCAGCTTGATTCGAGCTGAGGGGGGGGGTACACGGACGAGTTGATGTCGCGACCTGGGGCCTCTGATTGGTCCACACGTGGGAATTGGATGGCATTTTCGGTTGGATCCCACGTCTAGCGAAAATTTGCCGTCCTCCCGATTTCGAGTTTTTCAACGGAATAGGCCGAATTCAGCCGTTCGAGGCGGTCGCGCCAACGCCACGCCAGAGGTGGTAGTCCTCGGGCGTATCCAGGTCGAGTGCCAAGGCCGGGTCGGTCTGCACGCGCACCGTGAGCCCCGCCTCTGCAGCCGCCCGCCGGTGCTTGTCCAGGCTGCGCTCGCCGAAGCGGAAGAGATCGGCTCGGGCGGGCATCAGCCCGAGCACGTTCGTTCCCGCGCCGTGCCTATCGGGCACCAGCACGCAACCCGGCGCTTCCATCAGGCTCGCGATTGCGCTCTGAAGAGCCTCCGGCGTCAGCAGCACCAGGTCGACGGGCACGACCACCAGGGCCCCTGCGTCCTGACTGATCGCGTGCCGCGCGGCGAGCGCGAGCGCCGCGTTGAGCCCGCCGACTGACCCCTCGCGCACCACGATCAGCCCCCGCGCCGAAGCCTCGGCTGCCATCGCTTCGGCCGCGGTGACGACGACGGTGCGCTCGGGTCCGAAGGCGGCCGCGCAACACTCGAAGGTCCGGTGCGCGAGCTCGCGGTTGAGCGCGAGGCGTTCGGACTCACTGAGCAGCTCGGCGAGCCGCGACTTCCCTCGCGCCGGATCCTTGACCGGCACCAGCGCGAACGCGCCGCCGGTCACCCGCGGACCTGTTCGAGCACCGCCAGGCACGAGCGCGCGAGCCGCTCGCGGTCGGCGTCGACGGCCATCAGCGTGTCCTCTTGCACCGCCCGTAGCCCCAGCGCCTCGATCGGCGCAGCGAGCGCCGCATCGGCCCGGTCGATCACCAGTGCGCGGATCACCCCGCGATAGAAGCGCGCCACCTCGAGCGCCGACGGCGCCATTCCCAGCTCGTCCATCATCTTCGCCGCGGGACCCTTGACGGCGCGGCCGGCGATGATCGGCGAGACCGCGACCGCCCGGCCGGCGATCGCATCGCGAACGCCCGGCACCGCCAGGATCGGGGCGATGCTGAGGTAAGGGTTCGAGGGGCAGAAGAGGATGCCCGCGAGGTCGCTGCGGCCGAGCGCCGCGTGCAGGGCCGCGCTCGGGCGCGCCGCTTCAGCGCCGCGATACTCGAGTCCGCGCACGCGCGGCTCGCACCGGTCGCGCACAAAGTAGTGCTGGAACTCTAGCGCGCCCCGGTCGGTGTGCACGACGGTACGCACCGGATCGTCCGACATCGGCACCACGGCGTGGCGCACCCCGAGCCGTGCGCAAAAGTCGCGCGTCACCGCTGAGAGCGTCTCGCCCGCGCGCAGCCGACGCGTCCGTTCCACGTTCGTCGCCAGGTCGCGGTCGCCGAGCCTGAACCAGGTCGGCCCGCCGAGGCGCGCGAGCGCCTCCATGAACGACCACGTCTCGTCCGCGCGGCCCCACCCGGTCTCCGGGTTCGCAATGCCGGCGAGCGTGTACATCACCGTGTCGAGGTCCGGCGACACGTGGAGCCCGAGATGCTCGAAATCGTCGCCGGTGTTGACGGCAATGACGAGCTCTTCAGGCGGCAACACTCGCGCGAGTCCCGCCGCGAGCTTCGCGCCACCCACGCCGCCCGCAAGCGCCACGATCATCGGAAGAGATCCTGGTCACGCGGCCGCTGCAGCTCAAGCGCGCTTCCATCCCGCCGCGCAAGCGCGACGCCACGGATGAGGACGACCGGCCGCCCCTCGCTTGCCTGGCCCATCAGGGCGGACGCGGCAGCCGCAAGCTCGTCCGCGATACCGACCTCGGTGATCTGCAGCGCGCGGCCGTGGAGATCGGGCGTACCGCGCAGGTCAAGCAGGCCGGGGATGCCGCTTGCGCCGATCGCCGTGCCGACCGTGCCCAGACGCCAGGCACGCCCGACACTGTCGTTGATCAGTACGCCGACGTCGACGCCCGCGAGCTCGCGGACCCGCTCGCGTAGCCGCGCGGCACTCGCGTCGGGATCGACCGGTAGCAACAGCACCCGCTCGCGGCCGCTCGCGTCGGGTTCGACGTTCGAGCGGTCGATGCCGGCGTTGGCGAGCACGAGCCCGCGTCGGTCCTCGACCACGAGCACGTTCGGCGCCGCGCGCAGCACCGCGCGCGACTCGGCGAGCACCAGTTCGACGACGCGCGGGTCCTTGCCGCAGCGTCCGGCGAGCTCGCGCGCGCGCTCCGAGGGGACGACGTCGTCGAGCACCGCGTACCGGTTCTCGCTCTTGGAGACGATCTTCTGCGCCACCGCCACGACATCGCCGTCGCGGAGCGCGAGCCCGATGCCGTCTGCGGCCGCGAGGATTCGTACGGCGAGATCGTCACCCGGCGAGACCGGGCCGATGCCCTCTAGGGCAAGGAGTGTGAGGCTCGCGGCTGCCGGCATCGGGGTCGCTCATGCGGTGACGGCGTTCGTGGCCGCCCCACGACGCGGAACGGGAGTGAGCACGACGGGCGCGAGAGGCGCGGCACCGAAGCTCGCGTTGCGCCGCTCCTCGTCGACTGCCCGGTACAGCGTCGTCCGCTGCTCGGGGCGTCGCCCCGCCTGCCGGATCAGCGCTTCCATCGCTTCGGGCGGGAGCTCCTCGCCATGCTCGTTGCCCGCAGCGCGCGAGATGCTTTCGTTCATGAGCGTGCCGCCGAGATCGTTCGCCCCCGCCGCGAGGCACGCCGCGGCGCCTTCCGGGCCGAGCTTCACCCAGGAAACCTGGATGTTCGAGATCAGCGGATGGAGCGCGAGCCGTGCGACCGCGTGCATCAGCAGGGTCTCGCGCCACGTCGGTCCGCGCCGCGCGCCCTCCTTCAGGAACATCGGCGCTTCCATATGCACGAAGGGGAGCGGCACGAATTCGGTGACGCCTCCGGTCCGCTCCTGAAGATCGCGCACCGCGAGCAGGTGCCGCGCCCAGGCGTGCGGGGTCTCGACGTGACCGAACATGATCGTCGAGGTCGTGCGAAGTCCGGCCCGGTGCGCCGCCTCGACGACCTCGATCCATTGCGCGGCGCTCAGCTTGTCGGGACAGATGCGCGCGCGGACGCCATCGTCCAGGATCTCGGCCGCGGTGCCGGGGAGCGAGCCGAGCCCCTCGTCGCGCAGGCGCGCGAGGAAAGCGGCGATGCTGACGCCGAGCGAGTGGGCACCGTGCGTCACCTCGAGCGGCGAGAACGCATGGACGTGCATCCGCGGCACCGCCCGCTTCACGGCGCGCAGCAGCGCGACGTAAGTCTCGCCGGTGTAGGCGGGATGAATGCCGCCCTGCATGCAGACCTCGGTCGCGCCCCTCGCCCACGCTTCCTCCACTCGGCGCCCGACCTCTTCGAGCGCTAGATCGTAGGGCTGGCCGCGCAACGTCTCGGCCGTCTTGCCCTTGGAGAACGCGCAGAACCGGCAGCGGAACGAGCAGAGGTTGGTGTAGTTGATGTTGCGGTTGACGACGTACCGGACGCTGTCTCCGACGGTCGCCGCGCGCAGCTCGTCCGCCGCGGCGAGGAGTGCCTCGAGCGCGCCTTCGCGCGCTTCGAACAGCTGCACGATGCTCGCTTCGTCGAGCCGGTCTCCGGTGCGCGCGCGCGTCAGCGCCGCGTCGAAGGCGCGGTGACGGCCCGCCGCGCTCCGCGCCGACGGCGCCGGCGGAGAGATGCCTGCGACGCCGGGGCTCCATGGGTCGGCGCGCGCATAACCCTCGCTATCGCTCGCCGCCAGCACTCGGGGCACGAGCGCCGCGTCGAGCCACCGGGCGGGGTTCTGCAAGTAGGCGGGATAGATGGCGAGACGTTCAACCGGCACGAGGCCCGCCGCGCGCGTGGCCTCCTCCAGCGCGGCGATCGAAGGCCATGCGTGCTCGGGATTGACGTAATCGTCAGTGACCGGCGAGATGCCGCCCCAGTCGTTGATGCCGGCCTCGAGGAGCTCGGGGAAGCGCGCCTCGCTCAAGTTTGGCGGCGCCTGGATGTTGGCTTCCGCGCCGAGGATCGTCCGCGCGGCAGCGGCGGTCCACAGGAGGTCGTCGAACGCGGCGTGCTCGGAGCCGCGCATGCGGGTGTCGGGCTTCGCCCGGAAATTCTGCACGATGACTTCCTGCAGATGTCCGTGGC
>Ga0315278_10004536_pt1 | contig 12524 bp, 13 predicted proteins | sample YL17G06_0_MG_FD_203880 | JGI IMG/M metagenome (GOLD analysis project Ga0315278, IMG submission 203880) | Sediment microbial communities from Yellowstone Lake, YNP, Wyoming, USA - YL17G06_0 | ecosystem: Environmental > Aquatic > Freshwater > Lake > Sediment | place: USA: Wyoming | collected...
TTTATCTTCCTGGATGATCATCTCCCAGGTGGCTGTGTTTCCACAGGCGCATTGATCCGTGGGAGGCCAGGGGAGAGGTTGAAAAATGACATTTGTAGCAGACATGACGGCAAGCTTTCGGACGGGCTGATTTAGAACAAAAGTTCTAGATATTATCATACACCTTTTTCCCCCACGCACAAGCCGCCAGGCCTCCTTTCACCCTTAATTCCCCCACGGTATCCCCCGTCAGGGGGATATCAAACGTTTCGTGCTAAAATGATTGGGTTGGACTATCTTTGCTTTAAAGGTTTCTTCCTTTGAGCCAGTTTCCCCTGTTGGCAGATTTTCACTCTCAAAAAGAGCACTGGATTGCCCGGCTTTTATATTTCTTCTTCTTCCTGGGTGTCGGTTCCTTTTTGATGTTCCTGAACGTGTATTACCGGTCCATTGGCCTGAGTGGGACTCAGATTGGCCTGATCAGCACCCTGGGACCAGCGGTGGGTATTTTCAGCGCCACTTTTTGGGGGATGCTGCGTGACCGCTCTGGAAAGATGCGCCTGATCTTTTCGCTGACGATTTTGGGCAGTCTCTTTTGGGTGTTGATTTTTTCTCAAACGCAGGTTTTTCTTCTCATGCTGCCCGTGGTAGCCCTCTTCAATTTGTTCTACACCCCGATCCTGCCTTTGATCGACAGCAACACGCTGAGGCTGTTGGGTGTGCGCGGGCAGCGGTATGGGCGCTACCGGGTGTGGGGGACGGTCGGATTTACGCTGGCCAGCCTGGCGTTAGGTTTCGTTTACGAACGCACCGGCCTGCACACGATGTTTGTCATTTACCCGCTTGTGCTGCTGGTGCTGCTGTGGGTGGGGACTGGGCTTACCAACCAACCGGTCAGGACAGAGCGCGCGGTGGGGTACAGTGTCCGCCAGATGGTGCGGCAGCCGGAATGGCTGGTCTTTGCAGTGAGCATTTTTCTTTTGGGACTTGGAGCGAATGGGGCGATCGCTTTTGTCAGTGTTAAGATCATGGCAATGGGCGGGTCGGAAAGCCTGGTGGGGTTATCTTGGACCACCATTGCGATTCTGGAAATTCCTTTGATGTTGTTCAGTGAGCCGTTGTTACGCCGATTCGGAGCGCTAAACCTGCTGACGGTGGCTTTTGTAGGATATGTATTTCGGATTATCTTATATGGAGTCATGCCTTCGCCGGTCTGGGCGCCGTTCGTCAATTTTCTGCATGGCGTTTCGTTTGTGCCGCTGACCCTTGGCACGGTCGCTTTCGTCAACGAGATGGCGCCGGAGCATCTGAAGTCCACCAGCCAGGGCCTGCTGGCCTCGGTTTTGAATTTTTCCAACCTGAGCGGTGTCTTAATCGCCGGCTGGTTGTACGACCAGATTGGGCCGGTCAAAGTGTTCCTGGTTTTATCAGGGTTTTGTTTGATGGGACTGGTGATCTTTGTGGTGGGGCAGTTGGTGATTCGGAGAAGGAGGGTGAATGAGGCTGTGAATACGCCAGACTTACTTGTGGAAGAGGATGGAGGTGGGTGAGGAGGAAGAGATGGAAGGCGCAATGTTGCAAATGGAGGCTACAGAGATGCTGCAAATGAATCGCAGCCCGGAACTGGAAACATGCTTCAGCATGTTTTGTATACCAGGCTTCGAATTCATTCGAAGCAAATGAATTGCTGATATGAGAAACATGCTAAAACATGTCGGGATGGAAGGAAAGAGATATGTCATTTTGGCGCTTGTATTACCACCTGACCTGGTCAACGAAGAATCGTGAGCCGATGATTTTGCCCGAAATTGAGGAGCGATTGTTTGCTTATATTGTCAGAAAGGCAGGTGAGCTGGGCGTTTACGTTTATGCGATTAACGGTTGGTTCGATCATATTCATTTGGTTGTGGCTGTGCCTCCAAAGCTGGCTTTGGCTGATTTCGTAAAAAATATTAAGGGGTCAAGCTCGCATGACCTCAACCAGGAGGCCGGGTTGGATTATGAATTTGCCTGGCAGCGAGGTTATGGGGTGTTATCGCTGGGCGAAAAGCAAAAACCGGTCGCGGTGCAGTATGTTCTCGATCAAAAGAGACACCACCAGTCTCAAACAGCCAATCCCTGGCTGGAACGTTGCTCCGAGGTGGATGGAGGTCCAGAGGACGCTGGTTTTAAAGTAAAGGAAGAACCAGGCATTGTCCGCGAGGAAGGCGGGGCTTATGGTATTTTGGGAGAGCCGCCCTTTTAAACACGGATGAAACAAGGAGGCATGGATGAATGCTGCAAATGAATTGCAGCCTGATAGGGGAAACATGCTAAAGCATGTTGGGATGGACGAAGGACAGGTGGAACGGTTGCAAAGGAATCGCAGCCCGGAACCGGGAACATGCTTCAGCATGTTTTGTATACCAGACTTCGAATTCATTCGAAGCATGGATGAATGGAGCATGGATGAATGCTGCAAATGAATCGCAGCCTGATATTGGAAACATGCTTCAGCATGTTTTGTATACCAGACTTCGGATTCATCCGAAGGAGAGTGATATGTCTTACGAAGATGGTTGGGCGGCGATCAACCTGGAAATGCCCAGGCGCATCCCGCGTACGGAATATTCGGCCGATATGCACTGGGATTTGATCCGGGCGGTGACCGGCAGCCCGGTGGGGGTGGACAGCTCGGACGATGTTAAAGCGAAAGCTTCTGTGGAGTTTATGCGCCAGTGGAACTATGATATTTTCTGGAGCACGTTGATCGGGCACGAAGCCTTTGGTTCTTATGGAACAGATATGGGGCATGCCGAGTATGCTGCCGGGGGTGTTGACCGCCGCGATACGATCTTTTGCCCGTTCCATTCCCCAGAGGAGGTGCTGGCGTTTGACTTTCGGGAGCGCCTGGGGGAGGTAAGCAAGCCGGCTTTGACGGAACGCTTCGAAGCGCATTACCGGGCTAACTGCCAGGCGCTCCCGTTTGGCGTGAATATGACAGGTATCTATATCACCTTGATCTCGGGGTTCATCGGTTTGTTTGGCTGGGAACAGCTTTTGCTGGCAGCCGGGACGGATTTGGTAAACTTCGGAAAGCTGGCGAACCGCTACGCGGACTGGATGCTGCCGTATTTTGAGGCTTTGGCGGAAACAGATGTGCCGCTGATCATGGTGCACGATGATATCGTCTGGTCAGCGGGGGCGATCTTTCGACCGGCCTGGTATCGTGAATTTGTTTTTCCCAATTACAAGAAATACTTTGCTCCTCTCCTGGACAGCGGGAAGAAGATCCTGTTCTGCTCAGACGGCAATTTTACCGAGTTTATCGAGGATATTGCTGGGACTGGTATTCACGGCTTCGTCTTTGAGCCGCTGACCAGCCTGGAGGCGGTGGTCGAGAAGTATGGGAAGACGCATGTGATCATCGGCAATGCCGAGACGCGCCTCCTTCTGACGGGCACACGCCAGCAAATCCGGGCGGAGGTGGAACGCTGCCTCAACCTGGGGCGAAGCTGCTCGGGGTATTTCCTGGCGGTTGGGAACCATATCCCACCCAATACGCCGGTGGAGAACGCCTTGTATTACAACCAGGTGTATGAGGAGCTGTGTTGGAGGTAAAAAAGCTGAGTTAACCCGTGAGCTGCTCCTGGATGTAAACGGCTACTTCGGCCACCGGCGCGACCCAGATGTGCTCCTGGCGGCGAGCCAGGTGGTCCAGAAACTCGCTGAAATCCACGCCGCTGACGGGCAGGTGGCCTTCGTTGATCCCGTGGAAGGCCATGATCCCCCAGCGACCCTGAGCGGCGGCCAGCTCAGCCAGGCCGATCAGGAAGGCGCTGGTCTGCCGTTCGACATTCCAGGAAGACAGGCAGTGCAGGTCGCAGAAGTGGGGATCGTTGGCCAGCTCGCCGCGGGCGCGGCCGGCCGCGAACAGGCGCGCCACCAACGGAACGTAAGAGAGACGGTGGAGGCCTCTGCCGAGGCTGGTCTCATAGCAGGGATAGGCGAAAGAGGTGGCTTTCTGGGCGGGGAAGGCGCTCGAAATGCGCCGCTGGGCTTCCTGCAGGTCTTGCTCCAGGTCAGCCAGGGTCATCTCCAGCAGGTTAGGCGCCCAATCCATGGGGATGTTGAGGGAGCAGGGGTGCGTGAGCGAGTGGTTGCCCATCTCATGGCCGGCCCAGGCGGCGGGCAGCCAGGCCTCGAGCTGCTTACGCCAGGAGCTGGGGGAGTTTTCATCCTCGTCGCCGCGCGGGTTGAGGTAAAAGGTGCCGCGCAGGCCGCGGCGGTCTAGCTCTGGCACGACTGTTTCCAGATGGGAGGGCATGCCGTCGTCGAAGGTGAGCGAGAGCGCTCCGGAGTGGGGTGGGGGCCAAAAGAACAAGGTTCACTCTCTACTGAAAGGATACCGAGCATTATACTCGTTAAAATGTTTGCGACTCATCCTTTGATGTGGTAAAATCTCGTCGCCACTTCTTTTGGGGAGGTGCCAGAGAGGCCGATTGGGCTCGCCTGCTAAGTGAGTGCTGGGGAATAACTCAGCCGTGGGTTCGAATCCCACCCTCCCCGCCAGAACCAACAAAACCCGCTCAGACAGGCGGGTTTTTGCGTTTTTACGAGCTGCCTGGCTGGGGCAAGTTATCCAGGCAGAGGGTTGGCCGTAGTAGAATCAGGGGAAGAAAGGTTTGTCCCTACCCTCAGCAGCTGGCGGAACCCTGACCGATGAAGATCACGATCCTCACCTATGGCTCGCGCGGAGACGTGCAGCCCTTTGCAGCGCTAGCGCTGGGCTTACAGCGGGCCGGACATTCGGTGCGCCTGGCTGCCCCACATCGTTTCGCTGGTTTCATGGCCGAGCATGGCATTCCTTTTGCGCCTCTTCCCGGCGACCCCGAAGAGATGAGCGCCCGTCTCAATGACGCCCGCCATAACGTATTCGGCATGGTCAAATCCATGGCGGATTACGTCTTCTCGATCGCAGAGCCGGTTGCGCGGGCGGCCTTTGCCGCCTGCAATGAGGTTGACCTGATCATCCATTCGTTCCTCTTCACGACCGGGGGGCATTCCCTGGCGCGCGCTCGCGGCATTCCGGATGTTTCCGTGCAGGGTTTCCCGATGTTTGCCCCCACGCGCGCCTTTCCGATGGTGGCGCTGCCGAACATACCGCCCGGCCCACTGAGCTATTTCTCGCACTGGATGGCAACCCAAATTTTCTGGCAGGTTGGGAATTGGGGATTTCGACGGCTCCGTTCCGCCGCGGCGGATTATTTCGGATTTTACTGGCCTTTCGATGGCTCCGGCACAGCTCAGACGCCGCTGCTGTTTGCCTACAGCCCGGTCGTCCTGCCCAGGCCGGCTGATTGGACAGCGCCCTATATTCACCTGACCGGTTATTTCTACCTTGACACGCCAGAGACTTACCAGCCTGCACAAGAGCTTGTGGACTTCCTTGCCGAGGGCGAGGCCCCGGTATGCGTGACGTTTGGGAGCATGGTCAACCGTGAGTCCGAGCGGATCGACGGTATCGTGCGGGCTGCCCTGGCAAACACGCGCCAGCGCGGGATCATCCTGACCGGCTGGGGCGGGAGAAAACCCCCCGCCCACGCTGGCGATCTGCTTTACCTGGAAGCTGCGCCGCACGATTGGCTCTTCCCGCGCTGCAAGTCCGTCGTCCATCACGGCGGGGCGGGGACCACGGCGGCGGGCTTACGCGCCGGGATCCCCAACATCATCGTGCCTCACGGGGTCGACCAGCCGTTTTGGGGGAGGCGCGTAGCGGCCATTGGGGCAGGCCCGGCGCCGGTTGACTTGGGGAAGCTATCCGTCCAAACCTTGACCGCCGCATTCGAGCAAGCCAATTACCCTGCGCTGCGCCGGCGCGCCCAGGAGAAAGGCCGCCTGATCCGCGCCGAGGATGGGGTGGGGGCGGCGGTGCGGCTCATCGAACAGCACGCCGCCGCGTTCTGAGAGGAAAACGCTGGGAGCACGATGCGTCGCCATCCTGGATTGCCCGGTATACGAAGCCTTGGGTCGCACTGAGGCGGTCGTAACCAAACTAAAAGCGCCTTCCATAAAGCATGCTATAATGTGCACACAAATATATCCACATTATCAGGAGGCAGCCATGTTAACGGTTGGAATTCGAGAACTCAAACAACAGGCGAGCGAGCTGATCCGCCGGGTGCGTGAAAGGGGGGACGAGATCCGGGTGACCTATCACGGCAAAGTGGTGGCGCGCATCCTCCCGGTCCAGCCTGCTGCAGAAGAAGTCCAGCGCGCCTGGGATGACCTGGACCGCTTGGCAGAGGAAATTGGCAAGGGTTGGCCGCAGGGCGTTTCGGCGGCAGAGGCGGTATCTGAGGGGCGGCGATGACTCTTCAGCCAACGCAGGAGCAGCGCTACATCGTCGTTGATGCCAGCCTGTGGGTGGCGCGGCTGGTGCCCCAGGACGCCTCGCATGCCGCCGTGCGCACCTGGATGGATGCCCGCCGCGCAGAAGAGGTCGAATTCTTAGCGCCGGCCTTGCTGCTGGCAGAGGTGGCCGGGGCGGTTTCCCGCCGCACCGGAGAGGCAGTCCTGGCCGGCCGGGCTGTGGAATACCTGGAGCGCCTGCCCGGCCTGCGCCTGGTGGAGATGGACCGCGCCCTGATCGACGAAGCCGCCCACCTGGCCGCAGAACTGGGCCTGCGCGGGGCGGATGCCACCTACGCGGCGGTCGCCAGCCGCCTGGGTCTGCCCCTGGCCACCCTGGATGCCGACCAGCGCTCGCCCGCCGCTCAACCCATCTCCATTCACCCCATCGAATAATCCCATGTTCTACCGCCGCAATTCCGGCGAAGTCTCCTCGCGCAATGACCCTGGGCCGCCCAAAACATTCTCCACGCCGGTGGGGGAAAAGCACCTTAAAGCATAGTTCCCCAGTTAAGGGGAACTCAGATCTTGTTCTGATCAAACAATCGATCCCTCGATACCCCGACACCTTGAGCAGATGCTTATCTCCGCTCACGATAACTGTGCTCCCGCTGGCCAGCGCGCAGGCAAGAAATTTATCGTCGTCGTGATCCTCGCAAACAGCTTCAGATAGCGGTGGCGCGGCATAGACTTCCGCATTTTGGATCACAAATTCGAGGATTGGCTTCAGGTCAATGATAGGCCGATCTTCGGCCAGGATTTCCCCCACCCGGCGATATTCGTCCAAAATTTCGGGCGAAAAGACCAGTTGGATTTTGCCATTTCGCCATGCTTCGAGAATTTGATAGGGCGGTCCCCTGAAGAAAATCCCTGAAACGAACACATTGGTATCGAGGACGACTTTCACTTTCTCTCCCGCGCTTTCGATACAGCCTTCGCAATATCAGCGCGTTCCAATCCTGCGATTTTGGCCTGCTGGCGCGCCTGTTGAATGAGCGCATCGAAAGTCTCCAGGCTGGGGGCAGTAATCACTTTCAGAATCACCACGTCTCCTTCGCCCACAACGACGAACTGAGCGCCTTCTTTGAGATTCAGCCGCTTGCGAATGGTTTCTGGTATGACAATTTGTTCCTTGATTCCCTTCCGAATTGTTTTCCAATCTAATCCCGTGATCTCTGCTATGCGCGTGATGCCGCCATGCCCTAACTGCTGGGCCTGAGACGCGCCAAACAGCCTCCGCTGGCGGGTGTTCAGCCGGGCTGCGACAGATCGGGCAGGCGGAGCTATTCCCGCGACCAGTTTTCCTGGTCTTCTGTTCGATAGCAGGACTTTAGAGCATTGCAAGTGGTAAAGCGAGGGTGCCCCCTCCCAGGGGTAGAAGGGTATTCCCCGGGTGAACTACGTATCCCGGTGCCACTCGATCGCTCAGGGTGGAATTCAGCGTAAAATCTTTGCGGAAGCTGGCGATGGCGCTGGCCATTTCGGGGCGCGGTGTGGCGGACAGCTTGACCTCAATCGGAATGAGCTTTCCCTGCGTTTCGACGATCAAATCCACTTCCGACCCCGCCGCGGTGCGCCAGAAGTACAGCGCTGGCTCTTCGCCGCGGTGGGTCAGGGTCTTATACAGATCAGCCGCGACCAGATTCTCGAAGATTGCCCCACCCATCGGGCCAGCCGCGGCGTGTTCACGATCGCGCAACCCAACCAGGTAACACAATAATCCCGTATCCATGAAATACACCTTGGGGGATTTGACCAGGCGCTTGCCGATGTTCACAAAGTAAGGCCGCAGGATGAAAACCTGAAAGGATGCTTCCAGGATCGAGAGCCAGTCTTTGGCCGTGCTGACCGAAACGCCAACATCCCTGGCCAGCTCGCTCAGGTTGAGCAACTGGGCGCCGCGCGCCGCTAGGGCACGCAGGTAGGTCTGGAAGAGCGTCAGATCGCCAATGTTTCTTAAATTTCGCACATCCCTTTCGAGATAAGTCTGCACATAGCTTGCCTGCCACAGACGGGCATCTCGCTCAGGCTGACTGACCATTTCGGGGTATGCCCCGCGTAAAATTTCATTCCACAAATCGAGATTAGCGTTTGGTTCGCCTTTTTCAGGCACAGAACTCGCCTCCCATGCCAATGGCTTATGGGGGACTTGCAAGATTTCTCGCCGGGACAAGGGCAGAAGCTTTAGGATGGCGGACCTGCCGGCCAGGCTCTCAGTTACCTGCTGCATGAGCAGCAAATTCTGAGAACCGGTCAGGATGAACTGCCCAGGGCGATTCCGGTCGGCATCTACCCGTTCTTTGATGTAGGGCAGCAAGCCAGGAGCATATTGAATTTCATCAAATATGACCGGCGGGGGGTAGAGGGCGAGGAAACCACGTGGATCAAGGGTAGCGGCGGCGCGTACATCCGGCGGTTCCAAAGAAACCAGCGGGAAGCGTGACCCAAATAAATGCTTGAGCAGAGTGGTTTTGCCCGATTGGCGCGGTCCCACCAAAACGACAGCAGGAAACTCGCGATACGCCTTTTCGAGAACCGGTTCCAGGCTGCGGGTGATGTAGGACTCAACCATATCTCGTTCCTTTCTGCATATTTAGGATTGTATCTTAAATTTGCAGATTCGACCAGCCCGAAGAACCCTCAAAACGGCTCGAGCCGTTCGAGCTGCTGGCGTGGGGTGTCGGGCCTCACGATGACGAAGCAAGCTTAGGCTTCTTTCAGCCATTCGAGCTCAGGATATCTGTTATTTTCCTGGGGTCACTCAACTGTTCTAACGGAACTACCTGGATGTTCTCCGCCAACGGATACGCTCTGTCTCCCGGGTGACTGTTTCTTCGATAGCGTATCCTTCCCAGGATGCGCCGATTTTGGGGTGAGTGAACAAATCCAACTCCGAGCGGATGCCCATCAGGTAGTGCAACAACCCAGAATCACGGAAATATACCCTGAAATTCCATCGTTGATGTATGGAATTTCATGGTAAATATGCCCCTACTTGAGACTCCCCAACAGGATGCCGCCCAGGCTGGCAAGCAGGCAGCCAACCAGGGTCAGGGTGGCAGCGTGTGATCTAGGCTGAGGGTCTTTCAGCAGGTAGACCCCGACCAGGCCGTTGACGACCATGCCCAACTGTGAGATGGTAAATCCACGCCCGGCACCAAGCTGCTCCACGAGCAGCAGCATGCCGTAATTGCCAATGCCCCACAGCAGGCCCGTTGAGGCCACTCGCAAGTACTCGCTGGTGCCCTTCAGGCGCAGCGGCTGGCGGGTGAGCGCGGCCAGAGTGGCGCTTCCGGTAAAAATGCCCACCGAAAGCGGGAAGGCAGCCACCCACATGGAGGCTGCTGAGAGCTTGATCGGAATGAAATAGGTGCCCCACAACACTCCCGCCCCCAAGGCGCTCAGCAAGCCGGCCCACAGAACGGCCTTCGACTGGCTCTGCCCACCAAACCCTTTGGCAAAGATGATCAGCAATACCCCGGTGATGAGGATCGCCAGAGAAGCCACCAGCAGGACCAGGGTGAGCGGACCAGCCGTTAAAAATTCGCCAAAGATCACGGCGCCCCACAGGATGCTGACTACGACATTGACCGGTGTCCAGATGCCATAGGCACGCGCCGCGCCGAGGTGGTCCGTGGCAGTGAAAGCCAGGAACCCGCTGATCGCCCAGACCAGCCCGCCCAAGAAAGGCAGCCAAAACACTTCCCAGGTCAGCCCACCAAAACCCTGGAAGACGAAGACCACTACCGCCAGCCCCAAATTGGCCGCCGCGACGTAAAAGGTTTTGATCTGCTGGTTTTTAAAGGAAATATTTTGCGAAGGGGCCAGCCAGGTGCCCCATGCCAGGACGGTAATAACGGCGGATAAAATGCCAGGCATGAATTATTCCTTAATCCCCGATTTCGCCCGGTTCTCAACGGATCGCGCGATCGTCTTCGCTCACCAGACGGATCCGGATCTCATTCATTGGACCGCCCTTTCGATAATTTCGATCACTCTCGGCAAACAGGCCTGGCTGGTAAGGTTTTCGAGGGCAAAGCGTCGGCCAGCCTCGCCGCGCTGCTCTAGTTCGGATGGTTGCAGGGATTTTACCTGGTGGATTTTTTCAGCCAATCCTGCGGGCTCATCGGGCTCAACGAGCCATCCGCATCCAGAAGCTTCAATTACACTGGCCAGCTCCGAACCGGGCAGACCGGCGGCAATGACCGGCCGCCCGGAGAGCATGTAGCGAATCAGCTTGGAAGGCACCGAGGCCATCGATTGGTTGCCCAGGGTGGGCAGGACCAGTACATCCGCGGCCTGGTACAACGGCATGGTTTGGTTGGCAGGCCAGGGGGTAAAGAATGAGAGGCGCTGGATATCAACAGCCAGCTTCTGGCAGGCCGCCAACTGGCTTCCCTCGCCTGCTACCAGCCCGTAGACTTCACCATCCAGGTAGGAGAAGGCTTTCACCAGAGTCTCAACCCCGGCAGCCATCCCAATATTACCCCCATAGGCAACCAGGAAGGCCTGCTGAGGGATTGCAAAACGTTCGCGCAGGCTGGCAGTTTCAGCTTCGCTGGCAGGCAGGGCATCCTGGTCGGCCCAGTTGGGAATGACACTGACCCGCTCCGTGGGAACTTGTCGGTCTTCTGTATAAACTTTGGCAAAGGATGGGGAGATGACGATTACGTGAGCGGAGCGGCGGCTGACTTGCCCATCGATCCAACGCATGACGCCAAAGGTCAGGCTCTTTTGCGAAGCCCGGCCCTGGACCGCATAGGATTCGGGGTATATATCCTGGACGATGATCACATAAGGGATGCGCCGTAAAACGGCGACCAGGCTCATCAACCCCGTAGCGAAGACAGGCCAGGAGTTGGAGTAGATGACATCTGGCCGGGATGAGAAAAGCAGGTACACCGCCGAGCTGAGGCCAAAGGTAATATTTTCAACAAAACGCCTCACGGCTGAGGATTCTGAGGTAGGGATGGAAAAGCAGCGCACCAAATCGAAGTCAGAGGCTTCGGCACAGTGAGAATATAAGCGGCGCCGGTAGCCGGAGAAAATCCGCCCGCCTGGCCGGCTTGGAAAGGAGGTGACCACTTTTACGGAATGCCCGTTCGTTGCCAGTCCCTTAACGACTTCCCGGGTAGTTATCCCTGAGACAACCAGTTCGGGAGGAAAGACGCAGCTAACGACTGTGACCTTTCGCTTCACACGATTACTCATTTGGCTTCCCCTCCAAACTGTTCGAGCCGTTCGAGCTGCTGGCAGAGCTGCTCCCGCGCCCACATTTCCTGGCCATTGTCCTCATAATGCCGGTAGTAGCACTCGATGACCATGATCAGGAACAGGTAGATGTTATACAGGGTGCGGCGGCACTGCCGGGCGGGGGTGTCGAGCATTTCCAGCCCGTAGCCAGCCAGGAAGGCGGGATTTTCACCAAAGGCGCCGAAGTTCACTTCCATCAGCGGGTCAGCCCACAGGGCACGCTCGAAGTCGATCACGCCGGTGATCCGTTTGGTCTCCGGGTCAACGAAGATGTTCCCATCCCATAAATCCCAGTGCACCAGGCAGGCGATCTGTACCTCATCCAGGCTGGAATAGCGCGCCGCCAGGCGGGCATAGATCTCATCGTAAGGGAGAGGCAGCTCAACCGGGAAATCCTGCCCGTCGGCGAGGATATCCTTCAGCAGGCGGTCGAACGCCTCCCGCCAGGTGGGGACAAGCTGGCCGGGGAAAGCAAACGGCCCGAAGCCTGTCCCGTGGATCGCATTCAACTGGCGCAGGTAAATCCCGGTCTGGCGATCGATGGCACCCTGCTCGGCAGGAGATAGCTGCGGGCGGAGCTTATGGTAAGCAATGCCGGGTACGAACTCCATGATGTAGTAATCATTTTGGATCAGGGCGCGGGAGGTGTCGTAGCACAGTACGCCGGGCACGGGCATTTCGGTATGCGCTCTCACCAGCCGCAGGACCTCGACCTCCGCCTGCATGATATTCCTTTCGTAGCGCAGGACGCGGCATGCATCGGGGGGCGCAATTTTCAGTACCTGTTTTTGCCCATCTCTCAGCTCGAGCAGGTAGGCGGAGTTATACATCCCGTTGGTAAGCTCTTCGAAGGCGCCGATCTGGCTTTGCGAGCCGAAGTGGTGGTGGGCGATCTTTTGGGC
>Ga0315278_10004539_pt1 | contig 12520 bp, 14 predicted proteins | sample YL17G06_0_MG_FD_203880 | JGI IMG/M metagenome (GOLD analysis project Ga0315278, IMG submission 203880) | Sediment microbial communities from Yellowstone Lake, YNP, Wyoming, USA - YL17G06_0 | ecosystem: Environmental > Aquatic > Freshwater > Lake > Sediment | place: USA: Wyoming | collected...
CGCACCAAAGGCCGCACCCCCGCCGAGGTCTTCTGGGGTGCGATCAACTTCGAGGTCCGTCAGGAGGCGTGAAGTGTCAACACCCTTCCGGTACTGGACAGGCTAGGGCGCACTGATACGGACGGGGGCACCTGAGGCGGCTAGCCTCTGGTTGACCGCCGCTGCAAGTCTCCGACTATCTCATCTCAAAGCGGTGGCCGTTCCCCGACGAAACGACTTCGTAGCATCATCAAGCTCCTCGTCGGCGATGTGGGTGCAGCGCGCGTCGCTGGCCGTGGTGGGGCCGCTGGTTGGGCCCCCCCGACTGCGTTGAGAAGATCCCAGGGGCCTCTCAGTCGATCCGGCTCGGGCGACACGGCGAGGCAGAGTTCTCCTCGGACCTCTCCGCGTAGTATAGTTGGTCAGAATGGAGGTGGCATGATGACTGACGGTGATGTAGGCGTGGCCACAGCTTCTGGCGGTGCAGCTGGGAAAGTCCCAGGCAACGACGTCTTGATTGCGGAGTACGCGGCGGCTCAGAACTCCGCCCAGCACCACGAGCTGCTTGGGTGGCAGTCAAGAAGCATCCTCTGGACAGCAAGCATGCTGCTGTTTGGGCCTGCGGCCGCACGTGGCCTTGAACCGGTCGTCGTGTCGCTCCTGGCCTTCGCGGGCTTGTGTCTCCTCATCTCTCCCTTGATCTGGAACGAGCACCTAGGACAGATCAAGAACCTGAAGTACGAGCGATGCAGGGCGATCGAGGCTGTTCTCGGCATGCAGCAACACATAAGTACGAAGGACAGGTTCCCAGAACGCTACCTGGCGTCGGCGAGCTATGTCCTGGTAGGTCTTCTCGCAGCGGCCTGGATAGTGCGCGCGGTCCTTGCCTGGTGCCACTAGCCACGGGGCGCCGGGGTTCGGTCTTGCATTCCAGCACTAGATCTCGCTAGATCCGCGTCGTTCCGGCGTCGCTGTCCGCTCATCGAGGCAGTGCGGGCGATGCTTCGGCGCATGGTCCTTCTCAGAAGGACGACCATCGGTCAGTCTGTCCTTCATGGGAGGACAACTCCCAGGCTGAACCGCCCCGGGATTGCCGGAAGCTCCTCTGCCTGAGTCCGGCGGCTCTCTGATCCAAGCTGCCAAGCTCCATGCTTGGTCCTCCGCGCGCCTTGCGCGCTAGAATCGGCCGGAGGTGAGGCGACGGTGACGATTCTGGCGGCGCTCCTGCTAATGCTCCTGGTCATGGATCCGCTGGGGAACATCCCGGTGTTGCTCGCACTTCTCGAGAGTGTTCCACCGCGGCGGCGACGCTGGATCCTCTTGCGCGAGTCGGTGTTCGCGCTCGGTTTCCTGCTCGTCTTCCTCTACCTCGGACGCTACGTGCTTGGCATGCTCGCGATCTCGCAGGAGGCACTCGGCATCGCGGGTGGGGTGGTGCTCTTCTTGATCGCGCTGCGGATGATCTTCCCGCAGCCGGGCGGGATGTTCGGCCCGTCGCTCAAGGGCGAGCCGTTCATCGTGCCGATCGCGATTCCGCTCATCGCCGGCCCTTCGGCGTTGGCGACGGTCATGCTGCTCGCGACGCGCGAGCCGACGCGGCTCCTGGCGTGGACGGCGGCGCTCGCCGGGGCGTGGTGCATCTCGACGCTCGTCATCATCAGCGCGGAAGGGCTGGGCCGCGTGTTGCGGCCGCGAGGTCTGGCGGCGATGGAACGGCTGATGGGGATGATCCTGATGACGGTCGCGGTGCAGATGCTGCTCTCCGGTATCCGCGAATTCCTCGCCGCAGGCTAGCCTGGCCTCCTCTGCGGCTGGTCAATGGCCGGCAACCGCAGAGGTCGCCGAGGCCGCAGAGTGACGACAACCCGCCGCATGCCATGTCTCGGATTGCCGCGGAACCGGAAGGCCGTCCCGTGGTTCAGAGATAGGGGCTCTGTTCCGGGTGCCTGCTTCCTTCCCTCCTCTACAGCTCCGCGCCCTCTGCGCGCTCTGCGGTGAGCACGCCCCTTGTTGGCTCGCGACTTGTCCGCTACGGTGGATCCATGCACACGCTGGTCGGGCTCCTGCTTGTCTTCCTGTACGAGGTGGGAACTGCCGTCATCCTGCCCACGCCGGCCGAGCTGCCGCTTGTCACATACAAGTGGCTGCCCGTCGGATGGATGACGCTCTTCGCGGTGGTGGGCAAGGTCGTCGGCTCGTACCTCGTCTTCTTCCTCGGCGATCGTATGAAGAACACGGAGCGCTTTCACCGCTTGGTCGCTCGCTATGGCGTCCTGCGCGCCATCATGAATTGGTCGGAGCGCTTCGTCCGCCGCTTCGGGGTGTTCGCCGTGTTCTTGCTCTTGTGCATTCCGGGATTCCCAGACACGGTGTCGCTCTACCTGTTCGCTGTCGTGGGCCAACGGCCGGTGCTCTTCTCGCTCGCGGCGGGGGCAGCGACGGCGGTGCGATTCGGCTTTGTGATCCTCGGCGTGTGGAGCTTCGGGCAAGTCGGTCAATAGGCGGGCGCTACAACAGCTCGGCGACGCGATCCGCGTCGAACGGTCCGCCGTGCGCGGGATGGAAGCGGCGTGCGCCTTGGTCGAGGAGTCGTCGTACGCTCTTCGGCCACGCATCGGGGTCTTCAAGCATGAGCGGCATCGACGGGGCGTGCGGCCGACCGAGCCTGCCGGTCACGAGATCGCCGACAATCGCGTCTTCCCCTACGAGGACAGAGAGACAGCCCCGCGTGTGTCCCGGCGTCGTCAGGAGCAGGCCGTCGATCCCGAACGGGGCCAGCGTCATCGTCTCGACGACGGCGACGTCGGCATCGACCGGAGGGTAGGACGCAAATCGCGACATGAGTGGCAGGAGCGCCCTGCCGACGACCGTGCGCGGTCTCATCGGCGCGGCTGCCCCGCACTGCAGGTACCGCATGGTCTCGCTGCTGCAGGCGACGGCGCCATCGGTCATGCCGGCCAGCCGGGCGAGACAGCCCGCATGGTCGCCGTGGGCGTGCGTCACTACGATGAGCGCGATGTCGGGGAGTTCGACGCCGATGCGTCGAAGCTGCCAGCGCAGGAGTGCGTCCTGCCCGACCATGCCGGTGTCGATGAGGATGGGAACCGGCCCTCGGATCACGTAGGCGCTCGTCGCGCCGAGCGGAATGCGGACGATCAGCTCGCTCGGATTCATCGACCCTCCCGGTGCGCCTCAAGAAGCAACGCCATCTTGCCACCTCGGCGGCGCCGCGCCAAGCCGCGCTCGTGGGACGCCTCGGGCTCCTGCTTGGCCACCGGCGTGGGTAGAATACGCCCATGCTCTGGATTCTGACGCCCGGCGCGGGGATTCTCTTTGCTACGGCTGCGCTTTCCCTGGTGCTTGCAGGACTGGCTTGGGGCCGCAGCGCGCAGCCGCAGTGGCGGTTCTTTCCGTTCCTCATGCTCGGCGTGGCGGGCTGGTGCCTCGCCTCCGGGCTCGAGGCGTCGTTCGTACCCCTCGCGTGGAGGCTCTTCTGGGCGAAGCTCGAGTACCTGGGATCTGGGTCCGCGGCGACGCTGCTCTTGCTGTTCGCTGCGCGCTACTCGGGACAAGACCGCTGGCTGCTCGGCACTCGCCAACTCTTCCTGTGGGCACTGCCCGCCGTCGGCGTCGGGCTGGCTGGCACCAACGAGTTCCATCACCTCGTGTGGGCCGGCTTCTCACCCGGTCCGGCCGGAACGAACTCCCTGATCTACCACCACGGTGCAGGGTACTTCGCCATCGTGGTCTGGATCTACGCGTACCTACTCGCTGCGTGCGCCCTTCTCGTGCGGTCTGCTCTGCGCTCACCCGTCGGACGTCGGCGTCAGGTCGCGATGATCCTCCTCGCCGTGGCTTTTCCCTCCACCGCGGGCATTCTGTACTCGCTCGGGTATTCGGTCGTCCCGGGACTCAACCTGGTCCCCATGTCGTTCGTTCTGACGGCCGTCGTGCTTCTCATCGGCATGGGCCTCTTCCGCGTGCTGGATCTCGTCCCCGTTGCCCGAGACGTTCTCGTGGAACGCATGACGGACGGCGTCATCGTCGTCGATGCGCATCGACGCGTCGTCGACGCCAACGCTGCTGCCGCGAATTTCCTCGGGGTGCGTTCGTCGCTCGTCGGACGAGACCTTGGCGCCGCATGGGAAGGCTGGAGCAAGTTGGATCTTTCATGCCCGTCCGGGGAAGAGCGACACATCGAGATCACCCTGTCGCGTGAGCCCATGCTCCACGTGGACGTGCGCATGACACCGCTGCGTGAGCCGGGGCAGCGCGCCGCGGGCTGCCTCATCGTGATGCGCGACATCACCACGCGGTACGCGGCGGAGACGTCACTGCAGCGGGCGAACGAGCGTCTGAGAGACGACGTGCGACGAATCGAGGCGCTCCAGACGGAGCTCACCGACCAGGCGATCCGGGACAGCCTCACCGGCCTGTTCAACCGCCGCTACCTCGATGAGATCCTGCCGCGCGAGCTGGCACGCGCGGCCCGCGAGAAGAGCGTAGTCTCTGTCGTCATGATCGACATCGACCACTTCAAGGAGACCAACGACCGTCGCGGCCACCGCGAGGGGGACCGCCTCTTGGCGCTCTTCGGCACCCTGCTTCGCGAGCGCACGAGGCCGGGCGATGTCGCCTGTCGCTACGGCGGCGAGGAGTTCCTCCTCGTGCTGCCAGGCGCGTCGCTCGAGATCGCCCGCGATCGCATGGAGATCATCCGCAACGAGTGCTCGCTCCGACTCCGCGCGGAGGGTTTCGCTCAACCTCCGACCCTTTCTGCCGGTGTCGCCGCCTTTCCGGAGCACGCGGGATCCGACGACGAACTCCTCCAAGCCGCCGACGAGGCTCTCTACCGCGCCAAGGCGGAAGGGCGGGATCGCGTCTGCGTCGCCGGCGCCGAATCCTAGGCGCCGAGGACAAACGTGTGGAGCTCGCCGTACCGCTCGTCGAACGTGCCGTCGCTCTTCTTCGTTTCTCCCGCGTAGAACCGAGTGCGCATCGATCGCGCCTCGGCGTCGTAGACGACGTGCCACAGCGTTCGCGAGAGGCCGAGCGATGCGGCGATGGTCTGCCGCGCGGGTTCGGAGATCCACTCGAGGACGCGCGACACCGAAACCGTCGCGCAGGCTTTCTCCATGTCCTCAACTCTGTGTGTCCCGGCCGTCTGCGCGACGGCATCCTCCAAATGGATGGACCGGTCGAAGCTCGTCGTCCCGACGCTCTGGACGTCGTGCGGTTGCGGGAACGACGCCCGATCCGGGAAGCGGTGGAGCGGGTGGTTCGTCATGACGAGGGGACCTTCTCGACTCGGAAGGACGTGCGTCCCTCCGCGTGGATCGCGCTCGAAGACGAAGGCGTTGCCGTGTCGGTCGGCCACGAGGTAATGGCAGGGCATCATTGCCACGTAGAACCGAGCGGAGAGGAGGAAGTCGCGCGCCTCGTCCGCCGTCGCGCAGCCGTCGAGAACTTCGCGCATGCACGAGAGCTCGTGGAACCCCGTGCCCTGCGGCTGCGGTCCCATCCCTTCGCGGAGCGAGATTTCGTCTCCGTTGACGGCCATCATCAGTCCCTCGCTGTTGATCCCATCCAAGGTGCCCGCGAGGAGGTCGAACGAGACCATGGCCAGCGACGCGTACCCGCCGTCGGTGGGGTGGAGTTCGAGGACGTAGGGATCGGCCATGAACGGGCGCACGGACTGCCGGACCTCAGGCGGAAGCTCGATGCCGAACATGTCGGCCGCCGAGCCCTTGGGAAAGTCGTAGTTGCGCGACAGGCAGGGATGGCCCGAGCGCGTGGTTCGCGGAGGGTAGTAGACGAGAGAGCAGCCCGGGCCGGCAAGGCCCGGCGGGAGCTGGTTGTACGGGAGCGTCGTGGAGTCGCACGTCGGGACTTCGAGGCCCAACCCGCGCGCGACGCCCTGCGCCCGTTGCCAGAGGATGGGCGCGTGCTCCGAGATGTAGTCTGTCTGCGCGCACGACCGACTGGGGTCCGCGTCCTGCAGGGCGCGCGCCGTCAGCCCGTGGCGCGTCGCGGCAACCCGCGCCAGTGCCGCGCCGATCTCCTGATTCGTCCCACGCAAAACGAGGTGACGAACGACGGGGAACCCGCCCTCTCCCGTGTGCACAACATGCTCTTCCATCCCGCACCTCCGGCCAGTATGTCGCCAGTGTACGACGGAGGGTTCATCGCCGACGCTTAGTACGCGCGGCGGATGAGCCGTCCGAGAAAGGGAACTGCGATCTCGATCGCACCCTCCGGGCAAATCTCTTGGCAGCAGTAGCAGCGAATGCAGCGGTCGTAACGATGAACGGGCGGCGCGGACCGCGCCGCGTCCTCGAAGTCGACGGCCTTTGGGGTCACGGGGCAGATGGCCACGCACGTGCCGCACCTCGTGCATCGCGCCGAGCGGATCGCCGGCTTCGGGATGACGAAGCGACGGAAGAAGAGCGACATCCGCCCGGGACGGAGCGCGGTCCCCGTCGTCGAAAGGGGGCGCCGATTGACGGCAAAGTCGCGGGCGACGAACTCTTCCACGGGATCGCCGACGTACTCGATCCCCGTCGCCGTGCCGAGGCCGGCTTCCTCGCCGGCCACGATCGGGAGCACGAGATGCGGGTCGAGGTCGATGAGGTGACAGAACGCGGCGTCGAGCGCGACCGGGTCGTCTGAGAAGAGGAGGACGTTCATCGCGCGAGGGTTTCCACCCTGCGGACCGTTTCCTTCCATCGCCACGACGCCGTCCATGATGTAGAGCCGCGGCCGCAGAAGGCCGTTGAGGTCGACGAGCATCTGCGTGAACAGGCGCGCATTCGGCAGGCGGGCGTGGAACTCGGCTTTGAGTAGCCCCGGGATGCACCCGTACTGGTTCTTGATCGCACCGGTGATGCGTGTGAGTCCGTGCGTCTTCATCTTGCAGAGCGAGACGATGCCGTCTGCGTCGAGAACGCCCCGCGCGATCGTGAACTGCTTGATCAGCACGCCCTCGGGATACGGAACCGCGACGGGGGTGACGAAGTCGGCGAGGGGGACCCCAAGTTCGCGCGCCGCACCCGCGATTCCCGCGCGGCCGGCGACGGCCTCGGCTCGCCCGAATGCCGGGGAATCCCCGTACGTGAGCGACGCACCTGCCGCCAGGAAGAGCTCCGCGACCGCTTGGAAGACGCTCGGGTGGGTGGTCACAGCGCGGTCAGGCTCCCGCCCGATGAGGAGGTTCGGCTTGAGGAGAATCGTCTCTCCTGGACGCGCGAAGCGCTCGACGCCGCCGAGAAGATCGATCCCTCGCTCGACGGCCGCACGCACGGCGGCGATGTCGTAGGACGGGCAGCGGACGACGGCCACGCGGCTCACGTCGTGTCTCCCGTTCGACAGACGCCACTCTCGTCATCGCAGCAGGGCCCGCCGCGGCTTTCGATCTCGAGCGTCGCGTGGCCGATGCCGAAGCGCTTCACCTCTTCCTTGACGCGGCGGCGGGTCGCCGCGGCCTCCGCATGCGAATCGGTCTCGGGAACCACGACGTGGCCCGTCAAGACATGGTGCTCCCCGTCTTGAGACCAGACGTGGATGTGATGGACGTCACACACGCCGGGCACGCCGCGGATCGCGTCCTCGACCTCGCGCACATCCACGCCGTCGGGGACTCCTTCGAGGAGAATGACGAGCGTTTCTCGCAGTCGCTTGGCGACGTTCCACAGCACGTAGCCCGTGATGACGATCGACAGGATCGGGTCGAGAATCGGCAGATCGAAGAAGCGCATCACGAGCGCAGCTACGAGCACGGCGGCCCAGCTCAGCACATCCTCGAGAAGGTGCCACGTGACGAGCCGCTCGCTCAGGGAGCGCCCTCCGTGCATGCGCAGCGCCGCGAGGCCGTTGACGGCGATCCCGACGCCGGCCAGGATGAGCATTCCCGTCGCGTTCGTCGGTTCGGGAGCGACCAGGCGAGGCACCGCCATGAATAAGACGTAGATCCCGCCCGCCAACAGGAGGATGGACATCACGAGCGCGCTCAGGAGGGAGAAGCGGCGATAGCCGAACGTGAACACCTCGTCGCCCGCACGATGGGAGAGACGCTGAAAGCGCCACCCGAGGGCGAGGGCCAGGCAGTCCCCGAGGTCGTGGAGCGCGTCGGACAAGACGGCCACGCTGTTCGTCCACAGCCCGCCGCCCACCTCGATCAGCGTGAACGCCAGATTGAGGAAGAACGCGAAACCGATTCGACGCTCGGCGGACGATCGCACGCCGTGAGGGTGGTCGTGGTCGTGAGCCATCGCGCCGTCTCCTCCCTCGTCGATTGGCCTACGGCGACTCAACGAGGTATTCCAGGAAGTCTTGGAACCGTTGCTCGAGCTGCTTTGTGTCCACCGAGTAGTAACGGTTCTGTGCGTCGCGCCGCACGGCGACAAGCTCCTGTTGCCGGAGGACCTGCAGGTGGCGCGATACCGTCGGCCCGGCAAGTTCGAGCGCAGCCGTCAGCTCATCCACGGACATCTCCCCGTTCTGGGAAAGAAGCCGGAGGATGGCCGTTCGCGACCGGCTGGATAAGGCTTTGAAGAAGGTTGCATGCGGGTCGATCATTCCGTTCCTCCTACGCCGGCCCCGCCCCGCGCCAAACCACTTGACAGAGCCGCATCTGTGAGTATAATGCCAAGTGCGCATCTAGACAAGTGCGCAATTAGCAAGTCACCGAAGGAGGTGGCAAGAGTGACCAAGAAGCCAGCGGCGAAGAAGCCAGTGAAGTCCGCGAAGCCAGCAAAGCCCGCACCGAAAAAGGGGAAGTAGCTGGTTTGAGAAGACAGCAGCCTCCATACAAGCCCACCGAGAGTCTGAGGCTGCTGTCATCTTTGTTGGGGGAGGTTCGCGTACCGGGTCTTCGGACGCGCCGCCCCAGACGAATTCAGAGACCATGACCGAGACACCTCGCATCGGACTTGCCCTCGGCTCCGGCGGCGCGCGAGGAGCCGCGCACACCGGCGTGCTGAAGGTTCTTGATCGAGAGGGAATCCACCCCACCATCGTTGCCGGCTCCAGCATCGGATCGCTCATCGGGGCCGCGTACGTCTCGGGAAAACCCACGGCGGACATGGAGAAGGAGTGGCTCGCTGTCGGAGTCTCCAAAGTCCTGCGTGGTTTCATGCCTACGTTCCCGCGCGCCGGCTTGAGCTCGGGGCATGAACTACGGAAGCTGCTCGTCGGCCTGTTCGGCGACGTGAGGATCGAGGATCTCCCCATGCCGTTTGCGGCCGTAGCGTGCGACATCGATACAGGGGAGCCCGTGGCCTTACGTAGCGGCTCTCTCGTGGACGCGATTCTGGCATCCACGGCGATTCCCGGCATCTTTCATCCGGTTCGGTGGGAATCACGCATTCTCGTGGATGGAGGCATGGTCGATCCTGTGCCGGTCAGCGTGTGTCGCGACCTCGGCGCCGATCTCGTCATCGCGGTGGACATCACGGCGCGCCCCGTTCCGACGACACCGAGCAGCCGCAGCGTGTGGAACAAGATCGGAGACCACGTCCACGAAGGACTGAGCCAGCAGGCGTGGATCCCGGCCAGCCTCACCGAGCTCCTCGACAGAGCGTTCCGCGAGCGGCCGGAACGACCGTTGCCCGGTCTCTACAGCATTCTCAACCAGTCGATCTCGATTCTCCTTCAGGAGATCGTCCGGCAGCGGCTGGCTCTCGATCCGCCCGAGGTTCTCATTCGCCCGGACCTGTCGCTTTCGGTCCTCAGCTTTCGCCAGGCGAAGGACGGCATCGAGGCGGGTGTCCGCGCCGCCGAGGCGGCGTTGCCCCTTCTGCGGCAGCGACTCGCCGAGCGTTCGTAGCACGGGACAGCGTGCTCCGTGCGCTTGCTCTTCGAGGGGTCTCGATTCATGATGCTGTCTGAGGTGAGCCGATGAGTGCACGATGTATCCATTTTCTCGCGGTCGCCCTCGTTGCGTCGGCCGTCCTTCCGTGGGCGGGCGTCGCCGCAGAGGGCCCGACCGTCGTCGTCTTCTATCGCGAGGGGTGCGAGGACTGTCTCCGCATGGAACCTGTGCTCAGAGACCTCGAGGCGCAGTACCCGAACCTCGGCTTCCGCTTCATCGAGGGGGCGGATCCTGACGCATCGTTGTTGTGGCCCCTCGCCGCAGAGTACGGCGTCCTGCCGATGAGATTCCCGGTGATCTTCGTGGGCACGACGGCCATCGTGGGGAGTAGCCTATCGAACGAGCTGCTCCTCCGCTCCGCCGTCGAGGCGTGCGCCTCGTCCAACTGCCCGTCGCCGCTCGCATCTCTCCACGCGTCGGCCATCCCTTGGTCCACGATTCTGATCGTCGGATTGGCTCTTCTCGTCCTCGCGGTTCTCGTCCTCGCGTGATGCCGCAGCGCTCTCTCTCCGTCTCCGTCCTCGAGTCCATCGTGGCGGCGGGCGACCCCGCCGCCCTGGCTCGAACTGGAGAACCCCAACTGGCCCGCCAACTACACGGTCGACTTCCGGGATCTCGCATGGCAGAGGATCGTCCTCGCGCGAGGGGATGCGCTCGTTTGTGCAGGATTCGACGGAGCCTCCGTCGATCGAATCGACGCGTACGAGATGCTTGAGGGCGCGCCCTAGCGTGGCTGGGGAGGATCCTTGCGGTCCTTCTTGTCTCCGCTCTTTTCGGCCACCTTGTCGGGCCCGCGGCCGTCGTCTTCAGGGGCACGAGAATGATCCTGGCGCGTCCAGAGGTAGCTCTTCACAGCGAAGTAGAGGGCTGCGACTCCGCAGACTGCAAGAAGGGCGATGGTGACGGCGGCACCTACGGTGATCGGCATGGCGAGTTCAGCCTCCTTCTGCGTGCGCGCCGCCCGTCGGCGCCCGCTTGATGATAGCGGATCCCCCGCCGAGAGGGGCCGTGGCAGACGCGAGGTACACCACGGCATCGAGCGCGACGGCGATCTCCCGGTCGATGGCAGCCCGGACCAGGTCCTTGTGCGGGTCGTGGTCGCCGGACGCCGCGCGGCGAGCATCCCCGTCAATGGCGACGATCGCCCCCGTCCGCACCCGCCGCAGCATGCCGACGATGAACAGGGCCGAGCACTCCATCTCGACGCAGATCGCGCCCGCCGCGGCGTAGGTCTCGAATCCTAGATCGAGCACGCCGCGGTAGAACGCGTCGACGGAGACGCCGATCCCGCGGTGCACGCGATCTCCGCGCGCGTTCGCCGCGCTCCACAGAGCCGCCGAGACGTCCGCGTCCGCAATGGCCGGCATCTCAAGCGGCACGAGCTGGCGCGACGCGCCTTCGCCGCGCGCTGCGCCAAGCACGACGACGAGATCGCCCGTCACGACGTCGTCCGTGAGCGACCCTGCCGTACCGACGCGAATCAGCGTCCGAGCCCCGGCACGGATCGCCTCCTCGTATGCGATCGCGGCGCCCGCTGCGCCGACGCCGGCCGACGTGACCCCGACCGGAACTCCACGGTACGTACCGAGGAAGGTGTGATACTCGCGGTTGGCGGCAATCTGCCGTGCCCCGTCTAGACTCTCGGCGATTCTCGCCGCGCGCTGGGGGTCTCCAGGAACGAGCACGACGTCCGGCAGGTCCCCAGGATCGAGAAGAAGATGAGGAAGCTTCTGAGCCATGCACACCTCCACGCGACGCACTTCCGTGCGCCGATTGTACTCCTGGCAACACGGGGAGAGCCATCGCGCCGCTCTGCGAGCCCACCGCGGATTGGCCTCCGTCCATCTCCCTTCGTAGGCTGATGCATGGAGCCGAAAGCGCACCGGATCGGCGTGATCGCGGACACGCACGTTCCGAGCGCACTCCGCTGTCTGCCGGACTCTCTGGCCGCCGCGCTCGCTGGCGTCGACCGCATCGTCCACGCCGGGGATCTCGTATCCCTCTCCGTCCTCGACGAGCTGAACGCCATCGCTCCGACAACGGCCGTGGTCGGCAACTGCGACCCACCGGAGGTCGCACGGCACTTGCCCGCGCGGGCGACGGTCGAGATCGCCGGCCGCCGCGTGGGCATTCAGCACGGCCACCAGAGCCATTTCCTACAGAACCAGTACATCGCGTACGGCTACGGCGCCCCCGAGTTCGACCTCTTCTACGAGGCGATGGCAACCCAGCTTCCCGACGCCGAGGTCATCGTCTTCGGCCACTTCCACGCGCCCATGGTGCGGGAGTGGCACGGCATCTTGTTCATCAACCCGGGTTCGGTCGCGCCGCCGCACGCACGTCCGACGTTCGTCATGCTCGAGATCGGCGAGCGTCTCATCGCGCGTGTAAGTCTCCTGGCCTGAGCCATGAGAAGAGTCCCGGTGGGTCGTGCCGCTTGATCATCGCCGAGGATTGGCCTCGTCTCGATTTCCGCCCCTCGCCGCGCTATCCTCGATTCATGACCTCGAGGCGATCTCGAAAGACGGCCCAAGAGAGCGGGACGAGAACCGACGTCAAGAAGCCCTCCATGGAGCAGGACGTCTTCCGCGGGAAGCGGGTGCGCTTGACCCTTCTGCGTAAGGATGACGCCGCAACCGTCGCCCGCTGGACCGAGGACGGCGGGTACTTGCG
>Ga0315278_10004542_pt1 | contig 12519 bp, 12 predicted proteins | sample YL17G06_0_MG_FD_203880 | JGI IMG/M metagenome (GOLD analysis project Ga0315278, IMG submission 203880) | Sediment microbial communities from Yellowstone Lake, YNP, Wyoming, USA - YL17G06_0 | ecosystem: Environmental > Aquatic > Freshwater > Lake > Sediment | place: USA: Wyoming | collected...
AGCCGACAAGCAGATACCTGCTGTTTTTGGCTATATGGATTACCCAGAAAGATATGCCTAATAATAACAGAACAGCCGTTACCAGACGCTGCATAGGCAATCCCTCAACAGGATACGGATAAAGCACCGCCAATCGGCTCGGCCAAACCATTTTTTCGATGTATGCCATATAGGAAACAAATGCGTTGGCAAGGCGGGTCAACAAAGGGATTGATTCTATTTTGCTTACGGCGCCGGCGCTTTGCTGAACGAGAAAAGTTATTACGCTCGAAACCGCCGACAGAACTAAAAATGGAATCTTTTCCCGAATCAGTCTTGCAGTCCCGTTAACCTTAAACCGGTCGAGCGGCCAATAATCAAGCAGCAGCAAGACGAACGGCAATGTTACAAGCATAGGCTTTGCCATAAGGCCCATCGCAAAAAGCAGCAAGGTCAACAGATACCATTTTATACTCGTATATCTGACATAACGCAGGTAAGCCGCCATCGTCAGTATCCAGAATAAAGCGCTGAGGACGTCTTTTCGTTCGGATACCCACGCCACGGACTCAACGTGAAGCGGATGCAGTGCAAAAGCTGCCGCTACAAATGCGCTTTGCCAAAGTGCAGAGGTCATCTGTCTAAGCACAGCAAAAAGCAGCAGCGTATTTATTATATGCAGCAGCAGATTCGTAAAATGATGCCATTGAGGTTTTAAGTCGAACAACTGACAATCGAGCATATGGCTCAGCCAGGTCAGGGGAATCCAGTTAGCGGTTAGGCCGCTGGTAAAAGCCCAGATTACATTTTCACGGGTAAATCCTGTTTTGACGTGCTGGTTTTCGGTAACATACGCATCATCATCGTAAACGATAAATTGATGATGAAGCAATTGTGCATAAATTAAGAAGCCAATCGCCGCCAAAAGCAGATAAATGCCCAGAACCAGATATTTGCCCGTTATTTTTTTCATTTACTCTGCAAACAACTTTATTCTCTCGCACTCTTACTGTCAATGCTTCATCCCTTCGATAACTGTCCCAAAGATTGCGGGAGAATTTTTAGAATTTTTTCTCCCGTAAGCAGTGTAAGCCATAGCGCCAATTGTCACGCCTGCGGCGGATAAATCTCGAATTGTGCTTGAATTGTCTCGAATCACTCCCGAATTACTCTCGAAATAGTGCTGAATGGTGCGCCAAATTGCTTGAATTGTGCTGAATTGGGGCTCCGTTTTTGCGTAACTGATTATTTAGTAAAGAGTTAAGTTCTCAGGGAAAGGAAAAAGGGAAAAGGAAAAAATTAAAAGAATACAGGAGTCAGAATCCGCCACAGGCGGACAAGTTCCAGAAGCCAAAAGAAGAAAAAAGGCAGCGATACAGTATCGTTACTTGTCAAAGAACGAAGGGATAAAATGGTTCGACAGGCTCACCACAGGCGGTTCGACAGGCTCACCACAGGCGGTTCGACAGGCTCACCACAGGCGGTTCGACCCGTTCGACTCGCTTCGCTCGCTCAGGGCTGGCACTTCGACTTCGCTCAGGGCTGGCAGGCTCACCATCCGCCTGACGGCGGAAAAGTAGTCCCTCTATAATGAGGCGGACATGCACGTTTGATTCGAAAAACTTTCACCGCAGAGAAAGGAAGAGAACACAGAGAATAGATAAATTATTACAGAATAAAGAGTAAGGGAGTTGGGAAAAATTTTGGTTTTTTTCCGTTTTGGGCGAAGAGTGCATGCATTTTTGATTGAACGCCGGAACGGCGAGTTTATTGTTGGTCCCGCCGTAGGCGGGTAAAAGTTCGTTGTTCGTAGATAAAAAGGCGGGCTGAAGGCTATTCTGTGTGGCTGCGTTTTTTTTTAATCCCGATAGTATAGGGACACCGAGGCCGAGCAGTTTAGTATTTTATTTATTCAGATTTTTTCTTACGAACATCTCTTTTTGGATGTTATCGTATATTCTTTGAAAAAGCTCAGGGTCTTCGACTCTTGTGGAGTTTTCTTGGGTACCATATTGAGAACTTGACTTGTTTTTGTTGACAAAGGATATTCGCTCTTTTACAATATTTTCTCCAAATTGCTCTAATGTTGCTGTTACTTCGGAGTTCCGCATGTCGCCCCAAAAATTTTGTTTAATGCCTGTTTCGCCTTGAATGACACCTGATGTAAAATCTGCATTTTTAATAATGTATCCTTCGTCTTGTAAAACCTGTACAGTAGCCTTAAAGGCATCGTCGTATTTACCCTCTAAATCTTTTGATTCAAGGTCCCTTCTTTGTAAAGCTGATAATTCAGTTGTTGCACATCCCGCGGAGATTGCCGTTAGCAATATAGCAAAACACCATATTTTCATTTTTTAACCCCCTAAAAAGCTGAACCCCTATAGCTACAGTCTTTAACCACTTCATTACTGTCAAATTCAATCATAAGCGTAAAAGTTCTAGTTGAAGCAGAACTTTTGCCACCGCTTACACCACCCACAACGACATTCCAGTAGCCCTCTTCACCTGATTTCACAACGGAGACAGTATCATAAGTCCATACCTCATTGCCACTTTTATTCTTCGTTACTATATTTGGAGCACCAAAAACCTTCAAAATTTCATTCTGTGTTGTAACTCCTTTAATTATTTCTTTCTTTACCATTCCTGCTGTTAGATTGCTTCTCTCGGTCTGCTCGGATTCGTTTTGGGCACAGCTTGGTAAAAACAAGAATACCGCACATAATGTGATTAAGGCCTTCTTCATTTCTAACCCCTTTCGAGTAACTGTAAAATTAACATAGTTGAAATAGTATTTACGTCTGAGAGAATAGTCAAGGAAAAATGGTCAGGACATTTCTTTTAGCGTTTCCTTCTCAGCATCACCGCACCGAGGCCGAGAAGTAAAAGTGTGGCGGGTTCGAAGTTCGTAGATAAAAAGATGGCTGGGCAACAGGGCAAACGGTTGCCGGAAATCCGTTTTGTTGGTGGTGAAGTTAAAGGATAGATTGCTTCGGCCGCCAACGAAAAACAGCATACACAACAATACAATATTCCTCATGAATGCCATAATGAGCTCCTTAATTTGTTTAGTTGGTTCATTTGCAATGTTACAATTCAAATATTATTTCTGTAATCCTGTTAGCTATATACTTTACAAAGATGCGTATAATATCTGAAGTTGCCACAGGTCATCAAGTGAAATGTACAGCTCATCCAAATTGTTTCAACAACATAAAGGCGGGTAAGTTGGTAAGTAAAGTAACCCCGCAATAAATCCGCCACAACGGAGGCAGACAAGTTGCTAAAAATAGAAGTAACCCGCTCGATAAATCGAGGGGCTAAATTTTAAGATTGCCGCGCCCCCGATGCTTTCTTGCGAAAGCAAGAATCGGGGCTCGCAATGACAGACTCTATGAACTACGAACTATTCTCTCTTTGCCGCCCATATATTGTCGGAGGACTTTGGGGATGGTGATTGAGCCATCCGCATTTTGGTAAAGTTCGAGAAGCGGTATTAAGATTCTTGGGGAAGCGATGACGGTGTTGTTCAAAGTGTGGCAAATAAGATTTTTCTTTGTTTCGGGGTCTTTGTAGCGCAAATTAAGACGGCGGGCCTGGAAATCATAGAATTTACTTGCGCTGTGGGTCTCGCAATAATTTTTGCGCGAGGGCATCCAGGCTTCTATGTCGTATTTTTTGGCCTGTCCCCTGCCGAGGTCGCCGGTGCAGACAACCACAACACGGTAAGGCAGCTCAAGAGCCTTCATTATGGCCTCTGAATTGGCTAAAATCTCCTCGTGGAATTTATTGCTCTCTTCAATGCTATTTTCGCAGATAACGACCTGCTCGACCTTGTCGAACTGATGGATGCGGTATAGGCCATAGGTGTCTTTACCTGCTGCGCCGGCCTCACGGCGAAAACAGGTCGATAAGCCCACAAATTTTGTCGGCAACTGCTCTATATTTAATATTTCGTTCATATAATAAGCGGTGAGTGGGACTTCCGCGGTGCCGGCGAGATTTAACTGGTCTCTTTCCATCTGGTAGGTCTGCTCTTCGGAGCCGGGGAAATAGCCAGTGCCTCTCATAGCCTCATTGGTCATTAAGAGCGGGACGGACATCGGGGTATATCCCCTGCCGGCCATAAAGTCCATTGCGAAGCGCAGGACTGCCCAGTGGAGCAGAGCACCATCGCCTTTGAGGAAGTAGTTTCTTGTGCCTGCGAGTTTGACGCCACGTTCGATGTCCATAATATCGAGTGCGAGGCCAAGCTGGACGTGGTCTTTGGGTTCAAAATCGAATTTTCTTATTTGCCCTTCTTTTCTCAGCTCGATATTTTCTGTGTCGTCTTTGCCTGTGGGGACATCATCATCGGCAGGCTGCGGCACCTGAAGCATAAGGTTATCGAATACCGGCTGAAGCTGTTTGACGATTTCGTTAAGCCCGGCTTCCTGCTGTTTGAGCTGAGAGAGTTTAGCGAGGGAGGATTGTTTTTCATCGCCTGCAAGTTTGGGGATTAGTTTGCCGATTTTGTTTTTCTCGGTGGCGATGTCCTGTAATTGTCTTTTGGCTGATGCAAGTTTTTTGTCGACATCGAGGAGTTTATCAACATCGACGTCGAATTTTTTCGTTTTGCAGGCGGTTTTGAATTTTTCGGGATTTTCACGTATTTGGTTAATGTCAATCATATACTTATCTCACTTTTCTGCATAACCCCCTTCGCTCGCAATGACGAATTGAGATTCTTCACTTCGCTGCGCTCCGTTCAGAATGACAATTTTCACTATATTTTTTGATAATAACAACGTTATTTTGACCGCCGAAGCCGAAGGATTCTTTCAGGGCGATATTGACGGACATTTTTTTCGGCGTGTTGGGGACATAATCCAAATCGAGGGCGGGGTCGGGGTCGTTAAGATTTATGGTCGGGGGGACGACACTATCCCTGATGGCGAGGATGCAGGTAATCAATTCTGCTGCGCCTGCGGCGCCGATGAGATGCCCCATCATACTTTTTACGCTGCTGGCGGGGACGCTTTTGGCCTTTTCTTTGAAAACTGTTTTAATCGCCAGGGTCTCAATAGCATCGTTTTCCGCGGTGCCCGTGCCGTGCGTGCTAATATAGTCGATGTCCTTATATGAAATAGCGGCGTCTGCCAAAGCGGCCTGAATAGCCTGTATGGCCCCCCTGCCATCCTCGTGCATATCAGTAATTCTGAAGGCGTCGGAGCTGCTGCCGTAGCCGATGATTTCTGCGAGGATGGGGACATTTCTTTTTTTAGCGGATGCGAGGGATTCGAGGATAACTATGGCGGAGCCTTCGCCGATGACGAAGCCGTCGCGGCTTGCGGTGAAGGGCCGCGAGGCGGTCTGCGGGCTATCGTTTCTTGTCGATAGAGCCGTGAGGCGGTTAAAGCCCATAATGCCGAGTGGGTGAATCATCGAATGTGCGCCGCCTGCAATCATTACGTCGGCATCGCCTCTGCGGATGAGCATAGCAGCTTCACCGACGGCCTGCGTTCCTGCGGCACAGGCGGTGAGGCAGCTTCTTGAAGGGCCTCGAGCGCCTGTGAGTATTGCGATATGGGCAGCGGGCATATTCTGTTCCTGCTCAAGCTCATACATCGGTTTGACGCGGCTGAAGAAGGCCTGCGCCCATCGTGCCCAGTCCATATTATTTTCGGGGGCATTCCAGCCTTCGACGATGGCGTTGAAGAAGGCATTGTTGTCGGCGGAGCCTTCGCCTGCACCGAGGTAAATTCCGAGTCTTGAGCGGTCAACGCCATCGGCGGGCCCGTCGGTTTCGAGGTCGATTTTTGCCTGTTTGCAGGCCTGTGCGACGGCGCCGATTGCAAAGGCGGAGCCTCGATTGCAATCTTTGTGGAGGTGAGGATTTCCGGTGTATTTTGTGAAGTCGTAGTTTTTGACCTCTGCGGAGAAGGTAGTAGGAAAGGTCGAGGCATCGAAGATTGTGGTTTTGTCGACGCCGCTTTTGCCTGCGAGGACAGCCTGCCACATCGTCTCAATATTATGTCCGAGGGGACAAATAATTCCTAAGCCGGTTATAACAACTCGTTCACTCATTTATTTTCCATCAAAATTTTTCAGGATAATTGCTGCGGTTTGTCCGCCATAGGTATAACTGCAACAAAGAGCATAACGTATTTTTTTGAGTATCGGCTGCCGTGAAATATTGAGATTACAGCCGACGGCTTTTTTATCGCAATTTTTTGCAGCGGGGATTTTGCTATCTTTCATTGCGCAAACGGCGGCGATTAAGTCGAGAGCGCCTGCTGCTGCGCCGGTGTTGCTGAGCATACTTTTGGTGGGCCAGACGGGGACATCCCTGACGGCGCTGCCGAGCGCGGCTTCGATAGCTTTAGCTTCGGCCAAATCATCGGCTGGGATGCCTGTGCCGTGGGGGACAATCAAATCCAAATCATCGGGGTTTATGCGTGCATCGGCCAATGCTTTTTCTATCGCAATGCGAATACCTTTGCCATCGGGTTCGAGTCGTTCATAAACAGGGTTTATACTGGTGCTTTGGCCTATGCCGATAATTTCGGCGTAAATTTTTGCGTTTCGCTTTCGGGCATTTTCGATATTTTCGAGAACAATTATTCCGGCAGCCTCGCCGAAGATTGAGCCTTTAGCATCTGTGTCGAAGGGACGACAGGCTGAATGTGGCCGGTCGTTATATTCGACAGCTGCCCTTTTGATAAGGCACTGTCGTGCCATAACAATGGGTTTGATTTTTGCCTCAGCGCCGCCTGCAAGAGCGACGTCGGCGCTGCGGCGGGCGATAATCTGAGCGGCTTCGGCGACAGCAAGATGAGCTGCTGCTTCGGCGCAGGTGATGGTATTGCTTGGGCCCTGAATATCGTGAATGATACCGATATGGCAGGCGAGCATATTGGGGAGATATTTGAGGAGCCATAACGGGGTTACGAGGCCGAGGCCGTCTTTGCCCCATTTTCGGATGTCGAATTTGCCGCTGGTTGCGCTTGATGCAATGGCGGGGGCAAGCTCGACAATATCACAACTTATAATACCTGCACCGAGATTAATCGCCATTCGAGCAGGGTCGACGTTGACCTTTTCCGGATTAACGGCGGCGGTGATAAGTGAGCTACTTTTAACGGCCTCGTCGGCAGCGATGACGGCCAATTCTATGTCGCGGCACATCAGCTTGACGGCCTTTCGATATGACTTGGAGACATAGTTTTGAATTTTGTATTCAGGAACGCTGCCTGCGATTTTGCAGGGAAAACCTGCGGGGTCAAATGCGGTGATTGGTGATATTCCGCAGCGGCCTGCGCAGAGGCCATCCCACATTTCGCCGGCGGTAAGGCCGAGCGGGGTTACAGCACCGAAACCAGTTATTGCAGCATAAGTCATAAAAATTTGCTATTCACTGTCTGATACAGACTGCTGGGAGGAGATTATCGGTTATTCGAGATTTTTTTTCAATAGTTAACCAGTAATTCCATTGAGAAGGGATTTGAAGGTGTCGGTGAAGACGAAATTTTCTTCAGGGAATTTTTTGCCGGCGAGATTCCGGTCAATGTGGCTGAACATCAGGTCAATCTCGGCGATGAGCTTATCGCCGCAGGTAACTTTGCCTGCGGTGCTTGCGGCTTCGGGGGCGATAGAGTCGATTTTGGCAGAGAGCTTAATGGTATCGCCGGGTTTAACATAATCGAAAAAGACGGCTTTTTTGATTTTTGCGAGGATGACCTTTTCCCGGAATTTTTTTGCTTCTCCGACGAGGATGCCTGCGGTCTGTGCCATTGCTTCAATTATCAAACATTCAGGCATAACGGGAAAGCCCGGGAAATGGTCGTGGAGATGCTCTTCGGCAAGCGTTACGTTTTTTACGGCGGTAGCAGATTCGCCGCTGCGAAATTCAATAAATTTGTCTATCCAAATCCATCGCATAAGTTAGCATATAGCATATAGGGGATAGAAAACAATCAGCCGCTATTTTTTCAATTTGGCTTCAATATAGTTCACGATAGCGCCGACGGTGAACAGGTCCGCCAGCTTATTGAGACTCGGATCTTTTTCAAATACGGCAATGTCGGTATGCGGCATTTTTGCGCGAAGCTCGGCAAGGCCTGCGGCGGTGAGTTTGCCATTATTAACAAACTGAGGATTGCTCATCAGATTCTCGGCGGGAAATAATTCTTCTCGCTGGATTTTAATTGCGAAGGTTTTTTCGAGGCGAAATACTATATCGAGAAAATCGATGCTCTCTGCGCCCAAATCACCCATCAGGGTAGCCTGAAGGCTGACCTCATCATCGTCAACACCGAGCGCATCGACGAGAACTTCCTTCACCTTGCCGAAAATATCATCGCGACTGGTCGCCATATTTTTTACCTCCAATATGGTTATTGGCACACAGCGTTTAGTTTTTTATTCCACATTTCTCAGCAGTTTCCACCGCTGCTTCATATTTTCGATTATCTGCGCATCCACATCGGCCATTGCCGGGTTTTCGTCAGCGAGATTAAAATGTCGAAGTGCGAACTTAGCCTCGACAATCTGCTCGCCCGCCGATACACCCAAGCCTGAGAAACTACTGAGGTTTTCCTCAATATCTTTGGCCTGGACTGTATATTCTATCTGCGAGCCCGGCGCAAGGAAACTCTTATACCTTACATTTTTAGCTTCTTCAAGCAATATCATACTGTGTGCGAAATTTTCCGTTTTTCGGACGAGCCAGGAAGCGGACTCGATAAGACCCTGCAACAGAAGAACGCCGGGGAGAACGGGAAAGGCTGGAAAATGGTCGGCGAGATATTCCTCAGCGAGCGAAAGGCCCTTGAGGGTTTTTATCTCTTTGCCCGGCTGAAGAGAAATAATTTTGTCAATAAGTATAAAACGCATAATTCAGTTCATAGTTCATCGTTTATAGTTCGTAGTCAGGTCTATACGCTATACGCTGTGCGCCAATTTTTCAATAGTTTTTTTAGCTTTTTCGGTATCAAATATAAACTGTAATAGTAGAAAATCCGTGGTGAATCAGATATAATCTATTTTATGAAGATACGAAGTGCAAAAGTTTCGGACGCCAAGACGATAAATTCGCTGATAAATTACTATGCGGAAGAAGACAAGATGCTGTTCCGCTCGATGACGGACATATATGAAAATCTGTGGTCATTCAGCGTTGCGGAAACAGACGGTAAAATTGTCGGGTGCTGTGCGCTGCAGATTATCTGGTCGGATTTGGCGGAGATAAAATCGCTGGCTGTAAATCCCGAATACACGGGCAAAGGCATCGGGAAAAAATTGGTATCCGCCGCCCTTCGGCAGGCACGGCAATTAGGGGTGGAAAAGGTTTTTGCGCTGACTCTTCATCCTGCTTTTTTCAAGAAGTCGGGCTTTAAGACAATCAAGACGGACAAGCTGCCGATGAAGGTCTGGAGCGACTGCGCTAAATGCCCAAAACAGGAAAACTGCGACGAAACAGCGGTGATAAAGACAGTGGCTCGTCGATAGTCGCTGGTCGCTGGGTTTAAAGAGCAAAAGTGCATAAGGCAAATAGGCCGACGACCGCTAAACAAGCAATATGTTATCCTCCCCGGCGTCGCCGGCCTTTATAAATTTTAGTGATACCAAATCTATCTATATTTCAAAGGATAATTTGCGGGATTGGCCAGACAATTAAGCTCCAAATCAATATCGAGGTCAGGCCAATAAAGATGAAAATTGTGCAGACATTTTACATTAAGTATTTCTTTTACCTTTGCTTCTTTAAACCAAGGATACTGCCCGTAAGACAAAAAATATTCTTTGCCCTCGATATAAAGCCAGAAGCCACGGGAATCGATATTGGAAACTTCAACTTTTGAAGTGTTTTTTCCACGAGTTTTCGATATCATCTCTATGTCCTTTGACAATTTTTGTTAGTTCGGTAATTTGTCTTTTTGAGAACCCGAAATTTTCCACCAATTTTACTTCCGGCACTACCCAGAACTTCGCTTCTCCATCAGGAGAAACCACGTGAATATGACATCTGGCCTCTTCGCGGGAGAAAAACAGAAATCGATAATTTTTATATCTAAAAACTGTCGGACTCACGATGACATTATAGCGATTTTCCCAATACTTCTCAATAAAAAAGAAAAGGCCGAAAACGGGGGATGTGATAAGATTTTTAACCGACTTGTCTACGCTGGAAGAGGGCAATGGCGAGGGCGAGGATGGCGGTGGTATAGCCAATAGCGTAAAATGCGGTTATTAAGACGTATTTTATCGGAACTACGCTGCCTTCGTAGATAGCATCGCTAATCCAGAAAATCTGAAGGTTGGGGACTACAAAGTAGCAAATCTTCGCCCATAAATGTGTGTCAGCAAGCCTGCCGAAGGTGTAATCGCTTACAAGGCCAAGCATAAAAAGGCCAATACAGGCAGAAAGTGTTACAACGACGTTAAACCGTGTCGAAACTGCGACGGCCAAAGCTACTATTATTACGGCAGCTAAAAATAAGAGTATCGAACCATAAATATCGAGCCTGTTAAAGTGATTTTCCTGTGGGTTAAACTTCCAGTTTCTGTCTATAAAATATAGAAATATTATGCCAAGGGTAGCGAAAACGGAGATCAAAACGATGGCTGTGGACGAGAATTTCCAGTCGTAAATATAGTTAAAGAAGGCACTTAAGGTAAATGACAAGACTATGACAGCAATTGCGGTGTCAATGACGGTCCAGTCGCAGGTATCGTTTACGGATTCGATAATGCCGTGGCGAGCAGCCATCAGGAAGGCAATGGTGCAGATATAGTGTGCCAAAGCTACGGCGGCGGTTACGCCGATAAATTTAGCAATGATAAATATAGGACGTTTGACGGGTTTACTCAAAACGGTGGTTATGGTTTTGTTCTCAATTTCCTCGGCGACGGTGCCTGAGGCGGAAAATATAGCTATGAACAAACTCGTCAGGAACAACGTAGACAATCCTATTTCACGCAAGAGTTTATTGTCGTCGCTCATAGTATACATCGTGAGCGGCGGGCTCATAAAAAAAAGAAATAAGGCGATAGTAATCAGGACGGCGTAAATAGGCTGTCGTAGCGTTTCAGTAAAAGTATTTTTTGCAAGAACAATGAGTTTGAACATTTTTTAAGTTTTGTCCGGCGGATAAAAGCCGGCAGGATTAAAGAAACAGTTTTTTAACAGTTACATCTATACTAAAAGGACAGCAATTGTTATATTACACAACCTTAAAATTGTAAATAGCTTATATTGGATACTGTGTGAGTAATTTTTTGTTCGGGCAAGTAAGGTATAAGAAATGACAACATCGTCCAAACCTGCGAAACTAATGTCGGTGGCATCTTTGATTGTGAGCGTGGTTTTTTCCTGTATCGCATTTTTTGTGGGGCGGTGGAGCGGTTTTTTTGCGGTCTATGCGATTAGCTGGGTAATTCTGCTGTCTGCGCTGATTTGGTTTGTTCTGTCGCTGCAATTTTATCACCAGCAGCTTGCCGAACAGGAAAGATTAGACCTCAGTTCGCTGGGGCAACAGGAACAAAGCAGAGCGATTTTCCGAGCGGGCGAAGAGGCGTCTGAGCTGCTTGCAACCGCCCAACGGCGACTCAAAACCTTTGAAAAATGGATTGTGCCGACCTTTTCCATAATAATTGCCGCTTACCAAATGGGAATGGGGGGTTATCTGCTAAAAATAATATCGTCAGGTGCCGCTGTGGAGCAGAAACAGCCTCTTGTTTGTGCGGTCTATATGGCGGCGATAGCGTTTGTGAGTTTTCTTATTTCACGTTACGCAACCGGAATGTCGGCGCAGGCACAGTGGAGGCCTCTGCGTGCGGGAGGCAGTATTCTGCTTTGCACGGCAATTTTGAGCTTTGCGCTGGCGACAGCCCTGGCGCTGGCCAATTTTAGGATATTCGCCGTGATAAACGCGATGGACTGGGTAATTCCGATACTGCTCGTCGTTATTGGTGTGGAGACTGCTTTGAATATTATTCTGGACATATACCGTCCGCGAATAAAAGGGCAGTATAACGTGAGCGCTTTTGACAGCCGACTGCTGGGAATTATAAGCGAGCCTGTGGCAATATTCCGCACGGCGGCAAGCACAATTGATTATCAATTCGGGTTTAAGGTTTCGCAGACGTGGTTTTACAAGCTATTGGAAGAGGCGATATTTCCGTTAGTGCTGTTTTCGGCGGCAACGTTGTATTTACTTAGCTGTATCGTCGTGGTATTGCCGAATGAGCAGGCAATAATCGAGCATTTCGGCAACCCGCTGCGGTCTGACGGCAGCGTTAGAATTGTCGGTCCCGGTCTGACATTCAAATGGCCTTGGCCAATAGATGCTGCTTACAAACACGCCGTTAAAAAAATCTCGGAAATCAGCATCGGCTACGTTCCTAAGGTCGACGCCAAGACGAAAGAGGTGGTGCGAGAACCGCTGCTGTGGGGCAAGAGCCATTATGAAAAAGAATATCAGCTTCTTGTGGCCGGTGAAAGCACACAGAAGCGCAGCGGAGCGGTGCCGATAAGCCTTGTTATCGCCACGGTGCCGG
>Ga0315278_10004544_pt1 | contig 12519 bp, 12 predicted proteins | sample YL17G06_0_MG_FD_203880 | JGI IMG/M metagenome (GOLD analysis project Ga0315278, IMG submission 203880) | Sediment microbial communities from Yellowstone Lake, YNP, Wyoming, USA - YL17G06_0 | ecosystem: Environmental > Aquatic > Freshwater > Lake > Sediment | place: USA: Wyoming | collected...
CGGGCACCGCCAACGCCACGTCGGACTCGCTGATCAAGGCGATCAACGGCACGGTGGCGCCGCTCGAGCACAGCGCGACGGTCCAGAACCCGTACGCCAGCGCCGGCGCGCGCGCGGGTAACGACTTCACCGTCACCGCGCGCGTGAAGGGCGTGGCCGGCAACAGCATCCCTGCCGCAAAGTCTGGCGCCAACATCACCGTCGCCGGCACGTTGTCGGGCGGCATCGACGGCACGGTCGGTTCGGTCGGGCAGATCGCCACGGACGGCACCAACCTCTTCATCTGCCTCGCTGCCGCGACCATCACGGACAGCGGCAAGTGGAAGAAGATCACGATAGGAGTCCTGTGATGGATAACGGCAACGTACGAGGTCTCGCACTATCCCTCGCGAACGTCGACCCTGGCACGGTCTACAGTTCCGACATCGACAACCAGTTCAACACCGGCGGGCATATTCTCGTCAACGTGACGGCGCAGCTCAACTCGACGCTGACTGTGACGGTGCAGGGGAAAGCGGCCGACGACACGTACTACGACATCCTGACGAGCGCCGCGCTCGGGGCGGTCGCAGCCACGAAGTTGTCCGTGTTCAGGGGCGCCACGCCTGCGGCGAACGTCGCGGTCAACGATATCCTGCCGCGGCACTTCCGCATCAAGGCGGTGACGTCGAATGGTGGCGCGACCCCGAAGGTCACGGCGACGGTGACGGTCAATCTTGTGAAGTAGGGGGCCTCATGGCTTGCGACGACAGCGGCATCGACCTGGAAATCACACAGGGCTCGACGTTCGAGAAGACTTTCTTCTGGTACTCGGGCGCGAAGGTGATCAAGCCCATCACGGGGATTACGGCTACGTATCCGCCGACGGTCACGTGCGTGGGTCACGCCCTGCCGGCCAACGAGGTGCCGTGCAAGATCGTGTCCGTGAAGGGCATGACTGAGATCATCACCGCCGACGACGGAGACAACGACGAGGACGACTACGTCTACGCGCTCAAGAGCGGAGTGGACGCATTCACATTGCCTGACGTCAACGCCGCGGATTACACGCCCTACGTGTCGGGTGGGTACCTGGTGTACATCCCGCCCAAGCTGCTGACGAGTTACGAGGCGCGAATGCAGATCCGCGCTTCGCGCGCTGACACCGCGGTTCTGGTCGACCTGAGCACGACCGCGCTCGACATCGTCATCACCGAGGCCGAGGGCATGATCACGGTCACGATCGACTCCGCTGCAACCGCGTTGCTCGACTTCGTCAACGCGGTGTACGACCTCGAGCTCTACATCCCGGGCACGCCTGCCAACGTGACGCGGCTGGCGTTCGGCAACGTGACGCTTGTCAAAGAGGTGACGCGCGCATGACCTCCAAGCGGGACCAAGAGATTCTGGTACTCCAGGGCAAACGCGCCGACATCGTTACCCTCCGGAATAGGTCCACCGACGTCCTCCGTATCAGCTCGGGGCCCCAGGGGCCCCAAGGTGCGTTCGGGGGTCCGCAGGGCACGCAGGGCAACCAGGGCACGCAGGGACCGCAGGGATACCAAGGGCACCAGGGCGCGCAAGGGCCGCAAGGCTTCCAAGGACTCAAGGGTGACCAGGGCAACCAGGGATTCCAGGGCACTCAGGGCAACCAGGGCACCCAGGGCTTGAAGGGGGACCAGGGCTTCCAGGGCAACCAGGGCAACCAGGGCAACCAGGGCAACCAGGGCAACCAGGGTTTCACTGGTGCCGGCGTGCAGGGCAGCCAGGGCAGCCAGGGATTCCAGGGCACCCAGGGCAATCAGGGCTTCCAGTCGGCTGTGCAAGGACCCCAGGGGTTCCAGGGCGAGCCGAACGGGCCTGCGGGCCCGCAGGGATTCCAGGGATTCCAAGGCACGCAGGGCAACCAGGGCAACCAGGGCACGCAGGGGCTGAAGGGCGACCAGGGCGCGAAGGGCGACCAAGGATTCCAAGGCGTCCAGGGGTCGGTCGGCACGCAGGGCAACCAGGGCTTCCAGGGGAACCAGGGGACCCAGGGGACCCAAGGCTTCCAGGGCACGCAGGGCTTGAAGGGCGACCAGGGCTTCCAGGGCACGCAGGGCACCGCGGGCGTGAAGGGCGACCAGGGCGACCAAGGGAACCAGGGTTTCCAGGGCAACCAGGGCACGCAAGGCGTGGTCGGCGGGACCGGTCCGCAAGGCTTCCAGGGCTTCCAGGGCACGGTCGGCGGGACCGGTACGCAAGGCTTCCAAGGCTTCCAAGGCTTCCAAGGCTTCCAAGGCGTCCAGGGGTCGGTCGGCACGCAGGGCAACCAGGGCTTCCAGGGCACGCAGGGCGCCGGCTACTACGCTACCTCGACGACCTCGTTCGCGATCGGCACCGGCTCGAAGGCGTTCACCACGCAGGCCGGGCTGGCGTACGTCGCCGGCGATCTCGTGCTCGTGATGCACCGCGTGGACCCCGCGAACTTCTACATGTTCGGCACCGTGTCGTCCTACTCGGGCACGACGCTCACCGTCAACGTGACTGTCACGCTCGGCAGCGGTACGTTCACCGACTGGGACATCTCGCTTGCCGGGTTGCAGGGTGTGCAAGGCGCTGCCTCGACTGTGCCGGGGCCGCAAGGATTCCAGGGGAACCAGGGCTTCCAAGGGAACCAGGGCTTCCAGTCGGCTGTCGCCGGCCCGCAAGGGTTCCAGGGGTTCCAGGGGCTGACGGGCGCCGGTACGCAGGGCAACCAGGGGTTCCAGGGGTTCCAAGGCGCCCCCGAAGCGCTGAGCATCAGGTACACCTTCAGCACGACGACGGCCGACGCGGACCCGGGCAACGGATTCTTGCGGCTCAGCAACGCCACGCAGAACGCCTCGACGGTGATGCGCGCGGACCTGCTCGATCGTCTCGCGGTCGATGTGACCGCCATCCTCGACTCTTTCAACGACTCGACGTCGGTGATCGAGGGGCACATCCTGCTGACGAAGGAAGACGACGGCAGCAAGTGGCTGCTGTTCTCCACGACCGCCACCGCGTCGCCGGCGGGCTACCGCAACATCACGGTGACGAACGTCTCGTCTTCGGCCGCCAGCCCGTTCGCCAACAACGACCTGATCTCGCTCACGTTCACGCGCACGGGCGACAAGGGCGACCAGGGCACGCAGGGTGTGCCCGGCACCGGAGCCCAGGGCGCGCAGGGCGCGCAGGGCGCGCAGGGCGCGGCCGGATCCGGCAACCAGACGTTGTATGCTGTGCTCGGCGCGCAGAAGAACTGCACCGCGCAGACTGTGACCGACATTTTCACCCCCATCACCGTCGGCGGCGGCACGCAGTGGGAGTATGAGGCAATCCTGATCGCGCACCCGGCGCTCGGCACGCAGGGTGCGCAGTTCGGCGTCCAGGCGGGCGCCGCCGGCGCTACGGTGTCGGGAGTCGTCGCCGGCGTGCAGAAGGCCAGTGTCGACTTCTCGTACATCCAGACCGCGCAGGGCGCTGGCACGTCGCCGATGTCGCTCCTCGCCAGCTCGCAGGGCGTCCGCATGTTCGGAGTCATCACCGTCGCCGCCGGCGGCAACCAGACCATCGGCATCCAGGTCAAGGGCGTGCAGGCGTCGCAGGCGTGGGGCATTGACTCCGGCTTCATGAAGATCACCAAGACCTCGTAGCCATGGATCTCATACGCTCCGATCGGCGGGTACTGGTCATCGCCCTCCGGGTGCGTGGGGATGTGGTCGACAGTGTCCGCACGCGTGCGGACATCGTGCGCGCGGGTACCACGCCGGGCCCGCAGGGGATCGCCGGTCCGCAGGGCGCGCAAGGCGCGCAGGGCGCGCAGGGCGTTCAAGGTGCAACTGGATATCAAGGTGCAACCGGAGCGCAAGGGACGACTGGCTCGCAGGGGCCGGCTGGCTCGCAGGGCGTCCAAGGCAACCAAGGGTTCCAAGGCAACCAGGGAAACCAGGGCAACCAGGGAAACCAGGGCGCGTCCGTGCAGGGGCCGCAGGGCTACACCGGCGCGACGGGCGCCACCGGTTCCCAGGGCAACCAAGGCTTCCAAGGCGCGCAGGGCTTCCAGGGCGCGCAGGGCGCGTCCGTGCAGGGGCCGCAGGGGTCTCAGGGTGTGCAGGGAGCCAAGGGCGACCAAGGTGCCCAGGGAGCGGCCGGAGCGGCCGGTGCGCAGGGCTTCCAGGGCACGCAGGGGCAGACCGGGGGCCAGGGGCCGCAGGGCTACACCGGCTCGCGCGGAGACCAGGGCCAGCAGGGTACGCAGGGCTCGCAGGGCGTCCAAGGCTCTCAAGGGGTGCAGGGCAACCAGGGCTTCCAGGGTGTGCAGGGAACGCAAGGCGTGCAGGGCACGCAAGGCGTGCGCGGCTACATGGGCTCGCAGGGCTGGCAGGGCAACCAGGGGACCCAGGGCAACCAGGGCGACCAGGGCTTCCAGGGGGTGCAAGGCGCCGGCGATCAGGGATACCAAGGCACGCAGGGCGACCAGGGCTTCCAGGGCTTCCAAGGGGTGCAAGGCGCCGGCGATCCGGGATACCAAGGCACGCAGGGCGACCAGGGCTTCCAGGGCTTCCAAGGGTTCCAGGGCGACCGCGGCTTCCAAGGGCCACAGGGCCAGCAGGGTGTCCAGGGCACGCAGGGCAACCAGGGAAACCAGGGCGCGTCCGTGCAGGGGCCGCAGGGCGCCTTCGGCGGGCCGCAGGGCTTTCAAGGATTCCAGGGCCAGGACGGCGCGGCCGGTGTGCAGGGACCGCAAGGTTTCCAGGGGTTCCAAGGCAACCAGGGCAACCAGGGTTTCCAGGGGACGGCGTCGACCGTGCAGGGGCCACAAGGGGCCGCGGGCACGCCGGGCGGACCGCAAGGCTTCCAGGGGTTCCAAGGCTTCCAGGGCAATCAGGGTTTCCAGGGCAACCAGGGCCAGGCCGGCGCAACGCTGACGATCTCGCTTACCTCGCCTGGTAGCCCGAACGCGGGCGACCTGTGGTGGAAGTCCGACGAGGGCCAGCTCAAGATCTTCTACAACGACGGGTCGTCGACGCAGTGGGTCGACTCGTCCACGCCGTTGTCGGGGCCGCAGGGAACGCAAGGCTACCAAGGAACCCAGGGGAACCAGGGCTTCCAAGGAGTTCAGGGCGGGCCGGGCAGCCAGGGCACCCAGGGCTTCCAAGGGCAGCTGGGGAACCAGGGATACCAGGGGTTGACGGGAGCCCAAGGGATCATGGGCGTCGAGGACTTCGCCCCGAATTTCTACCAGATGACGGGGGGCTCCATTAACGGCATCGCGAGCGTCGCGCTGAACATAACGAATCTCACACGGCTGAAAGTCGGGTCACATGTCTGGATGCGGGTCGGCATCAGCAAGACCGCCGCTGGCACGAACGCTCAGGTATGGGTCCTCAAGATAGGTACCGGGGGCAGCAGCGGTGATGCAACGGTCGCGACTTTCACGTCGCCAGCCGGTACCGCGGTTGCCGACACAGGGTGGATTGAGTTCGAATGGATGGTGCAGACTCTCGGCGCGGCGGCAACTTCGGTCGCGTACGTACGGGAGATGCACGATCTTGCCACGACCGGGCTGATGACGCGTCAGTCCTGGATCGGACAGCAGTCGTGCGCTACATTTGACCAAACGAGCGTGGTTAACTATCTTACCCTGTGGTGCACGCCCAACGCGGACACGGTACTCGAACACCGCATGCACACTTTCACCTCGATGAAGTTCGTCTCCTACTAGCCATGGCAGCGCTTAACTTTCCGTCGGCACCGTCCGTCAACGATCTCTACACCGCCAACGGGCGGACGTGGATCTGGGACGGCGCCACCTGGCTCGGGTACAACTCCGTGTACCTGGCGACGATTCTGGCTGCCTATCTCCCACTGGCAGGGGGGACCATGTCCGGGCCGATCAACATGGGGAACAAAGACGTGCTGTTCACGCGCGCTCTGGCGTTCAACAGCATCATCGACGACGGCACGATCTCGGCCTCTACGAAGACGATCGACTTCACCATAGGGCAGTTCCACAAAGCGGTGATGGCCAACAACCTCGTCACCTTCACACTAACTCCGCCCGCCGGCCCTGGCGTGGTTCACTTGCAGCTAACCCAAGACGGGACCGGGGCGCGCTCGATGCAACTGCCTACAGGAACGTGGCCTGGGTCGTATCTCTTCTCGGAGAAGATTCTGAGCATCGCCCCAAGCGCGGTGGACTTGCTAACTCTGCGGTGGGATGGCTCAGCGTGGAAGTACACCCTGGCAAAGGGCTGGGCGGCGTAGGAGAAAATCATGAGCACAACCTTCAGCATTTCCTATGTGGCCTCGGCTCTGATCTACGGGGGTACGTCGCTCGACTCTCTCGCGTCGAGCTCAACCTGGATCGCCGGGCGCGCGAGCGCGCTCATCGACAACACGACCACGAAATACGTCGACGCGTATCTGACTGGGAAGTTCAAAGCGAACGCCAGCGCGCCTACCGCGGGGGTCATCCAGGTGTGGGTTGCCGGCCTTCTTGACGACACACCGACGTACCCGGACACCTATGCTGGTGCCGACGCGGCGATGACCTGGACCAATGCGGACATCAGGAACGCCGCCGCGCGGCAAGCGGCGAGCATCGTTACTACTACGGGCTCGAATGTGGTCTATCCGTTCGCGCCGGTCTCCGTCGCGTCGCTGTTCGGGGGCGTCATGCCGAAGAAATGGTGGACCTGGGTTACTCATAGCATGGTGACCGCATTCAATGCCACCGCGAGCGCGGGCGGGCAGCTGTACTATGTCGGGGTCAACTACGGCACCACTCCATGAGCGACGTAACCTTCGCAGACCAGAGCGGCGGCTCTGGCGCGACCTCTCCGTGGACAGTCACTCTCCCGGCGACCAGAACCGCGGGGACGCTCATCATCCTCACGGCGGTCGGGGAGGGTTGCCAATTCAACCTGACCTCTGGCTGGACTCGGCTCGTCTATGAGGAGGCTGCCCCGCTGCCCACCAAGATCAATGATATGCAGGTCTGGTGGCGCATGTGCGACGGGAGCGAGGGGGCTACCATCTCGGTGACGGGGACGAACCCGTCTATCAACAACGCGGTGTTCACCACATTCTCGTACAAGTTCGCCGACCCGCTGCGCCCGATCGGCCGCTGTCGCGGACGTTACATGCCGTCGCTTAATTATGGCAGCGCTACTGCAATAAAGCAGACGTTCCCGACCATGAAGTACAACAAGACGCAGGACGGCGACGCGCGAGCAGTTGCCATCGCTCTGGGTCTCCAGGCTGGCGACACCTCCGGGGCCTTCTGCGCTACAAGTCACGGGGGTTTTCCCGGACCGTGGAACCCGCGAAAAAACCAGGCGTCCACGAACCCAAACCGGACCCCCGGGTGCTTCCTAACGGATCGCCTCATCCCTGTAGGAGGGCTCGAGACACCCGCGTACACGATCACTGAGGGCTCGTTCGGGGACTCCGACTTCGGGAACGTCGTGTTCACGTTCTCGATCCTGCCGATCCACCAGCAGCGCGTTACTGGCTGGCGGGGGGCTGCGCGGGTCAGCTCGATTTCCCCTACGTCGTGGGGGTATTCAGGAGCTACGGCTTGGTCTGGTACCGGGAACATCGCGGCGGATGACGCGTCGTACGCGACGAGCGCAGTTTCTGACGCCGGGGGAGTAACTGAGTGGCTGGCTGCGTCGGGGTTCGATTTTTCCGCGGACACCATCCCGAGCACGGCGGTCATAACCGGGATCGAGTTCTCCATAACGCGCAAGCACGAGCGCTCGGCAAACGCTGCGAACACGAAGGTCCTCGAGCGCTTCGCGCTCGTGCGGGGAAACGCTGTAACAGCAATAGCTGAACCTCCGGCGCGCGCCCGCCCGGTTTTCCGGGCGGAGGTATCCGGGAAGTCAACGCTGGTACCTGATGGGGTTACTCTCTCACTACCGATGTCGATCGGAGCATCTGCTGACGTGATGGCGTCAGAACGCTGGATGCTCCAGCTCGGGCAAGATCATCTGCCGAAAGGAGTCTCCGGCAGCACGTCGATGGATCTCCACCTTGGGAACCTGGTAACGTACCTCGGTGCGTATCATGGAAACATCTGGGATTCCGCGTACTCGACGGCGAAAATTGTCCCGCCCCAGACCGGTACAGACGAGACCCATACGTGGAGCGGATCATTCGCGAATTCTCAGATAGGCGGGCGCGTCGTCTTCCAGGACGTCGACTTCAAGGACTCCGTTGTCACGCCTATCGACGCCTACGAAACCGGAACCGCGACGACGAAGACATTCACGAACACGCAGGTCGGCGACCTGTTCGTGGTGCACGGCATGCTGCGGACGAACTCCGGCGCCGGCGTGTCTGTGGCTGCTCCGGCGACGCTGCATCAGAATAGCGTGTACGTTGCGGCCGACGACGGCAACAAACAGTACTCAGTGTTTTGCGCTTCTTCCCCGACCAACGGGCTGGCGTTCACTTTTTCGGGGGTGAGCCCAACCTGGATCGGGGAGCGCTACGCCGTCGTGGGGACGTACAACCCAGCAGCGATTGAATCAGTGTATCCGTCTACCAGCGTGAGCACTATGATTCTCGGTGGGGCGCTGTCGTACTTCACGCTGGACGATCTAACTCTCGATGAAATAAACCTTCAGCAGATAGGACTCGCGTACCTGGCGGAAACCCTCGGAACATACCCGCTCAGCGGGACCTCTACGGCCTCGGTGGACAGCATCCAGATGCGCGTTCACTACTACGAGTCCAAAGGGCAGCCGCGGATCGAGTGGCTGGCTCCCCGCCCGGAGGCGACGCGGTTCGACGGGGCAACGAGCATGATCCAGTACGAGGGCACGCTGTGGTTGTCCAAGCAGATGTACTCCGACGTCAGCCAGAACTACGGGTTTATGGCAGGGATAGTTCCTCGCGGGGCCGGGTCGGGCAACGAGGGGATGATCATCCAGCACGGCAACACGGACGGAACGCTCAGCGCCGGCTTGTCCATCGAGCACAACGGGGGGAACCCGCGCCTGCGCATGTCAGGGTGCTCGACCGGCACCGCGCGCGCGCCCTACTCGGTGACCCCGCCCGGGGACATCTCCTATGGGACCTATTACGACGTCGCTGGGTTCTGGGCGCCGGTATTGCTCGCCGACCGCCCGCTGCTCTGGGTCGGGGCGAACGGCACCCCGCTGGTACTCAGACAGTACGCCGAATTCGGCGGCGCCGGGACCACTGCAATCTCCCGCCCCGCGGCGACGTCCCCGCTCACCATCGGGGGACGCGGGGATGGCACTTCCCTAGCGTTCAACGGCGACATATACTACGCGGTGTACTGGGGATCAATGGCGGTTGGCAACGCGGCCCGCGCCGCGATCACCGAGCGCTTCCAGCGTGCCCAAAGTCAAGGCCCTATGGGCGTCGACCCCTACGCGATCCGGCTGTGCTGGTTTGGTGGCAAGAATCTCAACGACCAAAAAGCCCAGCTGAACGTGATCGCGAAAGTCGCCACGCAAATCATGACGCACATTCCTGGAGTACGTCTTCCCCCGATGCCTGGGCGCCCGAAGGTGCTCTCGTACGGGATTCCGAGGACGCTACCTCCTTTCTGGTGGTTTGAAAATGACGGGAGTTCTTGATGCGCTTTTCTGTGTTTACCCCTACCCACAACCCGAAGTTCCTCAACGAAACGTTCCGCTCGCTGCAGAAGCAGACCTTCAAAGACTGGGAGTGGGTAATCCTGCCCAATAACCTCAAGCCCGATGGGCCGAAGATGCCGGAGTTCAAGGACGCGCGCGTGCGCGTTCTTCCGGAATACAACGGCAGCACGCGCATCGGCGACATCAAGGCCGAGGCCTGCAGCAAGTGCAGCGGGGAGTTCCTGGTCGAGCTCGACCACGACGACCTGCTGGCTTCTAACGCGCTAGAGAAGCTGGATGCGGCGATCACGGAAACCGACGCCGCCTTCGTCTGGTGTGACACGGCGAACTTCTTCCCCGATGGGAAGTGCCAGTTGTACGGCCAGGGCTACGGCTGGACGGCCTACGAGGCGATCGTCGACGGCACGAAGTACGTCACGAACCGATCGTTCGAGGTCACGCCGAGCTCACTGCGGAGCATCCACTTCGCGCCGAACCACTTCCGCGCCTGGCGCGCGGAGACCTACCGCGCGATAGGCGGGCACGACCGCAATCTGAACGTCTGCGACGACCACGACCTGGTCGTCCGCACCTACCTGGCCGGAGCGAAGTTCCACCACATCCCCGAGACCCTGTACCTCTACCGGATGCACGAGGACGGTGGGAACTCGTTCCTACTCCGCAACCAGGAGATCCAGGACACGAACGATCTGATGGCCGCCAAGTACACCCACCCGATCATCAAGGAGTGGTGCCGGCGCCACGAACTCCCGATGTACGACCTTGGCGGCGCGCACGGCGCGGTGCCCGGGTTCCAGACCGTGGACATCCAGGGGGAGGCCGACGTCATCCATGACGTCCGGACCGGCCTGCCGTGGGCGGACAGCTCAGTCGGTTGCGTCCGCGCCTACGACTTCCTGGAGCACATCCCGCACTGCGGGAGTTCGGTCTGCAAGCATGACAGCGGCTGCACGGTCCACCTGATGAACGAGATCCACCGGGTGCTGGTCCCCGGCGGCATGCTGCTGTCGGCCACCCCGTCGACGGACGGCCGCGGCGCCTGGCAGGACCCCACCCATGTCTCGGGCTGGAACACGAACAGCTTCTGGTACTACACCCGGGCCCAGCAGCAGAAGTACGTCCCCGGGATCACCGCGCGCTTCCAGGCGTCCGCCGTATCGAACTGCTTCCCCTCGGAGTGGCACAAGATGCACAACATCGTCTACGCCTTTGCTGACCTGGTCGCCCTGAAGGGCCAGCGACAGCCGGGCCTTTGCGAGATATAATCAAGGGAATCATGGGCATCCTGACAATTCTTTGGCCGCTGATCTGGCGTGTTCTCGCCGTGGCGGCAGTAATAGGCGCCGCGGTTTGGTCGTGGTCGCACTTCGTGGCCAACCCGTATATCGAGCGTGGGGTCAAGCAAGAGATGGTCCACACGCTCGAGTGGAAGGCGGTAGCCGAGAAGGAGAAGGCGGCGAACGACACGCTGCGCGCAGACCTGGACTCGCTCGGCGAGAAGGTCAAGCGGGCGAACGACGCGCTGGTCGAGCTGGTTCAGACGAGCGAGCGCGTGATACAGGCCAAGGACAAGGTCCTGGCCGGGTTGCAGAAGAAAGAACGATCGTTGAAATCCGAGTTCGACAGGCTGCTCATTATCGCGAACGGCCCGCCGGCGCAAACGAAGGAAGAAGCCTGTGTGGAAGCCGCAGCGATTCTCGATGCTCTTGCTGATCGGCGCTTGGGTGCTGTTCCACAATAATGTCTCGAGGAACTCAAATGCTTCGTCTCTGGCCCCTGCTCCTACTCACAGCCTGCGCGTCGGCACCGCCGACAGTCGTGACGAACTCCGCCCCCTCTACGGAAGTGAAGGTGGCGGTTATCGTCCGGTGCGTGGAGCCCAAGGATATCCCCCCCGTCCCCAAGACCGTGATGCGACGCAACGTCGACATCAAGCAGCAGGCAGCGGCCGCGGCGGCGGACCTGACAGCTCTGGAGGCCCACGATGAACGTCTATATGCACTGCTACAAGCATGCGCATCGGAGAGCCGCCATGACCCCAGTTGAACTAGGAGATCCCCTGCACTACACATGGGCAGCCGTGGGAGCCGCGTTCGGCGGGGCCTATGCCGCCGTGCGGTGGTGGTTCCATGTCCGCAGGCTGAACAACGCGGACAAGGTCGATGGCGGCGTCACCACAAGCATCAAGTTCGTCTTGGACGAGCTGCACAAGGAGATCCAGTCGTTGAAGACGGAGGTCGCGTTGCTGAAGGCGGAGAACGCGGAGTTGCGGCGCTCGCGCCACGCTATCGCGCTCGCAATGGTGAACGAGGACAACCAGTGATCTCTTTGGAAGGGCTGCAGGCGGTAGTGGGTGTTCGGGCGCAGTGCATCGAGGACCTCTACGACGACCTGGTCAAGACCATGGCGGCCAAGGCGATCGACACACCGCTCCGGATCGCCATGTTCGTCGCCCAGGCGGCGCACGAGACGATGGGCTTCACACACCTGGAGGAGATCGCTTCAGGCCAAGCCTATGAAAACAGAGCGGATTTGGGTAACACGCAGCCCGGGGATGGTGTACGATTCAAGGGTCGCGGGGTGTTCCAGGTGACCGGCCGCGCGAACTATGCTCGATGCTCGATCGCCATTGCCTTCGCGAACCGGTTCATCGACCACCCCGAAGACCTGGCCAAGCCCCAGTGGGCGGCCGCCTCCGCAGGGTGGTTCTGGGAGTGGAAGGGCTTGAATAAGCTAGCCGACGCGGGGGACATCCTCGGCGTCACGAAGAAGATCAACGGGGGGACGAATGGGCTTCAGAATCGCCAACGGCTCTACGACCGAGCAAAACGTGTCCTCGGAGTACACACATGAGCACAAAAGTAAGACGGGTCCGGTGGGGGGTAATGAACGCCTGCAT
>Ga0315278_10004546_pt1 | contig 12515 bp, 11 predicted proteins | sample YL17G06_0_MG_FD_203880 | JGI IMG/M metagenome (GOLD analysis project Ga0315278, IMG submission 203880) | Sediment microbial communities from Yellowstone Lake, YNP, Wyoming, USA - YL17G06_0 | ecosystem: Environmental > Aquatic > Freshwater > Lake > Sediment | place: USA: Wyoming | collected...
GAACTGCAAGGCAGCCTGAGCAGAGGCTTCCTTATTGAAGGACCGGTCGCCCTCCCAGGTGAAACTGCGTGCCCAGTCGCCGTTTCGAGCTGAAAGGCCAATCCAGGTGGTGCCGACCGGTTTCTCAGGCAGCCCGCCGCCGGGACCGGCAATTCCACTGACACTTAGACCAATATCGGTGCTAAGAGCAGTGCGTACCCCGCGCGCCATCTCGATCACAGTCTCTCTGCTGACTGCGCCGTGCTGGCGCAGGGTATCCCAGCTGACATGCAGCAGGGCGACCTTGGCTTCATAGGCGTAAGCCACCACACCACCGGTAAAATACAGGGATGAACCGGGGACATTGGTAATGAGATGGCTGACCAAGCCACCGGTACACGATTCAGCCACGGCCAGTTTCAAATTGCGGGTGAGCAAGCGCTCCCCAACAATCTGCGCGAGTGAGGTGCTCATGCGGGCAGTTATACCACATGGACAGGCGTTTGCCACGCAGCGAGCCAGCGCTTGGATCAATTCGAAAACTATGGGGTGCGGGGTGATAAAATTGTGTTGATGGAACTCTCCGACCACCTCAGGGGTATTCTGAACACATTGCCTGCCAAGCCCGGGTGCTATCTGATGAAAAATGTAGAGGGGCGGATCGTCTATGTCGGCAAGGCGATCAGTCTGAAGAATCGGGTGCGTTCGTATTTCCAGACGGATTCAAGTCAGGACCAGAAGACCCAGCGCCTGGTGCGGGAGATCGCCGACCTCGAATGGATCCTGGTGGGTTCGGAACTTGAAGCGCTCATCCTTGAGATGAACCTGATCAAGAAACACCGCCCCAAGTACAATGTCCGGTTAAAAGACGATAAACGCTACCCCTATATCAAGATCCACCTGAATGAGCCGTTTCCGAAGGTGACGGTGACCCGCTTGATGCTGGATGACGGAGCGCGCTATTTTGGCCCTTACACTTCTGCCTGGGCGGTTTACCAGACGCTGGATGTACTCAGGCGCGTGTTCCCTTACCTGACCTGCGACCGCGAGATCACCGGTCAGGATAAGCGCGCCTGCCTGTATTACGACATCAAACTTTGCCTGGCACCCTGCATTGGCGCAGTCGATCAGCAGCAATACCGCCAGATGATCTCCGACCTGCAGGAGTTTCTCAACGGACACTCCGAGGGGATCCTGGTGCGCGTCCAGAAGGAAATGGATAAAGCTGCCGAGGAGATGCGGTTCGAAAAAGCAGCCACGCTGCGCGACCAGTTAAAAGCCATGCATTCCATCGTAGAGCGACAGAAGGTCGTGTTTTCTGCAGACTACAAGGATTCGGATGTGATCGCCATGGCGCGTGCAGATAATGAAGCCTGTGTGCAAATATTCTTCATCCGCGGCGGGAAATTGATCGGACGGGAGTATTTCGTCCTCGAAGGGACGCAGGACAGCGCTGACAAAGAAATCATGGCGGAGTTTGTCAAGCAGTTCTATACCGAATCTGCTGAAATCCCCGAACAGGTCCTCTTGCCCCAGGAGATCGAGGAAGCGCAGATCATCGGACAGTGGCTGCGTTCACGCCGAGGTGGAGGAAAGACCGAGATGATCGTGCCTCGCCGAGGCCAACCGCATGAATTGATCAAAATGGCTGCGGAGAACGCTGCAGAAACATTGCAATCTCTGCGGGCACAGTGGCAGGCCGATACGCACAAGCAGGAACAAGCGCTGGCTGAACTGCAATCGGCGCTGCAATTGCCCAACCCGCCCAACCGCATTGAGTGTTATGACATCTCGCATACCCAGGGAGTAGCCACCGTTGGCAGCATGGTTGTCTTCTCGCAGGGGGTGCCGGATAAAAGGCTTTACCGCAGGTTCAACGTGGAGGGAAGTCTCGGTCTGCCCGACGATTTCGCCAGCATGGAGGAAGTCCTGAGACGGCGGTTTAAACGCTGGCAGGCGACCCGGGATAGCGATCCTGCACTTGTCCCCGCAGAGGCACCCGGGACCAAAGTAGAAACATCCTTTTCCTTTCTACCGGACCTGTTGATCGTGGATGGCGGTAAGGGTCAGTTGTCGCGGGCGATGGACGTGCTGCGCACTTTCAAACTGGATGGGAAAATCCCGGTAGTTGGCCTGGCGAAAAAGGAGGAGGAGATTTTCTTCCCCGACAAACCCGATCCACTGATGCTGCCGCGCCATTCTCAGGGTTTGTACCTGATCCAGCGCATCCGCGACGAGGCACATCGCTTCGCGGTGAGCGCCCACCGGGCACGACGGGTCAAGCAGGGTATGGCTTCAGCACTGGATACTCTTCCAGGAATCGGACCCGTGAAACGAAAAGCCCTCTTGAAATATTTCGGTTCTGTGGATAAGATTAGAGAGGCATCGGTGGTAGAATTGAGCGCCGTACCGGGAATCAACCCATCACTAGCTGAAAGTATAAAGGCGAACCTGGAATGAAAAACATATGGATAGTTGATGATGATGAGGAAATGGTCCGCGCAGTGGAGTTGATGCTTCAACTCCTCGATTGCGAGTGTCGGCATTTTTATTCAGCGCGGACAGCCGGACAAACTCTGTTGGGAGGAGAGCGACCAGACCTTTTCATCCTGGATATCAACATGCCCGGCGTGAGCGGGATCGATTTCCTTGAATTCCTGCGCCGACGCAAGGACCTAAGGGACATCCCGGTGGTTATGCTCTCCACGGAAGCCGCGGACGTAATGATCGACCACGCCAAGGCGCTGGGTGCGGATGCTTACGTGACCAAACCGGTTGCTATCGAGGAACTCGAAGCAGCCATGAATAAAGCGTTCAGCGTTCGCGGCACCAGTCAATGGCTGTTCAAATGAAACACTGAATCGAGGCAGGAAAGATGGCGAAAGGCAAGAGCGTGCAAAAAACGACCAGGGAGCAGCGCCAGAGGCGTGCTTACCGGATTATTTTTTTTATTATTTCCATCATTGTTCTCCTGACCATGCTTCTGTCGTTGACCGTCAGGTAAGTGATATTCAAAATACTTACATTGCAAGATTCTAATTCCTGGGGGGATTGGTAATCTTCCTCAATCCTAGTAGCTTCAAGATGCCGTGAGTGAAGGATCAAGGAAGGGAGCCTACGGAGAAAGTATGGACTGAATCCGGTTGATTTCCATATAATGGGATCAGGATGAGATGACTGGTTGAATATTTAGTGCCACTTGAAAAAGGTCATGTATGTTGGCTAAACTTTTGGGAATAGAAAAACGATATGATGAAATCCAGAGTTCGCTGTTGCAGGTTGGCGACGATTATCAACGCGCCGCTGAATTGAACAAGGAACGGCTGAACCTGGAACCTCTGGTTGATAAATCGAAGGAGTATCAGCGCAGCTCGATGCGGCTGGAAGAGGCCCGGGTTATCGCGACTTCAGAAGAAGACGCTGAAATGCGCCAGCTTGCTGAAGCGGAAATTTCTGACCTGGAACCTCGCCTGGCTTTGCTGGAAAAAGAGTTGAAACTGATGCTGGTCCCAAGGGACCCTCGCGATGAGAAGAATGTGTTTGTTGAAATCCGCGCCGGTACCGGCGGGGAGGAGGCAGCCATCTTTGCAGCTGACCTGTATCGGCTGTACACGCGCTATGCCGAGCGCCAGGGGTGGAAAGTGGAGTTGATGGATTCGAATGCAATCGGGGTGGGAGGCTTCAAGGAGGTTGTCTTCCAGGTCAAAGGCAAGGGCGTGTTTTCCAGATTAAAATATGAATCGGGTGTGCACCGCGTCCAGCGGGTGCCAGCAACAGAATCTTCTGGCCGCATCCACACATCCACTGCCACAGTGGCAGTCCTGGCGGAGGTGGAGGAGGTGGATGTGCAAATCCCCGAATCAGATATGAAAATTGATGTCTTCCGCTCATCCGGTGCAGGCGGTCAGAACGTGCAAAAGAATGCCACGGCCATCCGAATTACCCACCTGCCTTCCGGCATGGTGGTAGCAGTGCAGGATGAACGCTCGCAATTGCAAAACAAACTACGGGCCATGTCAATTTTGCGGGCGCGCCTGTACGAGATCGAGGTGGAGAAGAGGCGCTCCACACAGGATGCCGACCGGCGCTCCCAGGTGGGCAGCGCGGAACGGTCTGAAAAGATCCGCACCTATAATTATCCCCAGAATCGCGTCACTGATCATCGCATCAACGTCTCGAACTTTAACCTGCCGGCTGTCATGGAGGGAAGCATCGACCAGTTCATCGAGGAACTCTCCTCCAGGGACGAAGCTGAGCGCCTGTCTGCCAGCGGGGTGGAGGATGAGGCTGGGTAATTCAACCGGTCAGACGGTGGGGGACGCCCTCAAAGGACTGGTCTCACGCCTGGAGAAAAGCAGCGAAACCACGACCCTGGACGCCCAGGTATTAACAGCATTCATAATGAATAAGCCTCGTTCCTGGTTGCTGGCACATCCTGAAGAACAATTGGATGGAATTCAGTTTGCTGCCCTGGAAAATGCGCTTGTACGCCTTAACAATGGCGAACCCCTGCCATACATCCTGGGTCAATGGGAATTCTTCAACATGGATTTCAATTTGACATCGGATGTGCTGATCCCACGCCCTGAGACCGAACTGCTTGTGGAACACGCAATTACTTGGCTGAACAGACCAGCGGAGGGGGAGAGAGAGAAGAGGATGATCGATGTGGGCACAGGTTCCGGTTGCATTGCCATCGCCCTGGCAGCCCATCTTCCATCGATTTCCATCACAGCTACAGACTTATCACCCGCGGCTTTGGAAGTGGCGCGGGGCAACGCGGTAAAGCATCATGTCTCTGGCCGGATCCAATTCCAGGAAGCTGATCTCTTCCCCGGTCCTGGAAGACTTGAGAATTATGATTTAATCGTCAGCAACCCACCTTATATTCCAACCAGCAGCCTACAACAAAGCCCCTCGCTTCGCCGCGAACCAGTGCTCGCCCTGGATGGAGGGCCAGACGGGCTTGCGACCTCCCGTCGCATCCTGATGGAAGGGTCCCGCAGACTTGCCCGCGGTGGAGCACTGCTGATCGAGATTGAAGCATCCAGTGGCGCGGTGATGCTTGCGCTGGCGAGCGATGTATATCCGAAAGCATCTATCAGGTTGCACCAGGATCTTGCCGGTCGCGACCGCTTGCTGGAAATCCTGACATGAACACAGTGGTTCTATCAGCGAAGGATCCACTCGCAATGAAGCAGGCCATTGAGATCCTGCAGATGGGCGGTCTGGTAGCCTTTCCAACAGACACGGTCTATGGGTTGGGCGCGCTGGCTTTTAATGGGCAGGCTGTGGAAAGTATCTTCGTCGCGAAGGATCGTCCTGTGGAAAAAGCCATTCCGGTGTTGATCGCGGATGCAAATGACCTGGGGAAGGTGTGCGCAGTGGTGCCAGAAACCGCCCTTAAACTTGGTACCCATTTCTGGCCTGGTGCTTTGACCGTGGTAGTGCCCAAACATCCTGACCTGCCCCCTGCAATCTCCAGCAGCCCAACTGTGGGGGTGCGCATCCCAGACCACCCGGTTGCGCGCAACCTGCTTCGAATTGCTGGGCCGATGGCGGTCACCTCAGCAAATCTCTCAGGGAAATCAAATCCTTGCAGCGCGCAGGAAGTCCAAGACCAGTTGGGCGGGCGAATCGCCCTTATTATTGATGGTGGCAGGACGCCAGGAGGAGTCCCATCCACGGTGGTGGATTGCACAGGGCTTGAGGCTCAGTTGTTACGTGCCGGTCCGATATCGAAAGAAGAGGTCATGGCTATCCTGGGTCATATCGGCTGACCCGATCGTGGGCTGGCAAAAATTTCCCCCAGATTTCTCTCATCTTTATCTTAACCTTTATTCATCTCCTTCTTAACTCGAAGAATATAATAAAGGTTACATTCTCCTCCTTAACAAACCCCGCCGGGACAGGGCCAGTCCCCCCAGGGGTTTGGGTTTTAAATACGATGATCCATGTTCGCCTTTTCCTGAGATGGTGTATAGTATAAAGAGTCAACCTTCCATGGAGAAAACGAATGAATATTCCCGATTGGATTGAAACCAATAAAGAAAAATTCACCGACCTGAGCGACCGGGTGTGGGAATTCGCTGAACTGGGCTTTAACGAAATGCGATCCTCGAGCCTGCTGGCACAAGCGCTGGAAGAGGACGGATTTAATATCCAGCGGGGCGTGGCAGACATTCCAACTGCCTTCGTGGCATCTTATGGAACAGGCAGACCGGTGATCGCCATATTGGGTGAATACGATGCGCTCCCAAACTTGAGCCAGGAGAAAATCCCCACTCGCAAAGCATTGAATGAAGGCCAGCCCGGTCACGGCTGCGGACATAACCTCCTGGGGGTGGGCGCCCTGGCTTCTGCCATGGCGGTCAAAGAAGCGATCCGTGGAGGCGAGGCCAAGGGGACAGTTAGATTCTACGGATGCCCTGCTGAGGAAAACGGATCCGGGAAGACCTTCATGGTGAAAGAAGGTTTATTCAAAGATGTTGACCTGTCATTAACCTGGCACCCGGACATCTACAACGGCATCCTCGGCAACAATATTCTCGCCAATATCAAGGTCTCGTTCGTATTCCACGGGCAATCAGCCCATGCAGCAGCCGATCCATTTAATGGGCGCAGCGCCCTCGATGCGGTGGAGTTGATGAACGTGGGCACGAATTATTTACGGGAGCACATCATTCCAGAAGGAAGGATCCATTATGTCATCACCAACGGTGGAGGTGCCCCGAATGTGGTGCCGCCGGAGGCGGAATCACTCTACGTGATCCGCGCTCCGTTGATGACTCAGGTACAGGAGATCTACCAGCGTGTGTTGAATATTGCCAAAGGTGCCGCTTTGATGACAGGGACCGAAATGGAAATCATTTTCCGAAAAGGCATGTTGAACCTGCTGTTAAATGACACCATCACGGATGTACTGTATGAAAAAATGGTCGCGGTGGAACCAGTTGAATATTCAAAAGAAGAGTTGGAATTTGGGGAAACAATTACAAAGAACTGCCCGCCGGTGGATTTCGTCGATCTGGTCGTGAAGATTTTCGGAAGGGAAGCCAGGGAGTATGCCACCTCCGAGTCGCTCTTCCTAACGAAGGTGATGCCAAACACCCATACGGACTTCGTGGTACCCAGTTCCACCGATGTCGGTGATGTGAGCTGGGTGACGCCAACGGGTCAGATAAGCGCCACCACAATGACAGCCCGAACGCCCGGCCATTCCTGGCAGATCGTTGCCCAGTCGGGGATGAGCATTGGTATAAAGGGGATGCTGTATGCTGCGAAAGTGATGGCGTTGACTGCGATGGAATTTTTTACGAGCAAAGACCGGTTGCGCGCTGCCAGGGAGGAGTTCGAGGGGAAGATCAGGAAGACCCCCTATATCTGCCCCATCCCGGATGGTATCAAACCTTTTTAACCTAGAATCGGTCGACCGTCGGTTGACCCGATGATATTAAGATAACGGCCAGGTTGGCAGTATATCAATATCCATCGCGTCGCGCTGGCCAAGAGCGTAGCGGAAATAACCTGCTGCAGCGACCATGGCAGCATTGTCAGTGCAGAGGGACAGGCGCGGGATGTGAACCTGGAATTCCTTCTGGGAAAGAAAGGCATCCCGCAAGGGGCGATTCGCTGAAACGCCACCGCCAACCACAATCCTCTTCACATTGAACTCGCGCGCCGCTTTCATTGTCTTGGTGAACAACACCTCGATGACCGCAGCCTGGAAACTGGCTGCCAGGTCTGCTACAGGCAACGGCTTGTCTGCCAGTTTCTTGCATTCTTTAAGCACTGCGGTTTTCAACCCGGAGAAGGAGAAATTCCAGGTTCCTTCCAGCCATGCGCGTGGGAATTTATAGGCAGTAGGGTCACCCTTTTCAGCCGCTTGCTGCAGCGAAGGTCCTCCTGGGTAGGGAAGACCCAACAGACGGGCGACCTTATCAAAAGCCTCACCAGCGGCGTCATCGAGCGTGCTGCCTAGGCGCTTGTAAGAAAGGTGGGCATCCATTAAATCCAATTCAGTGTGCCCACCTGAGACAAGCAGGGCGATCAGCGGAAATTTCGGCTCGGGTGATGGAGGTTCGCCTTCATTGAAAACCCAGGCGGAATATATATGGCCTTCCAGGTGATTCACGCCCACCAAAGGAAGGCCTGCCCCAAGCGCAAGCCCTTTTGCGGCGTTCAGACCGACAACCAGCGATCCTGCCAGACCGGGTCCGCGCGTACTGGCTACTGCGTTGATATCCGAAAGTGCCAGGTGTGCATTGGATAAAGTCTCCTCAATGACTGGCAGGATGGACAATACATGCTGCCGGGCAGCCACTTCCGGGTAAACGCCTCCATATCGGACATGGATGTCCATCTGCGAGGCCACGCTGGAAGCCAGCAGGGCGCGTCCATTTTCGATGACAGCCGCGGCGGTCTCATCGCAGGAGGTTTCAATGGCGAGAATGCGGGCAGGTTCAAATTTTGACATGAGGGTGCATTTTCATCATTTCAGGGAATAATTTTCGAACACTTGATTGTACCCGGTTTGTTTGGGCTACTCGTTACAAGCTCGAAATAAGAGGGGATCATCTGGTCTTCCACTTCTTCATTTTCAAGACAAAATCATATGGATACTCAGCGAGGATCTCCACCTTCCCATCTGGTCTGACCCAGAGTGTATCCTCGATGCGAACGCCCATCCCCTGTTCCGGATAATACAGTCCTGGCTCGCTGGTGATCACCACGCCGGCTTTCAGGATGTTATCCTCCAGGGCGGTCAATCCTGACCAGGGTCGCTCGTGGACATTCAGTCCAACCCCATGCCCAAGAGAGTGGACATACCCGTCCACTGGTGCCTGGGTGTTGAGAGGGGTTTTGTGACCATTTTTCTCGAACTCTTCACAAACCATGCGGTGATAATCCTTGTACGGGGCATTGAGATCGAAATTTTCCTGCACTTTGTCGAAGACGGCTTTCACCTGGTCGTAAAGCTCCTGGGCTGCAGGCGTGGCGTAACCCAGGCTCCAGGTGCGGGTGAAGTCGTAGAAGTAACCTCCGCCCGCCTCGCAAGGATAAATATCGAACACGATGGTCTGTCCCAGCCGCAGCAGGTCGGTGGGTGTACCTGATGAGTGGGGAACACCAGCATCATGACCTATGGCAAAAATGCAACCCTCGGGATTTTCAGCTCCCAGTTCAGCAAGCCACAGGTCGATGCTTGATTTGACATCCGCGATGGTTAAAGGTGAACCATCCTGCTTCAAGAGGACCTCGTCGTTTCGCACTTCGCAGTTGGTCAGATAATCAGCGACACGCCCGACAACTGTTGTGGTGATCCTGCCAACCCTGCGGATGCGAACCACTTCAGCCTCATCCTTCGTTTCCATGGTGTACATGAAAAGGGAATTATCACGAGCTTCACCAACAACTTCGACATCCGGCATCAACCTTTTTAGATGAGCAAAGGTGGCAAACACCGATCCCACTTCAGTAATACCGTAGATTCCAATCCGCCCATGCACGCCCTGGTCATTGAAGATGTGTTGAAAACGTAGCGCGACTGCCAGGGATGGATCTCCGCGCGCTTCTTTCAGGAGTGAATCGTAATTATAGGTGCTGAAGGGGATCACTTGCAATGCCGACCTTGCAGCTTCTTCACGCTCCATATCATTGCAGTAGAGCAAGGGTTCACAGCCGCGCTTTTTTAGCAGGATTGCCCCGGTCACATGCCCACCGCCGGTCAGGTAGTACATTGGAGGGTTATGGGTGGCATTGCCAAGCACCAGGAGGGCATCGAGATTCCTGGCGTGCATCAAAGTATCAAGGTCACTTTTCACAGGTTTGGCTCCTCGCAGTTGACAATTTCGGGTTGACTAATTTATCTGAAGAATGGCAAGGATAAGACCAGGTGCGCTCATCTGGATGGAGACTTCAAGTGAGAGGTCGGAACCGGCAACCAATTCTTCAATTTGTCCTGGATCCCCAACCAGCCATAGACTTGTATCCCCGCTATAATCCCGGATGACCGCCATGGCTCCCGCAAGGTCGTTGTCAGCAAGGGCATCATTGATGAGATTGACCTGCTTCAACTCCTCCGGCTGCCATTCCAGACCGAACTCGCAATTCAACACTTCCCGTTCCAACAACGCCGGTGCCCACTCGCGTAATGCGCCATTCCCTGCTACTAAAATGTGTGCATCGGCTGGGATGAGCTGCCGTCCCTGGTCGAGTGTCTTTAGCACCTCCGGGTCTATCTGTAATTCGGGCTGGTTCTGTAGATCATTCAGAGCGAATAGGGCGTTGCCGACGATCAGCAGTATCAGAATTAAGGCCAGCAATCCGGGAGCAAGGGGAGGCCTTTTATTAACTCCCAGGGAAGAAAAAGCCTTTTGAATGAGCGGTAAGACCAAATGGACAAGCCCCAAAGCCGCCAACCAGGCGGCAGGAATGGCAACAAGCCAGTTCCCTTCACGAGGGATCAGCCATACAGCAAGAAAAATGACTACCTGGAAGACCTGTTTATTCAAGATCGCCCAGATCAGCCCGGCGAAGATCAACCAGTCGAACAAGAATCCATAAATGCCCTCGTCCGAAACGAAAGTGATCATATCTGCAGGTTTAAAAGTGATCAGATACCTGACCTGGTTGAGCAGTGCCGAGGCATCTTGTTGGCTTAGAAACGCAGATGTAAAGCCGCCCAGTTCGTGCCGTTGAATGATCGCCAGCCAGTATGGAGAGGAGACCAAAAAACTGATCAGCCCGGTCAAAACCAACCAGGCAGAATTCCTGAAATTATGTCTTCGCAGATCCTGAATGAAAGATTTGAAGAAGTACAACAGGGCGATGATCGCGCCACCATATGCACTGCCGGGGCTTGAGAGGATACTCAACCCAAGGAAGACCCCGGCCAGGATGGCAGGGGCAGGCCGGGGATTCCTTTCGAAACGGAACAACCAGCCCAGAAGGAAGAGAAGTGCTAGGGTTCCGCAGGCTTCAGCCAGCCCGGCGCCTTCGATCTGGTTGACGAATGCGCTCGGCATGAAAGCATATGCAAACAATGCTGCGATTATCAGACCATCATTGCTGGTCTTGGCTTTCACCATCCAATAAAAAACTGGCAGGGAAATTGCGGTAATCAGCGGAGGCAACAGGTTGACTGTGATGAAAGGAGCCGGTGAGAACAGGCGCATGACCAACGCTTGAAGGTAGAAACTAAGCGGCGGGTAATTAAAGGGGAGCCCTCCTAGTGAATAATATGGGATAGTCTCCGGCAGGGCAAAATGATTCAGGATAATCTGGCGCGAAAATTCGTAGAACAATCCCCCCAGATGGAATGGGGTATCGAAGGGAATGGAGAATAGATGGGCAATGCGCAAAACAGCCCCCCCTGTGATTATTACCGGGATGATCCAGCGCAATTTGGGCGTACCCGTTTCCATTTTCATCTGCCAGACAACAGGTTTCTTAGAAAACCCTATTGAATTTTCCAACCATTTGCAGCAAAAACTCTCCCTGCTCAGGAAGATTGCCCGATAATTTTCAAAACCTGGGCACGGGTGAGTTTCCCGGCACCGTTTTCGATGGCAATCAACGTTCCTTCTGCCAAAAGCAAGGGAATTTCCACGAAATATTTAAATGAATTCCTGGGCATCGCTGCCACCCCCGTTTTGGCGAGTTGAATGTTCCTCCTGGCATAAGCAAACATCGTATCATCTGTCCAACCGGATGGGAAGAAGTCCACGCCGCGACCGGTATCTTCTTTGCGGTTGCGCAGGATGTTCACTGCCTGTAAACCGCGCCCGAATTGAACAGCACACAGCCGGTCAATCGCGGTGCCATCGAACCAGCCCCAGATATCACAGATGAGCAAACCGACTGCCCCGGCGACGCTAAAAGTATATCCATCCAGATCCGCTTCGGTTTGAATTTGCCATTGGTTGTCAGCCCAGTAGGCCATCCTCTCCGCCATGGCAATGGTGGCATCCCAGACGCGAGGTGCGATCGCGCCCGGGACTTGGGACAGCCAGTCACCGATGCGAAGGGTCACTTCCGGCAGGATTGAACGATATGGTTCCATGAAGGAATCCAATTCAACAAGTCGGGAACGCCCATCACCCACGCCCAGGTGTGCCTGTAGAATCGGACCCAATCCGTACAGCAAAGCGGCCTTGGAGGAAGCATCCAGACCAGGGTGATCTTCTATCTCGTCTATACCCCGCATACACAGGTAGGCGCAGGCAACCGTCTCTTTTAATATTGCCGGTAGACGGGATATGGGTATGAAGAATGTCCGGCTTGTTTTCTTCAGGACGCGGGTGGTAGCAGCAAGCATTGTCATAAGAAGTTCAACCAATAGAAGGGATGATGTTTAATGAATGCGATCACTCACATGAGTATGAAGCACCTTCGCCAGACTGACCAGCAATGATCCATCCTGCTCAGGCAAAACAGTACGTGGATCCAAGAGAACAAGATCGTTCTCAATCCGGGCAACGACCGGTACCAGTTCCCTGCGCAGGTTTTCAAGGAATTTGTCCACACTCCTGACG
>Ga0315278_10004547_pt1 | contig 12515 bp, 8 predicted proteins | sample YL17G06_0_MG_FD_203880 | JGI IMG/M metagenome (GOLD analysis project Ga0315278, IMG submission 203880) | Sediment microbial communities from Yellowstone Lake, YNP, Wyoming, USA - YL17G06_0 | ecosystem: Environmental > Aquatic > Freshwater > Lake > Sediment | place: USA: Wyoming | collected...
CAACTGTCCCTTGACTTGTTTGGAGACCCCATCCTGTTCGCGGGTATTCTTGCGATCATACTCGTTACCGGCCTTGCTGCCGGAATATACCCGGCTCTTGTGCTTTCGTCATTTCGACCCCGGGCGTTTCTCGGCGGCCAGGTACCGGTCACCCCCTTGGGGCAACTGGTGCGTCGGATGACAGTCGCTATACAGTTTGTTATTTCTGCGATCTTGTTGGTCGGTACCGGTGTGGTATACCAACAGGTTAACTATCTGAATTCGAAAAGTCTGGGGTACGACCCCTCCAACCTCGTCACGCTCCAGATGCGTGGCGACATGGTGTCAAGGTATGAAGCCTTTCGCCAGCGGCTCACAGATGACGCCAACGTGCTGGCTGTGACCGGCTCCTGGCAGCATCCGGCTGACAACAGCGCCAATACCGGCAGGGCTGTCTGGCCAGGGAAGGATCCGGAGACCGACATCCCCATTGGTGTCAACTACGTCGATTTCGAATACTTTAAGACCCTGGGAATTGAGATGCTGGAAGGTCGGGCCTTTGATCGAGGATTTCCCAGCGACGGTGTTAACAACTGCGTGATCAACGAAGAATTCGCCCGGCTAATCACAGAAGGGTCACCCCTTGGCGCATCAGTTGCTATAGGCGATCAGAAGCTAACGGTTGTGGGAATCACTAAGAGTTTTCACCGCACCTCGCTGCTGCAGGTGAACGAACCAACGATACTCAGGGTCAATCCGAGCCGGCTCGAATGGGTCATGGTACGCCTATCGGGAGAGAACCGCGCAGCCGGCCTCGCAGCCATTGAACGAGAGTTTGGGGTCGTCTACCCCGACTATCCGTTTGACTACACAATGTATGACACCATGCTTGATGATATGTATGGATCTCAGGAGCAGCTTGCCGGAGTGTTGCAGGTCGCGGGGCTGGTTGCAGTCGTGATTGCCTGCCTGGGCATGTTCGGGCTCGCATCTTTCTCAGCTGAGCGCCGTCTTAAGGAAATGGCGGTCCGCAAAGTTCTGGGCGCATCAAGCAGGCGGCTGTTTGGTCTGCTGGCTAAGGAATACCTGATCGTGGTGGCTTTGGCAAACCTGGTAGCTGCGCCAATCACCTTCTATCTGGTGAGTCAATGGCTCGAGGATTTCCCTTACCGGGTCGGGTTTGACCCTCTGCTCTTCCTGCTGGCTGCTGTGTGCACAATCGTTGTAGCTTTGATCGCGGTGAGCAGTCAGTCAATCAAGGCGATCAACAATTCGCCGTCGGTAGTATTGAAGACTGAGTAGACGAGAGATTTGCGGCAGAACGTAGAGCAGAACCCCTTGGCGGTTCTGTCATTCTTCGACTTCTCTACAAAACAAACCCGGCAGATGAGGGCATCTGCCGGGCACGTTTTGGGGCAGATGTGGACCCCCGATCAAGTCGAGGGCAGGCATCTGCCGGGCACGATTCTGTAGGGCGGGTCCGCTTCGAACCCGCCTAACCTGACTTAGTACATGTCGCCCATGCCGCCGCCACCGGGCATCGGAGGCATCGATTTCTTCTCTTCCGGCTTCTCGCAAATCACCGCTTCGGTGGTAAGGAGCAGACCGGCAATCGACGCCGCATTCTCCAGCGCCGTGCGCGTGACCTTGGTCGGGTCAATCACGCCCGCCTTGAACAGGTCTTCGTACACGTCGGTCAGCGCATTGTAGCCAAAAGCGCCTTTCTCGGCGGCCACTCTGTTGACCACAATCGAGCCCTCGACTCCCGAGTTCTGAGCGATCTGGCGGATCGGCTCTTCCAGAGCCTTGCGCACGATTCGGACGCCGACCATTTCTTCTTCGTCGACCTTCATCGCGTCGAGCGCGGAAATGGCGCGCAGCATAGCCACGCCGCCGCCCGGAACGATACCTTCCTCGACTGCAGCGCGAGTCGCGTGCAGAGCGTCCTCAACCCGAGCCTTCTTCTCTTTCATCTCGGTCTCGGTCGCAGCGCCGACATTGATCACAGCCACACCGCCGGCCAGCTTGGCCAGCCGTTCCTGCAGCTTCTCGCGATCGTAGTCTGACGTCGTGTCTTCGATCTGCTTCTTGATCTGGCCGATACGGGCCTTGATATTTGCCTTGTCGCCGGCGCCTTCCACGATCGTGGTGTTGTCTTTGTCGATCGTGATTTTCTTGGCCTGGCCGAGATCACTGAGCACGGCGTTCTCAAGTTTGAAACCGATCTCTTCAGAGATCACTTTGCCGTTAGTCAGGGTGGCGATATCCTCAAGCATCGCTTTGCGCCGATCACCAAAACCAGGAGCCTTCACCGCGGCGACCTTGAGCGTGCCGCGCAGTTTGTTGACCACCAAAGTAGCCAGCGATTCACCCTCGATATCCTCGGCAATTATCATAAGCGGACGGCCCGACTGGGCGACTTTCTCCAGAAGCGGCAGCAGGTCCTTCATGCTGGAGACCTTCTTGTCATGGATCAGAATGTACGGATCCTCCAGCACGGCCTCCATAGCGTCCGGATTGGTGACAAAATACGGCGAGACATAGCCGCGGTCGAACTGCATCCCCTCAACCACTTCAAGAGTCGTCTCAGCGGTCTTGGCTTCCTCGACCGTGATAACGCCGTCCTTGCCGACCTTCTCCATAGCCTCGGCAATCAGGTCACCTATCTGGCGATCATTATTGGCCGAGATCGAACCGACCTGAGAAATCTCCTCTTTATTGGAGACTTCTTTAGACATCTTCTTGATAGCTTCGTTGACCGCAATAACAGCTTTATCGATACCGCGCTTGAGCGACATCGGGTTGTGACCGGCGGTCACGCTCTTGAGACCCTCGCGGAAAATCGACTGCGCCAGCAGCGTGGCGGTCGTGGTGCCGTCGCCCGCATCCTCGGAGGTCTTGGAAGCTACTTCCTTGACCATCTGGGCGCCCATATTCTCGAACGCGTTTTCCAGCTCGATCTCTTTGGCGACCGTGACGCCGTCCTTGGTGATGGTCGGCGAACCGTATTTCTTGTCGATCGCGACGTTGCGGCCGCGCGGGCCGAGCGTAACTTTTACGGCATCAGCCAGCTTGTCCACTCCGATCTTGAGGTGGGCGCGGGCTATAGCATCAAATTCAATCAATTTCGACATGGTAAATATCTCCAGTTCTCGTGTTAGCTGTTCATTATGATCGCAAAGATGTCGGACTCACGCATGATCAGGTACTCCTCGGTACCGACCGAAACTTCGGTGCCGGAGTACTTGCCATAGAGGACACGGTCGCCCTTCTTGACCTGCATGGCGATAGTCTTGCCATCGTCAGTTATCCGACCCGGCCCGATTTCCATGATTTCGCCTTGCATCGGTTTTTCCTTGGCGGTATCGGGAATGATGATCCCGCCCTTCTTGACTTCGAGTTCTTCCAGCGGCTTGACCACGACACGGTCAGCAAGCGGTTTCATTTTCATGACTGATCTCCTTCTATTAGGTTTTTCCTGTTTTAACAGTCTTGCCTGCGCTTGTTAGCACTCCCCTTAAGTGAGTGCTAAGCGCGATCAATGTATATTTAACTCCGAAGTTGTCAAGAGGTTCCTTTGAAAAAGCCAGCGAAAAGTGCATTTCTTGGAAGATAACTGCCATTGTGGCAGCCATGATCTGCCACGTCGGCGTCTCAGTCCAGTACCTCCGCGGATTCGCGTAACCCCTTGTCGTTTATTGAACGAGAGGCAACCAAAATGGTGAAGTGACGGAACTCGTCATCTGCCGCAAAACCAATTGCCAAATCGGTCAATTTAGGTATACTTTGTCAAGTACTAATCTGGAGCTCCGAAACTGATTCTAAATGGCCTTGTCATTGAGTCCGGAAAGGTATCTCTATCATTCGATGAGAGGAATATCCTATGCACCTGACGTTGATGAAATATGCGGTCATTGCGGGTTTCCTGGTTCTGGTTAAGGCAGAGGATATCTCAGCTCAAACGCCGAATCAGTATGTCCGTACCGCCTGGGCGAATGTTGTGCACGACACGGTGACATACAGGAGCATTCGCGATCTGTGTGTCGATCGCTTCGGCAATGTATTCACCCGCACCTGGCAATCAAACGATGAAGTCCTCAGGAAGTTTAACAGCCGGGGTGCTCTGAAATTCTCCGATACAATTACCACTTGGGCCAACTATTCCATTTCGGAACGCCAGGGCTGGGATGATCATCTGGCTGCCGACGCCAACGGAAACATTCATGAAACGGCTCTCGCGGCGGACTGGACTCATGATCCGGTCCTGTATGCGAATTACATCGTTCACTCGCATGACAGTGTAGGAGCTTTGCGCTGGATATATCCATATGAGCCCGATCATATGCTCTGGAATCCCTATTACCACGAATCCAAGATTGCCACCGGCGCACAGGGGCAGGTTTACGTTGCCTTGGGGGGCGGACACGCGGGGGAGGAATGCCGCGACTCCGGTGTCTTCTGCGCCAAGGACATCAATTTGCTGATCTTCGATTCTCTCGGGGGAGGGCCGACATTCCACAGATTCAATGGCAGTCACTGGTGGAGAAGTCATGTCACGGGGATGTTGGTTGACTCCTCTGGAAATCCACTTGTTTACGGCACTACCTACAATGAATCGGAAGGCGCGCATTCTGCGATTGTAAAATTCGGTCCGGACGGAACACGGCTTTGCGATGTCAGTGCGTATGGGACCATCTGTGACGTGGCGCTTGACCTTCACAACAACATCTACGCTCTCTCAGTACCGAGCGGACAAGTTGGCGGCTTTCTGATGAAGTTCGACAGCAACTTGGTACAGCAATGGTCAGTTTGGCTGGCGAATATGCTCCTACCCAATCAGGTTCTCGTGGATACAGCCGGCAATGCGGTAGTCTTAAGCAACTTCGCTTTCGCCTATATCTATACCGACATGATGGGCGCCAGGAGATTCAGGCCTGACGGAAGCCTGGCCTGGTCCCAGGCCTGGTCATGGATAGACTGGCAACCGATTGTAGCAGCCATAGACCCGGCCGGAAACCTATACGCAGCCGACTGTTCCGGCGCCCTGCGGTGCTATGACCCCGACGGACAGGAACGGTGGAGCACTCCTCTGTCGCCGAATGAGCCGGTGCGGCTCTGGCCGCCTGCGGGCGGGTTTCTCACTCTGGACAAGTGCGGCAGCATCTATTTTGGCGGTACGCTCATGACGACCGATACCATCAACTGCAGTATCGACTGCGGCAACTGCTTTTCCGGCTGCATCGCGGGCACCATTACCGCCAAGTATGTTCAACAGAAATCGCTGGTCATCCGAGACATGTTCGAGCAGCCGCTACCCAATCGTGAGTTTGCTCTGATACGAGTCAGTAACAACCCTCCGGTGTTCTCTGAGGACACCCTTGGCTTATTCCAGAGCGACAGTACCGGTTCACTGGTTTTTCCCTTTGTCGGAACGGATGGGTTTCTGTTCCCTCAGACGTCTCTGAATCCCGAGGCCGATGTGATCTACATCGGGGACACGGTCAAGATCGCGAATCTTACATTTACGCAGCCGGCGGCTCGTCACCAGGGCGTTTTGGGATCAAGGTTCACGGTGCACCTTGATAACGGCAATTTCTTGCCGGGGGACACACTCGTCTTTGATACTCTTACCGAAGGGGGCCCTCAGGACGTCTTTCTCGGCCATACTGAATACCGCTACAACCTGCTCGCTTCTATCGAATGGGACGCCGAGGAGTCTTACGTTCAGGGTCTAATGGCGGATTTCAAACAGATGTCGAACTATTTGTATGATGTCAGCGATGGCCAGGTGCGACTGGATACGGTGGTGATTCTGGATGACCGGTCGCTCTGGAACGAGGCCGATATCAGGATCACCGCCAGCAATGTCTACTGGCCAAACGCCGGCATTATGGGTATCGCGTGGTCCGGCTTCCCACCGATTACAATGCCGCGAAAGTGGTTTGGTGAGCTGGACACCTGCCGAGTCTTCAGCTACCTGTTACATCCCCTCACGGACGAGGTGTCGGACAACTACCGCACCTTGGGGCACGAACTCGGTCATTATGGTCTCGGCTTCAGCGATGAGTACCTGTTTGTCGATCCCTCCGGGCACACTCTGCCTGCAACCGCCCGATGCGGCTCTTTACCTTCGGGCAACTACGGGTTCATGGACCACCACTATGATCGCCCGTACTTCGGGGTGCTGGCGTCGGAGATGTCGAGCGATTATCGGTATCAAGACGGCACCTGCCGGAATACCGCTCAGTGGCATGACAACTCCCGGTCGTGCTGGGATGATTTTGAGCGCTGGGCAGAAGGGCCTCGCAACGGGATATATGTACCGATCCTAAGACCCTCGGTGACCGATTCCACCGAGCGCAAAACGCCTACCGGTCTTGATTATTTCCCCGGTCCGAACGACGATCTGTATAATCTCGACTACGACGTTGGTCGGCTGGTCCGTTTCCTGGCGGCGGTGGTACCATCGGATCCCAGTATTCAGTCAGTTCATCTTAAGGTGGACACGGTCGCTGCAGGGGGACTGGAGGTTCAGCTTCTTAGGTGGGGCGCCAATCCGATGTACCTGATCGATCAAGGCGCCACGACTGACAACGGCCAGCTCTGGGTGTATGGGATGGATTTCTATCAGGATGAGATTCTGGTAGCGGGTTCAAGCCGGACTGAGTCCGTGGCGAAGTCGTCGTACAGCCGACGGGCGGGGGTTCGCAAGACCTGGATGTGCGGGAGTGTTCGGCCTGGGTCAGGGGTCAGCCGGACTAGGAGCCAGTCTACCGCTTCAGCGACCGGCGACAGTGTTACACTTTCGCTGAGACCGGTAGCGGGGGAGTATCCGATGGTCTGCGACGGGCAGTTGTCAGATAACGGTTGGACATATGGGCTTTGGTTTGACCGTGCGCTGAGTCAAGCACCTCAGTTGGATATTATCACTGACCAGGGCGACCTTGTGACGAGCATTTTCTCCGTTGGCACTGACAGTTACGGCAGTGAGGTGGCCGAATACCTGACCGTTCCGGGCAAAGCGACAGTTTGGGGTGTCGATGATTCCAGCAGTACGTTCTTCTTCTCAACACCGTTTGAGGTCATGGATATCACGGCACCAAAGCAACTGCAGAAACTGATCGGGCCCGCCGGTGAAGCCGTTGTTCGAATCGACAGTTCAAACTCCGGCATCCAGAGAACGATGATTCTCTCCTCAGCCTACCCCGTTCCGATGAATGGTCTTGGTCCGGATGCGATTCAGGCTGGCCGCACTCACTCGCTGTCCGCGTACCCTGCCAATCAGTTTCTGGGATCGAACAGCATATCCCTGAGCTACAGCGATAATGATTTGAAAGAACAGAATGGGGCTGTCCTGGGCGATGAAGCATCTCTGCGCATCTTTCGCTGGAATCACGGCGTTCTGCAATGGGAGTTGGTCGGCGGCTTTGCTGACACCGCTTCAAGCACCGTAACCGCATCTATTACTCAGTCCGGCGTCTATGGCGCTTTCACGACAATGGGCGGGTGTTGCACAGGTCGAGTTGGGGATGCCAACGGTGTTGGCGGTGAGGAACTGACACTTGGCGACATCATGACGATGATCGACGCTAAGTTCATCTCGGAGTCATGCAACAGGATACCATGTCTGCCGGAGGCCGACATCAATCAGTCCGGCGGCGCTAATCCGACTTGTGATGATATCACGCTTGGCGACATTATGATTCTAGTAGACTACTTGTTCATCACCGGTCCGCAGAACGCCACATTGAAGGATTGTTTATAGTTCTTGTCTGCCGTTCAGCAATCGTCAGCTGAGTCCAACACATTGTGAAACATCGGCTTGCACACCCGCTTGATTTCGGGTTGTTGGAACTGTACCTTTGGCACTGTGGAATTCCTTGGATCAAACGCTGCCCGGCGGGCAGCGATGTTTTTTGCCGTCACTATCGTGACTGGAGCGATCTTCCTGACTCTTCCGTTTTCTGCCAGCGCCGAACGTATTGGAATCGTCGACGCTCTGTTCACGTCGACTTCGGCCGTCTGCGTTACCGGACTTACCGTCGTTCAGACCGGGAAGGATTTCTCGCTGTTCGGCCAGATCGTAATCCTCCTGCTTATACAGCTTGGCGGGATTGGTGTGATGACGATCACAAGCGCGCTGCTAATGTCGCTCGGTGGTCGGCTGTCGTTGGGCGACCGGTACGGACTGTCCAGCAGCTTCAGCGCGGGCGAATCGGTGCCGACGGTCTCGCTGTTGAAAGCGATCGTCTCGACCATGCTGATTGTCGAGTCCCTTGGTGCGCTAGCGCTGTTCTTCCGTTTCAACGGTGAAATGCCCGCGAGCCAAGCAGCCTTCCACGCCATCTTCCACTCGGTGTCGGCGTTCTGTAATGCTGGCTTTTCCGGTTTCAGCAACAACTTGCGGGGATACTACGACGATCCCCTGACGCTGATGATTGTAGCATCGCTTATCATTATTGGCGGTATAGGTTTTGTCGTAATACGCGAGGTCTGTATCAAAGCAAGGCACTGGAATGTCCGGCTATCACTGCACTCAAAGCTGGCCCTGACCACAACCGCCGTGCTGCTTTCAATGGGTGCCATAGGGTTTCTGTTGGCTGAACGGAACAACGCTCTCGCCGGAAGCTCGCTGACGGTGAACGTGGCCAACGCTCTGTTTCAGTCGACTACGTGCCGCACGGCCGGATACGATTCCATTGCACAGGCATCGCTTACCGACATCAGCCTGGTGCTCAGCGTGCTGCTCATGTTTATAGGCGGCAGCGCCGGTTCGACCGCCGGCGGTATCAAAACGACCACGGCTGCGATTATGAGTATTGTCGCGTTTCACCGCCTGCGCGGCGCGCGCTCACTGAGAGCCTTTCGCAGCACAATCAGCCTTGAATCGGCGACCAAGGCTATGATTCTGACCCTGGCGGCAGCTACCGTCGTGGTAGTGGGGGCGCTGGCGTTAATGATGGCTGCCGAGCCGCCGACATCTTATGCATACAGTCATGGCCAGTTCATGGAATGTGTTTTTGAAGTCGTGTCGGCGCTGGGAACGGTGGGGCTGTCGATGGGACTCACACCGTACCTGGGCGATGCCGGTAAACTGATTCTTGTAGCGCTTATGTTCATCGGTCGAGTCGGATTGATTACGCTGGTGATTGCACTGGCAACCCGACCGCCGGCGGGTGAGATTACATACCTCGAAGAAGATGTAATGGTGGGCTAAAGATGAAACAGAGAAGATACCTGGTGATCGGCCTGGGCAATTTCGGCTGCGTGGTGGCGTCGGAATTGGTCAGCCATGAATGCGATGTGACCGCGATTGATACTTCAGAAGCGAAACTCGAAGCTCTTCCCAAGCATTCGCATCTTGACGCGATAGTCGCCGATGCCACTGATCGTGCTTTGCTTGAACGTCTGCAGGTTGATCAATACGACGCGATAGTAGTGTCAACCGGCGAAAACTGGCAATCATCTATACTTATCGCCATGCACTTGAAAGAGCTGGGCGCCCGAAAGATCATGGTCAAGGCCAATACCAACGATCATGCCCGAATCCTGAAGATGGTCGGCGCCACTGAAACAGTTATCCCGGAGCAGCAGATGGCGGCCAAGCTGGCGCGTTCAATTGCTCATCCCAACCTCATTGATTTCCTCCCCCTGTCTCAAGATTTCGTTGTGGCTGAGCTGTCTGCCCCGGATGCTTTCTTAGGACAGACTCTTTCCGAGTTGAAATTGCGATCCAAGTACAATGTGTTCGTCCTGGCGGTGAAGAAAAACTCTACCGGCGAACTCGATCTGGTTCCGGGCGGCGACTACGTTGTCAGACGCGATGATCTCCTCGTGATCGTTGGCCGCACGCAGGACATCGACAAGCTGCGCAAGTAGCCACGCGGGATTGAGACTTAACGCTAGTTCATCTCTGCAATCAGCCGCAGACCGTCCAGCGTCAGATTGGGATCAACTTGTTTGATATGTCGGGAGTGCTTCTCGATACCGCTCGCCAGGCCGCCCGTGGCAACAACCGTGCAGTTCACGAACCTGGTTTCTTCGATGATACGTTCGATGATGTAATCCACCTGGCCGACCGTACCGAAAAACAGCCCCGACTTGAGCGCGCCCGCAGTTGACTTCCCTACCACCCGGTCGGGCGGTTCAATCCTGATCTCGAATAGTCTCGCGGCTTTGCGCGCCAACTCGGCCATCGACGTCTCCGGTCCGGGAATAATCACCCCACCGATATACGCGCCTTCTTTGGAGACCACGTCGAATGTAGTCGCGGTGCCAAAATCGACCACAATCACCGGCCCGCCGAACCGATTGAATCCGGCGGCGGCGTTGGCGATCCGGTCCGCACCGACCTCGTCGGGATTGTCGATTTCCACCCGTACAGGCAGGTTTATTCGGGCTGAAACCAGTATGGGAACACAGCCGAAATACTTCCGCGAGGTTTCTTCAAACACCGAAGTCAGCGGTGGCACGACCGAGCCGATGACGACTTTTTTCACTTTCGAGGGATCGACCTGCATCCGATTCAGCAGGCCGGTAATGAAGAATCCCGCCTCGTCGGCGGTCATCTCGCGGCGCGACGACGCCCGGAACGAGCCTTTGAGAGTACTGTTGTCGTAAACGCCTACAACCGTGTTGGTATTGCCGATGTCGATAGCGAGAAGCATGGGTAAATATAGAAGGGCAGGAGAGAATGTCAATCCGGCCGCATGTTGAAAGGAAGGCTGCCCCAAGCGGGGCAGCCTTCCATCAAACAGTCAGAGCGCGAGGCTTAGATGCCTTTGTCGGCGCTCTTCTGAGTGCTGCTGGCCAGAAGCATCTTTGCAGTGGCAGTCGGAACCCGGTAGACCACCATCTGACCGGTGTTCGCGTCGCGAACGCCAACCATCGTGTAACCGGCTCCACTGTCGCAGCTACCTGGCGAACAGGAAGCCGCTTTGCTGCATCCCTGTCCGGCAGGACAAGGAACACATGGACCACTGCCACAAGCCGATGCTGTTTGCACCGGAGAAGAGATCAGGGTGTTGGCAGGGGTGGTTTCCCATGCCGCGGAAGTTCCAGCCGCGCATTCGCCCGGTTTACACGGGAGACATGGGCCGGCTCCACAGGCTGAGGCCAGACTGGGTGTGGTGCTGCTGATGCTTACAGCGTTGGCCGGCTTGGCCGCGGTTGTCGAACTGGCGTTTTCCGGACAGGGCTCGCACTGGCCGTTGACCAGTATGCAGCATTTCCCGTCGGACGTCAGATACTGTTTCTGACCCGCGGATGCCGCGCTCAGCCCGGCGACAGCCAAAAGCATAGCCAGAGCCAACACACCCAAGAACGAGTGTTTTCTCATATAAACGCTCCTCGAGCGTTAGATGTTAATCGTTACTAACTTTGCTACAAAACCGGTGGCCACGCGAATTCATGGCCCTTGCCCGGTCTCAGCAGCGGAGAACGGTGGTTGAGATGATAGGGTGAACGCCCTGAGGGCGGGAGTGGCTGGAGACAGAGTTCGATGACTGAATAACCGCATTGACCAGAGCCGGCTCGGTCATGACGATGTCTGGCGAATGATCGAACGGTCGCTGCCTTTCGCTGAAATCAGTCAGTTCGGGTGCCGGGGATACATGAGCGCAGCAGGGCACAATTGACGGATCCAGACTGAGCCGGATAGTCCAGACAACGCGGGTCTTGTCCTGACATGGTTTGGGCTTTTCGACTTCACAGGCCATTGGGCGGGCGCAACAACCCTGCACAAGCGGCTTCTCCGGCTGGCTGCAGTTCATTTCACGCCAGGATATCACGCTGCTTCCGAGAGCCGATGCCGCAAAGAACTGGATTAGCGTTACTACTGCGACCAGGGTTTTCAAGCCGGCACTCCTGCTTGTGCTCTAATTGAGCGGCGCCCCCACGGGGATATCACACCGATGATTCGGCTGTCCGTGCGGTGGATTCATACCCGGAGCCGTTGAGGGTGTGGCAGTCTGGACAGGGGCATTTGACTGCGAATTAACAGTTGGTGTCGGTCGCGTCCCCGGAGGCGAATTGAGCGGCGCCCCCACAGGGATATCACACCGATGATTCGGCTGTCCGTGCGGTGGATTCATGCCCGGAGCTGTAGCAGACGCGGGGACAACCGCAATAGGATTAGCCACCGGCGTGGGAGAAGCTGTCGATGATTGACCGGATGCGGGGGCAGACTGTGTCATGCCTGAATCAGAGCCCGATCCCTTGCGCGCGGGGTCTTCCGATGATTGCTTGCAGGCCATCGTAAAGACCATAAAGAGAATGACAATCGTTATGCTTAAGCGTTTCACAAAGAACCCCTTGCTATTGATGAGTATACTGTTTGACGATCCCTAAATGATGCAAATGCCTCTCGCGGCTCAGTCGGTTCAAGGCTTGTCTGTAGTTAAGAGGGACCATGTGCATTATACACTTGAACTCCTCAAAGGAATCACTCTGCCGACAGGCCTATACTATATGTCGGAGCAGGTCGGGAGTTTCTGAATTCTCAATCAGCTCGGGAAATCCCCAAATCCGTAAGCCCA
>Ga0315278_10004548_pt1 | contig 12514 bp, 9 predicted proteins | sample YL17G06_0_MG_FD_203880 | JGI IMG/M metagenome (GOLD analysis project Ga0315278, IMG submission 203880) | Sediment microbial communities from Yellowstone Lake, YNP, Wyoming, USA - YL17G06_0 | ecosystem: Environmental > Aquatic > Freshwater > Lake > Sediment | place: USA: Wyoming | collected...
ACGTTGCTGATTCACGGCGCGCGCTCGGCGATCGTGGCGGCGCAGCGCAAGGGCAGTACGAACGCCTGGCTGTCCGGGCTACTCACCCGGCGCCATCCCAACGTCGCCGCCGTGGCACTGGCCAACAAGAACGCGCGCACGATCTGGGCGCTGCTCGCTCATGAGCGCGAATTCCGGCCCGACTACGTGCCGCGGCCTGCCGCCGCGTAGCCGCAGCCAACGAACGCAAGCGATCAATCAGACGAAGGAGAGCGACCCACCGATTGCTCAGGCGATCACGCCATGATGGCAAACAGGTCAGACCTTGGTTGGCCAAACCCAAAACGGCCGAAGCACCGCGAGTGCGTGACACCGATCGGGAGCCAACCAGCCAATCCCATCAGGGACAGCGGCACGACGCCGCGCACAAAGTCCGGATGTACGGGTGCAATCTGTTCCTCCAAGCCATCACGAACTGAAAGCTTGGCAAACCGGGGGCGTCCATGTACGGCCGTTCGGTTGCAGTTGGTCAATGGGCGCGTTCGGCCAACTGCCGCCATTCGATGCTACGGGAAAGCTGCTACTTGAACGACCGCTGTACTTCGGAAGCTGCCGGAAGGCCAATTCACACACCTCGGCCATAACGGTCGGTCGTCGCGCGCCGCTGACGTTAGCATGCGACTGCTTTGGGGCGGCAAGCCCGGCGCGTACTCGCGGTTACTGTCTGCCGTTCACAGCAACGCGGAGAACCGCCCGATAGCGGCCATAATGCCCGGCAAGTACCCCATGCTCCATCCTTTCGCTGTTAGCTGCCGACTACTTTTTTTGGCAACTTGCAACGCGATCCGCGTCGCGCTTCTGGGCGCCATTGGGCCGGCGCGGCTCCGCTCCAGCGACGAAATGCGCGCGTGAAGGCACTTGCGTCGGCATAGCCGAGCAACGCCGCGATGTCGCCGACTTGCAGATCGGTGTCCAGGAGCGACTGACGGGCGATTTCATAGCGTTGCTCTTCGACCAAGTCCTTGAAGCTGATGCCGTCCTCATTCAGGCGGCGGTTCAGCGTTCGACGGTGAATCGAGAATAGCGACGCAATGTGGTCGGCGTCGGCGCGGTCCATCAGCAGGGCCGTGCGCAGCACGCTGCGCACCTGCTCCGGGAAAGAGTCCCGTTGACGCGCTTCAAGGGTCTGGATCTGCTCCGTCAGCTGCCGGCGCAGTTCTGGATCGTCGACCGGGAGACGGTACGTCAGCCACTCGGCAAGAAACACGAGAGCGTTCTGTTCGGCGTCGAAGAGCAGCGGAGCACGGAAAAACTCGCGGAACGGCTCGACGTTGTCCGGCTTGCGGTGAGTAAGGGTGACCTGGCTGGGCTTCCAGCCCGGTCCGCACAGGGACTGCATGATGTTGAGCATCGCGGCAAGGGCGCCGTCTCCCACCTGATCCGTCCCCTTGGTCCCCGGCTGAACAATCTGGTAGCCAAAGTAGGCAAGCTGGCCGTCCACCGTGAGCGTCGCTTTCGCCCCCCGGGTGTGATGGTGGAAGAAGCGAACCAGGCTGCGAAGTGCTGTTCCGACGTCGGGGGAGTACTTGACGAGCGAACCCGCGAGGCCGAGTGACTGCAGGCTGGCTCGCTGGCCGACCAGCAGTCCGAGGTGCTCGCAGCCCGTCCTCGCGACGCAGTGTTCCAGCAGGCGGCCACGCGCGGAGAAGGAAAGCAGGTTGTCCGGGTTGTCGAACAGCGAGCGCTCCAGCCCGACCTCGGCCAGAAGCTGTGCCGGATCGGCTCCGAGACCCTGCAGGACGGCGGGCAATCCGATCGTGGCACCGATCCGCAGCATGGTGTCGCCGACCGATCGCCGGGCTGGAGAGCGGCGCGGACCAGAGAACGGGGTGTTGTCTGACTTGATCGGCATCGGTGCGACCGGGTTGTGTCCCGAACTGTCCGGATCGCGTCCCGAAATGTCAAGCAGGCGCCGCTGATCAGGTTCAGGATCGAATCCAACAGAGCAGCAGAAGCAAGCTCGCTCCAGACGACCCTCGATCGAGGATGAAGGAGTTGGAAATGACCAAGACGAGCAAAGCGGGCGAACCGACTGCCTGCTTCCCCGGAGACCTTTCAAGGAAGGAACTGAACATGGCAACGACCCAACGCACCTCCGACTGCGTCCCCCTGGACTGGAAAGAGGTCTACTACACCAACTGCCCGCTGGTATCGGCGAGCAACGTGGATCAGGAACTGGGCTGGACCCGCGAGGAGTTCAAGAAGATTGGCGTGACCTACGGCTTCCTGCGCTCACGCCGCGAGAACAACTGGTATCCGCACTACATCCACAACATGGACAACCTGATCCGGTTCGGCGGGTTGTTTCCGCCGATCCACGTGCAGGCGGACCTGCGCCGTACGCGGCTTCTGGGCGTGACCCAGGCTCCGGCCGAAGGCGGCTGCATGATGGTGCGGGCGCGCGACGACATCTACCGGATGAAGGAACTGAGGGGCAAGAAGATCGGCCTGTCGAAGAGCCTTAACACGATCAAGTGCGACTGGTGGCGCATCCAGGAACACCAGGGCATCGAGCTGATGCTGCGCCTGAACGACATGACGATGAAGGACGTCGAGATCGTCGAGTTCCCGTACCCGGATGACTGGTACGACAAGCCCGAGATGGTCGGCCCGCCGATGGACAACGCCTCCGAGCTGTGGCTCAAGCGCGACCATAAGCGCGACCTTGCCTTCCGCCCGCTCGAAACCGCGTTGGAGAAGGGCGTCGTCGACGCGATCTACACCCAGAGCAAGCCGTTCCAGCATCTGCAGGAAGCGACCGGCAAGTTCAAGGCGATCGAGGACCTGTCGCGCTATCCGGACTGGACGCTTCAGGTCGCCAACATCCCCGCTCCGATCACCTGCACCGACGTGATGGCCGAGCAGCACCCCGAACTGGTCGTCACCTTCCTGAAGGGAATGATCAAGGTCGGCCGCTGGGCCAACGAGCACAAGCACGCGGCGGCAGCGATCCTCGACAAACAGACCTTCTACCTCGACGTCGAGGACACCTACCGCGGGATCCAGCCCATCGACATGGTGCCCAACCTGTCGCCGCAGAACCTGGCCTCGGTGGAGATCGGCAAGGACTTCATGCTGAGCCACGGCTATATCAAGAACGACTTCGACGTGCAGAAGTGGGCCGCGCCGGAGTTCCTTGAAATGGCGGCCAAGGAACTGCTCGAAGCAGCTTGGAAGAAGAAGACCGGCGACAAGCTTCCGGAGTCGACGTCGCTGAGGATGGGGTAGGTTACGCCGGGGCGAACGACTTCGAGCGCCGACGTGCTGGGCCGCGAGCCAACGCGAGAAATGCGGAGATGACGGAACTTGGCAGATGCCCTTCGCTGCGGGCGTCTGCCGAGTGAGCGTTCTGCCCCTGCCGCTTGGCGATCCGTCAGGACCCGATTGAGGGGATCGACGCGTTCGACGAAGGTCGGCAGAGCCGGCCACTCACTAACCCGAGACCGGAAGCCGGTCGACGTCACGTGGCGGTGAGTGATGAGGCCTCAGCGTTGTGACTCGCTACGGCGTCGACTCGCAGGTAGTGAAGGCGACGTATTTGGAGGAAGAATATGAAAGTCATCATCGTAGGCGGCGTGGCGGGCGGCGCGTCCTGTGCGGCGCGGCTGCGCCGGCTGGACGAGAGGGTCGAGATCGTGATGGTGGAACGCGGGCCGTACATGTCGTACGCCAACTGCGGGCTGCCGTACCACATCTCGGGCGTGATCGAGAAGGAATCGAGCCTGCTGGTTGCCAGCGCGGAGATGTTCCGCGCGACGTTCTCGATCGACGCGCGTACGAACTGCGAGGCGATCGCCGTCGATCCGAAGGCGAAGACCGTGCAGCTGCGCAACGTCGCCAACGGCGAGGTCACGACGGAGTCGTACGACAAGCTGGTGCTCGCGCCCGGCGCGATCTCGGTGCGGCCGCCGCTGCCCGGCATCGACCTGCCGGGCATCTTCCAGGTGCGGACGGTGCCCGACGTGCGCACGATCCGCGAGTGGATCGAACGCGGCACCGAGTTCCTGGCGGGCCTGTACAACTACTCGGGGATGCAGTTCGTCAAACCGCCGCGGCGCGCCGTGGTGATCGGCGGCGGCTTCATCGGCCTGGAGACGGCGGAGAACCTGGTGCACGCCGGGTTCGAGGTCACGCTGGTCGAGATGCTCGACCAGGTGCTTGCGCCGATGGACCGCGAGTTCGCGCGCCTGGTCGAGGAACACCTGAAGAGAAACGGTGCGCAGCTGGCCCTCGGCGACGGTGTGGCCGGCTTCGAGCCACTGGAGGGCGGCGCGCTCGAAGTGCAGACGAAGTCGGGCAAGGCGTACCCGGCCGACCTCGTGATCCTCGCGCTCGGCGTGCGGCCGGACACGGCCCTGGCCAAGTCGGCGGGGCTGGCCATCGGCGAACGCGGCGGGATCCGGGTCGACGAGCAGATGCGCACCAGCGATCCGGACATCTTCGCGGTCGGCGATGCGGTCGAAGTCAAGGACGTGGTGACCGGGCAGTGGAGCCTGGTGGCGCTGGCCGGGCCGGCGAACCGGCAGGGCCGCATCGCGGCCGACGTGATCGCCGGGCGCACAGCGCGCTTCCGCGGCGCGCAGGGCACCTCGATCATCGGGCTGTTCAACGGCGCAGCCGCGTGGACCGGCGCCAGCGAGAAGACGCTGAAACGGCTCGGCGACACCGACTACGAGAAGGTCTACCTGTTCCCGAACGCGCACGCCGGCTACTACCCGGGCGCGAAGATGATCGGAATGAAGGTACTGTTCCGCAAATCCGACGGGGGGCTGCTCGGTGCGCAGGCGGTCGGCCTCGATGGCCCCGCGGTGGACAAGCGCATCAGCGCGCTCGCGGTGGCGATCCAGATGGGCGCCACCGTGTACGACCTCGAAGAAGCTGAGCTGTGCTACGCGCCGCAGTTCGGCAGCGCCAAGGACGCGGTCAACTTTGCCGGCATGGTGGCAGCCGATGTGCTGCGTGGGGACATGCCCCTCGCGCACTGGAGCGACACCGGTGGCGCGTTGCTGCTCGACGTGCGCCAGCCGGTCGAACTGGTGGTGGAGAGCGTGCCGGGCGCGGTCAACATCCCGCTGCCGCAATTGCGCAATCGCCTGAGTGAGCTGCCGCGCGACCGCGAGATCCTCGTCATCTGCCGCTCCGCGCAGCGCGCCTACTACGCGACGCGCATCCTGCTGCAGAACGGGTTCAGGGTCCGCAATCTGTCCGGCGGCATGCTCTCGCGCGCGCTGTCGTTGCAGTGAGTCAACCCAGCAAGGAGCAGGCGATGAGCATTCCTGCGAAGAAGCCCGAGGGATTGAAGGACAAGGTCCGCCACGAACTGATCGAGTACGCGTTCAACGTGATCTATCTGACGATCGTGTTCGCCGCGTTCACGGTCTACCGCCGCCTGCTGCTGTCGGCGCACGACATCAGCTACACCAACTACGGTTTCGCACTGATCGAGGCGCTGATCCTCGGCAAGGTGATCATGATCGGGGGCATGCTGCGCCTCGGGCGCGGCCTGGAAGACAAGCCGCTGATCTATCCGACGCTCTACAAGACGGCCGTCTTCACGATCTTCTGCGCCGTCTTCACGCTGGCCGAGCACGCGATCAAGGGCCTCGTGTCGGGCCATGGCATGGCCGCCGGACTCGCCGAATACACGGCGCAGGGCTACGAGGTCATCCTCGCCAACAGCATGGTCGTGTTCGTCGCCCTGATTCCGTTCTTTGCCATGAAGGAACTGGGACGGTTGATGGGACGCGAGAAGATCGGCAGGCTGTTCTTCAGGCCGCGGAGCCCGGCATGAGCAGCGCGCGCAGCGCTGGACTCGGCGGACTGCTGCGCCGGTACTTGCCGATCCTGGACTGGGGCCGCGAGTACTCGCGTCAGACGCTGACAGGCGACCTGATTGCCGCGGCCATCGTTTCGATCATGCTGATCCCGCAGTCGCTGGCATACGCGCTGCTGGTCGGCGTGCCGCCGCAGGTGGGCCTGTATGCGTCGATGGCGCCGCTGGTGCTCTATGCCGTGTTCGGCACCTCGCGCGCACTGGCCGTCGGCCCGGTGGCGGTGGCGAGCCTGATGACGGCCGCCGCGGCTGGGCAGGTCGCGGCGCAGGGCACGCCGGAGTTCCTGGGTGCGGCGATCGCACTGTCGACCGTGACCGGCCTGCTCCTAATCCTGATGGGCATGCTGCGGCTTGGCTTCCTGGCGAACTTCCTCAGCCACCCAGTCGTGTCCGGCTTCATCACAGCGGCGGCGGTGCAGATCGCCGCCGGCCAGCTTGGCGCGCTGCTGGGGGTCAGTTCAAAGGGCGAAAGCCTGCTGGAGATCCTGCACTCGCTGTTGCCCAGCCTCGACAAGATCAATCCGGCCACGGCGGCGATCGGCATCGCCGCCGTGGTCTTCCTGCTGTGGGCGCGGCGTGGGCTGAAGCCGCTGCTGCTCGGCATGGGCCTGGGTGAGCGGACTGCGGACATCCTGTCGAAGGTGGCCCCGGCCATGGTCATCGTGGCGGCCACGCTCGCCGTCTGGGGCTTCGACCTGAAAGCGCGCAGCGTCGCAATCCTCGGCACCGTACCGGGAGGATTGCCGGCGATCGCGCTGCCGCCGGTCGACGTGTCGTTGTGGACCAAGCTCCTCGTTCCGTCGCTGCTGATCTGCATCGTCGGCTACGTGGAGTCGATCTCGGTCGCACTCACGTTGGCCGCCAAGCGGCGGCAGCGGGTCGACCCCGACCAGGAACTGATCGCACTCGGCGCGGCCGACCTCGGTTCGGCGGTGTCGGGTGGGTTCCCGATCACCGGTGCGCTGTCGCGTTCGGTCGTGAACTTCGACGCGGGCGCACAGACGCCAGCGGCGGGCGCATTCACCGCGGTCGGCGTGGCCATCGCGACGCTGTTCCTGACGCCGCTGCTGTTCTTCCTGCCGAAGGCGGCGCTGGCCGCGATCATCATCGTCGCGGTGCTGTCGCTGGTGGATCTCGGCGCGATCCGGCATACCTGGGCCTATTCGCGCACCGACTTTGCGGCGATGATCGGCACGATCATCGTCACCTGGCTCGATGGTGTCGAGGCAGGGTTGGTCGTCGGCGTGGGTCTGTCGGTCTTCCTGCACCTCTACAAGACGTCGCGGCCGCACGTGGCCGTGGTCGGACAGATACCGGGCACGACGTCGTTCCGCAACGTCGAACGCCACCAGGTAGTGACCGATCCGGAGATCCTGTCGCTGCGCGTGGATGAGAGCCTGTACTTCCCGAATGCGCGCTTCCTCGAGGACTTGATCAACGACGCGGTGGCGGCCAATCCGCAGGTTCGCCATGTGATCCTGGAGTGCCCGGCCGTGAACACCATCGATGCCTCGGCGCTCGAAAGCCTGGAGTCGATCAACCACCGGCTCGCCGACGGCAGCATCACGTTCCACCTGTCCGAGGTGAAGGGGCCGGTAATGGATCAGCTAAAGCGCTCGCACTTCCTGCAGGCACTAACGGGCGAGGTTCATCTGTCGCACTTCGACGCGGTGGCCAGCATCAAGCCCGAGCTGGCGCAAAGCGTGCGCGCCGCGCCACGGGCTACGCTTGCTGGCGCCACCGCCGTTGCACCCAACCCACCCTCGCACCCTGAATGAGAACCGTCGAGATCACCTACCGTTGCGCTGACGACGCCGCCGCGGCACCGGCCCGACCCGCTGATGCCGGGGAGGCCCGGCGTCGCATGGACGACGGCAACCGAGCCTTCGCCGATCTGTTTGCGCGGGTCGACGCGCCATCGGGGCTGGCGCGGCGCGTGATCCCGATCAGCGCAGAGGACTTCGGCCTCGGCACTGCCGGTGACGGCGCCCCTTCCCAGCGTCCCTATGCCGCCGTGCTGGGCTGTGCCGATGCGCGCGTGCCGATCGAGCTGATCTTCAACGAAGGCCCCAACGATCTGTTCGTGGTGCGCGTCGCCGGCAACACGCTCGGCGACGACGTCCGCGGCAGCCTGAAGTACGCACTCGAACATCTGGGCGAGAGCCTGCGGCTGGTCGTCGTGCTCGGCCACAGCGGCTGCGGTGCCGTGAGCGCAGCCGTGGATGTGTTTCTTGATCCGGCCGGTTACCTGACACTGGCCTCGAAGCATTCCATCCGGATGCTGGTCGACCGTCTGCAGGTCGTGGTGCAGGCCTCGGCGAAGAAGATGCACAACACGTTCGGTTCCGCGATCACGAGCCATCCGCGCTACCGGGAAGCGCTGATCGAGGTCGCCGTGGTCACCAACGCCGCAATTGCGGCACACATGCTGCAGCTGGACATCAGTGTCGATGCTGCAAGTGGCGTGCGGACGGCTTACGGCGTCTACCTGCTCGACGAGCGGTTGGTTTGGGGGCCACGCGCAGGCAGCGATGAGGTGATGGGCCTCGCCGCGCCACCATCCCACGCTCATGCCTTTGTCGAGTTCAGCGATGCGGTGGTTCGGTCGCGACGGATCTCGGCGCTGTTCGCAGACCACGCGCAGTCGCCCTCAGTGCCAGAATCCTGAAGGCGACACCGATCACCTGCCCGACGGGGGCTCCGCGCACCGGTCGTCGGTTCTCGGGACGGTCTTGAGCGGCTGCAATCGAGCAGTCTGAAAGACCGCAACGAGTGCGCAAAGGCACATCACCCAAGGGCAAGCGGTCATCCGCGAACGCCAGCTTTCGGATGAGGCGATCGACCGTTATGGCCGAGGTGCCGTCCTGCGGTGGTCGCTCCGGGTGACTGGTCGACTCCGATACCCGCGGTTGAACCCCTGACGGCGCGAACGGCGGCTGTGGGTCGCTATGTAAAGCTTTACATAGCGACCCCTATGCATAGTTCTCAACTAGGCATAGTTCGCCCTGGCGGGATCTGCGTGACGCAAGCGCAGCGCGGCTGTTGGCGAGGTGAGCCGGCGATCTTCTTTACATAGTTTCGGCAGTCGAGTGCAGTGGTGGTCCCCATTTCAGGAGACCACCATGGGTAACGTCCGACTCGCTCGACTCAGCCGCATCAACTGGCTCGCCCAAGGGCCCCTCGCACCTTACGTTGATGCCTTCAAGCAATATTTGACCGACCGCGGCTACGCTGCGACCACGTTCGCCAACTGCGTGGGCAGCGTCGCCCACTTTGCGCAGTGGATTCACCGCCGCCATCGGCGTGTTCAACGTATCGACGAGGCAGCGGTCGCCGAGTTCCTGAACGAGCACCTTCCTCGCTGCCGCTGCGCCGGACCGGTTCAGCATGATCGGCGCGGTCTGAGCGCCGCGTTGGGTCATCTGCTGGTCGTGCTCCGTGCTCAGGGTGTAATCGCCCCGCCGGCGGCGCGCACGACGCCGGTGGATGAGGAACTGCGCCGTTACGACGAGCACATGGACCATGTGCGCGGCCTGGCACCCAAGACCCGGGGCACGGCCTTGCGCATCGTGCGACGGCTACTGACCGCGCGCTTCGGTGACTGGCACATCGACATCGCGGCGATCAAGCCTAAGCATGTTCGGCGCTTCTTCGCGCAGCAGGCCAAGCTCTATAGCAAGCCGGCAACCGCCGGTGCGGTGGTGTCGGCGCTGCGTGGGTATTTCCGCTACCGTGCTTCGCTGGGTGACGCGGTGCACGCCGTGATTGGGGCGGTGTCCTACCCCGCCAACTGGCAGTTGGCGTCGCTGCCCAAGACACTGACGGCCGAAGAAGTCGAGCGGCTGGTTGGCGCGCTTGGTAAACCCGGTCGATCCCTGCGCCGCGCTGACGCCATCGTGCGCTGCGCCCTCGATCTGGGGCTTCGCCGCGGCGAGATCGCGCGGCTCAGTCTCGACGACATCAACTGGCGCGTCGGCACGATCACGCTGCGGCACACCAAGGGCCGCCGCGAAGACGTGCTGCCGCTGCCGGCGACCACTGGCCGGGCTATCGCTGCCTATCTGAAGCTCGAACGGCCCAAGACCATCAACCGGGCGGTGTTCGTGCGTCACCTTGCGCCCCGCGATCAGCCCGTCGGCCCCGATCTCGTCGGCAAGACGATCCGCCAAGCCTATGCGCGCGCCGGGCTGCCCTACACGCGAGCGCACCTGCTGCGCCACACCATGGCCAATCGGCTGCTGGCCGGCGGTTCCTCGCTCAAGGAAGTCGCCGACGTATTGCGGCACCGTTCGCTGAACACCACACTCATTTACGCCAAGCTCGACAGCCGCAATCTCGTCGCGGTCGCCCTGCCGTGGCCGGGGAGCGCAGCATGAGCGCGGCCACCACCCTGCAGGCGCGTGTCGAGCGCTATCTGGTCGAGCGTCGCCGCTTGGGCTTCGACCTGGGCCGCCCGCCATACGCCTTGCGCGCCTTCGCGCGCCACGTCAACGCCGTCGGACATCGCGGGCCGTTGACCGTCGAGATCATGAGCGACTGGGCGCGGCGCGACAGCCGCGGCAGCAACGATCCGCGCACCTGGGCGCGACGGCTGAAGAAGTTGCGCTCATTCACGCGCTGGCTGCAGCAGTTCGAACCCCACACCGAGGTTCCCCACGATGCGATCTTCGGGCGCCTGTCCGAGCGGCTGACGCCGCACGTCTACAGCGAGCAGGAGATCGTCGATCTGCTGGCTGCCGCCCGCCAGCTCGGGCCGGCGCCGGGCCTGCGCGGGATCGTCTTCGAGACACTGTTCGGACTGATCGCCTGCTCTGGGCTGCGAGTTTCCGAGGCGCTGGCGCTGCGCAACGTCGACGTTGATCTCAAGCGCGGGATGTTCACTGTCCACCGGACCAAGTTCGGCAAGTCGCGCCAGTTGCCCATGCACTGGAGCACGGTGGAAGCATTGCGTCGCTATCGATGGCAGCGTGACCTGTCGGGCGAGTCCGCAGAGGAAGATGCCCCGTTCTTCATCGGCACCCGAGGCCGCCGGCGGGGACTGCCGCTGAGCCAACGTCAGGTGCACCGCGTCTTCGCCGAGCTGCGCCAGCGGTTGGGCTGGCGCAACCGCGGGGCGCACCACGCTCCGCGCATTCACGATCTTCGTCATACCTTCGTCGTCCGCCGCATCCTGCTCTGGCAGGCGCAGGGGGTGGACATCGATCAGGCGATGCTATCGCTGTCGACCTACGTCGGGCACGCGATGGTGACCAACACCTACTGGTACCTCTCGGCGGTGCCGGAGCTGATGGCGCTGGCCGCAGGACGCTTCGAGTCGTTTATGCCACGGCCGGAGGTGCAAGATGCGTAATTCCACCGCACCAAAGCCACCGTCGTTCGCCGCGCTGGTGCAGCAGTTCTTCACCGAGCACCTGGTCGCGCAGCGTGCGGTCAGCCCGCGCACCGTAGAGTGCTACCGCGATGCGTTGATGCTGTTCCTGGACTTCGCCGGCCGCACGCTGGGCAAGGCGCCGACCGCACTGCGGCTGGTCGACATCCAGCCCGATCTGATCCTGGCGTTCCTGGATCATTTGGAGCGCGAACGGCACAACGCGATTCGCAGTCGCAACCTGCGGCTCACCGCGCTGCGCGCGTTTCTGAAGTTCGCCGGTCGGCGCGACGTGGCCTCGCTGCACACCGTGGAGCGGGCGCTGGCGGTGCCGATGAAACGCTTCGAGCGACCGATGCTGGGCTTCCTCACCCGCGAGGAGATGCTCGCGGTGCTGGGGCAACCGGGATCAAGCTGGACCGCGCAGCGTGATCATCTGCTGCTGGCGATGCTCTACAACACCGGCGCGCGGGTCTCCGAGATCGTCGGCGTGCGCGTGGTCGATGTCGTGCTCGAACGGGCCGCTTGCGTGCATCTGCAGGGCAAGGGACGCAAGCAGCGATCAGTGCCGCTATGGAGGACGACCGCGCAGGAGATCCGTGCTTGGCTGCGCGTAAACCCGACGCTTCGTGGCGAGGCCACCTTGCTGCCCAACCGCGACGGGCGTGCGATGACCCGCTGCAACGTCACGCAGCGACTTGCGCTTGCCGTCTCACACGCCGCTATCCACCTGCCCAGCCTCGCCAAGAAGCGGGTCTCGCCACACATGCTGCGCCACACCACGGCGATGCACCTGCTGCAGTCGGGCGTGCGCTTCAACGTGATCGCCCTGTGGCTCGGGCACGAGAGCACAAACACTACCCATCGCTACGTCGAGGCCGACCTCGCGATGAAGACAAAGGCGCTCGCGCGGCTGCAGGCACCCAACACCAAGCTGCGCCGGTTTCGTGCGTCTGACTCGCTCATGCGGTTCTTGGAGACGCTGTAACTATGTAAAGAAAGCGCCGACCCCTGACGCGGCGCGCCATAGGGGTCAGCGTCGTTCTTCTCAACACGACTATGCCTAGTTGAGAACTATGCATAGGGGTCGCTATGTAAAGCTTTACATAGCGACCCGTTGCTGCCTGTCGTGCTTTAGAGAAACGGACCGTCGCGAACCGGTCATTCGATCACCCGGTTCGCGCGAAGCAAGATGGATTGGGGCACCCTGAGCCCCAGCGTCCGCGCCGTCCGCAGGTTCACGCCCAGCCAGAATTCCGTCGGCTGCATGACCT